>Ga0079305_1002149_pt1 | contig 19218 bp, 16 predicted proteins | sample LMS_cellobiose_e_FD_79183 | JGI IMG/M metagenome (GOLD analysis project Ga0079305, IMG submission 79183) | Rumen-fistulated moose microbial communities from Alaska, USA - LMS_cellobiose_enrichment | ecosystem: Host-associated > Mammals > Digestive system > Stomach > Rumen fluid ... | reverse complement strand
TCTTTAAAAGCCCTTTCCTTGCTGGTGCTTAAGTTTTGCTTAAGCTTCATAACTATTACTAGTCATGTCTTACAATGTTTAATTTTCAAGGTACACCGCTCCGCCTTTTGGGCGACAGCTTTGTTAATATAGCATGATGAAATCGGTTTGTCAATAACCTTTCTCCGAATTTTTCAAAATTATTTTTCCCTGTTTCAGACACCCCAAAATATTGGAAAATACTCTTTTGCAACCGCAAAATACATTTTTCGGTCCGATCGGCGCGAATCCGTCATATTGTACAATGAAAGCAAGGGTTATGGCATGGTTTTCAACGAGAAAGCGGCGGATCCATATGGATCTGCCGCTCTTTCCCGCTCAACGCTTCCCTGTCTGCGCTGTATTCGGCATCACTTTTCCATTTGCGGCTGTGCCGCTGCCCGTATTGCCATTCACACCGCTGCCGTCCGTGCTGCCGTTTACCGTGCCGCTGTCACCGTCTGTAATGATCCCGTCCCGGTCGCGCACAACGCCGTCTTCAGGATCCGGCATCATGGTTTCCGGAAGCATCGTCTGTGCCGGCGTCCCGGTCGGCGGGACCGTATTGCCGTCTGTTCCGCGCATTTCTCCGCAGCCCGCGAACAATACCGTAGCGGCGAGCGCCAGCGCAGTCACAAATACCATGCCTCTTTTCATTTTTTCCCCTCCATAAAGCATTGTGGTACGGCGATAGTATCTGCGATGTTCGATCAAATATGAATCCAAAAAGAAAACAGACATGAAAAATCATGCAGAACTCTTTGACTTGCGAAATCGACACAATACTAGTATAATAATTGTCATGAATGAAACGCAGGTTAAAACGAAGCGATCCGTTCGGTCATGGTTCCTTCTTTGTCCGATCAGGCACGTTCTCTGTCTGATTGGTCTCGCCGTGATCTGTGCATATTTTGCACTTCGAGGCCGTCGGGATGTGATGCAGGCGCTCTCGGACCATCTGGTGCGTCCCTGGCATCGCATCATGAGCCGGCTTTGCAGCCATGTGTCTTTCTCCGTTGCAGAGCTCCTGATCGCTCTCGCAGGAATCCTCTCTCTTCTCTACATAGCGGTATGCATCATTCAATTGATCCGCCGGCCGCAGCGCCTCCGGCGTGTTTACCGTTTGATCCTGACATGCCTCACTGCTTTTGCTCTGATCTACGGCGGCTTCTGCCTTCTTTGGGGCGCATATTATTACAGCGCGGATTTTGAAGACCAGAGCGGAATCCGCGGCGTTCCCGCAAGCGTGGAACAGCTCACAGCGGTGACCCGATACTTCACGGACCTTGTGAATCAGTTTGACGCTCAGATCCTTCGGGATGAGGACGGTGGTTTTGCGCAGCCGCTCGACACCGCATTCGCGTCGTCGGCGCAGCTTTTTTCCGCTGTGGAAAACCGCGTCCCGTGTCTGAAGGGCGATCCGCTGCGCGCCAAGCCGGTCTTTTTCTCGCGGGTGATGAGCTACGTCAATTTCACCGGGTTTTTCTTTCCCTTCACCGGCGAGGCCAATATCAATGTCGATTCGCCTGCATGTCTCATTCCCGCGACAATCGCTCATGAGCTTGCGCATCAGCGCGGCGTTGCGGAGGAGGATGAGGCCAATTTCGTCGCGGTGCTTTCCTCCCTGGAAAGCGGCGACGCGGTCTATTGCTATTCCTCCTGTCTTCTGGCTTATATTCATCTCGGCAACGCGCTTTACAAAGCGGATTATGATGCCTGGCAGGAAAACTATCTGCGACTTGCGGAAGGGCCGCGCCATGATCTGGAGGAGAACAATCGTTATTGGGAAAAGTTCCGGACCCCTGTCAGCACCGTCTCCGACCAGGTCTACACAGGATTCCTTCAGAGTTATGGGCAGTCCCTGGGATTGAAAACTTACGGGAAATGCGTTGATCTTCTCATCGCTTATTATTATGAAACAGCTGAGGAGGCGATCTCATGATAATTCTTCTGGTCCTTCTGATCCTGATCCTGTTTGTGCTGGCCGTCGGTTATGCTGCCTTCTTCTTCGCCTGCGTCCGTCTTCCCGGTACTCCCGATCCGAAAAAAAGCAAAGCGCTTCTGCCCTATGCGGAGGAGATTCTTTCCGGCGCGCAGTGGTTTCGGGAGCAGAATCCGGAGCGTGTCCAGATCCGCAGCGACGACGGGCTCCGCCTGACAGGGTTTCTGCTGCCGGCGGAAAACGCCAAAGGAACGCTGGTCCTCGTTCACGGTTACCGCAGCGACCCGTATGCGGATTTCGGCTACACTTACCGCTTCTATGCCTCTCTCGGCTGGAACATTCTTGCCGTCTGCCAGCGTTCTCACTGTGAAAGCGAAGGAAAGTACATCACTTACGGCGTTAAGGAACGCCATGACGTCCGCAACTGGACGCTTTATCTTTCCGACCGCTTCGGTCCGGAGCAGCCCGTCGTGCTCATCGGCATCAGTATGGGCAGCTCCAGCGTCCTCATGTCGCTCGGCACAGATCTTCCGGCGAATGTAAAATGCGCCGTCGCCGACTGTGGGTTCACCACTCCCTACGACGAATTCGTCTATATGCTGAAGACGCGCATACATCTCCCCTGCCATCCCACGATTGACATTGCCGATCTCTTTTCCCGGCTCTTCGCGGGCTTCGGCTTCAAGGATTATTCAACGATTACCGCGCTGAAGTCCAACCGCCTTCCGGTTCTCTTTGTCCACGGCGAGCAGGACAATCTCGTTCCGATTCGCTTCACCGTGGAGAACTATGCCGCCTGCGTCTCGGAAAAGAAGCTCATCACCGTGCCGGAGGCGGGACACGGCACGAGCTATGTTTTCGCGACCGAAGCCTGTCAGCAGGCGATCCGCGATCTGCTTTGGCGCTTCGGCAGATGATCCCAATCCATAAGACAGCCCCGGACCGAGACCGATCCGGGGCTTTACTTTATAATTTATAATAATTTGAACAAGCCGGTCATTCAAACGTGATCGTGCTCTGTCCTCTTGCGAGGATGGCCACATAGGTCTTGCCGGCGCTGACCGTCAGCTCGCTGCCGTCGGCTCGGAAGTAGTGGAAGCAGTCCTGCACACTGTCGCGCTTCCAGGTGATCGGTTCATACTTTCCGCCGCAGGCAAAATAGCCCTCGCCGCTGGTGATCAGATTTACGCTGAGACGGCCCTTAGAATCGTAGACTCTAGTATCCGCGAAAAGCGCGATCACATTGCGGAATTCGATCGCTTCCTTGGTATTGCCGTCCGCCATATCGCTTCCAAACTGTTTCGCGATATAGCAGCCGCTTTCCTCATGATAGGTCATGTCGGTGTTTTTGCCGTTGATAAAACTGATCTCGATCGTCTCCGCAGCTTCGCCGTCCACCGGTGTGGCGTCCTTGACAAAAATGAGGCCGTTCTGATAATCCTCCGGCAGCGTCAAGCGGAAGTTCTTTTTCTCGGCGCACTCATTGAGACGGTCACCCTCGGCGAAGTAGGAATGCTCCTGGGCATAACCGGAATACCTACGCGTCTGATCGTAGTAGAAAGCATTCGTGACCGGCTGCGGATAGATCCCGTCCAGATCATCGAAGCGCTCAGCTCTGATGCGGTCATAGGCCTCCGGGCTTCCGCCGGCGTGCACCGAGATGGCGTCATACCCGAGGGAGATATCGATATAGTAGGCACGGATACTGCGGATGCTGCCCAGATGCTCGACTGTTGAAATGTCAGAGAAGATGCACATCAGGCGGGTCGCACCGCCTTCCGCAAGCGCCTCATAGATGATGTCAGCATCGCCGACGCCGCATATAGGCTGCGCAGGCTTGATGTTGTTGATCATAACGGCAAACGGGCGCGTATAGTCCGGCTCCGTCAGCGGTGCTCCGTTAAAGAAATTGCGGAACTCCGGTTCCGGTTCCGGCGTGGGCTCGGGGGTCGGCTCCGGCGTCGGCTCCGGGGTGGGTTCCGGCGTGGGCTCGGGGGGCGGCTCCGGCGTCGGCTCCGGCGTCGGCTCCCATGTCGGCTCGGGGGTCGGTTCCGTCGCCGGCGTCTCACCGCGCGATGTGCAGTAGGCGATTGCCGCAAGCATGATGACGGCCAACAGCAGCGCAAGCATACGTTTCATCTTGTTCATACCTCAATCATCTGTAATTCTAGTCGAAAGCTAGCACGCAATTGTCAACGAATTGCATCATTCCCGCTGATTCCGTTTCACCTTGCGCGTGTGCGGATCTCCTCCGTGATCTTTTCGATAAACGCGTCGGGACTGCACGCGCCCAGGTCCTCGCCGGAACGGGTGCGGACAGAGACGGTGTTCCCCTCCACATCCCGGTCGCCGATGACGAGCATATAGGGCGTCTTATCCAGCGTCGCTTCGCGGATCTTCTTGCCGACCTTCTCGTTGCGGTCGTCCAGCTCCACGCGCACGCCGCTGTCCTCCAGCTTCCCGCGGAGCGTCTCCGCATAGTCGTTGGCACGGTCGGTCACGGTCAGGATTCGAACCTGTTCCGGGGCGAGCCAGGTCGGGAAATTGCCCATGGTCTCCTCGATCAGGTAGGCCATGAAGCGGTCCAGCGATCCGAGGATGGCGCGGTGGAGCACCACGGGCGTTTTCTCGCTGCCGTCGCGGTCGATATACTTCAGGTTGAACTTCGCCGGGAGGCAGAAATCCAACTGGCAGGTGGAAAGGGTGTACTCCGCGCCGACGGCGGGACGGACGTTCACGTCCAGCTTCGGGCCGTAAAACGCGGCTTCGCCGATCTCCTCGGTGAAGTCAAGGCCCAGCTCCACCAGCACTTCGCGCAGCGCAGCCTCCGCCGTATCCCACATCCGGTCGTCGTCATGATATTTGTGCTTGTCCGCCGGGTCGCGCAGGGAGAGCACGCAGCGGTAATCCGTGATGCCGAAGTCCCGATAGCAGTCAAAGATCAGGTCGCAGACGCGGCTGACCTCGTCCTTGATCTGCTCCGGCGTGACGAACAGGTGCGCGTCGTTCTGGCAGAAGTGGCGGCCGCGCTCAATGCCCTTGAGCGTGCCGCTGGCCTCATAGCGGAAATCGTGGGCGATCTCGCCGATCCGCAGGGGCAGATCGCGGTAGGAATGCGGGCGGCTGGCGTAGATGCGCATGTGGTGCGGGCAGTTCATCGGGCGCAGGACATACATCTCGTCCTCCACCTCCATGGCCGGGAACATGTTCTCCTTATAATGCTCCCAGTGTCCGGAGGTCTTGTACAGCTCCACGGTGCCGACGCAGGGAGTCATGACGTGCTGATAGCCGAGCCGAAGCTCCTTGTCGCGGATGTAGTTTTCCAGCTCGCGCCAGATCGTATAGCCGCGGGGCAGGAACATGGGCATGCCGCGGCCCACCAGCTCGTCCGTCATGAAAAGCTGCATGTCGCGGCCGATCTTGCGATGGTCGCGGCGCTTTGCCTCCTCCAGACGCTGGAGATAGGCGTCCAGCTCTTCTTTCTTCGGGAACGCGATGCCGTAAATGCGCTGCAGACTCTCGCGGCTGGAGTCACCGCGCCAGTAGGAAGCGTTGCAGGCCAGAAGCTTCAGCGCGTTGCCCTTGACGCGGCCGGTGGAATCCAGGTGCGGCCCGGCGCACAGATCGGTGAATTCGCCCTGTTTATAAAAGCTGATGGCGGCGTCCTCCGGCAGATCGTTGATCAGCTCCACCTTGAACGGATTGTCCTTCATCAGCTCCAGCGCCTCGGCGCGGGGAAGCTCAAAGCGCTCGATCTTCAGCTTTTCCTTGCAGATCTTCCGCATTTCCGCCTCGATCTGCTCCAGATCCTCCGGTGTGAACGCAAACGGCGCGTAAAGGTCATAATACCAGCCCTCGGCGATGGAGGGGCCGATGGTGAGCTGAACCTCCGGCCAGATGCGCTTGACCGCCTGCGCCATGATGTGGCTGCAGCTGTGCCAGTAAGTCTGACGGTATTCCGGGTTTTCAAAGCTGAATCTGTTCTCTTCCATTTCTGTTCCTCCCATAACGAATAAAGCACCCCCGACATTTCTGTCAGGGGTGCATCAAACACGGTTCCACCCTGGTTGTTTCACTCATACGCGCTGTAACGGGCGCCCCCGTCCCGGTTGAAGTCCCGGACCGCTCCGGAGTGGTCTCCGCCGCGTCTGACGCAGGGCGCTTTCACCGTCTGTGCCCTTCTCTGCAAGCGTAAACTGCGGTTTTGTCTCCATCTTTGCGATTTAACTGAATCATCGTAGCACAACGGCTCCGGATTGTCAATCTCAATTTCTGCCTCCAAACATAATACGGCAAAGCCCGTAAAGGATCGGTTGATGGAGAAAATAAATAACAAGCGAGTGCCGTCCGGGAAATGTCAGCGGAGCCGGGATAGTTCTCCCCTTTTCCGATCCGCCGCGCAGCAGCATCGCGCCGAACTGTGTTCCGGCCAGATAGAGGAATAACCAGGGAAGCAGCGGCCAGTAATCCGCGGAAAAGAAGCCCTCATACCGCAGGCCCAGGGGATACAGGAAATGCCAGGGAACCGTCACCCGTGCGGTGAGCAGCCAGGTCCCGGCAAACAGCAAAAGACACACTATTGCAAACAAGGTGCCGGTCAGGGCGCGCAGACGGCTTCGCAGCGCACCGCAGAGCATCATGGAGATCCCGAGCAGCTGCAGAATCCCGAACCGCACAGGCAGGCCGACCAGTGTCGTCACAACCGCAACCGCAAGGCCGAGACAGAAAACGAAAAAACCGCGGTGAAGGCTTCGCTCGGACCGAAGCGCCAGCATCCCGGAGATCAGGATGAAGCTCCCGCCGCCGCAGTATCGAACGGCGTCTGCCGCCGGCGTCTCCATCGTTCCGGGCATGAGAACGCCGAACAGTTCCAGATCCCAGAGTGCGTGAAAAACGACCATCGTCAGCACGGCGAGGGTACGCCAAAGGTCAAGCCAGTCGTATCGCTGCTTCATCCCTGCGCCCCCTGCCCGCTGAAGTTTCTCATTCTGCATCGATCTTAACATCTTCCCCGCTGCGTTTCAATGCATTTTTCCGCTCCGTTTCATTTTCATTCTTCTCCGAAGGAGCATCAAAGCGTATTGTTTTACTTGAATCGTTTCTTCCGGCATGATAACATATAGCACAAAGGAAACAACATGAAATGGGGCCTATTAAGGATGTCGATTGAACGCGCGAGGGAATATCTCAGAACCAAGGGCTTTGCTGACCGTATCATCGTCCCCGAACAAAGCAGCGCGACGGTGGCCGAAGCAGCGGAGGCTCTGGGCTGCCAGCCCGGGATGATCGCAAAAACGCTTTCTTTTCTGCAGGACGGAAGGCCGGTTTTGATTCTTGTTGAAGGGTTGTCGCGGATCGACAATCAAAAGTATCGCGCGCGTTTCGGCTGCAAGGCCAAAATGATTCCCGCGGATCAGGTCGCGTCGCTGATCGGACATGACGTCGGCGGGGTCTGTCCCTTCGGGGTAAACGGCGGCGTCGAAATCTATCTGGATGAAAGCCTGAAAAAGCACGCCTTTGTTTACCCGGCTGCCGGTTCGGATCACAGCGCGGTCCGTCTTTCGATCAGCGATTTGGAATTCTGCAGCGGTTATCTTGCGTGGGTAGACGTCTGCAAACAGGCGGACTGATCATTTGCGAGCTGACTTCTCAGCAGTCCGAGAAACGATAATCCAACGAAACGCCAGGCGGAAAGGAGTGCGGCTATGGCCGGAACAATCGCGGATGTACGATGCCCAAGCTGTGGGGCTCCTGCCAGATTTGACATTCTAAGACAGCAATACTGCTGCTCTTACTGCGGCGGACAGGTCGGGATTTCCGAGGCCATTGCGCAGAAGCAGGGCTTCCGGAGCATCCAGCGCGAACGGATCAAAAAAAGCGCGCAGGACCGCCGTCTGATGCATGTGAGCTGCACCGGCTGCGGTGCCGAGCTGATCTTTGAAGAAAACGACGCCATAACGAATTGCTCCTTCTGCGGACGCTCTCTCGTCCGGAAGGATTATATTGCGTCGGAGGAACTGCCGGAACTGATCATCCCCTTTCGAATCACACGGGAGGAGGCCGTTTTCTGCCTCGAGGAATGGTGCAAAAGAAACGCCGGCAAGGCCGAGGCAAAGCATCTGAGAGAGATCGCAGGCACGCTGGAAGGCTGTTATCTTCCATACGAGCTCGTTCGGGGGCCGGTCTACAGCAAGGTCAGCCGGATGGACACAGCCCGCACGTATCGATGCAGCGGGTATGTGGACAATGTTTTCGTCAACTGCTCCAGGCAGCTGGACAACCTCCTGCTGGACGGCGTGGAACCGTTCGAGCTTGAGGAACTCCAAGAACTGGATTTTCGCTATGCTGCGGGGCAGCGGATCAAAATCGGGGACATTGATTCCAGGGAATTGAAGCGCCGTGTCGGCGCCGAAGTGTCGAGCGATTACACGCCCGTCGTTCGGAAAACGCTTGAGACAAAATCCGTCGAAGTCGATACGGATGCGGAAAGCGTGCTTCGTCTTCCGGTGCTTCTGCCGGTATATTATATCTGTTCCGGCAATACCGTCGCCGCCGTGAACGGTCAGACCGGCAAGGTCAGTGTCCGGGCGGAAAAAGAGTCCCATTATTATTTCATTCCCTGGTGGCTGAAAGCGCTCCTTTCCACCATCCTGATCAGCGCGGCGGCTTTCGGCGCGTTCTGTCTGTTCGGAATGGCCCGATCGGAAAGCCTCTTAATTGCCGCGCTGCTCGCGCTCGTGACCCTGATGATTACGCTTGTTGCATTCAGCGACACCGTCCGAAACAAGTTCAGGGTCGAAGCGGCCAGAAAGGTGTTCACGTCCGACGGCGGACCGCTGCGGCGGGTGAACGGCCGACTGATCCAAGATGAAAAAGAAATCAGGAAAGAAGTCGTATCGCCCGCATTCATTGAGACGCTCGACGGGAAGCCGGAGCACGTGAAGCTCGTCTTCTCTTCTCCCCTGAGACGGATGAAGCTTATGCTGTTTGCGCTGATCGCATTGTTTCTTCCGGTAATCATCGCGCTCTTTCTCAATGGTTTTGATTTTTCCCGTCTGACGCTCGGCGGTTCGGCCGTCTGGTTCTGCATTATGGTCCCCGTCGTTCCGATCTATCTGCTGAAATTCGGCGTCATTGATTTTTACAACAACCCCTGGATTTATCTGATCCGCGAGGACGGAACAAAGCGGCGCTATCGGAAAAAGCGGGAGCGCATGCCGGCCAAAGAGCTGCGCGGCACTGTACTGCGCGCTCTGTTTGTCCCGCCGATCAGCCTTGCCGTCTGGTTCGGCATCCTCTGCTTTTGTGTGATGTGCTATCTGACGGCATTCGGCTTCGATTAAACCCCGACATAAAAGCGATCATACGCAGATTCGGTTTCTGCGCATGATCGCTTTTCTTCTGCTGTAAGAATCGTTCTCTCGTTCGGGTTCTCACACGTTGAATTTGAAGTATGTTATGTCGCCGTCCTGCATGACGTATTCCTTGCCCTCGCTGCGGACAAGGCCCTTCTCTTTTGCTGCGTTCATCGTACCGCAGGCCTTCAGATCTTCAAAGGCAACAATCTCCGCGCGGATGAAGCCGCGCTCGATGTCAGTGTGGACTTTGCCGGCCGCCTTCGGCGCCTTGGTGCCGCGCACGATGGTCCACGCATGGACGTCATCTTCGCCCGCAGTCAGGAAGGAGATGTAACCCAGGAGATCATAGGAGGTCCGGATCAGCCTGTCCAGCCCGCGTTCGGCAAGCCCGAGCTCCTCCATGAACATCTGCGCTTCCTCGGGATCCATGTCCGCGATGTCCTCCTCAAACTTGGCTGCCACGGGTAGCACAGCGGCGCCCTGCTCTTCCGCCAGCGCAGTAAGTGCTTTGAAATTCGGATCATTCGCATAGTCGGACATGCCGTTTTCATCCAGATTCGCGGCAAAAATGACCGGCTTGATTGTCAGCAGGCCGCCGTCCTGCAGAATGTCCCTGTCATCCTCTGTGAATTCAAATGCGGATGCGGGCTTCCCGTCAGACAGATGCTCGATCAGGGCTTCGCACATCTCGGCCTCGCGTTTATACTTTTTGTCTCCGCTCTTTGCGTTCTTCTTCGCTTTGTCGAGTCTGCGCTCCACCAATTCGATGTCCGCGAGAATCAGTTCCAGATTCAGGGTCTCCGCATCGCGCCGCGCGTCGGCTTCCTCCAGGAAGATCTCATCATTCTCAAAGCAGCGCACCACATGCACCAGCGCGTCGACCTGTCGGATGGTCTGCAGATACGCGTTGCCGCGTCCGCTTCCCTTTTTGATCCCGACGACGTCCACAAATTCGATGGTGGCAGGCGTGTACTTTTTCGGATGGTAATACTCTGCAAGCCAGTCCAGCCGTTCATCCGGCACCTTTGCCTGTCCGATGTTCGGCTTTACCGCGGCGTTGGAATAACTGCCCGTTTCTGCGTGCGAGCCCGTCAGGGCATTGAACAGTGTCGTCTTTCCCACATTGGGCAGGCCTACGATACCAAGCTTCATTTCGTTTCCCATTTCCTTTCCTGCGGAGAATTCTTACAATGCGTGTATTATAGCACACTGCGGTTTTTCTCTCAACCTTTTGTTTGCCGTTAACGAAAAAAGACGCCGGGGCCGGTTGCCTCGACGTCTTTTTCTGAGTGTTATTCATTCGAACCCATCTTGTTTTCGTCCGGAACTTCCGGTTCTTCTTCGGGGCCCGCTTCCTGCGCAGCAGCCTCCTGCAGAAGCTCTCCGCGCTGCTCCGGGGTCGGCGGGGCGGAAGGATCGTCGTCGATGAACATCGTGATCTTTCTCGCCGGCGGTTCGATGGTGTTGTCCTTCGTGGCGGGCTCCTCCTTCGGCGGCGGAAGCTCGCCGTGATCGCAGAAGTAGTTGAAGTCCTCACCGTCCATCGTCTCATGCTCCAGCAGATATTCGGCGACAGAGATCAGCGTTTCGCGATGCTCCTCCAGCAGTTTCGTGCAGGCGTCGGCCGCTTCGTCGAAGATCCGTTTTACCTCCTCGTCGATCAGCGCGGCGGTCTCTTCGCTGTAGCTCTTCACCTGGCCGAAATCGCGGCCGATGAAGATGCTGTGGCCGGAGCTGTCATAACTGATCGGACCCAGCTTATCGCTCATGCCGTACTGCGTCACCATCGCGCGGGCGAGCTGCGTCGCGTGCTGGATATCGCCGCTGGCGCCGGTGGAAATATCGTCCAGGAAGAGTTTTTCCGCAATGCGGCCGCCCAGACTCATGACGATGTCTTCAAACATTTCGCTGCGGCTTTTATAGTTTTCCAGGTCCTCCTGCGGGCGGAACAGGGTAAACCCGCCTGCCGCGCCCCGCGGGATGATCGTAATATAGTGCACCGGGTCCGTATGCTCCAGATACTTGCCGGCGATGGCATGGCCGGATTCATGGTAAGCCGTGAGCTTCCGGGCCTTATCAGACATCTTCTTGCTCTTTTTCTCCGGGCCCATGGAGACTTTCAGGATCGCTTCCTCGATCTCGTCGTTGGTGATGAAGCGCTTGCCCCGGCGGACGGCCATGAGCGCCGCCTCATTCATCAGGTTTTCCAGATCGGCCCCTGCGAAACCTGGCGTCCCCTTGGCGATGGAGTTGAGGTTGACATCGTCTCCGAGCGGTTTCCCGCGGGAGTGGATCTTCAGGATCGCCTCTCTTCCGCGGATGTCGGGAAGGCCAACAAAAACCTGCCGGTCAAAGCGGCCGGGCCGCAGCAGCGCATTGTCAAGAATATCCGCGCGGTTCGTTGCCGCCATCACGATCACGCCGTCGTTGTTGCCGAACCCGTCCATTTCCACGAGGAGCTGGTTCAGCGTCTGCTCGCGCTCGTCATGTCCGCCGCCGAGGCCGCTGCCTCTCTGTCGGCCAACTGCGTCGATCTCATCAATGAAGATGATTGCGGGCGCAACCTTCTTTGCCTGTTCAAACAGATCGCGCACGCGTCCCGCGCCGACGCCGACGTAAAGCTCGACAAAATCAGAACCGGAGATGGACAGGAACTGAACGCCGGCTTCTCCCGCCACGGCCTTGGCCAGCAGGGTTTTGCCGGTGCCCGGAGGGCCGACGAGCAGCACGCCCTTGGGGATGCGGGCTCCCATCTCAGTATACTGCTTCGGATTTTTGAGGAAATGGACGATCTCCGCCAGTTCCTCCTTTTCCTCGTCGCAGCCGGCCACGTCGTCAAACGTGGTCTTTTTCTTTTCATCACTGCCGAGCTGCGTGCGGGCTTTGCTGAAGCGCGCAACGCCGCCGGCGCCGCCCTGCATCCGGTTCATCGCGATAGACCAGACCACGACGAAAAGGATCATCACGATCAGATACGGCAGGAACGAAGCCCACCAGGGCGCCTGCCACTGGGGAGGATAGTCGTATTCTTTCAGGATGCCCTTATCTTTCTGCTCCTGAACCAGGTCGTTCAGATCATTATAAAAAATGCTGATCGAGCTCAGTTCGCAGGTTACGACGCTTTCGTCCTTGAGCACGAGCGTCAGCTTGTTTCCTTCCGCGACAAAGGACTCGACCTTTTCCTGCAGGAACAGGTCCCTTACCTCGGAATAATCCACATCCGTGCTCTTTTTGCCGCCAAGATTCATTGTAAAGATCGTAGCGAGCAGAATCACGATCAGCAGAGCGTAAAAGCCGATATCTCTGGCTTTGTTTTTACCCGGTTTATTGTTCAAATGAAGCTCACTTCCTAACTTGGACCGTTTCTTTTTATCTGGAATAGATCTCCGGTTTCAGAATGCCGATGTACGGCAGATTCCGGTAGTCCTCCGCATAGTCAAGGCCGTAACCGACGACAAACTCATCCGGCACTGTGAATCCGCAATAATCCGCTTTGATATCGGCGCGGCGCCTGGCCGGCTTATCCAGCAGCGTGACGATGCGGATCGAGGCCGGTTTGCGGTTTGCAAGATATTTTGTGAGGTAAGACAGCGTGATGCCGGAATCCAGGATGTCCTCAACGATGATGACGTCCTTTCCCTCGATGTCGCGGCTGAGGTCCTTCGTGATTCGAACGGCGCCCGTACTGCTGGTGCCGCGTCCATAAGAGGAAACCGCCATGAAATCCATGCTGCAGTGCAGGTCGACATTTCGTACCAGATCGGACATAAAGACATAGCAGCCTTTCAGAACGCCGAGAAAAAACGGCGTTTTCCCTTTGTAATCGCGGGTAAGCTGGGCACCCAGCTCAGCGACTTTTGCCCGGATTTCTTCTTCACTGAGGAGTACTTCAAGGATATCATCATTCAACAACTCAGCCATGACTGCATTCACGCCTCCAATGTTTCAATCTCGATACAAACGGCGTTTTCGGCGCTTTTTGCGGCGCAGCGCTCGGCCGCGCCGAATCCTGCAACAGCGATAACGCCCTCCGAATCATAAAGGACCGGGATTTTCGCCCGTTCCGCCAGGGGAATCCCTGCTTCCGAAAACAGTTTTTTCAGAGTTTTTGTGCATCCGCGCCCGAGAAGCCGCACACTGTCGCCCGGACTGCGGGACGCGACGAATATCATACCACGTATTAAATCATATTGAAAGAAGAAAGTGTTAAATGAATTGTGAATTTCTTCGTCCGGCCGCACCCGGCGTCGGATGACGCGCAATCCTGCCTCCTGCAGGACCGTCTCGCCCTCCGGGATCATGCGCCGCCGGATCGAAGCGGCGCTCTGCGCATGCAGCAGGATCCGATCCCCATCCTTCTCCAGTCTTCTTCCGGGCAGGTCCGCATATGCGTGCGGCTCTGCGCTGCGGCAAAGTGCGTAAGCCGCCGCAATATGGGTACCGGACAGCTGTCCGAGCGCCTGGCGCAGCACGCGCGTCCCGACAGGCTCCGGGAGATCCAGGAAATCCTTGACCGGAAGAGAATCGTCGTGCAGCTCTGCTTCTATAAAACTTTCCGCGCAGGACGACAAATATTCCTCATCCCTGCGAAGCAGTTCCGCTGCGGCGCTGATGTGCTCCACAGCGGCGGAGTTTTCCGCTTTGAGCAGCGGCAGGACCTGATGCCGAACGCGGTTTCGGGCGCAGTCGTCCAGCACGTTTGTCCCGTCTTCCACAAAGGAAAGGCCGTTTTCCCGGAGATATGCAAGGATCTCATCCCGCGTCGCGCTCAGCAGCGGGCGGACGATCCTGCCCCGTACCGGCGGGATCCCGCAAAGCCCCCGCATGGCGCTTCCGCGCGCGAGATTCAAAAGGATGGTCTCGGCATTGTCTTCCGCATGATGTGCGGTGGCGATCCGGTCAAAGCCGCGCTCCTGCGCCGTTTTCTCCAAAAAGGAATACCGAAGCTCGCGCGCGGCCTGTTCCAGGCCGATGCGGCGCTCCGAAGCATAAGCGCCGACGTCTTCACTGCCGCAGTAGCATGCCACGCCGAGCCGGTCGCAGAGCGCGCGCACGAAAGCCTCGTCCCGATCGGATTCGGCTCCCCGGAGCCGGTGATTGAAGTGGGCGCACGCAACGTTCAGCGACGGGGTCATGCAGAGAAGGTGCAGCAGCGCAGTACTGTCCGCCCCGCCGCTGCATGCGCACAGCACGCTGCAGCCCCGGGGTAGCATATCATATTTCTCGCTGTACGCAATGTATTTTTCCCAGATCATTCGTGCTTTCTGTCCACAGAAACGTAAGTCGTATACTCGGAAAGGAACAGCAGTTCCACGGAGCCTGTCTCGCCTTTACGGTTTTTCAGAACAATGGCCTCCGCCGCATTGGGATTCTCGCATTCCTTGTTATAATACCCTTCGCGGTACAGGCCGATGACGACGTCGGCGTCCTGCTCGATGGCCCCGGATTCGCGAAGATCGGACAACATGGGCCGCTTGTCCTGCCGCGATTCGTTGGCGCGGCTGAGCTGGCTCAGGCAAAGGACCGGCACTTCAAGCTCCTTCGCCATGATCTTCAGCATGCGCGACATCTCCGCAACGATCTGCTGGCGGTTTTCATTGCTGTTCTGTCTTCCGCCTGCGGACTGCATCAGCTGCAGATAGTCCACGACCACAAGGCCGAGGTTTTTCACTCTGCGGCACTGTGCATTCATATCCGCGACCGAAAGCGTCGGGTTGTCGTCAATGAGGATATTCAGTGAGCTGACGGCCGAAGCGGCCGTGACGATCATGCTCCATTCCTGCGCGCTCAGGGTACCTTTCAGGAGCTTTTTGTTGTCGATTCTTGCTTCACTGGAGAGCATGCGGGAAACCAGCTGCTCCCGGCTCATTTCCAGGGAGAATACCGCCACGGTCTTTCCCGTCACCCTTGCGGCGTTCATGACGATGTTCATGGCAATGGAGGTCTTGCCCATGCCGGGGCGGGAAGCGATCAGCACCAATTCGCCCTTGTTCAGGCCCAGAATACGGTTATCGAGATCCGTCAGTCCCGTCGGAATGCCGGGCAGATAGTCCCCCTGCTGCGCGATCAGGTTGAGATTGTCATATACGTTATGCACGATTTCGGCGATCGGTTTGAGGCCGCCGATGGCCCGGTCGCGCCGAAGGGCATAAATATTCCGCTCGGCGGATTCCAGCATTTCGTCGGCCGTACCGAGCCCTTCGTTCACCATCTGCGTAATATCGCCGGCAACTTTTCCGAGATCGCGCTGAAGGGATTTGTCGCGGATGATGCTGACATACTGCGCGACATTTGCCGCGGTAGGCGTCATGTCAAGCAGTTCCAGCACATACTGTCTGGTGCTGTCTTCCTGAAATACGCCGCGCTCCTTCATCGCCTCCATGACGGTAATGGGATCGATGGTCTGCCCATAATTGAACATGGCGAAGATGGTCTCGAAAATGTCACGGTTGGTCTTGTAGTAAAAATGCTCCGCTCTCGCGTCCTTCAGCACATCCGGGATGCAGGCCGGGTCGATCAGCATGGAGCCGATAACCGCCTGTTCCGCCTGCCGGTTCTGCGGTACGCGGGCGCCGAGTAGCTCCTCCATTGGAATGCCCCCCGCCGTTATTTGTCCTCAACAACAAGGACATGGATCACGCCGTTGATCTCATAACCGAACTTGCACTTGACCTCGAAGCTGCCGTAGCTCTTGATGGGTTCGCCCTGGATGATCTTCTGCTTTTCGATTTCGATGCCGAACTGGTCCTTGAGTGCGTCGCTGATCTCCTGGCTCGTGACGGCGCCGAACAGCTTGCCCGCCGCGCCGGCGCGCGCCGCGATCTTTACAACAACGCTCTCAAGCTGTTTGGCGTTCTCGATCGCTTTCGCTTTTTCTGCGGCGATGGCCGCCTGCTTTGCCTTTTCTTTCAGCCGCAGCGTGTTCATATTGTCCTTCGTCGCTTCCACGGCAAGTTTTCTCGGCAGGAGATAGTTTCGGGCGTAGCCCTCGGAGACCTCTTTCATCTCTCCCTTTTTCCCCTGGCCTTTTACATCAGTACTGAAAATCACTTTCATGTCAGTTCTCCTTTCAGCTGTCCAGATATTCGTCAATGGAGGTACAGAGCGTGCGGAACGTTTCTTGCAGATCCGCCTTGTCGAGCTGCGCGCCGGCTACGGATTTATTCCCTCCGCCGCCGATTTTTTCCAGAATCAGCTGGACGTTTACCTCTCCGATGCTGCGCGCGCTGATGATCACCCCGCCCGTTTCTGTCGCGAATGCGACAAAGGAGGCCTGCACTCCGGAGATGTTCAGCATTTCATCCGCTGCCTGGGCCGCGACGATTCGGTCGATCTCTTCTTCGTATGCGACGACTGCGATGCCCTCACGGTACATTCTCATCTGCTGCAGCACCCGGTATTTCTCCACCGCATGGGTCATGTCGCTCTGCATATACTTTTTGACTTCGGCCGTATCGGCGCCGATGCGGCGCAGGAACGCGGCGGCGTCAAACGTCCGCTCGCCGGTGCGGATGGTAAAGTTCTTGGTATCCAGCGCGATTCCGGCCAGCACCGCTTCCGCTTCCAGATGGATCATATCGCCGGGCTCCGTCAGTTCCTGCAGCAGTTCGCTCATCAGCTCGCACACGGAAGAAGCATACGGCTCGTGGAATGTCAATGCAGCGTTCTGGATATAACTGGCCGCCCGTCTGTGATGATCGATGACCGCGACGCGGGTGCAGGCTTCCAAAAGTGAGCTGCTTTCAACCTGCTCCGGCCGGTTTGTATCCACGACGACCAGAAGCGTACGGCTGTCTGCACGGACGATGGCGTCTTCCGGATCCAAAAACACGTCCTTGTATTCCGGCTGCGCCCGCAGCGCTTCGATCAGCATCGCCGCGGAATTCCGCACCGGATCCACCACGATCCTCGCGGTTTTTCCCAGCTTACGGGCGATGCAGACCATGCCTGCCGCCCCGCCGATGGCATCGAGGTCGCTGAGCTTATGGCCCATGATGAAGATTTGACTGGAGCTTCGTATCAGCTCGGCCAGCGCGTTTGCAGCCACGCGGCTCTTGACCTTGCTCCGGGTCTCGACCTCCGTGTTGCGTCCGCCGAAGAACTCGAAGTTAAAGCGGTTTTTGATCACGGCCTGGTCGCCGCCGCGGCTCAGCGCCATTTCAACGGCCAGATTCGCGAAGGAAAAATTTTCTTCAAAGCCGTCCCCATCCTGTCCGACGCCGACGGACAGCGTCGCATGGACGCCGCCGGGGCTGACGACCGAGTGGACTTTTTCAAGGATATCGAACTTCTTCTCCGTAAAATCCCGGAGATAACGGCTTTCAAAGATGAACATGTAGCGGTCACGGTCATAGCGCCGCATCAGGCCGCGTTTTCCCTCGCACCATTCGCTGATCAGATCGTCAACGGCGCCGCGCAGCTCTACCTTGCCGCGGTCCGAAACGTTCTTCATCAGCTCGTCATAGTTGTCGATGACCAGAAGCATCGTAACCGGGCGGGAGCTCTCATACTCCATCTTGATGTTGTCGAACTCCGTCACATCCACCCAGTACGTGATGCCCATGAAATCCTTCGCCCGTTCGGAAACCTCCTCATTTTTCGCGCGAATGATGTTGCCGTGAAGCTGATACTTCCGGTCTCCGACCTGCACCAGCCCGGGATACTGCTTTTTTCCTTCCAGCAGCCACTTGCTGTTGAAGCCGGGCACCATATCCGAGAGATCCGCTTCAAAACTCGGCTGTCGGTCGCCGAACAGATTGAAGAAGATCTGATTGCCCCAGATGATCTGATTATCGGACATATTGAAAACGACGATCGGCAGCGGAAAGTTCATCAGCGTGTTGTTCTTCGCCGATTCCGCGTTATAGGTAACGTTTTCAATATACTCCACCAGCTGCTTCCGCCGATGCCGCGCCGCCAGGAGATAATAGATCACCAACAGCGCAATAACGACGGCTTCGACCGCCGCCAGCGTCTCATTGAAGAAAAACGTCGCTGCGGCAAACAGCACCATGATCAGAATGAACAATCTGGTGCCCGGTTCAATCAGTTTCTGAAGCTTCTTGTTCACCTTATCACCACCGATTATTGCCATATACCTAATATATTTGATTATTTTACCACAGTTCTGCAAAGAAGCAAATACAAATTCATAATTTTTCAACCATATTGCCCGCATGTGCCGCAGGAAATCTCAAATACTAACTGCAGCCTTTTGAGAGGGGATCGATAGTTATGAAAGCGATCATTCTGGCCGGCGGCGAAGGCACCCGGCTCAAATCCGTCACCGGGGATCTGCCGAAGCCGATGGTGCAACTTTGCGGAAAGCCGGTGCTGGCGCATTTGCTTGATTTGCTGAAACGAAACGGCATTACAGACGCATGCATGGCGCTGCGCTACCGTCCGGATGTGATCCGGGAGTATTTCGGAGACGGAAGCGATTTCGGCATCCGGCTCAGCTACCATATCGAGGACGAGCAGCTCGGCACGGCCGGCGCCGTGCGCGCCTGCGCCGGTTTCTGCGGCGACGGCGACTTTCTGGTAATCTCAGGCGACGCAGTCTGCGATTTCAATCTGAAAGCGCTCATTGAGGCGCATCGCCGCCATCACAGCGCCGTAACGATCGCGCTTTATGCCCATGAACAGCCGCTCCAGTACGGCATCGTCCTGACGGACCGCGAAGACCGCGTCGTCAGCTTTGTCGAGAAACCGGACTGGTCGCGCGTCGTCAGCGATCTTGTGAATACCGGCATCTATCTGGTCAGTCCGGAGGCGATGCGGCTTGTTCCCCCCAACCGGAGCTTCGATTTTGCGAAGGATCTGTTCCCGCTTTTGATGTAGAGCGGCTATGAGATCAGCGCGATCCGGATGGACGGATACTGGTGCGACATCGGAACGCCC
>Ga0079305_1002147_pt1 | contig 19242 bp, 19 predicted proteins | sample LMS_cellobiose_e_FD_79183 | JGI IMG/M metagenome (GOLD analysis project Ga0079305, IMG submission 79183) | Rumen-fistulated moose microbial communities from Alaska, USA - LMS_cellobiose_enrichment | ecosystem: Host-associated > Mammals > Digestive system > Stomach > Rumen fluid ... | reverse complement strand
GTGTTCGGCATGATCCCGGGCCTGGAAAACGCGGAGTTTGCCCGTTACGGCGTGATGCACCGCAACACCTTTTTGCACAGCCCCGGCCTGCTGGACAATACCTATCAGATGATCAGCCGCCCGGGCACATATTTCGCCGGGCAGATGACGGGGGTAGAGGGCTATGTGGAAAGCGCCGCCAGCGGCCTGCTGGCGGGCAGAGCGCTTGCCAGCCGCCTGCTGGGGGAGGAGCCCGTGATTTTTCCCACCGCCACAGCCATCGGCGCGCTGGCGGCCTATATCTCCACTCCCAATCGGGATTTTCAGCCCATGAACGTCACCTTCGGGCTGATGGATCCGCTGGAGAAGCGGGTGCGCAATAAGGCTCAGCGATATGAGCAGATCAGCCTGCGCGCGATCGATATCGTGCGGAAGCTGAGCGGCGAAAGCGACAATTGAGGCATTAAGCCTTGCTGAATTCAGTGGATTACCGTAGGATGAAACCACATCAGCAAAGAAAAGGAGCGGATGGATTTATGTCGATGATGGGAACCACCATCTGCGCTGTGAAGCGCAATGGTAAAATCGCCATTGCTGGCGACGGCCAGGTGACCATGGGTGAGAATACCATTTTCAAGAACAGCGCCCGCAAGGTGCGCCGCGTTTATAACGACCAGGTGGTGACCGGCTTTGCCGGCTCCGTGGCGGACGCCTTTTCCCTGTGCGAGCGGTTTGAGGAGCGGCTCAGCCAGTGCAACGGCAGCCTGGAGCGGGCCGCCGTATCCCTGGCCCAGGACTGGCGCGCCGATAAGGCCATGCGCCAGCTGCAAGCCATGATGATCGTGGCGGATAAGGAGAATATGCTGATCGTATCGGGCACCGGCGAGGTGATCGATCCGGACGATGGCATCTGCGCCATTGGCTCCGGCGGCAATTACGCCCTGGCAGCGGCCCGCGCCCTGATGGAAAATACGGAACTGAGCGCGGCGGAGATCGCGGAAAAGGCGCTGCGCGTGGCGGCCTCCATCTGCGTGTTCACCAATGACCACATTGTTGTGGAGGAGGTATAAGCCATGAGAGAGCTGACCCCCAGAGAGATCGTAAGGGAGCTGGATCGCTATATCATTGGCCAGGATGAGGCCAAGCGGGCGGTGGCCATCGCTCTGCGCAACCGCTATCGCCGCGCCCGGGTGGACGAGGCCATGCGGGAGGAGATATTCCCCAAGAATATCCTGATGATCGGCCCCACCGGCGTGGGCAAAACCGAGATCGCCCGCCGTCTGGCCAAGCTGGTACAGGCCCCTTTCGTCAAGGTGGAGGCCACCAAATTCACCGAAGTGGGCTATGTGGGCCGGGATGTGGAAAGCATCATTCGCGACCTGGTGGAAAACGCAGTGCGCATGGTGCGTGAGGAGCATGAAGCGCGGGTGCGCACCCGGGCCGAGGTGCTGGCAGAGGATCGGCTGGTGAACCTGATTGTGCATCCCCCCAAGAAGCCCAGCACCAATCCTTTCCAGGCCCTGCTTTCTCCCCAGCACAGTGAGCCGGCCATCTCCGATGAGGAAAAGGAACGGCTGCGCGCCCGCCGTGATGAGGTGCGGGAACAGCTTCGCCGCGGGGAATGGGAGGATAAAGAGATAGAAATTGAGGTGGCTGAAAAATCCCCCGAGCTGGAAGTGGGCGGCAACGCCATCAACCTGGGAGATGTGATGGGCGGCATCATGCCCCATCGCACAAAGCAGCGCCGCATGAAGATCAAGGATGCCCGCAAGATCCTGGTGGAGGAAGAGGCGGAAAAGCTGATCGACCAGGACGCCGTGCAGGAGGAGGCTGTGCGCCGGGCCGAACAGAACGGTATTATCTTTATGGATGAGATCGACAAGGTGGCGGGCCACGGCAGCGGCCACGGCCCCGACGTATCCCGGGAGGGCGTGCAGCGCGACATCCTGCCCATCGTGGAGGGCAGTACCGTCAACACAAAGTATGGCCCCGTAAAGACCGATTTCATGCTGTTTATCGCGGCGGGCGCTTTCCATGTGGCCAAGGTCACCGACCTGATTCCCGAGCTGCAGGGCCGCTTCCCGGTGCGGGTGTATTTAAAGAGCCTCACCCGAGAGGATTTTGTCAACATCCTGGTGAAGCCCGACAACGCGCTGACGCGGCAGTATACCGCCCTGCTGGAAACGGATAAGGTGCATCTGACCTTTGATGAGGCGGCGCTCAATGAAATTGCCGAGGCGGCCTTCGTCGCCAATGAAACGGGCGAGGATATTGGCGCGCGCCGCCTGCACGCCGTATTTGAGGAGCTTTTGGAGGATGTTTCCTTCAATGCCGGAGACGACGAGATGCCCGACGTGTATCTGAACATCACGGCTGATTATGTTCATGAGCATTTAAAGAGCTTCCAGCAGCCCATGGATACCCGCAAATATATCCTGTAAAAACCAACCCATGCAAGCAGGCGCTCCGGTCAAATGGCCGGAGCGCCTGCTTTTATGCTGCCTGTGTTATGTCAGCTCGATCATATCCCGCGGCGCTTTGTTCAGCGTTTCGCAGCCGTCCTCGGTAACGGCCACCAGATCCTCCACCCGCACGCCGAAGCGGCCGGGCAGATAGATACCGGGTTCCACGGAGAAGATCATGCCGGGTTTGGCGATGGCTTCGCTTGTGGCGCTCACATCCGGGAATTCGTGCACCTCCAGGCCAATGCCATGGCCTGTGCGGTGGATGAAGTATTGCCCGTAGCCCGCATCCTCGATTACCTTGCGGGCGGCGCGGTCGATCTCGCGCATGGGTACGCCGGGGCGCACGGCGGCGCGGCCCGCGGCGTTGGCGGCGCGAACCAGGTCATACACTCGCTTTTGCGCGTCCGTGGCTTTGCCCATAAACACGGTGCGGGTCATATCGCTGCAATAGCTTTTCCAGGTCAGGCCCACGTCGATGATTACCGAATCCCCTTCCCGCAGCACGGAGCTGTCGGTTACGTGGTGCGGCTCGGCGCAGTTGGCGCCGAAGCAGATCAGGGGATCAAAGCTGGGGGCGCTGGAACCCAGTTCTGTGGATTTGGCGATATAGAGCTCTCCCACCTGGGCTTCCGTCATGCCCGCCTTCAAATGACCGATTACGTACTGAATGGTCTCGTCGTTTTTCAGGGAGCTGACCCGCATCAGATCAAGCTCCTCCGCATCCTTATACAGCCTCGTCTGGTCGATGCAGGGGGAGCCGATCACCGGCTTCAGGTCGTTGCGGGCGTCCATTAGCCGGATGGTGAAGCGGCTGGGCCAATCCTTGTCGATGCCGATGGGGCCGGGGGAAAGGGTCTTTGCCAGCAGGGCCACGCAGTCCTCCGTGTCGTCATATTCCGTCAGCGGAACATCAACAGCGCCGGATAGGGCAAACAGCCGGTTGGCGAACAGGCGCACGTAGCCCGCGTCGTTCAGATACAGCGCCAGCATCCGCTCTCCTGGATAGATCCATTTGCCTGCCAGATAATATACCGAGGCCGGGGCGCTGATCAGCACCTGACGCAGCCTCATTTCGTGCATGGCCCGAATCACGCGGTCAATACGCGATTGATTCATAGTTTCCTCCATTGTTTATTTTTGTGCCGCGATAAGAAAGCGGTGGATGGTGCCGGAGATCTTTCCCTCCTGCTCCACCGTGCGCTGCATATCCAGCAGCCGCTCCCAGCATTTTTCCACGGAAAAGCCGGAAAATTCCCATTCGATGATGCGAGCGAACCACACGAAGGCTCCTATGTCGTAAAAGTGAATGGGGCGATAGGCCTCCTCCGCCCGCAGGATGCGGAAACCCTCCTGCTCGAAGGCGCGGCGCTGATGCTCCAGCGTTTGCTGGGGAAAAGGCATGATCGCGTCCGGCAGCACCAGGCGCACCAGGTCGCGGTCATTGTCCCGGCCCACCTGCTGGGTGATGAATACGCCGCCCGGCTTCAGCAGCCGTTTGATTTCCTGCGGAACAAAATCCCCATGCCGGTTGATGATGATATCGAAATATGCATCCGGAAAGGGAATGCCGGCGGGATCGGCGCAGGGGCGGAAATCGATGCCCAGGGGCAGCAGCCGTTTCCTGCACAGCGCCACGTTGGGGGGATAGCCCTCTGTGGCGGCGGTCATGGCGGCGGGATGCCCCAGAGACAGCAGAAATTCGCCGCCGCCCGTGTCGAAATCCAGCAATCGCTTGCCGTCCGTCAGGCACCCGCGCACGATCTGCCCATAATCCCAGGGCAGATCCTCCTCTTCCATATAGCGCCCTTTGATGTGGGAAAAGTCCCAGCCGATAATGTGGGCGATCTCCTGCTCATGCAGCCAGGCCTGCTTCAGCTGATCCTGTTCCATTTTTCAGGGGTGCAGCACGGTGCCGCAGTCATCGCCATCCAGCACCCGCAGGATGTCCTCCGGCTCCGCCAGACCGAACACCCGCACCGCGGGAATGGCCTGCTCGCTGAGCATGGCAAAGGCGGCGGTGTCCATCACTTTGAGCCTGCGATCCAGCGCTTCGCCATAGCTGATGTCGCGGATCAGCTTTGCATTGGGGTTCTTGCGGGGGTCATCGTCGTATACGCCATCAATGTTCTTGGCCAGCAGCAGGGCGTCGGCCTTCATCTCGGCGGCGCGCATCACAACGGCGGTGTCCGTGGTAAAGAAGGGATTGCCGGAGCCGCCGGCGAACAGAACAACCTTTCCCGCGTCCATGGCTTCCCGGGCGGATTGCACGTTATAGGGCTCGCATACCCGGGGCATATCGATGGCGGAAAAAACGACGGCCTTGCCGCCGGCCCGTTCAACGGCGTCCCGCATGCACAGACAGTTGATCACCGTGCCCAGCATGCCCATATGATCCGCCGTCACGGCGTCCATCTCCTGAGATTGCCGTCCACGCCAGATGTTGCCCGCGCCGATGACCACGCCCAGCTGAATGCCCTTTTGCTGAATGCCTGCCAGCAGGCGGCCCACCCGGGCGATCATTTCCTGGTCAAATAAACGTCCGTTTTCACCCAGGGCTTCTCCGCTCAGCTTCAGAATCACGCGATTATAGGTGCTCATTTTTATCCTCCGTTATACGAAAAAAAGCGGACGAGCAAGCCGTCCGCTTTTTTTGATTGTTAAGCCTTTTTGCCGGTCATTTCGGCAATTTCGGCAGCCAGGTCGCTCTGCTTCTTTTCGATGCCCTCGCCCAGCTGATAACGGACGAAACGACGGATGGTGGTCTTTTCACCGGTAGCCAGGGTGGTCTCCTGCAGCAGCTGCTGGATGGTGACGTCAGGATTCTTCACAAAAGGCTGATCCAGCAGGCAGATTTCCTTGCAGAACTTCTCAATACGGCCGTCCACGATCTTTTCGATGATGGCTTCGGGCTTCTTGCTGTTCTTTTCGTCATTCATCACCTGCTCACGGGCGATGCGGCGCTCTTCCTCCAGACGGGCCGCGGGAATTTCATCCTTGGACACATACTCGGGCGCGGCAGCGGCGATGTGCATCGCCACGTCATGGCACAGGTTCTTAAAGGTATCGGTCTTGCCGACGAAGTCGGTTTCGCAGTTGATTTCAACCAGCACGCCGATCTTGCCGCCCATATGGATGTAGGATTCCACAGCGCCTTCGGCGGCGATGCGGCCGCTCTTCTTGTTGGCGGCAGCCAGTCCCTTTTCGCGCAGATATTCAACGGCGGCGTCCATATCGCCATTGCTCTGCACCAGTGCCTTTTTGCAGTCCATCATGCCGGCCTGGGTGCGCTCGCGCAGCTCCTTGACCATTGCAGCAGTTACTTCAGCCATGGGGGTATGCCTCCTTCAATTTTATGTAAATTACTCAGCTTCAACAGGCTCTTCGGCGGGAGCGGCCTCTTCGCCGTCCTGCGCGCCCTGCTTGCCTTCCAGCACGGCGTCGGCCAGCTTGCCGGCGATCAGCTTGACCGCGCGGATGGCGTCGTCGTTGCCGGGGATCACATAGTCGATCTCATCGGGGTCACAGTTGGTATCCACGATGGCCACGATCGGAATGCCCAGCGCGCGGGCTTCGGCCACGGCGATATGCTCTTTGCGTGGGTCAACCACAAACAGAGCGCCGGGCAGATTGCGCATTTCACGAATGCCGCCCAGGTTCGCCAGCAGCTTATCGCGTTCATGCTGCAGCTTGATGACTTCCTTCTTGGGCAGCACGTCAAACTGGCCGTTCTGCTCCATGCGGTCGATCTGGTTCAGGCGATCGATACGGGTCTTGATGGTTTTGAAGTTGGTCAGCATGCCGCCCAGCCAGCGGTTGTTCACGTAGAACATGTTGCAGCGCTTGGCTTCGCTTTCAATGCTTTCCTGGGCCTGCTTCTTGGTGCCGACGAACAGGATGGTCTTGCCCTCCATCGCCAGATTGCGAACGAACATGTACGCTTCGTCGATCTTCTTGACGGTTTTCTGCAGGTCGATGATGTAGATGCCGTTGCGCTCGGTGAAGATGTACTGAGCCATCTTCGGGTTCCAGCGGCGGGTCTGGTGACCGAAGTGCACGCCCGCTTCCAGAAGGTGCTTCATAGAGATGACAGCCATGGTTTTTCCTCCTTGTTTTACCACCGCGGGGGATTGAATTGATGTCGGCCAACCCGAAGGCACAAGCGACATTCCTCCCGCGTGCGTTATCCGAGCCATTATAGCATAACAGACCGCGCCGTGCAAGCGTTTTTTTAAACTATTCGGCCGGATGCGGCAAAATTTTGCTTTTAAATGCTTATGCTCACACAGAAAAAGAAAAATAAGCAAAAAAAGGGCTTGCCCGACGGCACTCTTTTCCGTATAATAAATAAGGTTAAGCCCACTTTACATGAATTACGGAGGGTAAAAATGAGCAAGGTACATGTTTTCGACCATCCACTGATTCAGCATAAGCTCAGCATCATGCGCGATAAGAACACCGGCAACAAGCAATTCCGCGAGCTGCTGGATGAAATTGCGATGCTGATGGTATACGAGGTGGCCCGCGATCTGCCCACTGAGGATGTGGAGATCGAAACTCCCATCTGCAAAACCACCGTGAAAATGCTTTCCGGCAAGCCCATCGGCATCATTCCGATCCTGCGTGCGGGCCTGGGCATGGTGGACGGCATCACCAACCTGATCCCCAACGCGAAAATCGGCCATATCGGCTTGTACCGCGATCCGGAAACCCTGCAGCCGGTCGAATACTACTGCAAGCTGCCCATCGACGCTGAGCAGCGCGAGCTGTTTGTTGTGGATCCCATGCTGGCCACCGGCGGCAGCGCTTCCGCAGCGATCCAGTTCATCAAGGATCGGGGCTGCCACAATATCCGTCTGGTCAACCTGATCGCCGCGCCCGAGGGCGTTGCCCGCATCCAGAAGGAGCATCCCGATGTAAATATCTATGTGGCTGCCATGGATGAAAAGCTGAACGACCACGGATACATCATCCCCGGCCTTGGCGACGCGGGCGACCGCCTGTTCGGCACCAAATAAATTGAAGGCTGTATTAACGCGGGACGTGATCAGCCGCTGCGCCGCGGAGCTTTGCTTCTCCGCGGCTTTCTGCGTTTCTCCCCGCGCGGAGGACGGCGCGCCGGAACGGGTGAAAACCTTTCTGCTGCTGGTGCGGGAATACATCCCAGGCGGAACACTTGTGGACAGGTTTTACCCCGCCAGCAACGCAGCATATCATGCCGCGGGGGAGCTGGCGGCCCGTCTTTCCGATCTGTGCGGCCAGAGCGTGATGCGGCTGCCATCCGTTCGGCTGAAAGCCCTCTGCGGCCGGATACCGGCCTTTGGCCAGGGTGTCAATACGCTGAATTACCTGCCCAATATCGGCTCCCGCTTCTGCATGGAGCTGCTGGGCCTGCCCTTTGCGGTTGCGCAGGAAACAGCAATGGATGCTTTTCCGGCAGAAAAGCTGCCCTGCGCTGCCTGCCGGCGCTGTATGCATGCCTGCCCCACGGGCGCCATTACGGAGAAGGGCTTTATCAAGGAACGCTGCATTCGCTTCTATATGATAAACGGAAAGCCGATGCCGACTTCGATGCGTGGCGCGATCGGCGCAGTGCGCGGTGTGCGGGGGATCGTTGGCTGCGATGTGTGTCAGCTTGTTTGCCCGGAGAACGCGGCGAAGGAAGCGGAACGCCAGGAAGCGGATGATTTCACCCTGGATGAGTTGCTGTGCTGCGATCAGCAAACGCTGCAGCGCTTTGCGGACTTGTATGGCAGAAATTACGCCATTCGCAATCGCATTATAGCGCAAGCGATCCTTGCGGCGGCGAATACGCGGCGGGCGGATCTGCTTTCCCAGCTGGATGAGCTGCGGGGCAGCGCCTCGCCTGCCGTATCCCAGCATGCTGCGTGGGCGATGGACAAGCTGCAAGAAAAAGAAAAATAATATTAAAAATTTATTACGAAAATAGGGTGCAATTATTTCAAAAGTGTGTTATAATCGTTTTGCTGTTAGCAAAACGATTTTTTAATTGGGGGATCGACGATGCTGGATCGCATACAGGCAAAGGCATGGCTGAAATCAGACAGAGCGGGTATAGAGCCTGCGCTGCACGGGGCGCAGAAGGCCCTGGCGCAGTGGGCGATCGTGGATGATTACAACGCGGTGCTGGATATGCATTGCTGCGATGCGCGGCTGCTGCGCTATCTTGGAAAATGCTACAGCCTGCGTGCCTGCGGAATTGCGGATGACGCCGCCGCTGCCCGCGCACTGCGCCAGCAGGCGCCCGAGGCGGAAATTTTCTGCGCCCGCAAAGAGGATATTCCCTGGCGCAGCGAAACCTTTGACGCCGTTTTTTATCAGATGAAAAAGAGTGAAGCGGACCTTGATGCCGGCTTCCTGAAGGAGGCCATGCGGGTGCTCAGGCCGGGCGGACAGATGCTGGTGGCGCTGACCGGCGCGCCGGAAATCGTCAGCCGCGCGGGGGCATTGCTGGGCTTTTGCGCGCATGACACGCACATCGCGCTGCATACGCTGCTGAAGAGGATGGAGGAGGCGGGCTTGGCTGATGTTTCCTATCGTATGGCGCAGCCCCTGACGGGGGTTGCCATCGGCTGGAAGCGCTGATTGCCCGAAGCGATGCCATGGAAACGGGAAAGAGAATATATTTGACCTGTCACGGGAAGAATATGACGGTATTCAATCAGCGCTGCAGGCTGTGGTCGCATCCGTATGACTACCGCACACCGCAGACGGCAACGCTATCCAGCGCCGGCTGCGGTGTTTTTTCCATATGCCACTGCGGCCAGTGGTTGACGGGACGCAGCTTTTCACCGGAGGCGCTTGCGGATTTTTCTATGGCCAACGGCGGCCGGGGAGACGACGGCACAGACCGACCCGTGCTGCTTTCCGCCATGATGCAAAAGGGACTTGCATCGGCCTATGGCTTTTTGTATGCGTTCGATGGGCTTCGCAACGACAGGGTAGCCCTGCGCCGGCATTTGCTGGAGCGCCGCGGCGTGGCCCTGTGTAACCTGCGGGTGGGGCATATCGTGGCGCTGATGGATGCGCGCCGGATGGGGGATGAAACCCAGGTGCTGGTGTTCGACCCCTACAGCGAAACGTCAGACGCCCGGATCATGCCGCTGGTGCGCGGCGTGGTCGAGGGCAGTGCCATCGACTGTGCTATGTATAATGAAAAAGGTGTGCTGACTGGCTGTCACAGGCAATATGCTGTTTATTGGGCAAGCGATGAAACCGTGCGGGATTTCAATTTGCTGCACGCGCTGTAGAAAGGAGAGGAGCTTGAAAAAGGGATTGCGCATTCGTCGGGGAACCGCCGGGCTGATGATCTGCATTCTGCTGGTTTCCTTCCTGTTTCTTCCGCCTCTGAACGCGACGGCGGACAGCAGCGTGATCCGCGTGCTGCTGACCAGGGTTGAGCCGGGGGAGAGTATGACCCTTTCTCTGGACGGCAGCTACAGCATCGGTGAGCTGACCTTTCAGCGCGGCTCGCAGCTGATGCTTTCCTGCGCGGGTGGAAAGCTGATCGTTTATTACGAGGGGATGGCTTTTCAGGCCGGAAAAGAGGCCGTTTTCGTGCGCCATGCCGTGCCGGATGGACAGGAGAACGGCATACGCATCAATGGCGGATACCCGCTGTACTGTGGGGATATGCATATCACGATGGCGGAGCGGCAGCTGCGCGCCGTGCTGCATATCGCTGTGGAGGAATACCTGCTGGGCGTTGTGCCCTATGAGATGAACGACGCCTTTCCGCCGGAAGCGCTGAAGGCCCAGGCAATTGCCGCCCGCACCTACGCGCTGCGCAAGGCGGGAGGCAGCGGCGCATACGACGTGGTGGACAATACCAACGACCAGGTATACCGCGGATATTTAAAGGAAAACTCCCGCGCAGCGCAGGCGGTGCGTGACACGGAGGGCGTTTGCGCCTTTGACGGCAAGAAGCTGGCAAACTGCTATTATACCGCCAGCAACGGCGGTCAGGTGGAAATCCCGGAGCATGTTTGGGGCCAAGAAGGCAGCTATATTACCATGCATACGGATCCCTATGATGTTGAAAACCCGGAAAGCGTTGTCAAATCCGTTTTGCTGCCCCGGGAGCCGAAGGATAAGCCGCTGGGCGGAGCGGATTTCGAGCAGGCGCTTTTGCTGCTGCTTTCGGAGCCGCTTTCGTCGCTGGGTTACTCCGGAGAAGCGGAGGACGCGCGCATCCTGCGCATCGTGGGGATGGAAATGCGCGATCCGGCCTGGGAGGGTTCCCTTGTGATGAATACCCTGCGCATGACTGTGATGGCAGAGGCGCGAAGGCCCGTCAGCCAGGCCATGCTGGATGATGAAGAAATCAGCATTTTTCAGCAGCCTGCAACGGCGAGCCCGGTGCCAACCGCGCTGCCGACGCCACAGCAGGCGCCCTTTGCGGCGGTTGAGCAGCCGCTGACTGTCGACGTGCCCGTTTTCTCATGTCTGGAGCCGCTGTTGGGGCTGTCCATCAACCCATCCAAGAATGAGATCATCACGGTGGAGGATACTGAGGCGGGATACGTCATCGCTTCCCGACGCTATGGTCACGGTGTGGGCATGAGCCAGCGCGGGGCGCAATGGATGGCCGCCCAGTATGGATGGGACTATGAGCAGATCCTCCGGTTTTATTATCCCGGCGCGTCTCTGCGGAAAATCGATACGCAGGTTACGCCGGCTCCCGCCATCGATTCCGATTATCTGGCGACGCCCGGTCCCGCGGCAACGCCTACGCCGCGGCCCACGCTGATGCCGGCGGAATCCGCGCTGCAGCCCGGGGAATGGCGTGCCGCGGTCACGAATATCGGTGTGAATTCCTATCTGAATCTGCGAAGCGCTCCCAGCCTGGAAGCGGATGTGGTGCGCCAGCTGTACTATGGACAAAAGCTGATCGTCACCGGCCAGCCGCAGGAGGGCTGGCTGCAGGTGAAAACCGACGTTATCGAAGGCTATGTGATGGAACAATTTACTGAAAAGACAGAATAAAAAAAGGCTGCTCCGATTTGGAGCAGCCTTTGAACAATGGAGGATCAATCCTGCGTCAGCAGGGTGATCAGAGCGTCGATGGCAATGTCAAAGCCGGTGGAGGCCATGGCGTTGCCGTTGTTTTCATCGGTGGAGGAAATCAGCTCGTTATAGGCGTCGCGTACCTTTTCGGCGGCGGATACGATCTTCTGGTTTTTGGCGATTTCTTCACCGGCGGCCTGCAGCTGAGCGGTCAGATCCTTGATTTCACCATCCTTGGCGATCGCCTGTGCAGCCGCTTCACTGAGCTGGGCTTTATAGCCGACGGCGGCAATGGCGGCGCTGTCCTTGATGGAAGCGATCTGCGCGGCGGCCTTTTGCTCAGCCTCAGCTGCTTTGGCTTCGGCGGCAGCGACGGCCTCCTGGGCAGCCTTCAAAGCGGTGCCAGCCTCCTGCTTGGCGGCCTCCAGCTCGGCGGCAGCGGCTTCCTGGACGGCTTTTACAGCGGTTTCCGTGTCAGCGGCGGCTTGCTGCTTCGCGGCTTCCAGAGCGGCGGCAGCCTGCTGGGCGGCGGTTTCAGCATTGGCCTTTACGCCGGTCAGCTCCGCGGCCAGATCTTCCGTGGCTTTTTTTGCCGCTGCGGCTTCGGCCTGCGCGGCGGTCAGCGCGGCAGCCGCGGTTTTCGCGTCGGCTTTCAGCCCAGCGATTTCGGCTGTGGCTTTGCTTTGAGCGGCGGCCATCTCCGCTTTCAGGGCAACGGCGGCAATAGCGGCGCTATCCTTGGCGGAGGCGAGCTTGGCTGCAGCCTGATCGGCGGCGGATTTGGCTTCCGCCTGGACGGCGGCCAGCTCTGCGGCAGCGGTGTCCTTCACACCGGCCAGCTCCTCCGCGGCCTTCTGCGCAGCGGCTTCGGCATCAGCTTTCAATACGGCAATGGTTTCGCTGGCGGCGGTTCCCGCAGCAGCGGCGTCAGCTCGCAGGCTTTCCGCTTCAGCAGCCGCCTTGGCCGCGTCTTCCTTCAATGCGGCGATTTCAGCGGCGGCGGTTTCATACGCTTCCTTTATTGCGGCGATTTCACCGGCTGCGGATTCCGCCGCGGCGGCGGCCTCGGCTTGCGCCGCCGACAGGGCAGCTTCACCCTCGGCAACCGCGGCTTCCAGCCCGCTCTTTTCCTCTGTTAAGGCGGCAATCTGTGTTTTTCCTTCCTCAACGGCGGCGTTCAGCTGTGTAATATCGGCCTGCAGTGCGGCTGCCTGATCGGTCAGCGCCTTCTTATCGCTGCGCAGCGTGCCATTGGCGCTTATGAAGAAGATCAGTGCAATTACGGCGGCGATTGCGGCAATCAGGGGGATCAGAGTGCTCTTTTTCATAATCACTGCTCCTTTTTTATTTTGTTGCATCTGTGGAAATATGGATAATCATTCTTTATATTCCATATAAAATGGAAATATCCTGCTGAAAACGTGCCAGAATAAAAATAAAACGCGCCATTCATTCATAAATGGCGCGTGTGCTATGGAATGAGCGGCTCCTGGTTATCGTCAGGCTGCGCTTTTTCCGGCGGCTGAGGAAGATCCTCCAGACTGGTCAGCCCAAAATGGGAAAGAAAGGTGTCTGTGGTGCCATATATAATAGGGTGTCCAACGGTGTCTTTTCGTCCAACCTCCTCGATCAGCCCCTTGTTTACCAGGGACTGCACGGAATAATCGCATTTGACGCCGCGCACGGATTCGATATCCAGTTTGGTCACCGGCTGCTTGTATGCCACTACGGCCAGGGTTTCCAGCGCCGCTTGGGATAGGCTCTGTTTTTGCACCGGCTGCAGCAGCTTTTCGATCTGCGGGGCGTAATCCGCCCGGGTGGAAAGCTGGATGTGCGAGCCAAAGCGCTTCAGACAGATTCCCCTGCGGTTGTAATCATAATCGCTGGCCAAAGCGTCGGCCGCGGCGGAAACCTCCAGCTCCGTCACCTCCAGGGCATTTGCCAGGGCGGCGATTTGCAGCGGCTCCCCCGCCACAAACAATATGGCTTCCAAGATTTTGCTCAGTTCGGTCATGTAGTCTCCTTTTGCGTTCAAGCGGCGGATACCGAAATATCCCCGTAAATCCCCTCCTGGCTGCAGGTGATCTTGCCCAGCTTCAGCAGCTCCAGCATCGCCAGGAAAACCGTTACCACCTCTTCGCGGGTGGGCGTTTCGCTGATCAGAGAAAGGAAGGACGCGCTGCCCTTGCGCACCCGGCGCAGGATGTTGGCCATGCACATAGGCACAGTATGTTCGTCCCGGATGATGCGGCGGGTGGTATCCGCTCTTTCATCTTCATCGTCCTTGGGCGTGCGGGCCATCACGCGGGCAAAGGCATTGATCAGCCCCTCCAGCGTCAGCCCTGTAATCTCAAAGGAAGGAGGCGGCAGGGGATATTCCTCCGGCAGTTTGTGGTATACCAAGGCAGCGGCCTTTTCAAAGGATTGCATGTCCTGGGCAATCTGCTTGAAGGCGGCGTATTCCTCCAGCTGCCGGATGAAGGCCTCCTCCGGATTTTCCTCCTCCTCTGCCGGGGGACGGGGCAGCAGCTTATAGCTCTTGATCTCAAGCAGCCGGGCGGCCACGGTGATGAAGGCGCTGGCTTCCTCCATATCCAGCTCTGGAGAGTTCTGCACGGCCTGGATATACTGATCGGTGATCTCCGAAATAAAGATGTCCCGGATGTCGATCTTGGCCTTGTCCAGCATGAACAGCAGCATATCCAGCGGCCCGTCGAATTGGCTTAAATGATAGGTGATTTCCATAGCGCTCCTTTACGTCAGCCCCGCCAGGGCCAGTATACCCCGCAGAATGCCGCCCTGCACGGCATATTCTACCGTGCTGATCACCTTTGAAACGATGTTTGTGGCATAGGTCAGCGCCAGCAGGGCCAGCATACTCAGCCGGAAAGCCTGTGCGCTGAGCCGCAGCCGTCCCCGCAGCAGGATATCGTTGAATACGTGAAAGCCGTCCAGCGGCGGGAAGGGCAGCAGGTTGAACAGGCACATGCCCAGGTTGCAGAAGGCGAATTGATACAGGAATCGCTGCACGTGGATCAGCCAGGGTGTTTGCATATATTCCACAGCGTTCAGCACGTTATAATAGCCGTTGCCCGCCTCCCGCACCAGGATGTATTCGCCGTTCACAAAGATTTCGTTGAAGTTCTGCCCATTGAAGCTGAGAAAATCCGTGCGCGAGGTCAGGGGATAGGTCATTTTGAATATTGCCGGATCCCACAGCAGCTCGTTCACCGCTACCGCCAGCGCCGTAGCCAGCAGGAACAGAAGAAAATTCATGGTCACACCCGCCAGGGATACCAGCAGGTCATCCCTGTGCCCGTGGCGGTAATTGTTCGGGTTCACCGGCACCGGCTTGGCCCAGCCCATGCCCACGGTGAACATCATAATAGTACCCACCAGGCTCAAATGCTTGAAGGGGTTCAGGGAAAGGCGGCCTAGGTTTTTGGCCGTGGGGTCGCCGCAGCGCCAGGCCACATACCCGTGGGAAATCTCATGCAGCGTCAGCGCGATCAGCACCGCCGGAGCGCGGTACATCAAAAACTGAAAAAAGGATAAAGGGTCGCTCCGCATCCAATCCAGCATACCTTCACCCCCATCCATCAAAAAATTCTCCGCACAATTATACCCCAAGTGCGGAGGATTGGCAAGGTCGATTCAACCGTTTCGGCTGTTCGCCGATGCTGCTGAGCCGCTGATTTGCGGATAAAGCAGCATGTTGTACCGCCTGACCAGCTCCTGACGGGTTTTGCAGCCGGTTTTTTGCAGCAGATTGTGCACGTGATATTTGATGGTGCTCTCCGAAACGAACAGGGTTTCGGCAATCTGGTTGTTGGGTTGCTCCGCCAGCAGCAGCCGCAGCACCTCTTTTTCTCGGGCGGACAGATCGTGCTGAATGGCGAAATCCTCAAATATTTCCCTTTCGCTCCGTTCCTGCAGGGCTTCCGGCAGATACAAAGCCTGGTATAAGCGGAAGAAAAGGAGCACCGTCAGGATGAAAAGCGCCAGCGTCAGCAATACCAAAGCCAGCCGTTCGCCGCCCAGTCCCATGCAAAGCGCCGTGCCCGCGGCGTCGCCCAGCCTGCCGGCCAGCAGGCCCAAAGGGGCAAGGTGCCATAGGTTAGTTTGCTCCGCCATATCCATGGTCAGCACTACCCGGTAAACGGAAAAGAAACCGAAGAACAGATAGTCAAGCCCCCAGAAAATAAGGCCCGGCACCTTTTCATCCGCCAGCGCAAGCATCGCAAAGGGCATTGCCAGCGCCGCGGCTGTGCAGACGGCGCCCAGCTTCCTGCTGCGGTCATTGACAATACCGGCGATCACCAGCCCCAAGGCGTAAAAGACGCGGGATAATTCCACGCTGATTCCCGCGCTGAAATCGGCGGAAGGAAAGCTGAAACCCATATTCTTGACCAGGCTCATCAAAAAGATGCAGACCAACGCGATCATCCACGTCTGACGGGGGAGCGGCTGACGGGCTGAGGACGATTGATCGGCAGCTGTGTCCACGCCCCTGAGCAGCATCCAGCTAAGCCAAATCGCGGCCCCGGCCAGCAGCAGATAGATGAACAGCACGCTGCCGTTGCGCAAAAAGCTGCCTTTGCCCGCAAGGGAAAGCAAAAACACGAATATGGTGGATGCGCCATAGCCGCCGCCAAAAACCAACCCGCGCTTTTCGGCGGGTGTTTTGACGGCAGCCGCATACAGGTACAGCCCGGCGATGATTCCGCACAGCAGGTTCAGCAGCAAACCGGTGATGATGACGGCAATGACCTGTTTGCTCAGCAGCGCAGGCGTCATTACCAGCAGAAAAGCGCACAGCGCTGCCAGGGCCGTTTTGCGGGGCTGCAGGGTGGGGCGGCTGCGCAGCGCGCAAACGGTCAGCCCGGCGCCCGCTGCCTGCAGCAGATAGCCGATTACCATGGTGTATATGTCGGAAACATCGGGCTTTACCAGGGTCATCAGGTTGTATTCCCAAGAGATCCAGGCCGCCGAGGTGAGGGAAAAGCAAACAAATATCCATAAAGCGCACATCACCGGCGGAGAATTCAACACATGGCGAAGTCTGCGCATAAGGCCACCCGCTCCTCTCATGGTTTTGCTTCATTATATCGAAAAAAGCGGCTTTTCACAATCATTATTTCGTCATTTTGCCCCACCTGATCGAAAACTAACCCTCGCAAACTGCTGAATGTCCTTTGTTTTCACTCGATTTTTTCTGTCTTGTACTGTATAATATACACAGCGGATATGATAAATGAAAAGGAGGAATGGCATGAAGCGCGCTCTTTGCATAATCCTGGTATGGCTGCTTTGCTTTTGCATGCCTGCCGCTATGGCGGAGGAAGAGCTCGTCTGCGTCCACTGCGGCGAACAGGGCTTCTCTCTCATGATCCCGCCGGGCAAAACCGCGTACTGGGAGGAGGACGTAGGCTTTCGCGTGTCGGTGGAGGAGCCGGGATATGTGCCCTATATCGCCGTTTACCGCCGCCCCACTAAACTGAACGACCCCGTGAATTTCTTGAACAACGTCTATCGGGAGTACATGGAGAACCGCTACGATAACAGTGTGGGCACCAATCCCTGCCGATCCGTTGAAATCGGCGGAAAAACGCTGTATTCCGCGACGTACCATTATCAGGCGAACGGCAATCAGCTGTGCCTGACGCTGATGATCGAAGTGCGCGAGGATGGGGATGTGGAATACCATGCCAAATATGCCGAGGGCGCAGGGGAGCCCACAATGGCTGTATTGGATACGGTGGTTCGCTTCTATCAGCCGGACGGCACGCCGACGGACGCTTTGCGGCCCATTGACAGAAGCGGCCAGGCAATCGATACGGCGCAGGGATGCTATTGGGCCCGGCTCTCCGAATTGGATCGCATAATGGACGGCGGTTACTTTACCCTTTCCCTGTATACAGAGGATGTGTACCCGGCGGAGAAGATAGAAGCCCTGCGCCCGGGCAACGCCGTGCGGGTATTTGAGCGGACGTTCACCGTTGACGCGCTGAAAGCCTATGAGGACGGCTCTCTGGAGCTGATCCCCCGGGAGAAATTTGATGGCTATATCGCCTTCTTGAAGGAGGATGACGGATATACAGCCCTGGTGAACGACCGCGCCGCCGTCACCTTTCTGGCAAATTTTCGGGTGATGCTGCCCCTGTCGAATGACTTCACATTCAGCTGGGTCACAGGCGCGGAGGAGAGTGCTGTGTATGATGCCGACGCGTTTATTGATCTGGCTGGAAATCCCGAAACGTCTCCCGTTTTCAGCCAATATAACACCATGGTGCAATTCCGGGATGGAATGCTGACGATGCTTTTGCACGCGGATTATCCCGCAGACCCTGAGTAAAGAATGGAGGAAAAGAATATGAAACGGTTTCTGATCGCCTGCCTGGCCCTGACGCTGATGCTCACGCCCGCCCTGCGCGCGCTGGGGGAGGGCGCCGCCGCCTTCACCCTGACGCCCATCATGTGGGATGGCGCGGGCCTGGGCAAGGTGGCCGTTCCCGATGGTTACACCATGACCACCGAGGTGCATTGCAGCGATGAATACACCTGCCTGGGCTCGCCCCTCCGGGTATCCGTAGCCCTGGCCAATCCCCAAGAGCCTGCCGTGATGGCGTTCTCTGCCACCGAGAGCTACATCGAGCGGGTCAAGACCAATTATCCCGGCATTTTAAAGCATGTGGACGGCCAGCTGGATAAGCAGACCATGATCTTTATGCTGCGCTATTTGAATGCGGCGGAATACTGCGACGCACAGATGGCCAATCTGACCTATCCGGCCACATTCTGCAAGGAGGAGGATATGTCCTTCTTTAACGCGCATATCAAGCAGCATCAGGCCCAGTATGAGCAGAACATCGTGCAGGGATTCGCCCAGTACGGCATTACCGTGAACTGGTGGGAGATCACTGCCGCCCAGCGGATGTACACCTATGAAAACAATGGGGTCACCTGGGCCGTCTGCGTGCTGGCGGAGGTGCGCGGCTACGAAATCGAGGCCATGAAGGGAGAGGTGAGCCGCCAGTGGGACGTGCCCGCAGCCTATATGATGATGTGCCCGCTGGACAGCTATCAGCGCATCCATGACGAGGTGTTCATGCCCTTTGTGGAGAATACCGCTGTCAGCGATAGATTCATTCAGCTGCAGGACGACCTGACCTTCCAGATCCGCGACGCCACCATCAATGCCTGGAATATGCAGGTGGCGGCCAGCAACGCCTACGCCGCGGCAATGAATGCGCTGACGACAGCCTCCGTCAATTCCTACCTCCAGTCCTCCAGCTACAGCAGCGTGGATCGGTTCACGGATTACATCTTCGATCAGAATACCTACACCACCTCGGATGGCTACGAGGTGAGCATTTCCACCAGCTATGATTACGTGTGGGATGGGGGCAACGGCACGGTGTATTACAGCGACAGCGCCTTCGATATGCCCTATGGCGCCACCCAACTGTATCCCCGATAAATGAAACCTGCCGGGAGGCCGCAATTTTGCAGCTTCCCGGCTTTGCGTTGGAGGATTTTATGGCCGATCAGGATTTCCCGCGCCGGGTCACTCAGGGCGAGGACGGCGTGTACCGCTGGCGATACGATCTGGATATGTACAAAAATCCGTATCTGCTCAATGTGCTGCTCAAGATTATGGGCGTCATCTGCGCGGCGGCGTACTTTTTCCTGCTGTTTCTGATGTCCGGCAGCAGCTATTTTGAGGCCAGCACGGTGTTCCTGGCGGCCCTGCCCTTCCTGGGGGCGATGGCGC
>Ga0079305_1002145_pt1 | contig 19247 bp, 27 predicted proteins | sample LMS_cellobiose_e_FD_79183 | JGI IMG/M metagenome (GOLD analysis project Ga0079305, IMG submission 79183) | Rumen-fistulated moose microbial communities from Alaska, USA - LMS_cellobiose_enrichment | ecosystem: Host-associated > Mammals > Digestive system > Stomach > Rumen fluid ... | reverse complement strand
TCGGATTGGTTGAGGAACGCAAAGCGGAAAAAAGCGTCAAGGCGCTGGTGAAACAGGTCCGGGAGCAGAAACACAAAGCCAATTTCGGAATCCTCGGGGCGAAATACATCCCGCGGGTGTTGGCGGAATACGGTTATGCAGACGATGCATTGGAAATCCTCACGCAGAAGGAATTCCCCGGTTGGGGTTGGCAGGTCGAACACGGTGCAACATCGCTCTGGGAGGAATGGAATGGGAAAGGTTCGCGCAACCACATCATGTTTGGTGATATTTCCGCGTGGATGTATCAGTATTTGGGCGGGATCCGTCCGCTGAAAGAAACGCCGGGCTTCCGTAAATTCGAGATCAAGCCATGTTTCGTGAAAAAACTTTCGCATGTGGAAGTCTGTCATCAATCGCCTTTCGGTATGATCAAAAGTAAATGGAAACGGGTCGGAAAACAGATTACCTGTCTTTTTGATATCCCGGATGGCAGCCAAGCGGATGTTATGCTTCCGGGGAAAAAGATTCAGAATGCATCTGGCAAGGTGAAAATTCAGCTCCGTTTCGATATTTGATTTATGCAGTTTCCAAATATCAAAATAACCGGATTCGAGCACAGGAGGTAAAATATGGCAAAATTCGATTTGCGGTGGGCTCAGTTGGACGTAGCGCGCCAAATGGAGACGATCGATTTCATAGCGGTAAATGAAAGGTCTTTATTATGAGATTTCAAAAAGTAGAAGATTACCATGTCATGAGCGTGGCCGGTGCGGACATTATTTACCGTGCCGTGTCCTCAACCTTAAAACAAGGGAAAAATTTCAACCTCGGCTTGGCCACGGGAAACACCATGATCGAACTCTACCAGATCCTCGCGGACCGTTTCAATGCGGACGGGATCGACCTTTCCCGGCTCCAGACCTGGAACCTGGACGAATATGCCGCCGACGAGCATCATGCGGTCGGACACGATCATCCGCTCAGTTATTGGAAATACATGCACGAAAAACTGTTCAGCAAGTTCGCTCCGGCTCGGAATTTCAAGGAATGCCAGGCGCATTTCCCGGATCCTTCCGACCCGGCGAAATTCGACCGTGAACTTGCCGCTGCGGGCGGACTTGACCTGCAGCTGCTGGGCATCGGTTTCAACGGCCATATCGCGTTCAACGAACCGGTCAAAGAATCGGAGATCAGCGTGGAAGCCTACGGAAAACTGCCGACCCGGGTGCTCCCACTCACGCAGGAAACGATCGACCAGAACACCAAAGTGACGGCTAACGGCGACAGTTCGCTGGTGCCGCGTTTCGCCGCAACCACCGACATGAAACCGATTTTGGCTGCGAAACAGGAACTGCTGCTGGCATGTTTCGCGGAACAGGAAACGCCGCTGACGACAATGCTTCGCAACAAACGCGCCACTCCGGAACTGCCTGCGTCCTATCTGCTGGACCATCCCGATTTCACGCTGATCTACACCGCGGACAAAATCAACCTGGATTCCGTTTTATGATCACCCTTATTCGGAATTGCAGAATCGTTTCGCCAGGAGTGGACATTCCCGAAGGAAACATTGTGCTGGAAAACGGCAAAATCATTTCCGCCGGGAACACTCCCGTCCCTGTGGCGGATATTGTGATCGACGGACGAGGAAAAATTGCCGTTCCGGGATTCATCGACATCCATTCGCATGGACGCTCGAATTATGATTTCTGCGATGGCACATCCGAGGCTTTCACCGCTATCGGCCGAGGCAAACTTCAGGATGGAGTGACCGGTTTTCTCGCCACCAGCCTGAGCGTGTCCGAAGCTGATCTGCGCAACTTGTGCCGTCAGGCGGAATCCTATAAAAAGAATGTTACGGACGGCGCAACGCTGCTGGGTATCCATCTGGAAGGACCGTTTTTCAATCCGCCTTGCGCAGGCGCTCAGAATCCGGCCTTCCTGCAGAATCCGCGAATCAACCTGGTGGACGAACTCAATGCGATCTCGCCGGTAAAAAAAGTCTCGTTTTCTCCGGAACTCCCCGGTGGGCTCGAATTCACCCGGGCTCTGGTCGAACGCGGCATTATGCCGTCCGGCGGACATTCCCAGGCGGATTATGAATGTTTCGAACGCTGCCGGGAAGCAGGCATGAAGCATCTGACGCATTTCTGCAATGTCATGACACCCCTCCATCATCTGCGTTTCGGCATGGTCGGCGCAGGGTTGATGGATGATGATGTTTACGTGGAAATGATCTGTGACGGAGTACATCTCTGCGACCAGATGATCAAGCTCATCGCGAGGCTGAAAGGACCGGAGCGAATGATGCTTATTACCGATGCCATGCGCGCCGCGGCAATGCCGGACGGCAATTATTCGATCGGCGGTTTGCCGGTGATCGTGAAGAACGGCTGTGCGAGACTGACCACGGGGAATGTAGCCGGCAGCACGTTGCGGTATTTCAACGGCCTCAAACGACTGGTTCGTCTGACTGGATTACCGCTTTCGGAAACGGTCCGATGCACCAGTCTGAATCAAGCTGAAAGTCTGAATCTGGGCAAACGCGGTAAAATCGAAAAAGGTTATATTGCCGACCTTGTTATGCTGGATCGGAATTTGGATGTCCGGATGACAATTTGTAACGGAATCATTAAATGGCAAGGAGATTAGAATTGAATTAATTGCATAAAAATTATTTTTTTCTCGAATTTGTTAGCAGAAAGTAAAAATCATGATTTATGCCAGCTGATTCTCCGCAGCAGGGCAATCTAGAAAAATAACTGCTGGAAGTTTTCTTCGTTTTTCACCTTAATTCGAATGAATTAGTGTCAAACTATCTGTTCAATCGAAATCGGACAGGACCTCGTCGAACGCGCGGCAGGGAGCGATCCGGAACAAGCCGCACCGGTTGAATTTGCTCCGGTCCGCCAGCAGATATTTCCGGCTTGCCAGTTCCAGAACTTTCATCAGCAGACTCGCATGGTGCTCGTGATTGGAGGTCACTTTGTCATCGCCGACTCCGAATGCGGAAATGAACGCTTTGGAAATTTCCAGATATTCCAGTTCGCGCAAGGTGGCTTGTCCCAGAAAACAATTGAGCTGGAGATCGTAGCTGCCCCCGAGCCCGATCCGGACGTAGTGCGACGGATATTTGTGGAAATTCTGAATAATCATCACGGAATTGGTTACGATCGTCAGGTTCGAAAACGAGCTCTTTTCCAGCAGCTGCGCCAGATAATGAACCGTACGTTGTATAATTCTAGTATTTCTCTAAGTCCACTAGCATGGTCTTGGTCTGGATGAGAACAAAAAATAAAGTCAATAGTATCTGGGTCATCATAGTAGTTTTTCAAATGTTTTTTAATTGATTCTGCATAATCTGAAGTCCCTCCATCAAAAATACAAATTGTATAACGGTTTAATCCGGGATTCCAAAAACGAAAACAAATAGCATCTGCATCTTGTTTAACAGAAGGGTTTGCCAAGAAATCAATCTCGAATGGCATAATAAATCTCCATGTTAAATGTTTTTTAAGATAAAATATACTAGTGCTAAGGATTTACTCAACAACCGAACTCCCCTGAACTCAACTTTTTGATGCACCGCTGCAGAAATGCTTCCAGCTTTTTCAATCGCCAAGCGGGGAGATTGTAGTTGCGGTCGTGGGTGAAGCGGAAGTCGATCAGTTTCCGGAGCTGTTTGCGCTGGCGGTCGGTCATGAAAGCAGCGGTAATCTCGTCGAAGGACGAGCCGAAGACCGGAGTGCGGGTCTTGGCGTAAGAGTCGAGGTCGCGGAAGTCGTCCTCCATCGCGAAAGGGAAGAGTGCCATGCCGTTGTCGAAGATCGGGGCGAAGGCACATGGCTTGTTGCTCCGGTTGTCGATCAGCAGTCCGAAATTGCCGAAGTGCCGGTCGACGTTGCAGACCAGCGCATCGAAAACCATCATATCGCAGAACGGCTGATAGAACTTGTCGCCCAGCTTCTTCAGTTCGGCGGCGATTTCAGTCAGTTTCTTCTCCGGGAAACAGCGGTGAATCGGCACAAACGAATGGTCGATGTCCGTGAAAAGCTCACAGGTGCTGCACAGCGTCCCCTTCCATTTCGCCAGCTTGTAAGAGACGTGGTTCAGCCCCATGGCCTCGGCGATCTGGGATGCGTAAAATTCGGAATACGGCTCGTTGCCGGTGTTCGCAGCGCCGGAACTGCCGCCTTTGTAAAGCATGATCTTCCCACCGATGCGCCGCCAGCCTTTGCGCAAATTCCCGTTGGTGGTGAATTCCGGCGAGGATGAAAACGCGCTCGGACGCACACTGCCGAATCCGGTCCAGGCGATCAGCGACAATGCCTTGTCGAAGCCGTTTTCGAAGAGATTGTAGTCCTTGAATTTCCCCTCGAACCCCTCCGGCACGATCCAGTAACTGTCGTTCACGGACAGCCCCCATGCACAGCTTGACGATACCGAGGATGTTGTTGTGATCCAGCCCGTAAACGGAGAGGATCTTGTCCACGAACTCGCGGTTGCGGGGGATGACGCGGGACCACAGCCAGTCGAGCAAGCCTTTGTCGGTCAGGGTAAGCCCCAGCGGAAACAGGCGGCGCTGCTTCTCCGATTTTTTCAGGATTTTGCAGACAAAACCGTCCACCCCCTCCGACCGCAGGTCGAAGGAGAGCAGCTCCGTATCGTATTGTTTCAGGACGAATTTCATTGTCTGCCTCGTTTTCCTCAAAAAATGTTCCCGGTTGGGCGTCACACAAGGAGCCGCCCTCCTCCGTTAAAAATTGTAATATACCGTAGAAAATCGTAAAATCAACTGGCTGAATCCGGAAAATAACACGAAAGTTGTTCATCGGCAACGGTCTGTTTACCAGAGAGAAGCAGAAAACTTCCCCAGCTGGGGAAGCGGTGAATGTCCCAGATTTCCCCATCGGTCAGAATGATTTTTGGAAATTTTGATCTCAACTGCCGACCTCTCCCCGTTGCGAGGGAAGAGGCCGGGGTTCTTTTGTCATAAGGAGCGGGAATAGCCGAAAGTGTGCTGGTAAAACGGGGTCTTCGGGGAAACGGAGATGGCGGAGATGGAATTGGATAACCATGCACCTATATCGGACAGGTTATACCGATTGACCGGGATGCTGTTGATCGTTTGAAGCGGAACGGATCCATGCCAAAGCCGGAAAACGATCTGCTGGATGCACTCCGGCAGGTAATCGTAATGGCACAGAAAGAGGAAATGTGCGTCTTGTGAAGGATCGTATTGCCAGCAGTATTGAGGCTGGACTCCCTTGCGGAGAAGCGTGATCCGGAGCGCATTCAGATAACGCCGCAGATCCTCGTTGGATGCGCCGGTCAGACGATAAATCTGCAGCCGGACCGAACCGACCTTCTGCACATAGCGCGTCATCATTTCTGAAACTCTTGCTGCTGCCGGATTGCTTTGCGGGATCGGACCTGCATCCATGCAGCGGACCATCGTGTTTTCAATTTCGTCCATTTTTGTCCCTTTCATGTTGGTGCTCATAGGATGAATCCGCCCGGGTGATTTTACTGTTTTTGAGCTCAGAATCGGCTGTTGACAAATCTTTTTGCAAAAATGTTTGATTATTATATGCGGAATGAGCCGCATATAAAATCCCTCATCAACCAAAGGAGACTGTCATGCCTACAGTTGAAATTCTCAAGAAACGTGTCGGTTCCAACGGTAATTACACCACGATCAAGGTGACCAGTGAGATCGCGTTGGACGATTCGGCTGAATTCAGACGGATTCAAGCCAGGATGAACCAGTTATTGGACGAGGAACTGGCGAAAGATCAGCCGAGAAGCCTTATCCAGATGGATCCTGCGCCCCAGACCCAGCCCCAGCCCCGGACTCGGAATTCAAGTGAAAAGCCCGCATCGGAAAAACAGGTCCGTTGCCTGAAAGCGATCATCCGGGAGCAACGGCTTTCGGAAGAAGAGATTTGCCGGGCGAATCATGTTGGCAGTATCGAAGAACTCCCTAGCAAGACGTGCTGGCAAATCATTAACGACCTGAAAAATGAGGAAAGATAATCTCGGAAACAAGAGGTGAAAAAATGAGTGACAACAAGTGTGCGAATCCATCCATGTCGAGTGAAGGAACCCCAAAAGAGAGTCATAAGCCGGAGAAAAAAGAATTCGGATTTATTGTGGAGCAGACTGTAACCGAATCGACACCCCTGCCTGAGATTGAGAAAAGCATCAACAACTTTTTCGACGTGATGGGCGGCATACTCGCTCAGTATTGCCACATAAAAAAAGCTGACATCGAAACCAGGATTCACTATAATGGGCGCAAGAAAATACTTGAAGGTAAGTGCTTTGTTCCCAAAGCGACCAACGAGGGGGTAATTGATTTGCTCTATTGCAAGGGGAAAGCAATTTGGCGGATGCAGCCGACAGAGCCTTATAATTTTTTCCTTAACATTGTTGATAAGCCCGAGGACAAAAATGGCAATGACGATATAAACGATATGGGATGGTGAGCCAGTCAAAACGTATTGGAAAACCATCAATGCGCAGAAAAAGGATAATCTCTGGGAAAGGACAGCGAAACATGCAAGAAAAAGAATTCGGCTTCATCATCACGCAGGGCATTTCGAGGAAAATGACCAAGGCGAAAGTTACCGAAAAACTAACCAATTTCCTGACCAAGCGGAAACTGGATCTGATGAAGAAGCTGAAACTCCAGGAAAACCGGATCCACACAAGCAGTTATTATGACCTTGACACTCGCGAATACAAGGGCATACTTCGGATCAAGAAGGAATGCACGGACAACTGCATCGAACAAATCCAGAAGCGGAACGAGGCAATTTGGACGTCAAAGGACAGACAGCCATACACGATGTCGATTTACAAGAATTACTGAATTTTTCCAATAGACCAACGTCCGGCCTCACCCCCTCAGGTCGTGGGGATGGGGTTCGGTTATCTTTTTATTTTATCAACTCTTGATTTTTACGATTGAGGTGATATATTGAGCGTGAAAGGAGTTGGCGGTCATGGTTAAGAAAACGGAATCCGAGGAGAAATTGCTCTTTGTGTCCTTCTGCATCGAAGAATACAAGGCGCATCACGGCATGACAGGCGAGGAAGTGGTGAAGCTGTTTGAAAAATACGGCGTGACCGATTACCTGATGGCTGGATTCGATGTTCTGCACACACTCGGCAGAAACATGATTCTGGATGACATTGACAGCTTCATCGAAACGAGGAGACGCAGGAAATGAAACTGTATCACGGCGGTCTGATCGAGGTCAAAACTCCGCGCATTATGGCGACGGATCACATCGGCGACTTCGGGACAGGCTTTTATACGACGACCGATCTTGAACAGGCTCGGCGTTTTGTTGCAACCAAGTGCGACCGAAGCAGAAAATCTCAAGGGGTGGTATCGTATTTCGAGGTCCCGGATGATTTTCTCAAGACGCAGGAACTCAAAATCCGGATTTTCAGGAAAGCCGATGAGAAATGGGCGCGCTTCGTGGAAGCCAACCGTCGGGATGTTGATTACCGGCACGAATACGATATTGTCTATGGTCCGGTAGCCAACGATCAGGTCTATGCCAGTTTTGCGCTCTACGAAAGCGAACTGATCGACTTTTCCGAACTGCTGAACCGTTTGAAGGTCCGCAAACTGACCGATCAGGTGCTTTTCCATACGGAACGCGCTTTATCCATATTGAAATATACAGGAAGCGAGGTGGTACAATGCCCGCGGAAATAACTCAGGAGAATGTCCGTCTGCTGATCCCCGGCAAGGCGGCACGAATGGCGACTTTGATTGCCACCCATCGTCATATCTCACCGAAAGCTGCGCTGCTGGCGTTCTATCACTCAAAGACCTACCGGGAATTGGAACGGGAATCCTCGAAATACTGGCATTACAGCCCAGAACAGTTGTTTGAACTCAGCGGTTTTTCTCGCCGACCTGACACCTGCGAGAAACACGGCAAAGGGCGAAGCATTCTGATGCCCTTCCGTGATGAGATATTGACCGCGTGGAACAATCGGCAGAGTGCGCGGGAGATCGCGGAACATCTGGCGGATCGAGGAATCCGCACCACCTCGCAGAACGTGTGGAAATTCATCCGGCGGCATACGGTATCATGAACTATCCCTCTACACAATCTTCCCTGCTGGAACGGGTGCAGAACGGCGATGAAATTTCGTGGAACGAGTTTTATTTCCGCTACGCCCCGGTGATCCGTGCGGCAGGAGCCGGATTCCATTTCAACGATGCGGAGTGTGATGACCTCGTTCAGCTGGTGATGCTGAAATTTTTTGCCAACTCCAAAACTTTTGTCTATCGGCAGGGCGAGGTCAAGTTCCGCACCTGGTTTTCACGAATCGTCCACAATCAGGCGGTCGATATGATCCGGCGCAGTGCCGCGAGGAACAATCTCCCTCTTGAAGTGCCGGACAATCCCGATCCGTTCAACGATCTTTTTATGGAGGAATGGCGCAAGGCGGTTTTCGCCGAGGCCAAGGATGAACTCCGTCAACGGGTGGATGAGAAGACCTTTATGGCGTTTGAGCTTTACGGATTGCAGAACCGTGACATTGAAAAAGTCGCCGAGATACTTGAAATGAGCCAAGGTCAAATCTATGCGGCGAAAAACAGGTGCGTCAAAATCCTGCGGAGAATCGAGGAACGGCACAACCGGAATGACGGAGACCTTCACCTTGAAATTTGAGGTTGGAAACAGAATCGGCGACTACACGCTCCTTGCCCGATGCGGACAAGGGGCGTATGGGGTCGTCTTTCTTGCGGAAAACGTCATTACAGGTCAGCGGGTCGCACTCAAAGCCATAGCCGCAGCAGGAAGAAATTGCGAGCGTGAATTGAAAGGACTGCGGCAGTATCAGCAGATTTGCCGCCGAACGAATCTCCTGCAAATCTATCATGTCGGGTCGGGCGAAGAGTTCTTCTATTACACGATGGACGCCGCCGATCCGCTGGACGATGGGGATTACACGCCCAAGACGCTTGCCAATGTTCTGAAAACAAAAGGGAAACTGGCAGTCGAGGAAATCCGGGCCATGGCCGATGAACTGATTGCCGCGCTGGAAGTCCTGCATCGAAAGGGCATGATGCACCGCGACATCAAGCCCGAAAATATCCTGTGGGTGGACGGCCTGGCGGTATTGGGCGACATCGGTTTGATCACCGACAGCGGACAAACCACGCTCGCAGGGACTCCGGGCTTTATGTCTCCGGAGGTGCTTGCCGGGGTTCGGGAGTATCGGGAGCAGGATGATTTCTACGCGCTGGGCAAGGTTCTTTACTGTGCCCTGACGGGTCTCCCAGTAACGCAGTATCCCTCGTTTCCGGAGAGTTCAACGCTGACCGGAGCCGGAGAGATCATCCGGCTTTACAGCCGTCTTTGCGCCGGAGAGCCGATCGAACGGAAGCCGAGGCGGAGGATTGCAAGGAAGATTGCTTACATGGCTGGGATTCTTTGCCTTTTGACTGCGGTTTTCTTCGCCGGCAGATATTGGCGGAATGGGGAGCGAATCCGACCGACCGCAACCGAACGTGCTTATGTCCTGTCACCAGAGATGCTGAAACTTCTGCCGGAACTTCGGAAACATTATCAAGCACTGGAAACACAGCTGCATACCGCGATCAGCGATTCAGCGAAGCACATCTCTGCGGAGGAGCTTGCCGATGCGGAAAAGTATCTGGCTCTGCATCCGGAGCATCCCATGACAGGCTATCCGCAACTGTTGGCGACCGACCGCAAACACCGGCGGACGGAAGACGATTTCGACCGCAACCATCGGGACGATCCGGTATGGCGTTATTTCCGCAACCAGCAGGAGATCCGGATCTGCATCACCAATACCAAGGATCACGTGATCCCGCGCCGGTATTCCATCGAAGAAGCCCGCGTAAAATTGCGGGACCTCTCCCGTCAGCAGCGGGTTTTGGAAACCGAAATCCTGAAAAAATACCGATAATAATTTTCCTTCCGAGTAAAAAAATCCTCCGGCATGCGTTCAAAAGGCAGGAAACATCGTTACCGCGGTGTCTCCGGGCTGATTGAAAAGGTGACGTCAATGTCGCGGATTTTCTGCGTAAAGACAGGATAACGAATTTGAAAAAATCATTTTTGTGTGCTATAGTAGTTGAAAATTGCCAAACAGAAAGGAGCAAATTTCACGAAATAGCAACATAAACAGATTTTGAAGATTACGTTATCTTCAAGCGATGGTATTATAGGAAAACGCCAAATTTCATGGAACACCGTCCGCTTGTCAAGGTGCGTCTGTATATGGACGTGCCCTTGTCTTTGCGTGGTGTTCCGGGCATTGGCGTGCCCCCTATAATGCGTGAAGCAGGGGCGCGTTTTTTTGTGTTTTGAAAAAAAGGAAATCAAGGAGATATTATGCACGAAATCGACAATGAGATGAATTGGTTGAAAATATGGAGCAAAATTATCTTTGCTCTGTTGCTGATTGCCATGCCACTGTTGGCATGGAACAAGTACTCCGGTTGGTGGATGATCGGTTACGGCATCATCCTTCTGGGCTCTCTGCAAGGGTTGGTCGGTAGCAAACTTCCTCTTGAGTATGGCGTTGGATTGATGCTGGCAAATGTTGCGCTGATCATACTTGTCGTCGTTGGCATCAGCTCGGGTTCAATATGGATTCCGATTCTTCAAATCGCAATTGGGATTACGGCAGGAGGCAGTTTGCATAATCTTTGGGAAGAGCAGCAAAAAAAGGTCAACAATAACGAAGATGAAACAATTGCACAGAAATCAAATTCAGTTTCTGACGTAAAAAAACATGAACCGAAACCGCTTTTGGACGAACAAAAAGCAACGGATGCCGAAAAAGAGGCTTTTGCAGAATTCCTTGATTATTGCAGAAAAAACACTGATTTGGTCAAAACCTGTAAAAGACTCCATTCGCTTGTGGAAAAGAACAATGTATTTGCTCTCAATCGGCTGATAGAACAGGAAAATCTGGCAGTGACAAACAATGATACCAAAGCAATGAGGTTTCTCGCTCTTTATTACATGATCACTGAGGAACCGGTCAGATATGGAGAAATGTTAGGAATGGCTGTCGCGAACGGAGACGAATGGGCATCCAAAACATTTTCTGAACTCGAAGAAAAATACGAGGATGGAGACCGTTCAGATTCCATGATTGAACTTGTTTTGAAAACAGCACTTGAAGAAGGGTGCCATTGCAAAGACGAATATACGGAACGTTATCTGACGGACGAGAATTTTCAGGTAGAAGAACTTGAGAAGCAATCTCTCAAATTGCGTTTCATGGAAAAAACCAGAAAAGGAGATTTAGAAGGGTTGAAAAAGGTCATCTCTGAATTGCGCGAACGCGGTGACCTTGACGAAATAACGGCGGAATTAAGAAGTGAATCTTCCGAAAAACCCGAGTCGGCTTTTTCTTTCGGTTGTTATCTGTTCCTTAAGGGAAGCGAAGAGAACAGTCCAACAATATTCAAGCGAGGACTCGAATTGATTGCCAAGGCTGCCAGGCAGGATTACATGCCTGCGATGAAGTATATTGCCCATAGTTACAATCAATTTTTATATGGTAATTTGAGCGTTGCGGAGAAAGCAATGCTTAAAGCATCGCTTGATATCTACGCACAATATTGTTCGCCAGAATACTGCGCACAGAAATGCCGCGGATTGGTCTGAATCAAAAAAAATGGAGGAAAAATGAAAACAAATTATCTCGCAGTTTGTATAGCGATTATGGCTGCACTCTGTGGCTGTGGCAGATCACCCGAGGCGGAAGGAAAGGCGATGTCAGAAAAACTCACTGCCGCGCAACTTTTCGAAGTGACAATGCAGAATGCGCTGATGGCGGCGCCTAATGTCGGCAGTCTGCATGCGCAGCGTTACGAGCAGTTTTGCCAGGAAAACGGCGTCCCTCTGAACAAACCAATTTTGGATCTGCTGAAGAAGGGATTCCCTGAAGTGCAGACGACGGTATCGCACAAGATACTCCGGCAGAGTATGGACCCAACGCGACGGGACGATATTGTTTATAGAATCGATTACCGACTTGACGCCAGCAACCGGAGTCCGGTTTCGTATCTGGCTGTCTTTGAATTCATCATAGCAGCCACTCCGCAGGGAACGGGAGTCATACAGGTCGGCGGGTTTGACGAAATCAACGGTGTGCGGACCGTGTTCACCAAACCGGCGCAGGTCATCGTACGGATCGGACTGATAAGCCGCGGCATGGACAATTTTCTGGCGGACTTGGCATCCAAAATCGAGAAAATGAAGCGCAGAAACCAGAAATGAGTAATACCAATTACACGGAAGTCTCCGAGCCCGGCGGTCGTACCAATGGTTGTCTGGGATGTCTGGCGATATTGCTGATCGTCGGCTCTGCATTGCTGGCGTCGATCCCAGTCAAAGATTTCAGGCTTTCGATCGGGATGTTTTTGACCGTGTTTGTCGGCGGTCTTTCGGGCGCTTTCATCGGGGGCGTCGTCGGCATGAAGATTCGCAGTTTTACCGTCCCTCGTCTCATCCGTGTTGACGGCGGCATCGGAAGGATCGCGAAAGAGAAGTTGTTTTGGCTGGCGATTCCGCAGCTGACCGGCATCATTCTTGGGTGGGCGATCGGAGTCCATCTCCTGCTGTCGTTATTTTGGGGAATGTCACTGTCCACACTGGGCAGCAAGCTTTATGTATCCAACGAAAAGACGCCATCGCTGAGCGAAAAGCTCCATAGGGCGAAGGAGGCGGGTGAGTTCGTTGAAAAGATGAGCAAAGCCGACCACAAGACCAAGGTCGATGCACTGCTCATGGTCGGCATTGATGCAGGTAGCGTAGTTACAGTCGAAGAAGCGATTCGCCAGGGAGCCGATCTCAACGCCCCCAGACAGTTGCTGGACAAACATGGTCTACCTTATCAGAATACCCGACACATGTCCCCACTGTTTGCCGCTCTCTCCGGAGAATTTTCAAACGGTGAAGAAATCGCGCTGATTCTACTGAAACATGGTGCCGATGTGAATATCAGGGACGATTTTTTCAAAGGACCGACTCCATTGTTGTACGTTTTCAGAAACAATATGCCGACTTTGGTCGTTCCGATGATTGAACACGGTGCGAAATTGGATATCATTGATATTGATGGAAAGACTCCTCTTCACTATGCAATGAATTTTGGATTTGAAAAGGCTGTGGTGATGATGTTGGAACGGGGAGCGTCTTTGACAGCAAAGGATAAATGGGGGCGTACTCCGTTGGATTATGCCCATCCCGAACTAAAACGCAAAGTATTTTTGTGGAAACAGCAAAAGGAGAAATGACTTATGTCGGAAGAAAAAAACAACAATCAACTAATCGGATGCAGTGGGACGGTCATTATGGTCGCCAGTCTGCTCTTAACAATTTCCATCGTTCATCATCTGCATGGTTTCTGGTACTGTACCGGTGCTTTTTTTGTGTTCTTCATCTCTAGTGTGATCGGAGGATTATTGGGAGCGAGCATCGGCGCGGCTGTCGCAAAAGCACAGTCGGAGGAAGATTTTGCCAAACAAATCGGCTTTGCCGTGGTCGGCATATTTATTGGTAGTATTGCCATGTGCATCGGTAGCGGCAAATTAATTTATGGGTTAAACGCTTTGTCGCTCATAACGAGCAAATGGTGACTAATTTATTGCACATATTGCCAAGCCCGTGGAAGAGATGCAGTTCAAAAAAATAACCTGTCAACTGGACAACGAATGACATTCTTCCGATTTACGATAAATTCAGCGGAGAGATTGCCGTCAATATTGTAGTTCAAAATTTTTCAGATATATATCACTTCTGTGGAAATAAGTTCCACGCTCAAAAGCCCTGCTGGTCCATGTCGGATCGGCGGGGTTTTGCATTTTAAACCAAACAACCAAACCACAAGGAGGTAATGTAGCATGATCGAAGTGAACAAAACCACGTTGGCGAGTGCGCTGCCTGCACTCGGGAAACTGATTTGCAGAACGTCCCCTCTGGCGCTTTGCAAATCCATCAAAATCGAAACATCGGAGGGCAAGCTCCGGCTCTCCACCTGCGGGCTGAACGAGGAAGTTTCATTTGAAATCGAAACGGGCAGCGAGGAAGTCTTCTGCTGTCTGGTCGGGTTCGATGAGTTCCGCGATGCAGTGAGAGGAGGCCGGAACAAAACCGTCGAGGTCGCTTTTGAGGCTGGCGTCCTGCAAGTCGGAGATCGGTATCTGATGACGGTCAAGGATGTCGAATGGCCGGACTTCACGCCAAAGACGGAAGTCAAGCATTGTGAACTGCCAGAAGGTGTGGTCGGGATGTTCGCTCGTGCGGCACAGATCGTTGACCGGAACGAACCGAGGGCGATCCTGCGCGGGATCAATCTGAGCTCAGACGGGATTACCGTAACCAACGGCAAGGAGTTGTTGAATTACGACTGCCCGCTGGACCTTGGCGACAGCATCACGATTCCGCTGCCGCTGGCCTTGATGCAGAGCAAGGCGCCTCATGCCGGTCTGCTCTATTACTGGCCGATGGAAAACGGAACCGGATTTTCCATTATTGTCGGTCCCTGGTGCTGGACCGGCAAGGCGTTGCAGGGCATTTATCCGAACTGGAAACAGGTCATTCCGGAATCGAACGCACTGACACGGTCGATAACATTCCCGCCTGAAAGCGCCAGGGAATTGGAGGCGTTTTTGAAGAATGTGCCGGATGATCCCCAGCGGAATGCCGTTGAACTTTCCGACGGTTCCGGCATGATACTGAACGTGTCGGCTTCAGGAGAGAAGACTTGCGTCACGGCTGAGTTCACCGGAGACTGGACCGAATCGCTCGCTTTGAGCAAGACGGTTCTGCTTCGTCTTCTGCGTGAAGGTCACACCCGAATCCAGTGCGGAAACAGACATGTGCCGATCTTAGCATTGGGTGGCAGCGGGCGGTATATCGCGATGCCCATGTATCAGCCTCGGCCCGAACCCCAAGAAACCATCCAAAACCAACCCATAAAGGAGGAAACTCAAATGGAAAACACGGAAATGAAAGTCGTGCCTGCCCCGGTGCAGGCTGTCGCCCCGAAACAGGAAACCGAAAATCTGAACCCGTTGGATGATCTGAGTGCATCCATAGAGGCCTTCAAGCTGAAACTGAAAGCCTCGTTCGAAGAGGTTACTGCGCTTGCCCGCAAGGTCAAGGAAGTCCAGATTGCGCAGAAGCAGAAAGAGCGCGATTTCATCCAGGCAAAACGCGCCATCGAACGCATCCGGATGGTCAGCGGTTTCTGAACCCGACAACAAACAGAACAACCGAGGCTCCGGCAGGCGATAAACCTGTTCGGAGCTTCAAATTTTCAGGAGGTTATTATGCTCAAACTCAACGCGTCTTACAGCAAGAAAGTCCCCGCAGAGGGAGAATATTCGTCCCAGTCTTACCACGCATCCATTGAGGTGGAATTGCCTGATGGACTCACGCAAGACCAGCTCAACGACAAGATCCACGAAACTTTTGCAATGGTTCGGGATTCGGTCGAAGCGGAATTGCACGGAAATGGAGCCGCCAATCCTGAGGCTTCCGCGTCTCAAACTCCGCAGAATCAGCCCCGTCAAGGCTATCGGTCTGGCGCCTCGAATTACGGGAACAAAAACAAAGGCCAGAATCAGGATGGAGCTGCCAGTCCGAAACAGATCAAGTATCTGCTGGATCTTGCCCGGAACAACGGCGTGACACCTCAGCAGATCTTGACCCGGTTCAAGGTCAATGCGCTCGAAGAACTGACCCGGAATCAGTGCAGTCTGGCAATCGACGAGTTCAACGGAAAGGCGGCATAACATGGCGTCTATCCATGAGCTCAAACAGAAACCGCACTGGTCCTATTCCGCTCTGCAGTGCTACCTCACATGCCCGATGAAATATAAATTCCGGTATGTGGATAATGCGCCGGTGGAGCGGACATGTTCCGCTCTGCCGTTTGGACGTGCTTTTCATGCGGCACTCTCCGAACGTGCCAGAGTCGGAATGGATTTGAAACTGTCTGACACCAAGGAGATCTTCGCCGATTTCTTCAAGGTCGAAACGGATGCTGCCGAAAATCTGCGTTACAAGGCGAACGAGACTTTCGATTCGCTCTTGAATACAGGGTTCGACATGCTGACTGCTGCGCTCGAAAACTGGCAGGATGATTTTGCCGTAAAGAGTGTCGCGGAAAGTTTCTCGGTAACGGTGCCGGGTTTATGGCGGCCTCTCATCGGTGAATTTGACTGTGTGGTATCGGATGGTTCTGAAACCACAATCGTCGACTGGAAGACTGCGGGCTCAAAATGGCCCCAGGGTAAGGCTGATCGGAATCTGCAGGCGAGTGCGTTCTGTTACGCCTACAAGCAGATTCACGGTACGAATCCGGTCTTCAGGTTCGACGTAATCACCAAGACCAAGCAGCCGAGCATAAATTCGCACTACACAATCCGGACGCAGGATGAACTGGATCGTTTCGAATTTATAGCTTGCAAGATCGAAAAGGCGGTAAATGCGGAGCTGTTCTTCCCGAACGAGAACATCATCAACTGTGCCGAATGTCCCTACGCAGACCGGTGCAAAAAAGCAACATGGAAAGGAGACTGAACCATGGGACTTTGCATGTGTGACGGCAAGTTCGTCAACCGAAACGAGGTCGCACTGATCAATACTCCGACCTCAACCGAAACGTGGAAGCCGGTGCCGCATATCGAGGTTATTGATGCTGTAACCGAGGTCATAACGGCGCACGATTGGCAGATCACGAATGAGAGATACGGTCTGGCGCATGATGGGCAAAAACTTTTCGGCGTGATGGAGATCAACAAATCTTCCAGCCTGGATTGGATTCGCTCGATCGGCATCCGGAATTCGCACGACAAGAGTTTCAGTGCCGGAATCACAGCCGGAATCAGCGTTCTGGTCTGCTCAAATCTCGCGTTTGGGGGGACCACCGTGATCAAACGACGCCACACGAGCCGTTTCGAGTTGACCGAACTGATTGCGCGTGCTGTCGAATCCCTGGAGAACGAATTTTTGATCACAGAATCTGTCTGCGAGGAAATGAAAGTGCAGTATCTCAAGAACGACGACGATACCCGTGCCTGCATTGTGCGTGCCGCTGAAATGGGCGTTATCAATTCGAGCGATATTGTGCCTGTTTTCAAGGAATTCAAGCACCCGGCACACGAAGACTTCACGGAACCCACGAGATGGAGTTTGATGAACGCGATCACTGAAACCGTGAAGAAATATACTCCGCTGCGTGTTGACCACACGTATCTCGCCTTGAACCGGGCATTCGGGCTTGACGGGAACCGACCTGAACTGTGGAAATGAGTGCCTGCCTGGTACCGCCACCCTCTGGCATGGCAGAGGCTCCTGCGTAAGAACCCATGCAGTCCAGAACAGCAGGAGAGCGCCGGTATGGAAGTGATGCACCCATATCGAAATTCCTAAGTCATCCCGGAGGTTTGAGGGTAGAAACGCTTTCAAGCCTCCGGTCTTTTTTAACAACAACCCCATTAACAGAAAGGAAAAAATTATGGGACTTGACATTTATTTGTCGAAAAAAACTTTTATCGGCGCGATGTTCAAATCGTGCGGAATCACAGGAGAAATTCGTCTGTTCAAGCGAGGGAAGAAAATTCCGATTAACCTTGACCGGGTTTCGTATGTGATCGAGGATATTTTCCAGGGAAGCAAGACCTGGTGGCTTTATCACTGGCTGGAAATCGAATTGCCGGAGAGTCTTGGGAATGCGGAAGACCAAGAAATCAGTGAGGACCTGATGGATCGTCTTCATCAGGCTTGCGTTGAGGTTCTGGCGCACCGAAACATGACCGATTTCAGGGAAGTTTGCAAGGAAAAACTGCATTGTGAACTGAAACCGGATCTCAGCGATGAGGCTCTGAACAACTTCCTCTATGAAGTGGAAGAGCAGGCACAAGCAACCGACCCCAGCGAAAAAACGGACGATGCAGTTTTCATTGTCTCGGCTTCATGGTAAGGCGGTGGAATGATGAACTGTCCATTGTGCGGCGGTAAGGCTTATCCCGCCAATACGGTCCGCGGTCCGGCTACTCTGATAGGAACCGGAGCGGGCGGTTACGTTGCTGCCACTGCCGGAGCCAAGACCGGAGCAGTTGTCGGCAGTCTGATATTTCCGGGGATCGGAACTTTGCTGGGCATCCTCGTGGGTGCTGCCGGAGGTGCCGTTGCCGGTAACACGGTCGGCAAACTCGTGGATGAAAACGTTATCCGCAGCTGGAAATGTCCGGAATGCGGTTATTCATGGAGGATTTGAAAGATGGAAAGATGCCCTTATTGCGGATCGGATGACGTAATCGAATGGGGAGACGGATTCATTTGCCGGGATTGCGGCGAAGAATTCGGCTTCGTAATTCTGATGCAGGATCTGATGTAACTGCCTGATTGAAAGGCAACAAGCCTTGCGGGCTTCCCCAGCTGGGGAAGTCTGCAGGGCAAAATTTTTCAGTTTTTTTATTTTTTCCGCATTTTTTCTGTCACGATGGGGGGTGTCCGGCCGATATTAGGGCAGAAACAACCTGAGCAACAGGTTAAAACCCAAAACAAACAAGGAGGAAAAAATGGGTAAAGAAAACAAGAATGTCCAGACCGCTGGAACCGCCAGTAACATGAACAGCACCAACAGCAAAAAAGAAACGAAGAAAGGAGACAAAGCCATGAACGCAACTCCCGTCAAAGAACTCACCGCGGAACAGAAGGAACAGCTGAAGAAACTGGGCGAAGAGATCCTCGGCAATCTGACCAGGAACTATGCCCTGGGAAAAGCCCTGAGCGAAGTCAAAGCTCTGCTGGATGGAACCGCCGAGAAGTTCGAGCCCTACTGCAAAGAGCATTTCAAACTGGCCCATTCACAGGTCAACCGTCTGATGAATTACGCCAAAGTCCGCGACAACATCGGCATGGGGAATCAGGAGGTGTATATCCCCGAAAACATGCTCCGCGGCCTGGACAGATACTCGGCTGAAATCCAGAAGCAGATCTGGGAAGAGGCCAAGCGCCTGGCAGGAGACCAGATGCCGACTACCGCACAGGTTCAGGATGCCCGCAAAAAGATCGCTCCGAAAACCGAACAGAATCCGGGCGACAAGAAACTGCAGTTCCACAGCCGGGTGCTCAACGCTCAGGTCGATCTCGAAAAGGAAAAACCGGTCGAGATTATCCGGAAAGCTGAGAACGTGGCCAAGATCAAAGCCGTCATCAAAGAACTCGTCC
>Ga0079305_1002144_pt1 | contig 19249 bp, 12 predicted proteins | sample LMS_cellobiose_e_FD_79183 | JGI IMG/M metagenome (GOLD analysis project Ga0079305, IMG submission 79183) | Rumen-fistulated moose microbial communities from Alaska, USA - LMS_cellobiose_enrichment | ecosystem: Host-associated > Mammals > Digestive system > Stomach > Rumen fluid ... | reverse complement strand
TCTGTCGCTTATCCAATGACATGGTCAGGAGCATTACTGGCCGCGATTGGATCATTCAATGCTTTAGATAGGAATTAGTATTATATCTCCGCAAGTGCTTGGCATTTTGGATCCGCTAACAGTTCAGATCCGGGGGGCGGCATTCCAGGTTGGAAAGGGTGAAATCACGGTGGATGAGGCCGTTGCAATGTACGGTACTTTTAAGTAAGAAGATAAAATGAGTTGTGTATAGAAGTCAGACAGGGGAGACAGCGGCATGAAGCTTCCTATATACAGATTTGAGAGGAAACGGACATCAATCAGCGTTTGATTGATTTTTCCGAAAGCCATCCCGAGATATGGGATACCAGCATAACGAAACGGAAGGAAATAGCGACCCGGAAATCCGCCCGGGTGCTGCCGATCAGGACGGTTGCCCGGACCGGAAGGATGGCGGACGGATTGACGGCCTATGGCGGAATTGGACGGAAGCGGTCTTCTCTAAAACGGAAAACGGGTTGCTCTGTCCTGAACACCGTAAGCCGCTTCCTCGCCGGTGTACCGCCCCTATACGGCAGTGCGCTGCACTTGATATAACGGGAAATATGCAGCCGGTTTCACGCGCGCGGTGAGGCCGGCTGCTTTGCAGTTGGAACACGGCGCGGTGACGCGGGGAAAGGCCCGGCTGCGCGTGCTGTACCAGAATTGTTCCGGTCTTCCGTTCCGGTTGCAAAGCGAAGACAATTATGCTAAAATATCGGCGATTCTTGAAAAACGGCATTATAAGGAGTTTTGCATATGAAGCTGATTACAGCGGGCCAATCACAGCACCGGGGCTGGCGGATCGCTGCCGCGCTCGGCACTGCCGTGGCGTTTGCGTGCCTGTTTGGCGCGACGGCCTGTGCCGAAGGGGAATCGGGATTGAAGGCGATTATCGAGCGTCATTACGTTGAGGCGCTGGCGCTGTTTCCGACGGTGATCCTGCTGCTGTTCCTGGCCTTTATTGTTCAGATCGATCACTACATCCGCTCCGATCTGAAAAGAACCATGCAGATCATTATTGCCGCCGTGTTCAGCCTGGTGGTGCAGAATTATGCGGAATACCTCCTGGTGGAAGAAGGCACGCAATGGCTGGCGCGAACACTGATATCGATTTACGGCTATGCCATTCGCCCGGTGATTCTGGTGCTGTTTCTTTATATGATCGCGCCGCGGAAACGCAATACCTGGATATGGGTGCTGGTGGGCCTCAACACGCTGGTAAATGCCACGGCGCTGTTTTCCCACATCTGCTTCTGGATCGACGGGACAAACCATTATCAGAGCGGCCCGCTGCACAATATGTGTCTGTATGTAAGCGTCATCCTGATGGTGTATTGGCTTTTCCTGACGGCCTGCGTATTTCGGCCGCAGCAGCGCAAGGAAACCTGGGTGCCGCTTTTGCTGCTGGCGCTGATCATCGTGGCGGTTATCCTGGACAGTTCCGTCGGCCTGGTTCCGCAGCCTGTTAGCTTTTTGACTATATCAGCCGTCATCGGCTGCGTGGCCAACTATATCTGGCTGCACCTGCAGTTTGTGCGGGAGCATGAACAGGCGCTGCAGGCGGAACAGCGCATGAAGATCATGATGACGCAGATTCAGCCGCACTTTCTGTACAACACCATCGCCACCATTCGGGCCCTGTGCCGCAGGGACGCCGTTAAGGCGGGGAACGTGGCTGAGAAGTTTGGCGAATACCTGCGGCAAAACCTGGATTCCCTGGGGATCGTCGGGCTGATCCCCTTTCAGCGGGAGTTGGAGCATACCCGGATCTACGCGGAGATCGAAATGGTGCGCTTTGAAAATATCCGTGTGGAATATGATATTCAGGACGACCGCTTTTTCCTGCCGCCGCTGACGCTGCAGCCCCTGGTGGAAAACGCCATACGGCACGGCGTCCGCATCCGGGAGGAAGGGCTTGTAAGGGTATCGGCATGGCGCGGGGAAAACGGATATGAGATCGTGGTGTGGGATAACGGCACGGGCTTTGACGTGAGCGCCATCGCCACCATGAGCGCTTCCCATATCGGCATCCGCAACGTGCGGGAACGGATCGAGCGGATGTGCGGGGGCGTTTTGCAGGTGGAGAGCCGCATCGGCGAGGGAACGACGGTAACGATCGTTATTCCGCTTCAGAATGACCCAAAATGAGGTGCGCGTATGAAATTGATTTGCGTGGATGACGAGCGGCTGCTGATGGAGGATACGGTGGCGCTGTGCCGCGAGCTGGATCAGGTGGACGATGCGCAGGGCTTTACCCGGCCGGCGGACGCGCTGCGCTGGCTGGAGCATGAACAGGCGGACGCCGCCCTGCTGGATATCGACATGCCGGGCATGAATGGCCTGGAGCTTGCCGCGGCCATACGTGAAAAATACCCGGATATCGCCATCATCTTTCTGACGGGCTATTCCCGGTATGCCCTGCAGGCTTATGAGGTGCATCCGACGGGATACCTGCTGAAGCCGGTAAAGAAGGAGAAGCTGGCGGAGGAGATCGCTTACGCTTTTGCCGGTACACAAAAGCGGCAAAACGCCAGCGTAGAGGCGCGCACCTTCGGCAACTTTGACCTGCTGGTGAACGGCGCGCCCGTTTCCTTTCGCCAGGCGAAGTGCAAGGAGCTGCTGGCCTACCTGATCGACCGTCATGGCGCCACCGTGACGCGCCGGGAGGCCTTCGCCATCCTGTGGGAGGATCGGCTGTATGACCGCTCGATGCAGAAGCAGTTCGACGTCATCATCCGCTCCCTTCGCACTACGCTGACGGAAAGCGGCGTGGGGGAGATCTTTGAAATGAAAAGCGGAAACATGCGGGTCAATCCCGATCTGATTTCCTGTGATGCCTGGCGTTATTTCGCGGGTGACCGGGAGGCGATCCGAGCCTTCCGCGGCGAATACATGAACAACTATTCTTGGGCTTACCTTACGGAGGGACTTTTGACCCACGATTACTAAAAACGGTGATAGATGGGCGACGGCAGAGGACGGACTTTCCGAATTGGCTGAACGAGATGCTGTAATACTTTTTTTCAAAGGAGTTTTTAACATGAGAAAACAGGTTTTTGCTATGCTCGCGGCTCTGCTGATCCTGCTGGCGATTCCCGCCTGCGCCGAGGTGAGCGGCGGGCATACGCCCGCCTGGCAGGCCTACAATGGCAAGCGTATCGGCGTGCTGGTCGGCCCGCTGATGGAGGACATCGCCCGCGCCAATTTTCCGGACAGCGAGTACATGCTGTACAACAGCTATCCGGATTGCATCACGGCGCTGCTGGCGGGCAGGATCGACGCTTACCTGGGGGATGAGCGGGGGCTGAAATCAGTGCACGCGGAGCAGCCGAAAATCGACTATATCCACGAGCGGATCACCAATCAGGAGTACAGCTTCGCCTTCCGCAAGGACGATGAGAAGAGCGCCGCCCTGTGCGAAGAGCTGAATGGCTTTTTGGCCCTTTGCCACCAGGACGGCACCATGCAGGAGCTGGAAGATATCTGGTTTGGCACGGACGAGGCGCGAAAGGCCGTGGATATATCCGGCCTGACCGGCGAAAAAGGCACCATTCGCGTGGTAACCACCTCAAACGATATGCCCTGGTCTTATATCAAGGACGGAAAAACGTGGGCTATGATATCGACCTGGTGGCGCGCTTCTGCCGCTATGCAGGGTACAGGATGGAGCTGGTCGACGTGGATTTTGACGCCCGCATTCCGGCTATCCAGTCGGGCAAATACGATTTTTCAACGGATATGAACGTGACCGAGGAGCGCAAGGAGCAGGTGCTGTTTTCCGACCCCACCAGCAGCGGCGGCGTGGTGCTGGCTATCCTGGCGGACGGCAATACAGCGCAGGCGGCGCAGGCTGCGCCTGACGCGGCTGTCAGCCCCCTGGATTGGGACGGCAAGCGCATGGGCATTGTGACAGGCTCCAGCTTTGAAGCCGCCACGCTGGAAAACTACTCCAACAGCGAATATCTGTACTATAACAACAACAGCGATGTGGCTACGGCCCTGACCAACAACAAGATCGACGGGTTCCTTGGAGACGAGCCTGTGATCCGGGTGATGTGCCAGGAAGTGCCGGAAATGTCATATATTCCCGAAATGCTGACCCACGATGACTATGCGTTCGGCTTTGGCAAAAACACCGAGCGGGCGGATCGCATCCGGGGCCAGTTTAACGAGATGATTGCGGAGATCCTGCGCGACGGCACCATGGCCGCCATGCTGGACAAGTGGTTCGGCAGCGATGAAGCAGCGAAGGTCGTGGATTTGACCACTGGCTACTCCGGGAAAGCGGCAAATTGAACGTGGTGACAAATTCCGCGGATATGCCCTTTTCCTACATAAAGGATGGCAAGCCCGCGGGCCTCGTGATGGAGATGGTGGAGCTGTTCTGCCGCCGCTACGGCTATACGCCCGTCATCGAGGACGTGGACTTCGCCGCCCGCATCCCCGGCCTGGTCAGCGGCAAATACGATATGTGCGCTTCCTCCATGGCCATCACGGAGGAGCGCAAGGAGAGCATCAATTTTTCCGATCCATTCTATCAGGGCGGCATCGTGCTGGCGGTGCGCAAAGCCGATTTGGGCGATACGGTGGCCGAGGCTGATCCATTTGCCTGGTTCAGTGGCAAACGCATTGCCGTGCAGACGGGCACCATCAGCGGCGAAGCGGCGCGGAGCTTCATTCCCGATATCAAGCTGGACTATTACAACTCCCAGGCAGACGCCATGACGGCGCTGAAAACGGGCAAGGCGGATGCCTGGGCCACCGATGAACCTGCCGCTGTGTTCATGCTGATTGAAAACGCGGATTTGCAGATCTATCCCCATCGCGTGGACGACAGCTATCTTGCCGCCGTATTTGCAAAGGGAGAAAAGGGACAGGCGCTGTGCAACGAATACAGTGCTTTTGTGGAAGCGCTGCGGGCTGACGGCACGCTGGCGGAAATCAAGGAGATCTGGTTCGGCACGGACGACGCGAAGCGCACCGTGCTGGATTATGAAGCGCTGCCTGCCACAAACGGCGTCATCCGCATGGCGCTGGATACCTCCGTCCTGCCCTTCGCTTACATGAAGGACAGCCGCGTGGTGGGCTACGATGTGGACATCGCCGCCCGGTTCTGCGAGGCCCGCGGTTGCCGGCTGGAGGTCGTGCCCATGAGCTTTGACGGCGTGCTGCCCTCCGTGCAGACCGGCAAGTGCGATTTTGCCGCCTGCGGCATTACCATCACCGAGGAGCGCAAGGAAAGCGTGCTGTTCAGTGCTCCCACCTATGACGGCGGCACGGTGTTGGTCATCCGAAAAGAGAAACTTGCAAACGCAGCTGGGCAGGCTGGCGTTTTCACCTCCCTTTCCCAGCTGGACGGCAAGCGCATCGGCGTGCAGACCGGCACGACGTTTGATGAGATCGTGCGGGAAGCTTTGCCAAACGCGCAAATCAGCTATTTCAATTCCTATCCCGACATGGCGGCGGCTCTGGAAGCCAACAAAATCGACGGATTCCCCGGCGATGAACCCGTGCTGCGGCTGATGGCGGCGGAGAATAAAAAGCTGAACGTGCTGAACGAATATATGGACACCTTCGACGTCGGCTTCGTTCTTCCCAAAACGCAGGCAGGAGACAAGCTGCTGGGCGAAATTAACGCTTGGCTGGAAACCATAAAAGCCAACGGCGAATTGGAGCAGTTGATCGCCAAATGGACGGACGGCCCCGAGGCGGATAAAACCCTGCCGGATTACTCCGCCTTTCCCGCGCCCAACGGCACCCTGATCATGGCGACGGAGGGCGCCTACGCCCCCATGAATTATTATCGGGGCAACGAAATCGTGGGCTTCGAGATCGATTTGGCCGCCCGCTTCTGTGAAGCCAATGGATATGGCCTTACGGTGCAGGCTATGCTTTTTGACGGCATTCTGCCCGCTGTGCAGTCCGGCAAAGTGAATTTTGCCGCTGCCGGCTTTTCCATTACCGAGGAGAGAAAGGAGAGCGTCAATTTCTCCATTCCCTATTACTCCGGCGGCACGACCATGACTGTACTGAAAAAAGAAAAGCCCGCTGCCGCGCAGACCGGCGTGTTCACCTCCCTTTCCCAGCTGAACGGCAAGCGCATCGGCGTGCAGACGGGCACCAGCTTTGACAAGGCGGTATCTGAGCAGCTTCCCGACGCAGAGGTGAGTTATTTCAATACCAAAGCCGACCTGATCAGCGCCCTGCTGACCTATAAAATCGACGGTTACACGGTGGATGAGCCTGTCATTAAAGTCGAGATGCAGCAGGATGACAGATTGACCTATATCCCGGAATACATGGAAAGCTTCGAGTTTGCCTATGTTTTCCCCAAGACCGATGCGGGGCAGGCGCTGTGCGATCAGTTCGGCGAATATCTGCGCACGATCCGCGAGGACGGCACTCTGGCGGAGATCGAGACGCGGTGGTTCAGCGAGGAGGATGCTCAAAAGACCCTGCCGGATTACAAGGCTTTCCCCGCGCCCAACGGCACGCTGCATATGGCCACTGAAGCGCTGTACGAGCCCTTTACCTATATCCTGAACAATGAGATCGTGGGCTATGATGTTGATATCGCCGCGCGCTTCTGCGAGGCGTATGGCTATGGCCTGGAGATCGTGGACATGAGCTTCGACGCCGTGCTGCCTGCGGTGCAAACCGGAAAGTGCGACTTCGGCGGCTCCGGCATTACCATCACAGCTGAGCGGTCGGAAAGCGTTCTGTTTTCCGAGCCGAACTTCTCCGGCGGCACGACCATGGCCGTGCTGAAAGCGACGGAAACCGCTCCCGCTGCAGCGGATAAACAGCAGCAAGAATCCTTCTGGGATGGCCTGGTATCCAGCTTCAACAAGACCTTCATTCGGGAAAACCGCTGGAAGCTGTTCCTGGAGGGCATCGGCATCACCATGCTGATTACCCTGCTTTCCATTCTGTTCGGCACAGCCCTGGGATTCCTGGTGTTCATGCTGTGCAGGAACGGGAATATGGTTGCCAACGGCGTCACCCGCTTCAGCATATGGCTGGTAATGGGCACGCCCATGGTGGTGCTGCTGATGATCCTGTATTACATCGTCTTCGGCTCCGTGGTGATCAGCGGCATCGCCGTGGCGGTGATCGGTTTCACGCTCACCTTTGCTGCGTCGGTGTTCGGCCTGCTCAGGATGGGCGTTGGCACCATCGACCGGGGCCAATATGAAGCGGCCTACGCGCTGGGACACAGCAACCGGCATACCTTCTTCAAAATCATCCTGCCCCAGGCCATTCCCCACGTGCTGCCCGCCTATCAGGGCGAGATCGTGGGCCTGATCAAGGCCACGGCCATCGTGGGCTATATCGCCGTGCAGGATCTGACCAAGATGGGCGATATCGTGCGCAGCCGTACCTACGAGGCTTTCTTCCCCCTGATCGCCGTTACCGTGATCTACTTTGTGCTGGAAGGGCTGTTCAGCTTTGCCGTCAGCTGCATTCGTATCAGCATTGATCCCAAGAAGCGCAAGCGTGAACGCATCCTGAAGGGAGTTGACCTGCATGATTAAGATCGAGCATTTGAAAAAAGAATATCCCAATGTGACCCCCTTGAAAGATGTCAGCGTGGAAATTCACGATGGCGACGTGATCTCCGTCATTGGCCCCTCGGGCACGGGGAAGAGCACGCTGCTGCGCTGCATCAACCAGATGGAAAAGCCCACCTCCGGGCGCGTGTGGGTGGATGAAGTGGAAATCACGGATAAGAAGTGCAACATCAACAAGGTGCGGCAAAAAATGGGCATGGTCTTCCAGAGCTTCAACCTGTTCGGACATCTGACTGTGATCGAAAACATTATGCTTTCGCCCATGGATCTGCTGGGCAAAAGCAAGCAGGAGGCCTATGACGAGGGCATGCGCCTGCTGCGCATGGTGGGTCTGGCGGAAAAGGCGCTGAACTATCCCGACGAGCTTTCCGGCGGCCAGAAGCAGCGTATCGCCATCGCCCGCACCCTGGCGATGGATCCCGACGTGATCCTGCTGGACGAGCCTACCAGCGCTCTGGATCCCACCATGGTGGGGGAGGTGCAGGCGGTGATCCGCGATCTGGCGAAAACCGGCAAAACCATGATGATCGTGACCCATGAAATGAACTTTGCCCGGGCCATCAGCAACCGCATCTTCTATATGGATGAGGGCGGCATCTATGAGGACGGCACGCCGGAGCAGATTTTCGAGCATCCGCAGGGGGAAAACACCCGGCGCTTCATCAAGAAGCTCAAGGTACTGGAGCTGAATATCGAAAGCAAAGATTACGACTTCCTGGCCATGGCGTCGCAGATCGAGGCCTACTGCAATAAAAACCAGATCGCGCCCAGGATGGCCAGCCGCATACAGCTGGCCTTCGAGGAGGCGGTGCAGCTGCTGGTTCCCGGGCTTGCGAACCCGCGCATTCAGGCCGTTTGCGAATACTCCGAGGCCAGCGAGGGGGCGGAATGGACGATCAGCTACGGCGAGGAACGCTGGGATGTGACCAGCGACGGAGACGAGCTTGCCCTTTCGCTGCTCAAGGGTATGACGGTAAAAACGGAATATACCTGGAACGAGGATGAGGAGCTGCCCAACCGGCTGCGTCTGACGGTCAAGACCGCGTAATGCTTTTGTTTGATAGGAATATCGCTGCCCCGGCAAGAGGATGATCCATCAATAAACGCGGGCAAATGATGACGCTGCGCAGTATCTGTGCGCGCAACAGCCGGGGTTTTATGTGCGATGAAATATTGCAAACATGACTGTCACATGCTATAATGTTTTGTCGTTTTTAATTTGACGATGGGCAGGAAACGTGAAGGAGGCATGAATACATGCGTACAACGGGTGTAACGGCAAGAGGTATCGTAGCTCCGGTTTTTCAGCAGGGAGATGATCTGGTGGCGGCTGTCACCGACAGCGTTTGCGCTGCCGCGAAGGCGGAAGGGTTTGCGCTGCATGACCGGGATATCGTCGCGGTGACTGAGGCGGTGGTAGGCCGTACCCAGGGCAACTACGCCACCTGCGAACAGATCGCCAAGGATATCCGCAGCAAGCTGGGGGAAGGCCCCGTCGGCATCGTTTTTCCCATCCTGAGCCGCAACCGGTTCGGCATCCTGCTGCGGGCCATGACCATGGCTTCGCCGGAAGGCGTTATCGTGCAGCTGAGTTACCCCTCCGACGAGGTGGGCAATGCCCTGGTATCCTGGGATCTGATGGATGAGAAGGGCGTGAACCCCTACAGCGACAGCTTTGATTACGCGGGCTTCCGCCAGGTGTTCGGCAAGGATACCGTGCATCCCTTCACCGGCATGGATTATATTGAGTATTACCGTACCTTCGCCCCCAACACCCAGGTGGTGTTCTCCAACGACCCGGCCTATATTCTGAAATACACCAAAAAGGTCATCGCCTGCGATATCCACACCCGCGCCCGCACCAAGCGGATTTTGAAGGCCCAGGGCGCCCAGGTGCTGGGCATGGATGACATTATGACCGCCTCTGTGGACGGCAGCGGTTTCAACCCCCAGTATGGCATCCTGGGCAGCAACAAAGCCACTGAGGACAAGGTGAAGCTGTTCCCCCGGGATTGTGAAGCCTTTGTGGAAAAGCTGCAGGCCGCCCTGCTGAACGCCACCGGCAAGCACATGGAGGTCATGGTATATGGCGACGGCTGCTTCAAGGATCCCGTGGGCGGCATCTGGGAGCTGGCAGACCCCGTGGTCTCCCCGGCCCATACGGCGGGCCTGAACGGCACGCCCAACGAGCTGAAAATGAAGTACTTTGCCGATAATGACCTGAAAAACCTTTCCGGCGAGGCGCTGGCCCAGGCCATGAAGGAGAAGATCCGCCAGAAGGACGGAAATCTGAAGGGCCAGATGGCCTCTCAGGGCACCACTCCCCGCCGGTATACCGATCTGCTGGGCAGCCTGTGCGACCTGACCAGCGGCAGCGGCGACCGGGGCACCCCCATCGTGCTGATTCAGGGGTATTTTACCAACTACGCGACCGATTGATAAAATGACTGCCGTCCGACCCGCTTTTATGGGCCGGACGGCTTTTTTTACTGGATTTTTCAGCCGATGCATGGTATCATTTATACGGATAATTCCGCATGTCTTTTTGTATGTGAGGTTTGTATGCAAATCAACTGGTATCCGGGCCATATGGCAAAGGCAAAACGCCTGCTGCAGGAGCAGCTGGCGCGGGTGGACGCGGTGATCGAGCTGTGCGACGCCCGGCTGCCCCTGTCCAGCCGCAACCCGGATCTGGAAAAAATGCTGCGCAATAAAGCGCGGGTGCTGCTGCTGAACAAAGCCGACCTGGCCGACCCCGGGATGACAAAGCAATGGCTGGCTGTCTTTCAAAGACAGGGGATCCAGTGTGCGGCGATCTCCGCCGATAAAAACGCGCGGGACGTGCTGAAGGCCATTGAGCGGCTGACCCATGACCGGGTGGAGCGCAGCGCCGCCCGGGGTATGCGCCGCACCGTGCGCGTGATGGTGGTGGGCGTACCCAACGTGGGCAAAAGCACGGTGATCAACCGCCTGCACGGCGGCAGCATCGCCAAGGTGGGAGATCGCCCCGGCGTGACCCGCGCCAATCAGTGGGTGCGGGTGGGGGAATATCTGGAGCTGCTGGATACCCCTGGCATGCTGTGGCCCAAGCTGGATGACCCTGCGGCGGCTCGGCACCTGGCCTATATCTCCGCCATCCGGGACGAGGTGGTGGATCTCTATGCCCTGACTTGCAGCCTGCTGGAAGAGCTGACGGACATCGCCCCGGATATGCTGGAAAAGCGGTATCATATCACGGATATGACCCTGCGGGGGCAAGCGCTGATCGAGGCGGTTTGCCTGGGCCGCGGATTTTTGATGCGGGGCGGAGAGCCTGATATTGACCGCGCCTGCGCGGTGTGCCTGGATGAATTCCGGGATGGAAAGCTGGGCCGCGTCACCCTGGAGAGGCCGCCGGCTGAACCGGCGAAAACGGAGGCGACGGAACATGCGCAGTGATCGAGCCGGGCGTCAGGCCGCGATGGCCGCCCATGACCGGGTATACTGGGACAGCTGTGCCCGGGTAGCGGGCATGGATGAGGCGGGCCGCGGCCCTTTGGCGGGCAACGTGGTGGCCGCCTGCGTCATCATGCCGCCGGAGCCGGTCATCGACTGGGTGGATGACAGCAAAAAGCTGTCTCCCAAGCGCCGGGAGATGGTATATGAGCAAATTTTGCAGACCGCGCTTTTTGTGGGTGTAGGCCGGGCCAGCGCCCAAGAGATCGACGAGATCAACATCCTGCAGGCCACCATGAACGCCATGCGCCGGGCGGCGGCGGGGGCTAACGCCAATATCTATCTGATCGACGCGGTGAAAAACCTGGGGCTGGACGCGCCGGAGATTCCCATCATTCATGGGGATGCCGTTTCCTATTCCGTTGCCGCCGCCAGCATCGTGGCCAAGGTGACGCGGGATCGGGAGCTGGAAGCGCTGGACGCGGAATTCCCACAGTACGGCTTTGCGCGGCACAAGGGCTATGGCACGGCGGAGCATATCGCCGCCATCAAAAAATTCGGCCCTTGTCCATATCACCGCAAAAGCTTTATCGGTAAATTTGTATGAACGCCTATCACGTTGGTTTTCTCTATGAACTGCGCGCCGCCGCATATCTTCGAAAAGCGGGGATGAAAATACTGGCGCGGCGTTTTCGCGCGCGGGATGGGGAAATCGATATCATTGCCCGGGAAGGGGATGCCGTGGTGTTTATCGAGGTCAAAGCCCGGCCCGCGTCTGCGCTGGGCAGCGGCGTGCTGGCGGTTTCCGCCGATAAGCGGCGCAGGCTGCGCCATGCCGCCGCCGCTTATATGCAGCGGTTTGGCAGGATGGATGTTTCCTGCCGCTTTGACATTCTGGAATTCACCCGGGCGGGTATACGGCATATCAAAAACGCTTTTTAGGAGAACGGTATGAAAAAGAAGGGCAAATGGATCCTGATCGCCGTGCTGATGGCGGCGGCGGTTCTGGCGCTGATATTATTGCCGAAAAAGGATAAACCCGTATTTCAGAAAGGAAATCTGCTGGAAAACGGCGATTTTTCTCTGTTGGATGAAAACGGTCTGCCGCAGGGATGGTATACCGATGCCTATGTAAAAACCCCCGGATATACCGATTACAGCGCTGCGGACGGCGTGGCGACCATCGTCAACCATGATTTGAACGACGCGCGCTTCGCCCAGGATGTCAGCGTGCAGCCGAACAGCCTGTATTGCCTGCGGGGCTATGTGCGGGCCGACGCCCGGCAGGGCCATGGCGGCAACCTGTCCGTTTCAAACGTATACGTTTTTTCTGAATCTGTCTATGACAGCCCGGAGGAGTGGCAGGAGGTGCGCCTGTATGGACGTACCGGGCCTGAGCAGAAGGAAGTTACAGTGTTCGTCCGCCTGGGCGGATACAGCGGCGAATCCGTCGGCATGGCTTCCTTCCGGGACGTTTCCCTGGAGCAGGTTGAAGCGGTGCCCGCGGATTATTCAACCACCCGCTGGTACAAGGAAGCGACAGCCGCTCCCGCTGACAGCGGGGAGAAAGGGGAGCCGCGTTCCGCCTGGCCCTGGCTGCTGTTGATCGCCTTGGCGTATGCCGCGCTGTGCTATGCCCTGCGCCGCGCGGTGCTGGGGGAAGAGAAATCCGGCTCCAGCTGTTCGGCCTGGTGGGCCTTAGGGGGCACGCTGCTGCTGGCGCTTGCCGCTCGGATCGTAATTGCCCGGCTGATTCCCGGGTATGGCGTGGATATCAGCTGCTTCAGAGCCTGGGGCACCCGCGTAATGACGGGCGGCGCGGCCAATTTCTATGCCTCCGGTGATTTTTGCGATTATCCGCCGGGGTATATCCTGGTGTTGGGCGCGCTTGCCAACATTGGCAAGTGGCTGGGAACCGGGCTGACGGAGCTGCTGGTGAAGCTGCCTTCCATCCTGTGCGACGTGGCCGCGGCTGCCCTGCTGTATGTTTACGGCAAAAAACGGATTTCCGAAAAGGCGGCGTTTGCGCTGGCGGCGCTGTATGCCTTTAATCCCCTGACCTTTGCCGCCGGGGCGGCCTGGGGGCAGGCGGACAGCGTGATGACGCTGTGCCTGCTGCTGGTGGTGCTGTTTGCCATCGAGGGCCGCTGGGCCGCCGCCTTGCCGGTGTATATGCTCTCTGTGCTGATGAAGCCGCAGGCGCTGATGTTCGGCCCGCTGGGGCTGATCGCGCTGATTTATGAGCTGATCACGCGGCGGGAAAAGAAATTGTACATCCAGGCCGGTATCGGCCTTGCCCTGGCCGCTGCGGTGGGCCTGTCTGTGGTGCTGCCCTTCTCTGCCAAAATGGATAACAGCGAAGGGCTGTGGATTGTTGAACTGTACAAGGGCACCATGGGCTATTATGACAGCGCCACGGTGAACGCCTGCAATCTGTATTTCCTGTTCGGTAAAAATTGGGTCAAGGTGGGCGCGACGGCGGAATGGTATATCCGCCTGCTGGCGGCGCTGCTGCTCACCGGCGGCTTGCTGGGCGCCGCGCTGCGCGGCGGCTGGTACCGCCGGGATAAGCTGCGCCTGGCCGCTCTGCTGGCTGCCGCCGTCTGCGTCGCCGCGGCCGCCTTGCTTCCTCTGACCTATGCCAATTTGGGCACTGCCGCGATCCTTCTCAGCGTGCTGCTGTGCGCCGGGCTGTATGCCGCGGGACGCAGCATCCGGCACCTGCCGCTGCTGGGGGCGCTGATGCTGATTTTGCTGTGCAACGCCGGATCGATGATGCATGAGCGCTATTTGTTCCCCGCCGTGCTGCTGCTGGCGCTGGCCTGCATCCTGGAGCGGGACTGGCGCGTATATCTGCTGTTTGCGCTGGTATCCTTCACCGTGTTCCTGAATGTGGGCGTGGTGCTGGATCGGGGCATCCGCATCGGCGGCTCTGCGGGGCACCTGGACGCGCCGGCCTATCATATTGTCAGCGATTCCGCGGCGATGGAGTACGGCATATCCGCCCTGAACTGCCTGATTACGCTGCTGGCAGGCATGACTGCCGTCAGCATCTGCGCCGATGGCAAGTGCGTCGCGCTGCCTGACGCCGTGGGCCGTGCTGAAAACGGGCAGGCCGCTGCCGCGCCCGTCTGGCGCTCCGCTGCTGAGCAGGAGCTGGAGCGTCCCCAGCCCATGCAGCCCATGAAGTGGATCGACTGGGCGATCATGCTGGGCGTTACGGCGATATACGCTGTGGCAGCCCTTACCAACCTGGGCTCCACCACCTCCCCGCAGACCTGGTGGCGGTCTGACGCCACCTACGATACAGTGACGCTGGATTTGGGCGAAAGCCACGCCGTCAATATGCTGTACCTGGGCGGCATCCATGGCCGGGACAGCGATTTTGTGGTGCGTACAAGCGCCGACGGGGAAACCTGGAGCGAGGATTACTGGGCGGAAATGACCATCGGCCAGTGCTTCAAGTGGCAGTACGTCTGTGACAGCTATCAGAACGGCGATAAGCGCAGCTATACCACCACGCCCAAGCTGCTGGTTGGCCGATATGTTCAGATTCAGGCACAGAACATCGGCACTACGCTGTATGAAGTCATTCTGCGCGATCCCGAGACTCAGGCGGTCTATCCGGTCAGCGTGGCCCAGGGGGGCAATCAGCTGATCGACGGCTCCCTGGACATCGGCTGGGTATCCGTGAAGCCCCATGAAACCGTCACGCTGGATCTGGGCGACGTGCAGAGCGTAAACCTGCAGTATTATTATAAGTCACTGAACGGGGATAAGACCTTTGCTGTTTCCGTCAGTGAGGACGGAAACGCCTGGAGCGCCCCCGCCTGGATGCAAAGCACAGAGGGCGACGTATTCAAGTGGCAATATCTGTGCCAGGCCGTGGAGGGCGAAAACACCTTCGCCTTTACCGATACCCCGCAAGTGCTCACCGGCCGCTATGTGCGCATCGAAGCGCAAAGCGCCGGGGCTGCCTTGTATGAGGTGATCCTGCGCGACCCCGAAACGCAGGAGGTACTGCCGGTCACTCTGCTGACCGACGGCGCGGAAGCGCTGATCGACGAGCAGGATACCTTCACCGGGGAGCCGGGCTGGTATAACAGCGCCTATTTTGACGAAATATATCACGCCCGCACCGGCTATGAGCATTATCTGGCCATGACGGGGGATTACACCTACCGGCCCTATGAAACTTCCCATCCTCCCCTGGGCAAGGTGCTGATGGCCTTCTCCATCGGTATCTTCGGCATGACGCCCTTCGGCTGGCGGTTTGCGGGGGCGCTGGCGGGCGTGCTGATGCTGCCCGGGCTGTATCTGCTGGGCAAGATGCTGACCAAGCGCCGGCTGCTGGCCTCCACCGCCATGTTCCTGCTTGCGGTGGATTGTATGCACTTTACCCAGACGCGCATCGCCACCATTGACAGCTTTGTGGTGCTGTTCATCATCTGGTCGATGGTATTCATGATCTATTACATCCGCATGGATTACTGGCGCATGTCCCTGTGGAAAACGCTGATTCCCCTGGCCCTGTCAGGCGTCTGCATGGGTTTGGCCATCGCCAGCAAGTGGACGGGCTGCTACGCGGGCGTGGGCCTGGCGCTGCTCTTCTTCTGGAGCGTATATCGCCGCTTCCGCCAGTCGCTGCTTGCCAAAAAGCGGAGCGGGGAGAAAATCGAAGATGAGGCGCTGGCCAGCCGCGTTCATACCGCTGCCCGGGATATGTGGCGCAGGCCCATCATCACCCTGGCCAGCTGCCTGGTCTTCTTCGTGCTGATCCCGGCGGCGATCTACTATGTTTCCTACATCCCGTATTTCCTGCCCAGCGGCGGCGTAACGGTGCAGCGGATCATCGGCGCGGCGGAGAGCATGCTGTGGTATCACAGCCAGCCGGGGCTGGGCATGGATCATCCCTTCTATTCTCCCTGGTATGAATGGCCTGTCATTGCCAAGCCCATGTGGTATTATCACAGCACCTATCGGCCGGAGGGGCAGTCGGCCACCATCGCTGCCTTCGGCAATCCCGCCGTGTGGTGGGTGGGCCTGCTGGCGCTGGCGGCTGTGATGCTGATTTGGCTGCTTCGCCACGTTTCCGCCCGGGGCCGCGTGACCCTGCGTACCCGGCAGAACGATATGCGTCCGGCCATTCTGCTGCTGGGTTTTGCCGCCCAGTATGTGCCCTGGACGCTGGTGCCCCGCGGCACGTATATCTATCATTACTTCCCTTCGGTGCCCTTTATCATCCTGTGCACAGCCCTGTGCCTGGATCTGCTGTTTGACGCCACCGCGCAGCCCGTTCGTGTGCCCCGGCGGCATCTATTGGCGGCGGTGCGCGTGCGTGGGTGGTTCAATGGCGCCGTGGAGGAGGAGCTGAAGCAGCGGTCACAACAGGCACTTACCCTGCGGCTGCGCTGGCTGCCGATGGTGCTGACGCTGCTATTGCTGGTTGCTGCCGCGGCCCTGTTCGCCGCTTTCTTCCCCTATGCCAGCGGCATATGGGCCAGCAATCAATGGCTTCATGCCATGCAGTGGTTTGATCGCTGGCTGTACTATTGAGAAAGGCGGAGGCGCTTGTATGCTCGCACGCACATGCTGTTTTGCCCTGCAGGGGGTGGAGGGCATTCCCGTTACAGTGGAGGCCTTTGTTTCCGGCGGCAGCCAGATTTTTAACATCGTGGGCCTGCCGGACGCCGCCGTGCGGGAAAGCCGGGATCGGGTATATGCCGCGCTGAAGAACAACGGCTTCATCCCGCCGGCTGGCCATGTGACGGTTAACCTCTCCCCGGCGGATGTGCGCAAGGAGGGGGCGGCCTTCGATCTGCCCATCGCCGTGGCGATCATCATTGCCGCGCGGCAGATTCGGCCGGTGGATACGGAGCATATCCTGCTGATGGGCGAGCTTGCGCTGGACGGCCGCCTGGTGCCGGTGCGCGGCGCGCTGTCCCTGGTGATATCCGCCCTGGAGCATGGTATCCATGAGGTGATCCTTCCCGCGGACAACGCGCCCGAGGTGCAGGCGGTACAGGGGATGCGCGTCTATCCCGCCCACACCCTGTATGAAGCTGTGATGCACCTGACGGGGGCGGCTCCCCTGCTGGCGCAGGAGCAGAAAACCTATGCGGATTGCCTGCGGGAGCGCACAATCACCTGCGATCTTTCCAGCGTGCGGGGGCAGACGGGGGCGCGCCGCGCTCTGGAGGTGGCGGCGGCAGGCGGCCACAATATGCTGATGGTGGGTGTGCCCGGCAGCGGCAAAACCATGCTGGCCCGCTGCCTGCCCGGCATCCTGCCCCAAATGACCATCGAGGAGGCCTTTGAAACCACCCGCATCCATTCCGTGGCGGGCATCCTGCCGCCGGGAACGGGGCTGCTGACGGAGCGCCCCTTCCGCACGCCCCATCATTCCGCCTCGATGCCCGCGCTGGTGGGCGGCGGCACAAACGCCATGCCTGGTGAAATCTCCCTGGCCCATAACGGCGTGTTGTTCCTGGATGAATTGCCGGAGTATTCCCGCACCGCGCTGGAAGCGCTGCGCCAGCCTTTGGAGGACGGCGTATGCACCGTGGCCCGTGTGCGGGCGCATACCCAATATCTTTCCCGCTGCATGCTGGTTGCCAGCATGAATCCGTGCCCCTGCGGCTACTTTGGCAGCACCGTGCGGCAATGCCGCTGCGGCGCGCACGAGATCAGACGGTATCTGGATCGGGTGTCCGGCCCGCTGCTGGATCGCATCGATATCCACATCGAGGTGGACGCCGTTCCCATTGATGAAATCACCGATACGCGGGTGGGGGAAAGCTCCCTGACGGTGCGCGCCCGCGTGGAGGCTGCCCGCCGTCTGCAAACTGAGCGCTTTAAAAACGCGGGCATCGTCTGCAACGCTCAGATGACCAACAAGCATATTGACGAGCTGGCGCAGGTTTCAGAGCCTGCACGGGCGCTTTTGTCGCGGGCTGTGGAGAAATACGCCCTGAGCATGCGCGGCTATACCCGGTTGATCAAGGTGGCCCGCACTATCGCCGACCTGCGGGGAGAGGTGCAGATCGCCGCCCCCGCCATGGCGGAGGCCATTCAGTACCGCATGCTGGACGCCAAATACTGGAACCGGTAATACTTGCATAAAGAATAATCACCAATAAAAAAGCCATTGTTTTTTTCGGGGAAGTATGCTAACATGTGCAGGTGCCGGCGCGCGTTTTCTTTAAGAAAAACGCATGCCAAAATAAAAGCGTCGGGAGCTTTGCCATGCGAACGTATACCCGGGAAGAAATGTATATGATCGCGCTGATGTGCGCTCACTCCCTCACTTGGCGGCAGCGGGAAAAGCTGCTGCGGGCCTATGGCAGCGCGGAAGCTGCCCTGAGCGCTCTGGATCAGCGCGCCTGTGAAATCATTGGGGAAAAGGCGCTGAAGGAGCTGAAACAGATTAAGCGCGAAGGCGCGCGGAAGCTGCTGGATCAGCTGGAAGCGGCGGATGCGTTTGCGGTCTTTCACGCCTCGCCGGATTATCCCACGTGGCTGAAAACGATACCGGACGCGCCTCATGGGCTGTTTGTGCGCGGCACGGCGCTCCCCGATGAAAAGAGCGTAGCCATCGTAGGCTCCCGCCGGGATACGCGATATGGCCGCACTCAAGCCTACAATATCGCCCGGGATCTTGCGCGATCCGGCGTAACAGTGATCAGCGGGCTTGCGCATGGCATTGATACCGCGGCGCACGAGGGCGCCCTGGCGGGCGGAGGCCGCACGGTGGCGGTGTTGGGCAACGGCATTGACAGCGTGTATCCCGAGGATAACGGGGAGCTGGCGCAGCGCATCATCGATCATGGCGGCGCGGTTATTACTGAGTTTCCCTTTGGCGCTGAGCCGCTGGCCTATCGCTTTCCCATCCGCAACCGCATCATCAGCGGCATGAGCGCCGCCCTGCTGCTGGTGGAGGGACATGCCCGCAGCGGCACCATGATCACCGCCGGCTATGCCGCGGAGCAGGGGCGCGAAGTATTTGCCCTGCCTGGCGCGGTGGACGCCCCCGGCAGCGCGGCCCCGCTGCGCCTGCTGCGGGAGGGCGCCGGCATATGCACCTGCGCTCAGGATATACTGAATGATATGCGCTGGGCAAAGGCGGAGGAACAGGAGAAAGAGCCCGCTTTGCCGGAGGATAAGCTGAAGGGGCTCAGCAGCGTACAGCGCGTGATCGCGCTGATGATGCTGGATGAACCCCG
>Ga0079305_1002143_pt1 | contig 19252 bp, 14 predicted proteins | sample LMS_cellobiose_e_FD_79183 | JGI IMG/M metagenome (GOLD analysis project Ga0079305, IMG submission 79183) | Rumen-fistulated moose microbial communities from Alaska, USA - LMS_cellobiose_enrichment | ecosystem: Host-associated > Mammals > Digestive system > Stomach > Rumen fluid ... | reverse complement strand
TGGGCATTGCCTGGACAGAGCCGCTTTTTGTGACAGGCAAGGATGTGGTTCGCAATACGCTTCTGGTAGGGACGGCGGCGGCGCTGCGCCGTGAAAGCTGCGTGGCGGATCAGGTTTGTCTGCATGTTTCGCCTCATCTGTGGCCGGAGGTGGTATGGGTGCGCGTGCGCTACCGCCAGAAAGCCGTCCGGGCGGCGGTGTCCGTGACGGAAGGGCCTGCGGGAACGCGGCTGGCAATCCGTTTCGCCGAGCGGCAGGCCATGGCGGCGCCGGGGCAGGTGGCGGCTGTGTATGACGGAGACGGGATTCTGCTTGCCGGAGGATTCCTTTCGCCGGAACAGCCTGTTACGTGATTTTTGTCGCGTGGGGCAGGCTTAGGCGGCGTATGCCCTTGCCGTCCTGCCTGGAAGCGATTATCCTGCCTGAAGTCTTTTTTGATAAGGAGTTTCCATGATCGGCATATCCAAGTTGTACTGCGGACAGGTCGAACCGTCCGACGCCCTGCGTTATGGGCGGCAGTCCGGCAAATTGCCCTCCCACCTGCTTCAGTTCTCGGCAGACAAAAAGCCGGTGGTCGTCTGGAACATGACCCGCCGCTGCAACCTGAAATGCGTGCACTGCTATGCGCAGGCTGTCAATCCTGAAGGGACGGACGAAATTTCGACCGCGCAGGCCAAGACGATCATTGACGATCTCGCCGCCTACGGGGCGCCGGTCATGTTGTTCTCCGGCGGGGAGCCGCTGGTTCGCAAGGACCTGGTGGAGCTGGCCAGCCACGCGACGTCAAAGGGAATGCGGGCGGTCATTTCCACCAATGGCACCCTGATTTCCCGCGAAAAGGCCCGCGAGCTCAAATCTGTGGGGCTTTCCTATGTCGGGATTTCCCTTGACGGCGGCGAAGCCGTCCACGACAAGTTTCGCGGCGTTTCCGGTTCGTTCCGCAAGGCATTGGAAGGGGTGAAAAACTGTCAGGAAGAAGGGCTGAAGGTCGGGCTGCGCTTCACCATTAACCGCCGTAATGCCGTTGAAATCCCCAAGCTGTTTGATTTGCTTGAAGAACGCGAGATCCCGCGCATCTGCTTTTATCATCTGGTTTATTCGGGGCGGGGTTCCGAATTGATGAAGGAAGACCTCGACCATGCCGAAACCCGCGCCGTGGTGGATCTGATCATGGACCGCACGCGCGCGCTGCATGACTCCGGCAGACTGTATGAAGTGCTGACGGTCGATAACCACGCTGATGGGCCGTATGTCTGGCTGCGCATGCTGAAGGAAGACCCCGCGCGTGCCGCCGAAGTGTACGAGCTGCTCCAGTTCAACGAAGGCAACAGCTCCGGGCGCGGTATCGCCTGTATTTCCTGGGATGGCCAAGTGCATGCCGACCAGTTCTGGCGCAACCATACCTTTGGCAACGTCCTTGAGCGCCCCTTCTCGGAAATCTGGGATGACCCCGGTATTGAACTTCTGCACAAGATGAAGGACAAACGCCCCTACGTCAAAGGGCGCTGCGCGGCCTGCCGGTTCCTGAATATCTGCGGCGGCAACTTCCGTGCCCGCGCGGAAGCGGCCTATGGCGACATCTGGGCCGAAGATCCGGCCTGTTACCTCACGGATGAGGAAATCCGCAAAGACTGATTTCGCAAGAGGTGTCTATGCTTCAGCAGTTTCACAGGGGACGGCGCCTGCGTTCTTCCGCCGCCATGCGCGCGATGGTGCGCGAGACACGTCTCGAACCGGCATCGCTCATCATGCCGTATTTTGTAGTGGATACGCCTGACGACGCTTTCCGCCGTCCCATTGATTCCATGCCCGGCCAATTTCAGCTTTCCCTTGCGGAGCTGGAAAAGCAGGTGGCCCCGGCTGTTGAGGCCGGACTTTCCGCTGTGCTGCTGTTCGGTATTCCGAAGTGCAAAGACCCCGCTGCGTCCGAGGCCTACGCAGAGGACGGCATCGTGCAGCGGGCGGTCCGCATGCTCAAGAAGCGCTGGCCCCGGCTGCTGGTGGTGACGGACGTGTGTCTGTGTGAATATACTTCACATGGGCATTGCGGCCTGCTTGCCGAAGGGGACTGTTCCGGCGTTGTACTGAATGATCCCACTCTGGAGCTGCTCGCGCGGACGGCCCTCAGCCATGTTCAGGCCGGAGCCGATATCGTGGCGCCATCCGACATGATGGACGGCCGGGTAAGGGCTATCCGGGCGCGGCTGGACGAGGCCGGTTTTGTCAATACGCCCATCATGTCCTATGCTGTGAAATACGCCTCGGCATTCTACGGGCCTTTTCGCGATGCGGCCGAGTCCGCGCCGAAATTCGGCGATCGCCGCACATATCAGATGGATCCGGCCAATGTCCGCGAGGCGCTGCGGGAAGCGGCCGCCGATCTGGAGGAAGGCGCGGACATGCTGATGGTCAAGCCCGCAGGACCCTATCAGGATGTCATTCGGCTGGTGGCGGATACGTTTGACGTGCCGCTGGCGGCCTATCAGGTGAGCGGTGAATACGCCATGATCCGGGCGGCGGCGCAGAACGGATGGATCAACGAGGAAGCGGTGATTCTGGAATCGCTGACCGGTATCAGACGGGCCGGAGCAAGTATCATTATCACCTATTTCGCCGAGGAACTGCTTTTGAAAGGATTGGTGAGCTGATGGCAGGGCATCCCCGCTGCGTACATGCTGAAAGCGTTCCGGCCATGCAAGACAGGCAGAAAGGGCACCCCGGAGGTATGCCGCCGCGCGTCCTCGCCGATGGCGTTCCCGCCTGCCGTCTTATCGCGTGGGAGGTGACGCAGGCATGCAATCTGGCCTGCAAGCACTGCCGCGCCGAGGCCCGTACAACGCCGGCGCCTGACGAACTGAGCCACGAAGAAGCGCTTTCCCTTATCGATACATTCCCCGCGGTTGGCAGCCCCATTGTCATTTTTACGGGCGGTGAACCGATGATGCGGCCGGACGTGTACGAACTGGCCTCGTATGCCAGAGACAGGGGCCTGCGCTGCGTTATGTCGCCCAACGGGACCTTGATCACACCGGAAACCGCGAAAAAAATCAAAGACGCCGGCATCATGCGCTGCTCCATTTCCATAGACGGCCCTGATACCGCCAGCCATGACGCGTTTCGCGGCGTCCCGGGGGCTTTTGACGCATCGCTGCGCGGCATCGGCTTCCTCAGGGACGTGGGGATGGAATTTCAGATCAATACCACGGTAACCCGCAATAACATAAAAGATTTCAAGAGGATTTTTGAACTGTGCGAGAAATTGGGGGCCGCGGCCTGGCATATCTTTCTTCTGGTGCCGATGGGGCGGGCGGCAGGCCTCGCGGATCAGGTCATCAGCGCGGAAGAATATGAGGAAGTCCTCCACTGGTTCTATGATTTCCGGAAGACCACCCGCATGCATCTGAAGGCGACCTGCGCGCCGCATTACTATCGGATCATGCGTCAGCGTGCCAGAGAGGAAGGGCTTGCCGTTAATATCGAGAACTTCGGCATGGACGCAATGACCCGCGGCTGCCTTGGCGGTACGGGATTCTGCTTCATCAGCCATGCCGGGCAGGTACAGCCCTGCGGCTATCTCACGCTTGACTGCGGGAATATCCGTACAACCCCATTTCCTGAAATATGGAAGCATTCGGAAATCTTCAGGCAATTCCGCACGCAGGGCGAATACAAGGGGAAGTGCGGCCGCTGTGAATATCACAAGGTATGCGGTGGCTGCCGTGCCCGTGCGTGGAGCATGAATGGCGACTATATGGCTGAAGAGCCGTTGTGCACGTACGAGCCCATAAAGCAGGCCTGACCTGTCTTGCTCCTCTATCAGACAAGGAGTGGTTTTTTTGTGAGCAACACTGCTTTTTCAATGCTAAAAAACAACAGACTGCCGTGACGGAACCCGGCCGGCGCAACACAGGTGAAGGCGTCAGGATTTTTTGCAGCGTCAGATGGATACTGTACAGAAACTATCCGGTTATGGATAAAAATTTTACAAGCTCTCTTATTGAAAAAGGAAGTATGTTTTCTCCGCTGTTCTTATTTTTATGAATAAAATGAATATGATATAAGTTTTTCCGTGCAGTTGGCACGCTTTGTGTAATAAAGAAAGCGCCGGGGGCGTGATTCCCACGCTTTACCTCTCCGGCGTGAAGGCGGACATGTGGCAGCCCCGCCTGCGCCCCCGGTGAAATTTTCAGATGACACGGCGGAAATGTTCCGCGAAGCAGCAAGCAGAGCCACGGCAGGCAAAGGAGTGAGTTATGAGAAACATACTGGCAGTCATGATGGTAGTTGTGTCTCTGTCTCTCGTTGCCTGCACCCCTGGCGAACGCATAGTCGGCGCGGCGGTCGTGGGCGCGATTACGGGCGGTGTTATTATGGCGGCTGTTGATTCTTCCCATAACCATTACAGCCATCATTCCCATCCCGGTTACTACGGGCACAGACCCCCCGGCGCTTATCACGACGGCAGGCATTTTGGCGGCAGCCACGGCATGCGCCGCCGCTGAGCCGGCAAAGGAGAAGACATATGAAGCGTTCTTTTTGTCTTGGCCTGGTTGTCTGCTCGGTGCTTGTGTCAGGATGCACGTATGGCGAGCGCGTGGCTGGAGCCGCGGCTGTCGGGGCGGTCACCGGGATGATGGTTGGAGTTGCGCTGGAAGACTGCGCAAGCCCGCCTCCTCCACCGCCCCCTCCGCCGTATTATATATCGCCTCCTGTCCATTTTTCTCCTCCCGTGGTCATGGTGCCCCCTCCCGTCATGATCGCACCGCCTCCTGTGATCATGGCGCCTCCTCCCATCATGATCACACGGCCTCTGGTCATAAGGCCACACCATCGGATGGTACCCCCGCACTACCATCATCGCCCTCACGGGCGGCCCGGCTGGCATGGGCATAGGCCTCCTCCCCGTTCCCGGTAGTTTTTCCGGCTCGGGAGAACAGTGGGCGCCGTCTGGCAAGCAGACGGCGCCCACATCGCGTGTACGGTGCCGCGCGGGCTCAGCAGCGGGAGGCCGTCCAGATGCGGAGAAAATCTGCCGCCGGTTCACCGGAATCAAGATGTTTGAGCAGGGCGCTTCCAAACACGGCGGCATCCGGCCGTGAGGCCGCAGGAATTGTGTCCAGCTGTTCCGGCGTCCTGAGGCCAAAACCCAGCGCGAGGGGCAGTGAAAAAGCTTTCCTGGCACGCTGCAGCGTAGCTGTGACCTGTGGAGGCAGACCGTCCCGCGCCCCCGTGGTGCCCAGCACGGATACCACATAGACATAGCCGCCGGACACGGCAGCGTATTCACGCATGCGCGCTTCGGAGGTATTCTGGCCGACCAGGGCGATCAAATCGATCTTGTGCGCTTTCAGTATGTCCCGGAAGGCAGCGCTTTCATCCAGCGGCAGATCCGGGACAATGCAGCCTGAAACGCCGGTGTCTGCGGCTTCTTGCGCGAAACGTTCCAGACCATATTGCAGGAAGGGGTTGAAGTAGCCCATGAGCACAAGTCCGGCTTTCAGCCGTGGAGCATGTTCACGCAGGCCGTTCATAATCCACGTCAGCGAGATCCCCCGGGCAAGGGCACGCCGGGAAGCTTCTTCCACCACTGGGCCATCAGCCACCGGATCGGAAAAAGGAACGCCGATTTCTATGATGTCCGCTCCGTTGTCATCCAGCTCACGGATAATGTTCCAGAACGCTTCCGGAGTGGGAAATCCGGCGGTCACGAATGGGATGAGGGCGATACGACCGGCGGCGCGTGCCTCCTGTATTTTCTGTTCGAGAAGGGACATGGCGTTCTCCTGTCATGATATTTTGCTGTTGAAGTGTATCCTTTTTATTTTCATCTCCGGATGAAACAGTCTGGCCGCGGCGTGAGCATAAAAAGATTCAGCGTGGTTTGTCTGAAAAGAAAGCGTCAGGCGCCACAGCCTCTGACCGGTGCCAGAACATATTCCAAGCATTCACACGGCAAGATGTTTTTCCACAATATCCATGTCCTTGTCGCCGCGTCCGGACAGATTGACCACAACCTGTTTGCCCTGTGGAATCTCATCGTGATGTTTGAGTACCCAGGCCAGCGCGTGGGAGGACTCCAGGGCCGGAAGGATGCCTTCCGTATGGCACAACGTCTGAAACGCATCGAGTGCTTCGGCATCGTTAATCATATCATAATGAACACGGCCGATGGCATTCAGATAGGCGTGCTCAGGGCCGACTCCCGGATAATCCAGCCCGGCGGAAACCGAATGGGAAGGTTCAATCTGGCCTTCCTTTGACTGAAGCAGCATGGTGTATTCCCCGTGCAGAACGCCTGGAGAACCGAGAGAGATGGACGCCGAATTATAGCAGCCCGGTTCGCCTGTTCCGGCGGCTTCCACGCCGATGATGCGGACGGAAGCGTCATCAAGGAAAGGATGGAACATGCCGATGGCGTTGGAGCCGCCGCCCACGGCAGCCACCACCATGTCCGGCAGGCGTCCCGTCTTCGCCAGCATCTGGGCGCGGGTTTCCCGCCCGATGACACTCTGGAACTCACGCACAAGCGTGGGGAAGGGATGTGGCCCGGCCGCTGTGCCAAAACAATAATGCGTTGTTTCCTGGCTGGTTATCCAGAAACGCAGGGCTTCGTTGATCGCATCCTTGAGCGTGCGTGTCCCGCTTTCCACCGCATGTACCCTGGCTCCCAGAAGTTTCATCCGCCGGACGTTGGAGGATTGTCTTTCGACGTCTTCAGCACCCATGAAGATGGTGCACTTGAGCCCCAGACGGGCCGCGGCCGCGGCGGTGGCCACGCCGTGCTGGCCAGCACCGGTTTCGGCGATCAGGGCGGTTTTTCCCATGTGTTTGGCAAGCAGAGCCTGCCCCAGCGTGTTGTTCACCTTGTGCGCGCCGGTATGCAGCAAATCTTCACGTTTCAGCCACAGCGAACAGCCCAGCCGTCCGGACAGCGTTGGGCAGAAGGTAAGCGGCGTTTCACGCCCGGCATAGTTGCGCAGAAGGTCATCCAGCTCTTCTTTGAAGGCGGGTGACGGCATGATATGCTGACAGGCTTCTTCCAGTTCCTGTAAAGGCGGCATCAGAAGTTCGGGGACAAAGCACCCGCCGAAATCACCAAAGTACCCTTTTTTCATGACAAATCCCTCAAAGCCGCCAGCGCGGCCCGTATCCGTTCCGGCCGCTTGCAGCCAGGACAGCTTTCAAGTCCGGAGTTGAAATCCACACCGTCAGGATGATGCCGCCTGACGGCATCGCCAAGATTTTCCGGCGTCAGGCCGCCGGCAAGAAGCCATGGCTTGGGAGAGGGCAGCCCCGCCAGCGCCATTTCGATACGCCTTCCGCTGCCGCCGCCGTCGCTTCCCGCATCCAGCAGAAACATGCCGGCAGTTTCTTTTGCCATGGCTGCTGCAAGTTCCCGTACATCCCTATACCGGGCTGGCCACAATACGCGGATGAGGTTTTCTTCGCCCAGCGCGGCGGCAAGCCGCTCCGCACACGCCGGGGACTGGGATCCATGCAGTTGAATACGATCAAGCCTTGCGGCGGCGGTAGTTTCTTCAATAAAGCCGGCGTCATCAGTTACGAAGACGCCCACGCGGAGCATGCCGTGGCTGTCCAGGGCAGCGGCTTGCGCGGGAGAAAGCGCACGGGGGCTTTGCGGGGCGAAGATAAAACCGCACAGGTCCACCCCCAGGGCGGCGGCGCAGTCCAGATCGGCTTGACGCCGCATGCCGCATATTTTTACCAGAAGTTGTTTCATGCTTTGCTTCCTTCCATCGGACAACAGGATTGCCGGCCATGGCGCGCCGGCGGCCTGCGCTTCAGTCCGCAAGCAGGCGGGAAAGCGCCAGCCCCGGCTTTCCATCCTTCATGAGGCTGGTTCCAACGAGAACCGCCTGGAATCCTGCGTCTGAAGCCTGCCTTAAATGTTCGCAGGCAGAGATGCCGCTGGCCGCGATCCATATTTCTTCGTTGCCGCCGTACCTGAAGCGCTCCGCCAGCTGGAGGCAGCGTGAGCGGTCTACAGACAGCGTGTCCAGATCGCGTGCGTTTACCTGAACGATTTTGGCGCCGGACTCTCTGGCCAGAGCGAGATCCCCTTCATCAAACACCTCAACGACAGCGTCCATACCGTACGTTTCCGCCTGTTCCCGCAGCGAACGCAGCAGCGCCGCATCTGGCGTCAGCCGGACAATCAGCAGCAGGGCCGAGGCGGCGGTTGCAGCTGTCGCCGCCACCTGAAGAGGATCAAAGAGAAAGTCTTTCCTCAGCAGAGGAAGTCCTGCCGCCGCCATCCTGTTGAGGCAATCCAGAGAACCTCTGAAAAAGCGCTCTTCCGTCAGAACCGAAAGGCAGGCTGCTCCGGCTTCGGCGTACTGCCTGGCGGCTTCTTCAGGCTGGAAATCCGGCTGAATGTCTCCGCGTGAAGGAGAGGCCCGCTTGAATTCGGCGATCACGTGAGGTTTTGCCGAAGGCTTTTTCAGCGTTTCGGCAAAAGACGCGCGTCTGCCTGCCCGTGGCGCGGGGAGCATGCCGATATTTTCAAGCTGACGCAGGGTGTGGATTTCTTTTTGCTTGGCCTGCCGGAACTGTTCAAGCTGCATTGACCACCTTCCCGCCCGCGCCTGCGGCGAGGGCTTCCCTGGCTCTGGCCATGCAGACATCCAGAGGTATTTTTTCCTCCAGCAGATGCAGTGCCATGCCAATGTTGAGGATCAGCATATTTCTCATGGGAACCGGTCCGCGTCCGGCGAGGAGCTCCTTCAGGACAGCCACAGCCTCTTCCCGGCTGCTTACGGCGAGTTCCTCCGGAGAGCAGGGCGGAATGCCGTAATCTGCCGGATCCAGCGTCATGGGGGTCAGTTTGCCATTGTCGAGGAGCATCAGCTCGTTGGGGCCAATGGGAGTAATCTCGTCATAGCCACCTGCCCCGCAGACCACGGCAGCTCGTTGCACCGGCGATTGCGCCAGTGTTTCGGCCATGAGGCGGATCATGCCGGGGCGCGCTACTCCGAGGAGAATATGCGAGGGGCGCGCCGGGTTGATAAGTGGGCCAAGCAGGTTGAACAATGTGCGGATGCCAAGTTCGTGCCTGATGGGCGCGATATTGCGGAAACAGGGGTGGAACCGCTGTGCGAACAGGAATACGAAGTTTTTTTCGCGCAGGATGTTGCCCACGTCAGCGGGGTCGATGTCCAGCTTGACTCCCAGGCCTTCCAGCGCGTCAGCGCTGCCTGATTTGGATGAAACGGCGCGGTTGCCATGCTTGACGACTTTGTAGCCCATGCCGGCCAGCGTAAGCGCCGTGCCCGTCGAGCAGTTAAATGACGACCGGCCGTCGCCGCCGGTTCCCACCACTTCGATGAACGGTCCCTCAAGGCCTTCCACGCGCACGGCCCTGGACAGTGCGGCGCGTGTGGCATGGGCCATTTCAAGCGGGCTTTCGCCCTTCATGCGCAGTCCCACAAGAAAACTTCCGGCCTGCGAAGGCGTCATGGTCCCGTCCATGAGGGCGGAAAATCCTGCGGAGGCCATGTCCGCCGTCAAATCCTGGCCGCAGGCCAGCGTTTCGAGAATGACACTGATGGAAGCGCTTTTTCCCCCTTCCGGCAGGAGGGCTTTGGGGAAATTGCCCAGCAGGCGCAGCCCGTCCGGGGTCAGGATGGATTCCGGATGGAACTGGACGCCGGCCCATGGGCGATCTTTGTAACGCAGAGCCATAACCTCGCCTTCCGGGCCGTGGGCCGTGATGATGAAGGGAGAACGCGTCTCGTCCGGAACTGGCCGGACGATCAGCGAATGATAGCGCCCCGCGCGCATGGGGTTGGCTATGCCCGAAAAAAGCCCGGCGCCGTCATGCACAATTTCAGACGTCTTGCCGTGCATGATGCAGGGCCCCACACCCACCTCGGCACCGCCGAACAGGCCCAGAGCCTGATGCCCGAGGCATACGCCCAGAACCGGGACTTTGGGATCGAGAATCCGCAGGACTTCCATGCAGTATCCGGCATCGCGGGGATGCCCGGGACCGGGGGAAAGGCAAACCATGTCCAGGGCAGGATCCTGGGCCATTTCAAGGAGACGCGGGTCGTCGTTTTTGACGACTACGGGTTTGTGCCCCAAACTGTAAAAGGCCTGCACCAGATTGTAGGTGAAAGAATCGTAATTATCGATGAGCAGGAACATGATCGTCTCCCGAAGCGTTAAGAATAGCGCGCATGATAGCAGATTTGTTAAGGACTTCATTCCACTCTGCGTCCGGAACGGAATCGTGGACGATACCGCCCCCGGCCTGCCAGTGCAGTTTCCCGTCCCGTACCCACATGCTGCGGATAGTGATGCCGGTATCCAGATTGACGCTGTCGTCATCGAGGCTCAGCCAGCCGATGCATCCGGCATACGGCCCGCGCGGGACTTTTTCCATTTCGGCGATCAGTTCCATGGCCCGAATCTTTGGGGCGCCGCTTACCGTTCCGGCGGGGAACGTTGCCGCCAGCACGTCCAGAGCGTCAAACCCGCTTCCAAGACGGGCTGTAATGCGTGAAGTCAGATGCATGACATGGGAGAAGCGCTCTACTTCCATCAGGCGTTCCACACGCACGCTTCCGGGTTGGGCGATGCGCCCGAGATCGTTTCGGCCCAGATCAACCAGCATGACATGTTCGGCGCGTTCCTTCGGATCTTCATGCAGTTCCGCGGCAAGGCTGGCATCCTCCAGATCATCCGCGCCGCGTTTACGCGTACCGGCGATGGGGGAAAGCTGGAGCTTGCCTTCGGAGCATCTCACCATGACTTCAGGCGAAGAGCCGAAAAGCGAAATACCGGGAAAGTTCATGAAAAACATGTATGGAGAGGCATTGAAGCGGCGCATCCGCCGGTACAGGGCAAAAGGATCGCCTGCAAACGGAACGCTGAACCGGCATGACGGGACAACCTGAATGGCTTCTCCCTGGCGCAGCAGGCGTCTGATGTTGTCCACAGCCGCCATGTATCCTTCACGTCCGGGGGAGGCTGTAATGGCCTTTTCGTCAATGGCAGGCACGGCGTCCTCAGCGTTTTGCATTCTGATGCCATTGACTTCACGGTGTTCGCCAAGGCTGATCTGGCATAGTCTGTTATACAGATGATCGAACAGCAGAACCGTTCCGGGCAGGGCAAGGGCCGCCTCTGCGTCGCCGGCGGGGATGTATGGTTCAAGTTTTTTATTGAAAAGTCTCGCCATGCCGTACCCGAGATAGCCATATAAGGCGCGCGTGATGGGCGGTAAATCGGCGCCGGCCGGTTTTTCAAGGTGCAGGCCGCGCATAAGCCGGCGAAGCCCTTCAACGAACGGTTCTCCCTCAAGCTCTTTGAACGGAAGCAGCCTTTCGTCCTCGATGGCGAGCGCGAGAAGTCCTTCCCGGCATGTGGCCTGCATCAAAAAATCGCAGGCCAGCAAGCTGTAGCGCCCCCAGCGTCCATCAACTTCTGCGCTTTCCAGCAGAATACCGTGTCTGTCTTTACACATGCCGAGAAACAGACTGATGGGGGTATCTGTATCCGCCGGGAGCCAGCGGACGGACTGGCTTAGAACGACGTCTGGGATTGATGGGGGCCTTTGTGTTGTCATAGCGGTATTCCTTTGTGTTAAGATAAAAAAAAGCGTCATCCCCGGGAGGATGACGCTTGTCGAAAGCATACGGTAAAAAACGTCGCGAAGCCTATAAAGACCGCAATCCTCCCTTTATATTACATCCTCGCCACCACCAGCGATACGTGAAAAAGGACAGGGAGAAAACGGACATAAATTTGACTCCGGTACAACTCGTTTATCTGGAAGCGAACATAGACTGAACGTTTTGGCTTGTCAATATGTTGGGGGAAGCCCTCTTCTGTTTTGTCATCAACGGGTTGAAAAGGTGCCGTCGTTTTCGCTTTATTCCGCGGCGGGTTTGCGCGGGGCGCGCAGCGCGGCGGCGACGCTTTCATCCAGCGTGGGATGCGCGAACATCACAGGCAGCGGCGCGTTGTATGTATGGCCTGCGGCGACAAGCATCTGAGCCACGGTGACAAGGTGCGAGACGCCGTGGCCGACGGCGGCCATGCCAACCAGCCTGTCGGCTTCCCAAACCGCCTTGACAAAACCGGTGGACACGCCGGATGCCTGAGCGATGGCGTTGAGTGAGAGGGGGGAGACGGACACGGAAACAGCCCCGCCGCTTTGCAGGGCTTCCCGGGCTGTTTTGCCGGCGCGCATGAGTTCTGTGGAGCCATATATGCATGAAGGCATCGGGCCCGATGCGTAGGGAGCGTCGATCTGGCCCAGGATGCGGCGCACGACGTAGGAAGCCTGATGTTCGGCGGCATGAGCGAGCAGGGTCAGGCCATTGATATCTCCTACGGCGTAGATATCGGGAGCGGCCAGAAGATTGCCGTCCACCACGATAAAGCCTCTCCGGTTCAGCGAAATCCCCGCCAGTTCGCATCCCAGTCCGGCGGTATTCGGCGCGCGCCCTACCGCCACCAGAGCTTTTTCCGCCGTCAGTATGCGGCCGTCTTCCAGTGTAAGCTCGGCCTGACCGCCGCGGGTGATGATTTCCTTCGCCTTGACTCCGGTGATGCAGGTTTTTCCGGCCTTGGCGGTGGCACGGGCCATTTCGGCGGCGATGTCGGCATCTTCGGATGGCGCGATATGCGGAGCGGCTTCGACAATGGTGACTTTTGTTCCCAGCGCGGCGAAGAAATCGCCCAGTTCCAGCCCGATGGCCCCGGCCCCGATGACGAGAAGGCTTTCCGGGCGTTCGGACAGCTCAAGCAGCATGGTGCTGTCCAGCACGGCCTGTCCGTCCGGGACAAGGCCGGGGAAGGCCGCGTTGCGCGAACCAGTGGCGATGATGATGTGCCCGGCCTCAAGTATTCGTTCGGTTCCGCCGGCGTCCTGCACGCGTACGGTATGCCGCCCGGCAAGAGCGGCGCGGCCTGGAATCAGCTCCACTCCTGCAGCCTGAAGCGATTTGGCCAGGGCCTGACTGGACGCCGTCAGAAAGCGGGTAGTCCGGGTATGAATAGTTCCGTAGTCGGTTTCGGGTACGCCGCGCAGCGTGCGCAACCTCTCTTGCGCCCGGGCCAGATGCAGCGGCGCGACAGCGCCCAGCAGCAATTTGGTAGGGATGCAGCCGCGGTTCAGGCAGGTACCGCCCCATTGGGCCATCTCGATGAGGCCGACACGGCGGCCTGCTACGGCAAGTTCGCGCGCGGCGGCTGTTCCTCCGGGGCCCGCTCCAAGAACGAGAGCGTCATGGGACATGAAAAACCTCCATACGCTTCAGACTGTGAAAAGAAAAAACGGCGCTGCAGACAAAAAGCCTGACGCGCCGTTATTGCTGCAGAATATGTTCACATGCCAGAGAGCGGAAAATTCCGTTTATCCCTCCGCAGTGTTTTTACAGCACGGCCACGGCTTCGATTTCCACCAGACCGCCCTTGGGGAGCGCGGCCACGGCGACGCAGGAACGGGCCGGAAAATCTTTCGTGAACAGGGTCTTATAGGCTTCGTTGACCACGGGGAAATCTTTCATGTCGGTGATGAAGACAACGGTTTTGACCACGTTGTCGGCGGTGGCGCCCGCTGCTTCAAGCACGGCCTTCATGTTGGCGAGAGCCTGGAGGGCCTGCCCCTTCACGCCGCCTTCGGCCAGCTCGCCGGTAGCGGGGTTAATGCCCAGCTGACCGGACATATACAGGGTGTTGCCAGCCTTGACGGCCTGAGAATAAGGGCCGATGGCGGCCGGGGCTTTTTGGGAGCAAATGATGTTTTTCATTGCTGTTCTCCGATAAGGTGGGGTTAGGGTTGCGGACACGCAACGCGCCAGCTTGGAAGGGGGCGCCCTGTTTTGTCCCGGGATGCGGAATGAGGGCTGAAAGGTATTCTTTTATAAAGGTGTTCAGCTGTCTGCCGCCCGGCGATGATATACAATGGCGGAAAAATGCGCAATATCCCGAAATCGGCGGAATGCGCCGCCATACGTCAGGAAAAGCAGCAATCGGACGCTTGGAACGCCATAAGCCGGTGAGTCATCAGGTTCGCGGCGGTTATCCGCAACGCCGGCAGGGTCTGAGGACAGAAGAACAGAAAAAAGAAAGTGCGCGGCAAAACGATGCTCGCGGCCTGAACGGGGACAGGGACTTGAAAAAAGATTCTCACAGTGTCATACGTGCTCACGGTGAGTTTCTATTTCGTTGTTCAGGCAGATGCCGCGATGTGCCGGAGGATGTGTTGTTTTCTCTATTCAGTGCCAATTCTGGCGCGTTGACCATTTTTTTGCTGGCGGTCACCATATCGCTGGGACTGGGCTTCGGTCAGATCCGGGTATGCCGTGTCAGCCTCGGGGTAAGCGGAGTATTGTTCAGCGGGCTTCTGCTTGCGGGTCTGGGGGTGGAGCTGAACGCCTCGCTGCTTGGATTTGTTCGTGATTTCGGTCTGGTCATGTTCATTTTTGCCATTGGGCTGCAAGTCGGGCCAGGCTTTTCCGATTCTTTGCGGCGCGGTGGTTTTCTGCTTAACGCGCTGGCGGCTGGTATTGTCGCCGTTGGTTTTGTTCTGGCCTGTGCCTTTGTCGGCCTGACGGGACAAAGCCCCGCGGGGATCATTGGCATCTTCAGCGGAGGAACGACCAGCACGCCGGCTCTGGCAGCGGCTTCCCAGACTCTGGAAGAGCTTGCGCCGGCAGCTTCCCTGCCGGCCATTTCCGAGGACCTTGGTCTTGGCTATGCCATTGCCTATCCTTTTGGTATTATAGGTGTTATCGCGGCTATGCTGATTGTCCGGACTGCGGGGCGCATCCGCATTCCGGACGAACTGCGCGAACTGGAACGCCGCCAGCCCCACACGCACACACGTATGCATACCCGCAATCTCCAGCTGGCCAACGCCAACCTTGATGGCAGCCTGCTTGGGGACATCCCCGGGCTGGATGTCATGGGAGTGACGATTTCCAGGGTCATGGAGGGGGACAAGGTGCTGCCTGCTGTTCCTTCATTGCGGTTGAAGATGGGGATGGTGCTGCACGCTGTGGGAGAAACATCCCAGCTTGACCGGGCGGAACTGATCATCGGGCCTCAGGTCGCCACAACGCTTAAGGCCAGCGATGGGCGCCTTGAGGTCCGTTCGCTTCTCGTGACCAGCAACAAATCCATTGGCGCAACGCTGCGCAGTCTCCAGCTCCTTCCCGAGCACGGGATCACGGTAACCCGCATCCGCCGTTCCGGCATGGAACTGCCGCCGCGTCCGGATATGCCGCTGCATTATGGCGACAAACTTGTCTGCGTCGGGCCGCACGGTGTGATGGATTCGGCTGAACATCTTCTTGGTAACTCTGTCAGACAACTGAACATGCCCAATGTCCTGCCGATTTTTGTGGGCATCGCTCTCGGCGTGCTGGTGGGCTCTGTTCCCATCGTTATTCCCGGCGTGTCTTCCGGAGTGCGGCTGGGGCTGGCCGGAGGGCCGCTCTTGATTTCTATTCTTCTGAGCCGGGTTCAGCATTTCGCCGGACTGACCTGGTATCTTCCCACCAGCGCCGCCGTACTGCTGCGCGAGACAGGAATCTGCCTGTTTCTGTCCTGTGTCGGGCTGAGCGCGGGGAAAGGGTTTCAGGCTGCGTTGTTCAGCTCTACTGGCGCGCTGTGGTTGTTTCTGGGCTTCTGCATAACATTGCTGCCGCTTCTTTTGGGGGCATGGGTGGCCCGCCGTTTTTTCCGGATGGACTACATCACTCTGTGCGGGCTTCTTGTGGGCTGTATGACCAGCGCTCCCACCCTGGCTTTTGCAGTGAACATGCTGGACAACGACACGCCTTCCGCCGTGTACGCCACGGTGTATCCTTTCTCCACCATTCTCCGCATCGCGGCGGCGCAGGCTCTTGTCCTGCTGTTTTTTGCCTGAACGCAGATTGTCGGATGTCGCCGTCTGTGGAAAAAGCGGCGGCCTGATGTTGAATGCGTTTTGTTTTGAAAAAGTCTGTACGAGACTGTTTGTTGTCATGCCTGTGCAAAGGTGATTGAAGGCCGGTATTGTCGACATTACATCTTGACAAGCGTGTTTAGTATGGATAAAAAGTAATGAAAGATAGATAGGTATACCATATCCCACACTGGGAAAGTTGTTCCCGTCCCAGATTTGAGATGTTCGTATGCTCGTACGCCCTCGAATTGCTTTTTTGGTGCTGGTCACTTCATGGTTCGCTTTGCTGATCGTGGGGACGCTCTCGCTTATCGTGCCGGCGAGTGGGCCAGCCGACGATTCGCACCGCATCGGCCCTCTTTTGTTTACCTTGCTGACCGCGTGCGGACGGGCGGAAACCGTATCTTCTCCGCACGTGGCCAATGACGACGTTAGTCCGTGTCTTTGTCCTGAATCCAGGCATGGGATTCCGGCTTCATGGCGAAAAGCGTCGTTGCTTATCGCTTTCTCTTCGGATTTCCTTTCACCTCTCCGGCCTTCGTGGCGCTCTGCCGCCCGTTTTCCGCTTCCCCCTCCCTGTCCTGGTCGATGCTGCGTCGCATAAAACCGGGCTCTTTCCTGTTGGGCACGTCCTGTTTGCGTTCGAACGATCTGGTGATGCGTTGATTCCCCAACTATCATGCGATCCCCAAAAAAATGCCGCCATGCTACCCGTACCGGGCAGCGGCGCCAGTTTTGGGATAGCCGTGAAGTCTTCCCGCAGCTGACCAACTCTGCGGAAAAGGGTGAACAAAAAGACCGCCGGTGTTGATTTTCCTCCGGCAGGCAATGCCGCACAGCAGAGGAATGAACCATACGAGCCGCAACATGGTGTATTGCCTGAAAAAAGTGTTCCACTATGCATGCTTTTGGGGAAATCCGGCCGTGAACGCGCGCCGGGTGAACTCTTGAGGGGTTGGTATGGCAGAGCGGTTGTATCTGGGAATAGATGCAGGCTCGATTACGGTCAAGCTGGCGCTGGCCGACGGCAGCGGGCGGCTGCTGGAGTCTGAATATTGCCGTCACGGGCTGGCTGTGCGGCAAACGCTGGCCGCCATGCTTGACCGCCTTGCCAGAAAACTCCCCGGCGTCGGCGTGATAGCCGCTATTACAGGTTCGGCTTCCTTAGGGTTGCCGGAATCATGCGGCCTGCCGTTTGTGCAGGAAGTGATCGCGGCGTCGCGTTCCATCCGCCTGCTGGCCCCTGATGTGGATGTGGCGGTTGAGCTTGGAGGGGAGGACGCCAAGATCCTTTACCTCAGTCAGGGCATGGAACTGCGCATGAACGAAGCCTGCGCCGGCGGCACGGGGGCCTTTATCGATCAAATGGCTTCGCTCCTGCATACGGATGCCGAGGGGCTCAACGAGCTTGCGGCACAAGCGTCGCGCGTGCATTCCATCGCGTCGCGGTGCGGGGTATTCGCCAAGACGGACGTTGTCTCTCTGCTCAATGAGGGTGTGCCGCGCGAAGAACTGGCTGCTTCAGTCTTTCAGGCTGTGGTCGAGCAAACCATCAGCGGACTTGCCTGCGGTCGGCCTATTCGCGGCCGTGTGGCTTTTCTGGGTGGACCGTTGCATTTTCTGCCCGAACTGCGCAAGCGTTTTATCCAGACGCTGGGGCTGGATAATCATGTTGTGTTTTCCGCGGGGCAGTTCATGGTGGCCTTTGGCGCAGCTCTTTTCGCCGAAAAGGAAGGCGTTGCGCGGCACAGTGAATCTGGAAACGGCGTTGTTTCTCTTGACGAACTGGCAAAACGCGTGGGCGGCTGCGCTGTGTCCAGCGTATCCACGCCGCAGAGCCTGCCGCAACTTTTTGTCGATGAAGGCGACTATGAGCGTTTTGTTGAGAAACACCGCCGGGATGCCCTGCCGCGAAAGCCGCTTTCCGAATGTTCCGGTGATGTGTTCCTGGGGGTGGACTGCGGTTCAACCACAATCAAGGCCGTGCTGACTGACGCCGGGGGGAATGTCCTTGCGAACTGGTATTGCCGCAACGAGGGAGATCCGCTTGGCAAGCTGGTGCCGTATGTGGCGGACCTGCTGGAACACCTTCCCCCCTCAGCAAGCCTGCGGGCATGCGCCACTACAGGATATGGTGCGGAGCTCGCCCGGGCGGCCCTTTCCGGAGCTTTCTCCGAAGTGGAAACCGTCGCGCACCTGGAGGCCGCATGCGCGCTGGAGCCTCGCGTCAGCTATCTTATCGACATCGGCGGACAGGACATGAAATGCCTCAAGGTGACGGACGGTGCTCTGGCCGACGTCAAGCTCAACGAGGCTTGTTCGTCAGGATGCGGGGCCTTTCTGGAGACGTTTGCTCAGGGCCTTGGGCTTGATATGGAAAGTTTTGTGCGCGCGGCCCTGTTTGCGCCGCATCCGGTGGATCTGGGCTCGCGCTGTACGGTATTCATGAATTCCAAAGTCAAGCAGGCACAGAAGGAAGGCGCGTCCATCGGTGATATTGCCGCCGGGCTGTGCTATGCCGTGGCGCGCAACGCCCTGTACAAGGTGCTCCGTCTGCGCGGGCCGGAAGAGCTGGGTGAGCATGTGCTGGTGCAGGGCGGCGCGTTTCTCAATGACGCATTACTGCGGGTGATGGAACGCCTGCTCGCGCATGATGTCCGCCGTCCGGATCTGGCAGGGCTTATGGGGGCCTGGGGCGCCGCGCTGCTGGCAATCCGGCGCGCCGGTGATTTTCCCCGGAGCACGCTCACCGCGCAGACCCTGCGCAATCTGCGCATCAGCACGACACGCGTCCGCTGCGGGCGGTGCAGCAACCACTGTCTGCTGACCATCAGTCATTTTTCATCGGGGAGCCGGCTGATTTCCGGCAACCGCTGCGAACGCGGCGGAAGACAGGAAATCAGGGCGGGGGAAGCGCTTCCCAACCTGTATGCCTGGAAGGCCGCACGGGTGTTCGCCGGAGAGCCTCTGCCTCCTGAAGCTGCGCCGCGCGGCCCGCTTGGACTGCCGCGCGCCCTCAACATGTACGAGCGGTATCCGTTCTGGTTCGCGCTGTTCACGGCTTTGGGTTTCCGGGTGGAATTGTCTCCGCCGTCGGACAAGGCGATTTATGATCTGGGCATTGAATTCATGCCGTCGCAGTCTGTCTGTTTCCCCGCCAAGCTGGCGCACGGGCATGTGGCCTGGCTGATCAAACAGGGGATAAAACATATTTTTTATCCTTGCCTGCCGTGGGAACGCCGCGAATATCCCCATGCGGCCAACTGCTATAATTGTCCCGTTGTCTGCGGATATCCCGAAGTCGTCCGGCTGAACACTGATTTGCTGCGC
>Ga0079305_1002141_pt1 | contig 19266 bp, 19 predicted proteins | sample LMS_cellobiose_e_FD_79183 | JGI IMG/M metagenome (GOLD analysis project Ga0079305, IMG submission 79183) | Rumen-fistulated moose microbial communities from Alaska, USA - LMS_cellobiose_enrichment | ecosystem: Host-associated > Mammals > Digestive system > Stomach > Rumen fluid ... | reverse complement strand
ACTGATGTGGGCTCTGCTGGCAAAAGGCCCGCTGCGGCGGGGAGGCCCACATCCGCCTCACTTCGTTCGGCACCTTCTCCCAGGAGAAGGCTAAAGTGAAGCGTCCCTTTCATAACCTAACTTTCCGGGAAGAACCCCAAAAGGCTTCTCCTGGGAGAAGCTGTCACCCGCAGGGTGACTGACGTGGGCTCTGCTGGCAAAAGGCCCGCTGCGGCGGGGAGGCCCACATCCGCCTCACTTCGTTCGGCACCTTCTCCCAGGAGAAGGCCAAAGTGAAGTGTCCCTTTCATAACCTGACTTTCCGTGAAGAACCCCAAAAGGCTTCTCCTGGGAGAAGCTGTCACCCGCAGGGTGACTGATGTGGGCTCTGCCGGCAAAAGGCCCGCTGCGGCGGGGAGGCCCACATCCGCCTCACTTCGTTCGGCACCTTCTCCCTGGAGAAGGCTAAAGCCCGCAAGGTGACTGATGTGGGCTCTGCTGGCAAAAGACCCGCTGCGGCGGGGAGGCCCACATCCGCCTCACTTCGTTCGGCACCTTCTCCCAGGAGAAGGCTAAAGCCCGCAGGGTGACTGATGTGGGCTCTGCTGGCAAAAGGCCCGCTGCGGCGGGGAAACCCACATCCGCCTCACTTCGTTCGGCACCTTCTCCCAGGAGAAGGCCAAAGTGAAGCGTCCCTTTCATAACCTAACTTTCCGTGAAGAACCCCTTTTTTATGCTTGGTAAGCGGGCAGCGCAGCGCCCGTCAATTTCCGGCCAGCTTCACTTCCCATCCGGATACGTATTTCAGCAGCCGGATCACGTCCATGATGTCGGTCTTCCCGTCCCCGGTCACGTCGGCGTTCATCTGGAATACCTCCACATCCCAGTTGGATACGTGCTTGAGCAGTCGGATCACGTCCATGATATCGACCTTGCTGTCTCCGTTGATGTCGCCGGGATTTTTGGCCGATCCGTCCACCACCACGGTAATGGTGCTGAAACGCACCAGATCAGTCACATTTTCTTCTTTCACCGTACCTGCGTCATTCACCACCACGATGATGGAATACTGGCCGGGCATTGCGCCGTTCTTGACCCTGAATACGGCCCTGACAGTGTGACCCTGCTCGATGCCGTTCAGGTTCATAAGAGTCACGATTTCATCCTCGAAATCAGCGGAGGATACCAGCTCCAGCACGTCTCGGTTATAATCCAGTTCGCCGTGCAGCGCCGTGGCCCCGCTGGGCGAGATAACCTTCAGCTCTCCTTCAAAGGATACACCGGGAGCGACGGTCACGGTGTATCCGGTATCTTCTAAATCGGTAACGAAATGGGGAATTTTGTTTTCAATGGCATATTTCAGGGCATAGCTGCCGTTTTTCACGCGCACCGTCAGCGCCTTGCAGCCAGAGAAGGCATCATGGCCGATGCTGGTGACGCCCTCCGGAATGCTGATGCTGGTCAGGCTACTGCAGCCGGAGAAAGCGCTATTGCCGATACCGGTAACGCCGTCCGGCAAAGTAATATCAGTAATTGTTTCATCTGCATCTGTTACTTCAAGGCCAATGATGGTATCACGTTTAAAGCGATAAGAAAGGCCAATTCCCGGATAATTCGGATCTTGGAAGCTATATCCTGCCTTGTTCAACGTCTTTGCGCCGTTACTGCCCAAATGAGCGAATAACTTTGCGGGGCACGATTCGAAAGCATAATAATCAATACTGGTGACACTGTCCGGAATGCTAATATTGGTTAGGCTAATACAGTTGTAGAAAACCCAGGTGCCGATACTTATAACGCTGTTCGGGATGCTGATACCAGTTAGGTTGATGCAGTTTTCAAAAGTAGAACCTCCGATGCTAGTAACGCTGTTTGGGATATTAATGTTGGATAGGCTGGAGCAGCCGGAGAACGTACCCTCGTTGATGATGGTTACACCATCCGGAATATAAATGCTGGTCAGGTTGGAGCAGCCGGAGAAAGCCATATTTCCAATTTTGGTGACTCCGCTCGGAATACTGATGCTGGTCAGGCTGGAGCAGCCTGAGAAAGCTTCATTGCCGATGCTGGTGACACTGTCCGGAATGTTGATGCTGGTCAGGCTGGTACAACCGGAGAAAGCTCTCCAGCCGATGCTGATGACGCCGTCCGGAATGATGATGCTGGTCAGGCTGGAACAACCGTAGAAAGCAAAATTGCCGATGCTGGTGACGCCGTCCGGAATGCTGATGCTGGTCAGGCTGCTGCAGCAGGAGAAAGCCCCCCCGCCGATGCTGGTGACACTGTCCGGAATGCTGATGCTGGTCAGGCTGGTACAATCGAGGAAAGCTTCATCGCCGATGCTGGTGACACTGTCCGGAATGTTGATGCTGGTCAGGCTGGTGCAGTCGTAGAAAGCATGATCGCTGATGCTGCTGACGCTGTCCGGAATGTTGATGCTGGTCAGGCTGGCGCAGCCATAGAAAGTCCAATCGGCGATGCTGGTGATGCCGTCCGGAATGTTGATGCTGGTCAGTCTGCCGCAGCCGAAAAAAGCATAATTGCCGATGCTGGTGACACTGTCCGGAATGCTGATGCTGGTCAGGCTGGTGCAGTCAGAGAAAGCAGCATAACCGATGCTGGTGACGCCGTCCGGAATGCTGATGCTGGTCCAGCTGGCGCGGTTTGGATTATATAAGAAAACTTCCCAGTCGATGCCGGTAACATTATACCCTCCAATCTGACCGGGAATGGTTATCCTGGTATCGCTCCCGGTATACCCCGTAATGGTTGCGGAACCATCCCTCACGTAATACGTCCAATCCCCCTCCTGCTCCGCCAGGGCATTGCAGCAGAAAAAGACGGCCAACAACAGGCACAACGTCACAATCCATTTGATACAGCGATATTTCATTCTGATATGCTCCTCTCCATTGGTTCCATGCGCAGGGCAGCGCCAATCACGCCCGTTTTTAGAACTTCAAAGTACTAATTCGCCATATTATATCACGTTCCATGGCATAATGCAATAGTACTTTTCAGTTCTGATTCGGAGGTGATGCGCATGTATTTTCAGCGGCTGCGGGACATGCGTGAGGACTCCGATTTATCGCAAAAACAAATAGCGGCGTACCTGGGCATTGCCCAAACGGTGTACAGCCGCTATGAAAGGGGATTTCAGACGATCCCGCTGGAGCATTTGATCGCCCTGGCGGATTATTATCATGTGTCGCTGGATTATCTGACGGGAAGAACAAAGCACAAATCAGTCGACAAGTGAATTTTGCCTCCATGCCCGCAGCGCCGCCCGGTTGGCCGGGGTGATCTCCCCGGGCACGTCCTGGGGATCGAACCATTTGAGGGCGGTGACCTCCTCCGCCTGGGGGCGCAATTCGCCGGAGAAATCGCGGCACACATACACGATATCCACGATGCTGGCCGCGTCGCCGTTGGGATAGGTATAGGCCATTTCCGGGCCGGAGAACACGCCCAGCAGGGTCATTTTCCCGGCAGTCAGGCCGGTTTCCTCCAGCAGCTCCCGGCGGGCGGCATCCTCGGTGCGCTCGTTCAGCTCGATGCAGCCGCCGTGGTAGCCCCACAGGCCGTTATCCGCCCGGCGCTGCAGCAGCACCTGGCCCCGTTCATTGACCACGATCACGCTGGCCCCCACGATCAGCAGCGGATCGTGGCCGATTTTTTTGCGCATATCGCTGACGTATCCCATTTATCGCGCCTCCTTCACGCGGCCCGCCGCCACCCGGGGCAGGCCGTTCAGATCATCATATGCCTCTGTCTGCTCAAAATCCGCCGCCATCAGCGCCAGCACCGCCGGGATCTGATCGCTGCCCGCCTCCAGCAGCAGCCAGCCGCCGGGGTTCAGGTATCCGGGCGCTTCCCCGATGATGCGGCGGTAAAAATCCAGGCCGTCCAGGCCGCCGTCCAGGGCCAGGGCGGGCTCCCGGCGCACCTCCGGCATCAGGCCGGGCAGGTCTGCCGAGGGGATGTAGGGCGGGTTGCTGACGATCATATCGAACCGCTCCCCGGCGAAGGGGGCGAAGAGATCGCCCAGGCGGCAATCCACCGATACGCCGACCCGGGCGGCGTTCTCCCGGGCCAGGGCCAGGGCCGTTTCGCTCACGTCCCCGGCGAACACCCGCGCATGGGGCCGTTCATGGGCGATGGCGACGGCCAGGGCCCCGCTGCCGGTGCACAGGTCGAGCACCCGCTCCCGCCCCTGCAGGCGGTCAAGTGCCTGCTGGCACAGGGTTTCGGTATCGAAGCGGGGAATCAGCACCCCCGGCGCCGCCCGCAGCAGCAGCCCCATGAAGGGGGCCTCGCCGGTGATGTACTGCAGCGGCTCCCGCCCCGCCCGGCGGCGCAGCAGCTCGCCGTAAGCGGCCATTGTTTCCGGCGGCAGGGGCCGGGCGCCGTCCGCCCGCAGGGACAGGGGATTTTCCTGCAGGATGTGCCCCAGCAGCAGGGCCGCGTCGTACCCCGCGTCGGGCACCCCGGCGGTTTCCAGCGCCGCCTCCCCGGCGCGCAGGGCTTCCCGGATCGTGATCATTTGCTCTCCTTCACAACAAAAGGATGCTCTGCCGGCGGCGGGGCATCCTTCATAAAAACGGTTTCTTTATTCCGCGGCCTTCGGGGGCACGGCGATGATGTAGCCCTCCGCCGTGCGGGGGCCGTCCGGCATATCGCCCATGGCGGCCTTGATGGATACGATGGCCACCTCCAGCATGCTCTCGTCCGGCTCCGCGGTGGTCAGGCGCTGCAGGGCCATGCCGGGCTTGCGCAGGGCGCGGCACACCTTGCCATCGTTGTGGGCCAGGCCCTTGAGCACCTCGTAGCTGATGCCCGCCACGCAGGGCAGCAGCAGCAGGCGGCTGAGCACGCGCACCAGGTAATGCGCGCCCAGATCATACCCCGTCAGCTGCAATATCACCACGTCCACAATGGAATAAAACACGATGGACAGAATGAAGGTGATCAGCAAAAAGCTGGTGCCGCAGCGGGGATGAAAGCGGGAAAAGGTCTTGGCGTTTGCCGGCGTCAGGGGGATGCCCGCCTCGTGATTGTATACCGTTTTGTGCTCCGCGCCGTGATAGCGGAAGGTACGCATCATATCGGGCACCCGGCGCACCAGCAGCATATAGCCCACCAGCAGCGCCGTGCGCACCAGGCCGCTGACCAGGTTTTTGAGCAGCAGCATACCGCCCGTGGCGTTGGCGGGGAACAGCTTGATGATCAGATTGGGCAGCAGCACGAACAGGCCGATCGACAGGCACAGCGCCAGCGCGATGGCAACGCCCATCACCACCTTGTCCACGCCCTTGCCCAGCTTTTTCGCCAGCCACTTTTCAAATTTGGAGGGCTCCTCCTCCTCTTCGCCGCCCATCTTGGCGCTCTCCTCCAGGGTTTTCATGCCGGTGGAGAGCATCATCACCATGTTCACCGCCCCGCGGATGAAGGGCAGGCCCATCCACTTGTGCTTCTGGGCGGGGCTCACATAGGGATCCCGCTTCACTACGATGCTGCCGTCCTTGCGGCGCACCGCCAGGGCCACATATTCGGGAGAGCGCATCATCACGCCCTCCAGCACGGCCTGGCCGCCGATATCCGCTTTTCTCGCTTGTTTATCTGCCATAAAAATCAAAGCCTTTCCGGCGGGCCTTCCCGCCGATATTCATTATACACGCATTCCCCTGCGCAGGCAAATGAAAATTGCATGAGAAAACCATGAGAACAAAACAAACGGGAAGCGGTAAAGCTCCCCGTTTATTTTGCTCTTTACTTGTTCAGCAGATCGCCGTAGCGCTTCTTGAACTTGTCCACGCGGCCGCCGGTATCCACCAGCTTCTGCTTGCCGGTGTAGAACGGGTGGCACTTGGAGCAGATTTCAACCTTCAGCTCCGGCTTGGTGGAGCCAGTGGTGAACGTCGCACCGCACACGCAGCGGACGACTGCTTCGCCGTACTTGGGATGGATGCCTTCCTTCATTGCTTTTCACCTCTTCTGCGCATGCTTGATCGGATTCATGGCGCGCAACCATGAGCCGCGAAGGATAGTATAGCATACATTTTAAGGTTTTGCAAGGCCCATTTTGCTTTTCCCTCACAAATCCCCGGGGACTTCGCAAAAAAACCGTTCCCGCCGGCCCTTCGATTTCAGCGCAAAGGAAACCGCCGCTGCATGATGTTGCATTTTATACCGCCCTATGATACAATGATTTTGCTTCTATTTTATTCGGCCCAACTGCCGGAAAAACAAAAGAAAGGTTGCGATATTTATGAAGAAGAAGCTTCCCCTGCGCCTGCTGGTATGCGCACTGGTCATCATCCTGTGCGGCAGCCTGCTGGCCAACCTGTTCAACACAGGCATGTGGTCTACGAAAGTCAGCCGCATCTGCTTTGACACCGCCAACGGCAAGCTGAGCGGCCTGCTGTACATGCCCAAGGGCGCCGGCGAAAGCGATCCCCGTCCCACGGTGATCGTGACCCACGGCTACCTGAACAGCGCCGAAATGCAGGACGCCAACGCCATCGAGCTGTCCCGCCGCGGCTACGTTGTGCTGGCTCTGGATATGTATGACCACGGCCACAGCAACATCAACGACGATATTTATGAGAATTTCGCCGCCTACGGCGACTTCCTCAAGACCTGGGCCCCCTTCTGGCTGAACTCCATGTATGACGCCGTGCAGTACATGTACGAGCAGCCCTACGTGCTCAAGGACGAGGCGGGCAACGGCATCATCGGCATCACCGGCCACAGCATGGGCGGCTTCAGCAGCACCATCGCCGTAGCCAATGACGAGCGCGACTTCGCCGAGACCGGCATCCGCAAGATCGCCGCCAACCTGACCGAAGGCAGCGACTTCAGCTACTCCGGCATCTTCAACGTGACGGCTCAGGCCTTTGACGCCGCCGGCGGCGGACGCACCCTGGGCAAGGTGGCCGCTGAATTCGATGAATTCTTCTTCAACGCTCCCGACGCCCCCGCGGGCACCGTGCGCCAGAAGAACTATGTGGCCACCCCCGACGGCCTGACCTTCCTGCAGCAGGAGAGCGCCGAGGCCAACACCTGGTATGAAACCAGCGACGGCGGCCAGCGCATCATCTATCAGCCCCATCAGACCCACCCCTGGAACCACTTCAGCAAGACGACCACCGGCTACGCCATCGAATTCTACACCAAGGCGTTTGCCAACTACAACACCGGCATCAAGGATATCGCCGCCTCCAGCCAGATCTGGCAGTGGAAAGAGCTGTCTGAGTGCGTCGCCCTGGTGGGCTTCGTGCTGTTCATCATCGCCCTGGCCCTGACCGTGATCGAGCTGCCCTTCTTCAGCAAGGCCAAGACCGGCGCTGTCCAGGCCGTCAAGAGCAGCGGCGTGGGCCGCATCATCACCGCCGTGGTGCTGATCATCGCCATCCTGCTGCCCGGCATCCTGTTTGAAACCCTGTACAACGGCAACCCCGCCTCCACCGGCATGAAGCTGGTGTTCTGGTTCGCGCTGGCGCTGATGGTGTGCGCGGTGGCCTATTCCACCCTGCAGATCGCCAAGGGCGGCAGCAAGGTGCGCTACATCGCGGGCGCGGCGGTCACCGTGCTGGCGGGCGCGGCCCTGCTGATCATCTCCAAATCCAGCTTGTACAGCGGCAGCGCCTGGGTGGCCCCCGCCGTGAACGACGTGGCCAAGTGGACGCTGGGCTGCACCTTCATCGCCCTGATGATCATGGCGCTGGTGTATGTGTTCGTGAAGGCGAAGGACGGCGCGGGCCTGGCCGCCTACGGCGTGAAGCTGAACGTGCTCTCCATCGTGGCCAGCTGCCTGGGCGCCATCCTGGTGGTGGGCGTCAGCTACGCCCTGCTGTTCCTGGTGGACGCCATCTTCAAGACCGACTTCCGCATCTGGACGTTCGCCTTCAAGACCTTTGACGGCAACATCTGCGGCGCCATCCTGAAGTACCTGCCCACCTTCCTGTGCTTCTACCTGGTCAGCACCGCCTCCATCACCGTGAACACCAACGGTCTCAAGGGCGTGTGGGGCTATATCCTGGCCATTCTGCTGAACGCGGGCGGCATCATCCTGTGGCTGGGCCGTCAGTACATCACCCTGTTCAGCACCGGCGTGGCCGCCCATCCCGGCGCCGCTCTGAGCGGCATCGTGCTGGTGGCCATGGTGCCCACCCTGGCCATCGCTGCCTGCATCAGCCGCGCCCTGTACAAGAAGACCGGCAACATCTGGATGCCCGCCTTCATCAACGGCCTGCTGATGACCATCATGACCGTGGCCAACACCACTGTGTACTTCAAGTAATCACAGAAAAACCGTTTGATCCCCTGCGCCGGGCTGCCCATAAAGCGGCCCGGCGCTTTTGATTTTTATACCGATCCCCAGCAAAAACGAAATTTGACGGGGAAGGGATACGACGGGGGCGTTCCTTTTCGTCCGCCCGAAAAGGAACCGAAAAGGGCTGCGTTTGTGGCCGTAAAAGCTGCAATCGCAACGAGAAACAAAGTTGCCGTCCACCGCTTCCGGGCAGCCAGCTTCGCTGGCGCGCTGTGCGCAAAGCGCACAGCGAAAAACCGCCGGACAGACCAGAAAATGAATGAATTCATTTTCTGGCTGGCCAACGGTTTTTCTTGTGCCCGGAAGCTCTCTTGGCGTCATCCGAGTTTCAGGCGCAAATTGTTTGTTATTGTTTTCAAGCCGGTTCGCCCGCCGGGATTCCAAAGGGATGAAATCCCTTTGGCGCGGGTCTGGGCGCGCGGAGCGCCCAGCGTCTCCCTTTGCCAATTTCAATTTGTACAATTCTTAAATTACCACATGCAAAAACAACCATCCGCCGGTTTGATCGGCGGATGGTCATTTTTATGCGGCGAAGAAAGAATCAGCCCTTCACGGCGCCGGCCGTCAGGCCGGTGATCAGGGTCTTCTGGCCGATGATGAACACGATCACCAGAGGGATCATCACCACGACGGTGCCGGCCATGATCACGCCGTACGCCATGGCGTCAGAGTTATTCAGCATGCCAATGCCAATCTGCACGGTGCGCAGCGAGGTTTTGCTGGTCACCAGCATAGGCCATAGGTACTGATTCCAAACCGACAGGAAGGTCTGGATGCCAACGGCGCCCAGGGAGGGCAGCGTCAGCGGCGCGCCCACGTTCATCAGGTACTGGAAGCTGCTCGCGCCGTCGATAACGGCTGCTTCGTGCAGCTCCACCGGCAGGGATTTATAGGCCTGACGCATATTGAACACGCAGAAAGCGCTGGTCATATACGGCAGGATCATCGCCCAATGCGTATCGATCAGGCTGAAATCAATGATCGTCAGATAGTTGGAGATGATGATGGCGTTGCCGGGGATCATCATAGTGGCCAGGAAAATCTTGAACAGCGCGTTCTTGCCCTTGAACTCCAGGCAGCCGAAGGCATAGCCCGCCAGGGAGCCGGTGAACAGCTGCAGCACCACGCAGGAAACGGACACGATGAGCGAATTCAGAATGAATTTGAACAGCGGCGCCTGCTGAAGTGCCTTTTGGTAGTTCGCCAGGCCCAAACCGCTGGGCAGCACCCGGGTGGCGTAGATTTCCTTTTCCGTCATGAAGCTGGCGGAAAGGCAATACAGAAGCGGGAACAGAATTGCCAGCGCAATCAGAAAAGCAACGATGCCGGCCACAATATTTTTTCTGCCTGTCATCAGTACGTCACCGCCTTTTCTGCCTTGAACTGGATGGAGGTCAGGATAAACAATACGATAAACAGCAGAACCGACATGGTAGCACCGGAAGAATACCGCATGTTTTCAAATGTTTCGCGATAGATCAGGTATACGATATTGGTGGTGAATTTGCCCGGCCCGCCCTGGGTCATCAAACGGATCTGCGCATAGGACTGGAAGGAGTTGATCACATTGATGATCAGCAGGAAGAACAGCGTGGGCGAAATGGCCGGCATGGTAATGTACCAATGCTTCTGGAAGAAGTTGGTGCCCTCGATGGCGCCCGCTTCATACAGGGAGATATCCACGTTCTGCAGCGCGGCAATGGTGAAGATATAATTCATGCCGATATTCATCCAGATGGTCACCACCGAGATGGAAGGCAGGGCCAGCTTGATGTCGCGCAGCCAGCGGTACTGGGTTCCCAGCACCTTGTTGAGGATACCGATGGTCGGGTGCAGGATAAAGGTAATGATAACGGCAATGCAGGCGGAGGAAATAGCCATGGGCATTGCATATACCGTGCGCACGATGCCGCGGCCGCGGAACATCTCGTTGGCTACGATGCCACAGATCAGCCCCATCAGGATCGAGCCCACCACCACCATCAGCGCATAGCGCACGGTAACGCTCATGGCGAACCAGAAGGTGGAAGAGGTGAGCGTCGCCTTGTAATTATCAATACCGGCGAAGGAAATCACGCCGCCGTTGTTGTTTGTCACATTCAGGCTCAGCCAGATCGTTTTTGCAAACGGGTAGAACACGAACAGGATAAACAGCAGCAGCGAAGGCAAAATATAAAGATATGGCTCTACGGTAATCGGTTTTTTCCTTCCTTTGTTCATTGCAGCAATCCCACCTTCATCTGGAATTTGCGAAAGGAAGCAAATGTTGCCATTTGCTTCCTTTCGCGTTATTCATCCGGCGAACCGCCGGATGACTTTATGAGTCTGCCTTATTTGCCGGCAGTCGCATTGTAGTTGGCAATAGAGGCATTGGAGCGCTCGGCGATGGCTTCCAGCGCTTCCTGGGTGGAATAGACGCCCTGCAGATACAGGTCCATTTCCTCCTGCCAGATCTGACGCAGCTCGGCGTTGACGCCGGTGAACAGGCTGCCGGTCAGGTTGCTCAGCTCAGACTGCTCCAGCTGATCCAGGGCGACCTGGGTGTTGGGGTGGCTCTCCAGATAGGCCACATACTCGGGCACTTCATACGCGCCGGTGTTGGCGGCATAGTAACCGGTAGCCATGGAGAACTTGGCAGCGGGTTCGGGAGAGGCCATGAACTTCATGAACTCCCAGGTATCGGCCATGCGCTGCTCGTCGCCGCTGTTAACCATCCACAGGTTAGCGCCGCCGATGATGGCGCGGGGCTGACGCACATCCAGCACAGAAGGCAGGAAGGCAGCGCCGACTTCAAATTCAGCGCCGTTGGTGATGGTGGTCAGCTGAGCGGTGGATTCAAAGGTGATAGCGGTCTGGCCGGCGATGAAGGCAGCCTTGGCGCCGTCGTTGTCCACGCCGAAGTTGTAGCAAACGCCCTCGTCCACAACGCGCTTCCATGTTTCCATAACCAGCGCGCCGCCGCCGTTGGTATCATATTCGATCTTGGTGGCGGGAGCGGTGCGGCCGTTCTCGTTATCCACATAGTAGTTGCCGGAGCCAACCAGCATCGCCTCGAAGAACCAGCCGTAAATGGACAGGCCCATGGCATACTGGGGGTTGCCTTCCACGGAGGTCAGCTTTTCGGCAATCGCCTCGATCTCGGCGAAGGTGGTGGGAACTTCGGTGATGCCGGCCTTTTCAAAGGCGGTCTTGTTGTAGTACATGATGGGGGAGGAGGGGTTCATGGGCAGGCACCAGAACTTGCCATCCACGGTGTAGTAGTTGCGCATGGCGCCGGAGATCTGGTCCAGGGACATGAAGGGATCCTTTTCCAGCAGATCGGAGAAGGCAACCACATAATCCTGATCCTTCAGGTAAGCGGTGGCCATTTCGAACATCTGGAACACGTCGGGCATCGCGCTCACAGGAGACTGCTTGATCTTGGTGAAGGTCTCATCGTAGCTGCCCACATACTCGGCGTCCACGAAGATCTCATCCTGAGAGGCATTGAAGGTATCCACGTTGGCCTGCACGGCTTCGCCGATGGTGCCGCCGAAGCAATGCCAGAAGTGAATGGTACGCTTGCCGCTTTCAGCGGAAGCCACGGAGGCGCAGCTGAGAACCAGCATGGCCACCAGCAGGATGGAAAGGAAACGTTTCATACAGAGATTCCTCCTTTTGCTGTTTGTATTCGGCTGGATATAAATTCAGAACGGGAAATCCATATCCAATTTACATTACAGCCGAATTCTCTGCTGTTATCTTATCAAATATCCGCTTGCGTGTCAAGCGGTTTTGCCGTGCTTTTTAAATTATCGCCATACTTTTTGTTCCAAACGCACAAAAATGTAAGCATATTACACAGGTTCATAGAAATGGAAACATAATATCACCCGGCTGCGGGAAGAAACGGCTTTGCCTGCATCGCTTTTTTTCAGCTTCGTTCCCCGTTTTCCTGTGCTCTTTCCGATGATTGTTTGCACTTTTCCCGTTGACGCGCCTTCACGGCGGCGCTGACGGCCTGGAAGCTGTCGGTCAGGATGCAGTCGATGCCGTAATCCAGATAGGCGCAGGCCTCCTCGCCGATGTTGGACCAGAACATGTTGCAGGTCATGCCGTGGGCGTGGGCCTGCTCCAGCATCCAGCTGGTGGTGGCCTCCTTGTCGAACTGCACCTTTTTGCAGTCATAGCGCAGGGCGTGCTCCATGATGGTGTCGTTTTTCGCTTCCAGGCAGCAACGCTCGATATCGGGGGCCATCTCCTGGGCCACGGCCAGCACATCCCGCTCCCCGGCGATGTAGGCATGCTCCCGGCAGCGGTAGCGATCCAGCAGATCCAGGATATGCTGAAAATCCTTCTCGCTATACCGCTCGAATTCCCGGTTTTCAAACACGGGGTCGGTATCGGGCTCCCGGTCGGGGAAGGGGGGCATCAGCGGCACGTTGCCGTAATACAGCTGCTTCCACCGCTCGATGCGGGCGCGCATCTTTTCGCCCATCACCCGGTTTTTGATGGGGGATTTGATGTGGATGTTCAGTATCACCCGGCGAGCCACCAGATCCAGCACCTCTTCAAAGCTGGGGATGCCCAGGCCCTTAAAGGCCGGGGAGAAGGGCGTGCCAATGTCCACGGCACGCACCTCCCTGGTGGTCATATCGGAGATCAGCGTTTTACGGCTGCCGTCGATCACCCAGGGATCATGAAACACGAACAATTCGCCTTCCTTATCAGGCCACAGATCCAGCTCGATCTCATCCGCCCCCAGGGCGGCGGCCATGGCGAAGGCGGGCAGGCTGTTTTCCGGCGCGGTATCCATGTGCATGCCCCGGTGGGCGCAAATGCGCGGATAAGGCAGGTCGCGATGCGTGGCAATTTCTTTCATATTATTATTTACTCCTTCACGCCGCCGGCGGTCATGCCGCTGATCAGGTATTTGCGCACAAAGATGCTGAACACCAGCACGGGCAGGCAGATGACCACGGCGCTGGCGGCCAATTCGCCCCAGTGCATTTCATCAAAGCTGATGTAGTTGTTCACCGCCATGATGATAGTCTTGGCGTTCATGCGGGTGATGACCAGGGAGAACAGATACTCGTTCCACGCCTGGATCCAGGAAAAGATGGCGGTGGCCACGATAGCCTGGGCAATCAGCGGGATCACCACCAGGATCATGGTCTGCAGCGTGCTGGCACCGTCGATCTCGGCGGCCTCCTCCATCTCCCGGGGCACGCCGTCAAAGAAGGTTTTCTGCATCCACACGTTCAGCGGCAGCACAAAGGTCAGATCCAGCACGATCAGGCCCACGCGGGTATCGATCAGGTTCATCTTCACGTACATGCTGAAGATGGGCAGCAGCATGCTCATGGGCGGGATCAGGCGCACCACCAGGATGAAGAACATCAGCCCGGGCACCGCCTTGCTGCGCAGCCGCGACAGGGCGTAGCTGGCGGGCGTGCCCACCAGCAGGCCCATCAGCACGCAGGCGGTGCTGATGATGACGCTGTTGATCAGGTTTTTGTTCAGCACGCCGTCGTTGAAGATCTTCACATAGTTGTCAAATGTGGGCGAAAAGATGAATTTGGGCGGATATGCGAAGGTATCCACGTCATGCATCAGCGACATGCTGAACACATAATAAATAGGAAGCAGGAAAAAGATGATCAGAATCACGGCCACCGCGTAGCAGCCGAATTTGGAGAGCCGGCGCTTGAAAATCGATTTATTCATTTTTTCGACCCTCCCATGCTGAAGCCCTTCACCAGGATCACGGCGATCATCACGGTGATAAGCAGCATGATGACGCCCAGCGCCGAGGAGTAGCCGATATCCGTGTAGTTAAAGGCCATTTTATACGCATAATAGTTGATGGTGGTGGTCACGTTGCCGGGGCCGCCGCTGGTCATTACGCTGATGTGAGCGAAGCCCTTCAGCGAGTCGATAATGCGGAACAGGATGCCGATCATCAGGCTGCCCTGCAGCAGCGGCAGGGTGATATGGCGGAACAGCTGGAAGCCGTTGGCGCCGTCAATGCGCCCGGCCTCGTACAGATCGTCGGAGATGGTGCTGCGTCCCGCCAGCAGCACCAGGATCAGGAAGGGCGTATTCTGCCAGAAATCCACCATGACCAGGCTGGCCAAGGTGGTTTTTGGGTCTGCCAGCCAGGCGTGCTGCAAGCCCAGGGGGGACAGGAAAAAGTTGATCAGGCCGGTGGAGGGGTTGTACAGCAGACGCCAGATCACGGCGGCCACCACGCCCGGCACCACCATGGGCGGCATGATCAGCGATTTGATCAGGCCGGAGCCGCGCTTGATGTTGCTCAGCGTTTCGATCAGCAGCAGGGCCACCGGCACCTGGGTGATCAGCACGCCCAGCACGTAGCGGCCCGTAACGGACAGGGAATTGATGAATTCCTTATCCCGGAAAACCTTTTGATAGTTTTTCAGCCCTCTGTAGATCATGCCGTTCGGATTGGCAAGTTTATAATTGTACAGGCTGTAGCGGAACAGGTTTACCAGCGGCACGATGATGATGACCACCAGCACCAGGAAGCACGGCAGCAGCATCAGCCAGAGGGTGCGTTTCTGCGCAATCTTACTTCGCATAATCAGAACTCCTTATCACGGGCGCCCGGCCCACCCGAGGGTGAGCCGGGCTTTTTCCGTAAAAAACCGATGCAAGAGGGGCGATTACTTGATGTAGCCGTTCTCCTCCAGGAATTCGCGCAGGTCTTCGTTCATGGTCTTCATGTTCTCTTCCGCGGTGCCCACGCCGATGATGGTATCCTGCACGGCCTTGCCGATGCGGTCGCCGATCCAGGCCCAGTCAGGGTTCTCGGTGTAGCGATAGTCGGGGCGGGAATGGGTCAGGGATTCCTCCACGGCCTCGATCCAGCCATGGCCGCCGAACACCTTTTCAAAGGCTTCGTCCGCCATGATGGACTTGTGCACGATGGCGCCGAAGGTTTCGGTCTGCAGGGCCACCTTGGTCTGCAGCTCCTTGCCGGAATACCACTTGATGAATTCCCAGGCGGCGTCCTTGTTCTTGCTGTCCTTGCTGATCATCAGGCTGTGGGCGGCAACGGCCGCGGCGCCCTTGCCATCTTCGCCCATGGGGGCGGGAGCGGCAGCCCAGTTCTCCAGCACTTCGGGGATGGACTGGGCGGTGTCCTTAAAGTTGGAGTTCCACACGGAGGCGTCATAGTACATGGCCAGCTTGCCCTGCTGGAAGTAGGGCACCAGGTCGGAGTGGGTCATGTCGCCGCCGCCCACGGGGCCGTACTTGTTGATCAGGTCGGCAAACTTCTGGGTGGCCGCAATGGCTTCGGGGCTGTCCAGCACGGGGTTGCCGTTTTCATCGATGTAACGGCCGCCGAAAGCCCACAGGAAGGAGGCCCACACGTACACGTTCAGGCCCTCGCCGGCGCGGGCGCGCAGGCCCAGGGGAGCCACGCCCTCGATGGCGCTCAGCTTTTCAGCGGCGGCTTCCACTTCCGCCCAGGTCTTGGGAACTTCGGTGATGCCGGCCTGCTCGAACAGATCCTTGCGGTAGAAGAGCACGGTGGTCTCGCCCACGCAGGGGATGCCGTTGATGCGGTCTTCCACCTTCAGCAGATCGGCGTAAGCGTCGATGTAGTCGCTGTAATCAAAATCAGGATCGTTGGCGATGTAGTCGTTCAGGGGTTCCACCCAGCCGGCCTGGTCATAGCGCACGACCTTGCTGCCGTCGATCAGCATCACGTCGTACGCGCCGGTATGGGAGCCCAGCTCCATCTCCTGCTTGGTGGCCAGGGAGACGCGCTCCACGTGCTCCATCACCACAGTGATGCCGGTAGCCTCTTCAAACTCGGGGATGAAGGTGTCTGCCGTGTTGTAGTAATTGTGGGTATTCAGCACCACGTGAATGGTGGTGCCGGCGTAGGGCTTGCCGTCGTCCGCGAACGCCGTCAGGGTGAACAGCATGCAGGCGATCAGCGCCAGGGCGATGATTCTCGAGAGCTTCATAGGGTTTTCCTCCTTTTTTATCTATTCCCTCTCAGCGCGCGGGTCTCAGCGGCTGAGTAAGAACCGTCGTTATGCAGGGGATCGTCGCCGGGCCCCAGGCAGCTTTCCCGCTCATACAGCTTGGGCTGGAACAGGAACAGCGGCGTCTGGGCGCTTTCCCCGTGGATCAGGCGCAGCAGCGTCTGCGCCGCCTTTTCGCCCACCTCCCGGTTTGGGCAGCCCACCGAGGACAGCGGGGGATTCATCATATTGCAGATCACGGTATCGTTGTTCAGGCTCACCACCCCCACGTCCCGGGAGACCTGGCGGCCGCTGTCCTGAATGGCCCGGTAAACGCCCTCCGCAATGCTGTCCGCGTTGCACAGGATGCCGTCGATGGCCGGATGGTTCTGCAGCATCGTCAGCGTTTCCCGGTAGGCCAGGGGCTCCCCCTCGATCCGCTCCGCGTCAAACACGATGGCGCTGCGGCTGATCTCCAGCCCCTCCTCCATGATGGCGGCCAGGAAGCCCTGATACCGGTCCAGCGTGGTGCGCAGGGTGAACTGGGCCACGTAGGTGATATGCCGGTAGCCCCGGGCGATCAGGTGCTTGGTGGCCACCCAGGCGCTGTAAAAATTGTTCTGGGCCACCAGCGGAATGCGGCTAACCCCCTCGATGCCCCGGTAGCAGAACACCACCGGCATGCGCTGCTGCTCCAGGCGGCTGAACAGCACGTAATCCCGGGTGATGTCCATGCAGTAGGCGGGCACCACGATCAGCCCGGAAACTCCCGACTGGAACAGCCTTGTCACGCACTGATTCTGCTTTTCGATATCACCGTCGGTATAGGACAGCACCAGGTTGATGTTCTGCACCTGCAGGAAGGATTCCACCCCGCGGATCAGATCCCGGTAGTTGGTATCGTTGGAGGGAATCACCAGCCCCACGAAGCGGTTGCCGTTGCCGGCGCTGCTGCGGGCGCCGGCCACATAGGTGCCGCTGCCGCCCCGGGTGTACAGCTTTCCCTCCTGGGCCAGCTCGGCAATGGCCTTGTGCAGCGTGCCCCGGGTGGTATCCAGGGATCGGCACAGCGCCTCCCGGGAGGGCAGGGGCTCGTCAGCCTGCATGTAGGTTATCATCTGCTCGATCTGGTATTTGATTTCTTTGTAGCGCAGCACACGATTTCCCCCTTTCATGCAAACGATCAGGCTGCCTGCGGGCAGTGTGCAACGGAACCCTTGCCGTGGGTTCATCATACCAGCAGGCATATCAAAAATACAATAGTTTTGGCGTTTATTGGTCTAATATCTTCATTTTAGGCCATCAAACGGCCATAATCAATCCAAATTTTAAAACCGGTCTATTCCATCGCATGAACCGCCCGGCCAAACGGGCCGCGCGGCGCAAAAACGGGCAGGCCGGCAGCGCGTCTTTTTCGCGCTTCCGGCCGTTTTTTCAAAATTATTCGGGAAAACCCCTTGCAAAATCTGGACATATCCTGTATAATCCTTAATTGGCACTTTCTTGCGCCGCGTGATGCCGCGGCGCCATATGTCCATGAGGAGGTGAAAAGTATGAACAAGTACGAACTGGTCTACGTCATCGACACCGCGCTGGAGGATGAGGCCCGCAAGGCGGTTATCGACCGCTTCAACGGCATGATCGAACAGAACGGCGGCAAGGTGCTGAAGGTGGATGAATGGGGCAAGCGCCGTCTGGCCTATCCCATCAACTACAAGACCGAAGGTTACTATCTGCTGGTGAACTTTGAAGCGGAGCCCACCCTGCCCCGCGAGATCGAGCGCACCATGCAGATTGCCGACCAGATCCTGCGTTACCTGATCGTGAAGGTGGAAGAGAAGCGCAGCAACGTGAAGCCCCGTCCCGTGCGCGTAGCGCCCGAGGCGCAGGAGGCCGCTCCCGCTGCTGAGGCTCCTGTGGAAGCCCCTGCCGAAGCGGAAGCGCCTGCCGCTCCCGTTGAGGCCGAGTAAACCAAGGAGGGATACGAATGAATAAGGTTTTCATTGTTGGGAACCTGACACGCGATCCCGAATTGCGTTCCACCCGCGACGGCATTTCGGTATGCTCGTTCACCGTGGCGGTAAACCGCCGCGTGCGCAACGCGGAAGCCGGTCAGCCCGAGGCTGATTTCTTCCGCATCTCCGCCTGGCGCGGTCTGGGCGAGAATTGCGCCAAGTACCTGGCCAAGGGCCGCAAGGTGGCCGTGACCGGCAGCGTAAGCGTAAGCACGTATACCGGCAACGACGGCAACACCCGCGCCAGCCTGGAAGTGACGGCCGACGACGTGGAATTCCTGACCCCCCGGGGCGAAGTGGGCGAGGCGCCCGCCGCTCCCCGCGCTCAGGCTGCCGCGCCCGCCGCTCCCCAGAGCAATGGCTTTGTGCAGATGGATGAAGACGAACTGCCGTTCTGACAAGATTAAGTGTAATAGGAGGATCAAAATTCCATGTCTGAAGATCGTGGCGAACGGAAAATGCGCCCCCGCGGACGGAAGCCCCGCCGCAAGGTGTGCGATTTCTGCGTGAATAAGATCGCTTATATCGACTACAAGGACGTGAACCGCCTGCGCCGTTACATCAACGAGCGCGGCAAGATCATGCCCCGCCGCATGACCGGCACCTGTGCGAAGCATCAGCGCCAGCTGTCCGAGGCCATCAAGCGCGCCCGTGCCATCGCGCTGCTGCCCTACACGGTCGATTGATCGCAAAACAGCATCAAAAAAGCCCGCCGAATTCGGTGGGCTTTTTTCGTGTGCTGATACTACTATCTAATACTAATTCCTATCTAAAGCATTGAATGATCCAATCGCGGCCAGTAATGCTTCTGACCATGTCATTGGATAAGCGACAAATCGTATCACACAATCGGTCGACAACATCTGCCAGAGAATGAAATATCTCATTTCTGAATCCCATAGAGCGAAGCTGTTTCCAAATTTGTTCTATGGGATTCATTTCCGGTGTGTACGGTGGT
>Ga0079305_1002140_pt1 | contig 19275 bp, 17 predicted proteins | sample LMS_cellobiose_e_FD_79183 | JGI IMG/M metagenome (GOLD analysis project Ga0079305, IMG submission 79183) | Rumen-fistulated moose microbial communities from Alaska, USA - LMS_cellobiose_enrichment | ecosystem: Host-associated > Mammals > Digestive system > Stomach > Rumen fluid ... | reverse complement strand
GCCTCGATGTCGCCCAGGGGATTCATGTTGTCGAAGCTGGAGATGGAGTCGCCGCACATGGCCTGGTTGCCGCTGACGCAGGCCTCGATGCTCTCATAGGTGCCGCCCAGCTGTCCCGCGCCGTAGACGTCGATGCGGTATCTGCCGCCGCTGCGCTCTGCCACCAGATCGGCAAACATGTCGATGGACTTGGCGAAGTTGTCCTCAAGCGCATAGGTGTGGCCGAGCTTGAAAACGGTAGCCTCGACCGCATCGCCGGACCCGCTCGGCTTGCCGGGGGCGCTTGTGTTGCTGGACGCGGGCGTGTTTTGCACCTCAATGCTTCCGCAGGCTGCGAGGGCGAAAAGCATCATCAAGGCCAGAGCCAGAGACAACATTCTTTTCACGGTGTTTTTCATGATTTGGTCCTCCTTATATTTTTTGTTATCGTCAATGCCAATATTTGGCCATTGCCCATGGTTCATGCCGCTCAGATAAGCTGCGGCGGCTTTCGGATCTTGCTGTGCTGCTCGAAGCCGTAGGCGATCTCCAGCAGCGTCGGCTCGCTGAACGGCAGACCCATGAATTCGATGCCCACGGGCACGCCGATGGGCGCATTCTCATCCGGTGTGGAAAAGCCGCCGGGCACCGTGATCGCCGGGAAGCCCATCGTTGAGGCGACGATGCCGTTGCGCTTTGCCTGGCAGGGCGCCCCGACTTTTACCACCAGCACCTGCTGGTGCGGATAGCAAATGGCGTCCAACCGATGGTCAGCGTAGAGCTTGTTTGCGATGCGTGTATTGCGCAGCGCATTATCGAGCTGACGGGCATATTCCGGTCCGTAGGGGTCTTCGATCCTGGCGCACTGCGCGAGATCGTCCGCCACGCAGGGGTGCAGGGTTCCCTTGGACACGAGCTCCCTGAGATTTTTCACGGGACAATTCGGAACGGACTTGAAATAATCGTCCATGCTTATGGCGGTCTCGTATCTCTGCACATCGCACTCGGCAAATACGCGATCTGTCTCCAGCTCCGGGGCGCTGACCTCGATCAGCTCTGCCCCCTGTGCGCGGAGCACCCGGAGACATTCCTCCATCACCCGGCATACGTCGGGGTCTGTGCCCATGTTGTCCAGAAGGATGCCGATGCGCTTGCCGCGCAGTCCATCCGCCCTCAGGCTGTCCAGATAGCTGTCCGGTGTCTTGCCGAACTGCGTCACCGTCAGTGTATCGCGGCAGTCATAGCCGCGGCAGACGTCAAGCATCGCGGCGCAGTCATACACACATCTGGCGAGAGGGCCGGCCGTGTCCTGCTTGTATGTACAGGGTACCAGTCCACTGCGGGACACAAGGCCGATCGTCGGTCTGAAGCCGACCAGAGAATTTGCGCTACTGGGGCTTCGGATGGAATTTGCCGTGTCGGTTCCAAGTCCCGCAACCGCGAAGTTCATGGCCAAGGCCGCACCGGTCCCGCCGGAGGAACCGCCCGGTGTGCGCGTTCTGTCATAAGGGTTCAGTGTCTGACCGCCCAAAGAACCGGCAGACATACCGTTGCGCGCGAACTCGGTCAGGTTGGCCTTGGCCAGAACGACGGAGCCGGCCTGTTTTAAGCGCGTCAGCAGGAACGCATCTTTGTCCGGCTGGCTGTCGCGCAGTTCTATGCAGGATGCTGTAGTCGGCATATCGCCTGTGTCGATATTATCTTTTATGATGATCGGGATGCCATGCAGGACGCTTCTGACCTTTCCCGCATGGCGCTCATTATCCAATCCCTTCGCCTGTTCCAGCGCCCGCTCATTTACGCGAATGATGGCGTTGACGCCGTTCGGCCCGCCGTCGTATTTCTTGATACGTTCCAGGTAATACGACACGAGCTGACAGGATGTAATCTGTCCGTCAGACATCGCCTGCTGTATTTCCCGGACGCCCTTTTCATACGGATCAAACATAGGCATCCTCCTTTCATCTCCTGCTTATGCAAGAGATACTTTTATTTCGTTAGGCACATTGCAGAAATACTCCGGATGTGACTTCAGGAGGTTCACCGCAAAGGCTGCCGGCTGACCATCGTCATCAAAGATGTCGTTGATGTGCTTTTCCAAAATAGATGCAAGCTTTTCCTGCTCACTGTTGATAATGCAGTTGAGGATGCTCTTGTGTGATTCCATCATGTTCTGCATCAAATTGGCCCGAGGAATCATATAGCACCGGACGCGGTCGACTTGATAGCACATTCTGCGCACCATTCTGTAAGTCTCATCCTTGTCTGCGGTCCGATATAGAATCCTGTGAAAGTCATTGTCCAACTCGTAAAAGGTTCGCATACCGCAGCCGCCCTCCACCAGATTGCGCTGCAGCGCAAGATTTTCCGACAGCACACCGATGGTCTCTCGGGTCAGCTTGCCACAGAGTTCTGAGGCCACCAGGGTCTCCAGCGAGGCTCTCACAAACTTCCCCTCAGTGATCAGCCGCCAATCGATGAGCGAAACAACCGTCTTGTTGCGGGAATAGATGCTGACCAGATGGTCTTCCTTGAGAGAGAACAGCGCCTCCCGTACCGGCGTGCGGCTCACGCCCAGCCGTGTCGAGATGCTTAAATCATTCAGAACCTCCCCGGGCGTCAGTTTCCAGGACATGATCTCATCCTTCAGCACCCGGTATACATATTGACGGCTGTTTTCACTGCAGAGCCGTTCTGGATTATTCATATTTTTTTCATTATCCATTATGAAAACCAACACCTCTATAAAAATATATTTTCTATCTCTAATATATTACAAATTATTAAAATATCAATACTTTTTACGCGGGATTTTCAAAATCGTCAATTTAGGCTAAGAGTTCTCTCTCTTTTTGTAAAAATATTCTATACATTTTACCCGATTACCCTAACCACAAGAAGGCGCCCGGAAGCGGTGCGGTAAGATTGACGCGGACGATTGGAACCGATTAGCAGCCAAGGCCGGAATCAAGCTGAGCACAGCGCGCTCAGCGACACAGATGTGATCACGCTGTCCAAGGAAATATAAGTTTAGGGCACCGAACAAACAATGGTTCAGTGCCCTTTTCTTTCTCAAAAGCGGGTACGAATAGAAGTTTCAACCACTTACGCCAACAAAAACAACATGTTTCGACTGTCCCTTGCGCCTGACGCTTTTTTACAATCATCTGCTGCACGCAGGTGCGCAGGACTCTGTTCTTCTGTTATCGATCAAACGCGGCGGCGCAGTCTTCCAGCAGCGCCATGACGGGCAGCTGCTGGGGGCAGGCCCCCTCGCACTGGCCGCACTGGACGCAGTCGGAGGCCCGGCCGCGGCCCTCCGCCGCTGCGGCATAGTCCCGCCGACCGCTCTCCAGCCGCCCCCAGATGAGCTGCTCGTTCCGCGCCTCGAAGATCTCCGGAATGGGGATGGACATGGGGCAACCCTCCGTGCAGTAGCGACAGCCGGTGCAGGGGATGCTTTTCACGCCGTGCAGGGCCTCCTGGGCCCGGCGAATCACCTGCCGCTCATTCTCGTCCAAGGGCTTGAAGCGCCGCATATAAGAGAGGTTGTCTATCATCTGCGCCACATTGCTCATACCGGAGAGGACGGTGATGATCCCCTCCAGGGACGCGGCAAAGCGGATGGCCCAGGAGGCGAAGGAGGCGTTGGGGTCCGCCTCCCTGAGGATCTTTTGCACCGCCGGGGCGGGATCGGCCAGCCGGCCGCCCTTGACGGGCTCCATCACCACGATGGATTTGCCGTGGCGGCGGGCCACCTCGTAGCAGCCCCGGGAGGCCACGTCCGGATTCTCCCAGTCGGCGTAATTGAGCTGGAGCTGGACGAACTCCGCGTCCGGGTACCGGTTCAGAAGCTGATCCAGCAGCTCCGGGCCGGCGTGGAAGGAAAAGCCCCAGTGCTTGATGAGCCCCTTGGTCTTCTGCTCCCGCACGAAGTCCCAGAGGTGATACTCTTCGTATTTTTTATAGTTGCCCGCCTGCAGGGCGTGGAGCAGATAGTAGTCGAAATAACCGGCGCCGGTACGCTCCAGGCTGGTGAAAAGCTGCTGCTTGGCGGTTTTCTCGTTCCGGGCGCCCATCCAGGCGTTGAGCTTTGTGGCCAGCGTATAGCTCTCCCGGGGACAGCGGTCCACCAAAGCCTCCCTGATCGCCCGTTCGGAGCCGCCGCCGTCGTAGACGTAGGCCGTGTCGAAATAGGTCAGCCCCGCCGCTAAAAAGAGATCCACCATTTCCTTGGTCTGCTCGATATCGATGCCGCCCCCGGGCAGCTTGGGCAGCCGCATGAGGCCGAAGCCCAGCTTGGGGACGCTCTCGCCGAAATACTGTTCCATATCCATGCCTCCTTTGCATAGGCTTATTGTAGCAGACGTCCGCCGGAAGCGCAAGTTCCCGCCGCCGACAAACTTCGACCGGCGCGGGCATTGACTTTGTCCCCCTGCCTTGATAAAATATTATGGAATTAAAGCGGAATACCGGATATATCCATCAGAACAGGAGGAATTGCCCATGTCTATTGCCCCTTCCCGGGTGCGGGAGCTGGAGGCGCTCTGCGGCGAGCTGCGCGAGGAGCTCATCGACGTGCTGCACGGCATCCAGACCGGCCATCCCGGCGGCTCCCTCTCCTGCACGGAGATCGTCACCATGCTCTATCAGGAAAAAATGAACATCGACCCCAGCGATCCCAAAAAGCCGGACCGCGACCGCTTCGTCATGTCCAAGGGCCACGCCTGCCCCATGCTCTACCTGAACATGGCCCACAGGGGCTTCTTCCCCCTGGAGGAGATGAAGACCCTGCGGCAGATCGGCTCCCGGCTCCAGGGCCACCCCTGCGCCCACAAGCTGCCAGGCATCGAGGTCTCCACCGGCCCCCTGGGCCTGGGCCTCTCCGCTGCCGTGGGCATCGCCCTGGCGGGCAGGGTCCAGGGTCTCCGGTACACCACCTATGTGCTTCTGGGCGACGGCGAGATCCAGGAGGGCGGCGTCTGGGAGGCGGCCATGTCCGCCGCCAAATTCAAGCCGGACAACCTGATCGCCATTCTGGACTACAACAAGGTCCAGCTGGACGGCTCCAACGACGAGATCATGCCCATGGGCGACATCGCCGCCAAGTGGCGCGCCTTCGGCTGGCATGTATTGGCGTGCGACGGCCACGACATCGCCGCCCTCTCCGACGCGCTGGACGAGGCGAAGGCCTATACGGGTGGCCCCGTCATCATTATCGCCGAGACCGTGAAGGGCAAGGGCGTCTCCTTTATGGAGGGCAAGTCCGGCTGGCACGGCAAGGCCATCGGGGACGCGGACTTTGAAAACGCCATGGAAGAGCTGAAGGAGGTGCGCGCATGACCAAGATCGCGATCCGCGACGCCTATGGCGCCGCGCTGGAAAAGCTGGGCTATGTCAACGGCAGGGTCGTGGCGCTGGAGGCCGACCTGGGCTCCTCCACCAAGAGCATCGTCTTCGGCAAGAGCTTTCCGGAGCGCTACTTCAACGTAGGCATTGCCGAGCTGAACATGGTCTCCATGGCCGCCGGCATGGCCGCCTCGGGGCTCATCCCCTTTGTGAACACCTTTGCCTCCTTCATGACCACTCGGGGCGGCGACCCCATCAACAGCCTCATCGGCTATGACAGCCTGAACGTCAAGATCGCCAGCACCTACTGCGGCATGTCCGACTCCTACGACGGCGCCAGCCACCACGCCAACACCGACATGGCCTATGTCCGGGCCATTCCGGGCATGACCATCCTCTCCGTCTGCGACGCGGTGGAGACGGAAAAGGCCGTGTTCGCCGCCGCGGAGATCGACGGGCCGGTGTATCTGCGCCTCAGCCGCGCCCCGGCCCCCGTCATCTTCGACGAGAGCTATGACTTTCAGGTGGGCAAGGGCGTCATCCTCCGGGACGGCGGGGACGTCACCATCGCCGCCACGGGCTACATGGTCCACAAGGCCCTGGAGGCCGCGGAGAAGCTCGCCGCGCAGGGCGTCAGCGCCCGGGTGGCGGACATCCACACCGTAAAGCCCATCGACCGGGAAATGCTCTTGCGCTGCGCCGCGGAGACCGGCGCCGTGGTCACCGCCGAGGAGCACAGCATCTACGGCGGTCTGGGCTCCGCCGTGGCGGAGGTGCTCTCTGAGGAGCGGCCCACCCCCATGGGCTTCGTGGGCGCGAGAGTCTACGCCGAGAGCGGCGACTATGAGGCGCTGCTCACCAAATACGGCCAGGACGCCGACGCCATCGCGGTAAAGGTCCTGGAGACCCTCAAAAAGAAATGATTTCCCTTTCGACGCGGCGTCAGATCGGCGCCGCGTTTTTTATAGCTTTTTGTCAGAGAATATGGTAAAATAACCGCAGCGCGGTTATTTTACCGCCTTATCGCCGTTTCGCTCGCCGCTGACGCGGCAACCGCAAAACATGGCTATATACCATGCCCTGCGGGCATGGTATAATAATTTGGTATCCTGCACTGAAAGAGGTGGACGTAAGATGCGTATTCTGGCTGTGGGGGACGTGTGCGGCGAGCCCGGCCTCAAATATCTGGAGCAAAACCTGAAAAGCGTGCGCCGTTACCACGGGCTGGACTTCGTGGTGGTCAACGGCGAAAATTCCAACGTGGTGGGCATGCAGCCCCGCCACGGGGACCGGCTGTTCCACGCCGGGGCCGACGTCATCACCTTGGGCAACCACACCTGGGCCTACCGGGACATCTATGGCTATCTGGACGAGAACCCCCGGGTGATCCGGCCGGCCAACTTTGCGCCCCGGTGCCCCGGCATAGGTTACGCCGTGGTGAGCACGGCCTGGGGCCGTATCTGCGTCATCAATCTTCTGGGCCGCTACGGCCTGGACGGCAACACGGAGCACCCCTTCACCTGTATCGACCGGGTGCTGGGCGAGCTGGAGGGTCAGGCGGAGGTGTTCCTGGTGGACTTTCACGCCGAGGCCACCAGCGAGAAGCGGGCCCTGGGCTTTTATCTGGACGGGCGGGTCTCCGCCGTCTGGGGCACCCACACCCACGTCCAGACCTCCGATTGGCAGGTGCTGCCAGGCGGCACGGGCTACATCACCGACCTCGGCATGACCGGGGCGGTCAATTCCGTCCTGGGCATTGAGATCGAGCAGTCCATCGGCAAGTTCTCCGGCGATCCCCCCAGCCGCTACCGGTCCGGAAGCGGTCCGGCCAGCCTGGAGGGCTGCATCTTCGACATCGACGAGACCATCGGGGCGTGCCGGAGCGCGGAGGGGGTCCGGCTGCAATGAGCGCGCTGAAAATGCTGATCTCCGCCGACTGGCACCTGGACGCCCCCTTCGAGGCCCTGTCCCCGGCCCTGGCCCGGGAGATGCGGGAGGATTTGCGGGAGATCCCCCGCCGTCTGGCCGATCTGGCCCGGGAACGGGGCGCAGACATGCTGCTGCTCCCCGGAGACCTTTTCGACGCCGCCCGCCCCTATCTGGAGAGCGCCCGGGCCCTGGCCGACGCCTTTGACGGGCTGGACATTCCGGTGTTCATCGCCCCGGGCAACCACGACTTTTTCGCCCCCGGCTCCTCCTGGGATAGAGCGCGCCTGCCGGCGGGCGTCCACCTGTTTTGCAAAAACGAGCTCACCTGCGTCCACACCGAAGTCGCGGACGTCTACGGCGCGGCCTTCACGGAGCCGCGAAGCCGCGGGCTCCTGCAAAACCTCACCGCCCCCAGAGGCGGTAAGCCCAATATTCTGGTGCTCCACGCCGACCTAGGGGGCGGCGAGAGCTACGGCCCCATTGCGGAGAGCGAGCTGGCGAAAAGCGGCATGGACTTTGCCGCCCTGGGGCACATCCACCGCCTCAGCGGCCTGCGTCGGGCCGGGGACACCTGGTGGTGCTACCCCGGCTGCCCCATGGGCCGGGGCTTTGACGAGTGCGGCGCGCGCGGCGCGGCGCTGGTCACCTTGGGCACGGAGGGCTGCGAGATGGAATTCATTGAGCTTGCCCCCCGGCGCTACGAGATCGTCCAGGTGCCCGTGACGGGGCTGGACGCCTTTGCCGCCCTCAGCGCGGCGGTGGCGGAGACCCGTCCCGGGGACATCTGCCGCTTCGTCCTCACGGGCGAATCGGATCGGCCCGCCACGGCCCGGGAGCTGAAGGCCCTGGCCGACGAGCATGGCCTGGCCGCGGCCTTTTTGCAGGACCGCACCACGCCCCCCATGGCAAAGGAGGGCGGCACGCTGCGGAATGAGCTGCTGCGCCTGGCGGAGACGCGCCTGGCCGGCGCTGAGACCGACACGGCGCGCGCCGAGATCGCCGACGCCTTGCGCTGGGCCTTGGCCGCCATCGACAACGCCGAGGCCCCGGAGGAGGTGCGCCGGTGAAGATCAAAAAACTCACGGCCCGCTTCGGCACGCTGGACAATGCCATTCTGGAGTTGGGAGACGGGCTGAACATCATCACCGCCGGCAACGAGAGCGGCAAGAGCACCTGGTGCGACTTCATCCGGGCCATGCTCTACGGCGTGGACTCCGCCCAGCGCCCCAGGGCCGGCGTCCTGCCGGAGAAGACCCTACGGGCCCCCTGGAGCGGCGCCGCCCCGGAGGGCAGCATGGATCTGGACATAGACGGGCAGGCTGTCACGCTGCGCCGCGCCTCCCGGTCCGTCCACGCGCCGCTAAAGCAGTTTTCTGCCGTTTACACCGGCACGGAGGAGCCCTATCCCCTCACCGGCACGGAGGCCGGGGAAAAGCTCACCGGCGTGACCCGGGACGTATTTTCCCGCAGCGCCTTCATCGCCCAGAGCGGCGCCCGGATCGAGAACAGTCCCGATCTGGAGAAGCGCATCGACGCCATCGTCTCCACCGGCACGGAGGGCCTGAGCTACTCCGACGCGGACGACCGCCTCAAGGTCTGGCAGCGGGAGCGGCACTACAACGCCCGCATCGGCGCCAACGCGGAGCTGAACGCCCGCCTGGCGGAGACGGAAACGCGCCTGCGGGAGATCCGCCAGGTCTACGAGGCCGCCCAGAGCCGCCGGGACGCCTTAGCCGCCCTGGAGGCGGAGGTGCGGCGGAGTCAGGCGGCGCAGCCCGACACCTTTGACGATCTCACAGAGCGCCTGGCCGCCGCCGAGGCCCGGGAGGAAAAGCTCCAGAATGAGCTGGAGCGCGGCCTCTTCGGTGCCCGGGACGACCGAACTGTGGCCCTGGAGCTGGACCGGGTCAAGGCCGAGTGCGCCGCGTGCGCCGAAACAGCGGCAAAGACCTATTCCCACGAAAAGCTCATCGCCCCGGCGATTTTGCTCCTTGCCACAGCGGGGCTGGCCTATTCCCACTACATCGACTGGCGGCTCACGGCGTTGCCGGGAGCGCTGCTGCTGGTGCTGGCCGCCCTCTCCTTCGCCAACGCCGCGGGGGTCAAAAAGGCCGCCCGGGACGCCAGTGCAAAGCGGCGGGCCCTGCTGCGGCAGTACGGCGCGGCGGACGAGGCCGGGCTGGACGCGCTGCTGGCAGAGCACCGCGCCCTCTACGCCCAATACACCGCCGTCCAGGCGGAGGGACGGGAGCTCAGCCGCGTCCTGGCCGGCCGCCAGCGGGCGGAGACCCAGCGCGTCGCCGCCCAGATTGCGGCGGAGCGGTCCCTGGCGGACCAGCGGACCGAGCTGGCCGCCCTGGAGGGCAAGCTCAGCGTGCTGGGAGACGCCCCCGCTCTGCTGGCCGAGCGCGCGCGCATCCGCGCCGACATTGCGGAGAACATCCGCCAGGCCCGGAACATTTCCCTGGCCCGGGAGATGCTGGAGCAGGCGCAGCATGCCCTGTTCGCGGACTTCTCCCCCAGGCTGACGGAGCGCGCCACGGAGCTCTTCACCCGGCTCACCGCCGGACGCTACGATTCCCTGGCCCTGGACCGGGCGTTGAACGTCGCCGCCCGCCGGGCCGGGGACACCCTGGGCCACGACAGCGCCTATTTGAGCGAGGGGGCCCGGACGCTGCTGTATCTCTCCCTGCGTCTGGCCATCTGCGAGCTGGCCCTGCCCCAGGACAAAAACCTGCCCCTGATCCTGGACGACGCCCTGAACACCCTGGACGACACGCGCTGCGCCGCCGTTCTGGAGCTGCTCTGCACGCTTGCCGAAAAGCGGCAGATCCTTCTCTTCACCTGCCACGGCCGGGAGAGGGCCATGATGGCCCACCGGCAGGGCATCACATTCCCGGAGGTGCATTGACATCAATACCTATGGCGAAAAACTGAAATTCACCGTCTTCGGCGAGTCCCACGGCTACGGCGTGGGCATGGTGCTGGACGGCCTGCCCCAGGGCCTGGTCGTGGACTTTGACGCCCTCCGGGCCGAGATGGCCCGCCGGGCCCCCGGCAACAGCGAGCTGGCCACGCCCCGGACCGAGGTGGACGAGCCCGTCTTTATGAGCGGGCTTCTAAACGGCGTCACCACCGGCGCTCCCATCACCGCGGTGATCCGAAACCACGACCAGCACTCCTCGGACTACAACGGCAACATCCCCCGGCCCAGCCACGCGGACTATCCCGCCTGGGTGCGCTTCCAGGGAAAGAACGACTGCCGGGGCGGCGGCCATTTCAGCGCCCGGCTCACCGCCGGCTGGGTGGCGGCGGGAGCCCTGTGCCGCCAGGTGCTCGCGCAGCGGGGCATCGCCGTGGCCGCAAAAATCGTCCGCGTCGGCCAGCACGAGGGCGGGGAGCTCACCAACGGCATGCGGATGGAGATCCTGGACGCCCGCTCCAACGGCGACAGCGTGGGCGGCGTGGTGGAGTGCGTCTGCACCGGCCTGCCGGCCGGCGTGGGCGGACTCATGTTTGGCGGGCTGGAGAGCCGCCTTGCCCAGCTCTTTTACGCCATCCCCGGCGTGAAGGGCCTGGAGTTCGGCGCGGGCTTCCGCCTGGCGGAGATGCGCGGCAGCGCCGCCAACGATCCCATCCGCATCTTTGACGGGAAGATCTTCATGGAGACCAACAACGCCGGGGGCATCAACGGCGGCCTCAGTAACGGCATGCCCATTGTGGCCCGGCTGGCCTTCCGTCCCACCGCCAGCATCGGCCGGGAGCAGAAGAGCGTGGACCTGACCATCATGGAGAACGTAGATTTCCGCATCCGGGGCCGCCACGACCCCTGCATCGCCGTCCGGGGCGTGCCCGTGGCGGAGGCGGCCATGTGCATCGGCATTCTGGACGCGGTTCTGGACACCGGGGTGTGACATGGCAAAAAAGACGAAAAAGAAAACCGAAAAGGCCCCGCTGGTGGAAAACCCCCGGGTCCGGGCCGCCATCGGCCGGGTGGCCGTGGCCGCCGTGCTGGCGTTGGCGCTGCTGTACCTCTCCGGCATCTCCGCGCTGACGCTGCTGGTCGGCGCCCGCCACGTGGACACCCGGGCCAAGATGTCCGATGGGGCCATACAGTCCATCTCCGGGGAGGCTCTGGGCGCCTACCGGCAGGACGAAAAGGGCGCCTGGTGCGCCCTGCGGTGCGCCGACGGCGCCATCACCGCCGTTTTGGAGACCGCCCCCGCCGCCGGGGAGACCGTAACGGCCACCGGCTTTGTCCGGGTGCTCTCCGATGAGGAGCGGGTCGACCTGCTGGTCTGGTACGAGGAAAACGGCGACTATGCCAACGGGGAGGCGCTCTTCGACAACGTCTCCCCCCTGTACGTCCGGGACGGCTACGGCCGCTTCTTCCCCCTGCTGGCCAGCAAGATCATGATCACTTGTGGCATGGTCTGCGCCGCCTATATCGTGCTGGTCTACATGGGCATCAGCACGGGAAAGTACGGTGAAAACCGATGATGGAAATGCTGCTCCCCTGCCTCTTCGGTCTGGAGGGGCCCCTGGCCGGCGAGCTCAGGCACATGGGCGCGCGGAACGTCCGGGCGGAAAACGGCCGGGTGCGTTTCTCCGGGGACTTTGCCGATCTGGCGAAGGTGAATCTCCGCTCCCGCTTCGGGGAGCGAGTGCTCATCGAGCTGGCCAATTTCCCCGCCCGGAGCTTTGAGGAGCTGTTCCAGGGCACCAGGGCCGCCCCCTGGCCGGACTTCATCCCCAAAAACGGGGCCTTTCCCGTAAAGGGTCACTGTCTGAATTCCCAGCTCCACTCGGTGCCCGACTGCCAGAAGATCATAAAAAAGGCCATTGTGGAGCGTCTGCGCGCCGAATACGGCGTCGGCTGGTTCGCCGAGACCGGAGCGATCTATCAGGTGCAGTTTTCCATCATGAAGGACCAGGTGTCTCTGTGTCTGGACACCTCCGGCGCCGGGCTCCACAAGCGGGGCTATCGCCCCGCCCATCTGGCTGCGCCGCTGCGGGAGACCCTAGCCGCCGCCATGGTGGACATCGCCCGCTATCGGGGCAAGGGGGACTTTGCCGATCCCTTCTGCGGCAGCGGCACCATTGCCATCGAGGCGGCCCTCATGGCCAAAAACCGCGCCCCGGGGCTCTATCGCGGCTTTACCGCGGAAAAATGGGGCTGCATGGACAAAAAGCTCTGGGCCCTCGCCCGGGAAGAAGCCGTCGCCGGAGAGTTCAACGGCGACTACCGCATCCTGGCCGCAGACATAGACCCCGAGGCGGTGGAGATCTCCCGGAAAAACGCCGCCCGGGCCGGGGTGGCGGACCTCATCGAGTTCCGGCTGGCAGACGCCGTCACCTTCGGGGAAAAGACGGAAAACGGCGTCATCGTCACCAACCCGCCCTATGGGGAGCGGCTCCTGGACCGCCAGGGGGCCGAGGAACTGTACCGGGCTTTCGGCCGCACCTATAAGGGCCTCCAAAACTGGCGGCTCTTCTGCCTGTCCAGTCACCCGGAATTTGAGCACTATTTCGGCCGCAGGGCCGACAAAAAGCGCAAGCTCTACAACGGCATGATCCACTGTGAGTTGTATATTTACGATAAAAAGTAAATTATACTTGACATTTTGTCGCCAATCTGCTAGTATGATTGCAGGGGACGGCCGCCCCGAATCCACTTTGGAGGTCATACTATGGAAAACATGTCTCTGATCGTCATCTTTATCGCAGTGTTGCTGTTTGCCGCGTTCTTCCGCATGGGCCTGCGCAAAAGCTATACCGGCCACTACGACGAGCGGCAGCTCCTAGTCCGGGGCAAGGCCAATCAGTACGGCTTTACCGTCACCATCCTCTGCACCCTGGCGGGCATCTTCCTGCTGGAGGCGCCCTGGTATCCTCTGGACGCCCAGCTCACCATGCTCCTTTGCGTCCTCGTCGGCATCGCCGTGCACCTGGTCTACTGCATCTTTCACGACGCCTATTACTTTCCCAACCAGAAGCCGGGGCGCTATATCGTCATCGTGGTGCTGGCGCTGCTGTGCAATCTCCCTGCGCCCATTGCGCGGCTGTATGAGGGCAGTCTGCTGGACGGCGGCAGGCTCACCTACTGGACCGGCGCCAATCTGGCCGCGGCGGTGTTCCTGGCCGTCATCCTCCTGGCGCTGCTGATCCGCCGCTTCACCGGGAGGGATGAGGAATGAAAAACCTGCGCATGAAGGCCGCCCGGGCCGCCAAGGACCTCTCCCAGCAGCAGCTGGCAGAGCTCTGCGACGTATCCCGGCAAACCATCAACGCCATCGAGAAGGGGGACTACAACCCCACCATCAGCCTCTGCCGGGCCATCTGCCAGGCCCTGGACAAGACCCTGGACGAGCTGTTCTGGGAGGAAAGCTGATTTTCGCCGCAATGTCAAAAGAATGAAAAGGCCCGTCTTCCCGGACGGGCCTTTTCGCGTCTGTCATATTTTATAAAATTTGCCGAATGCTCCGGCTGATTTTTGGTTAATATTCCGCTTGCACATTGGATATACTTGGATTATTATTATAGATACCGTTAGCACTCGATGCGAAGGAGTGCTAAACCAGCGAGGTATATCATTCTTAGGAGGTAACGATACAATGACACTGAAACCGTTGGCAGATCGGGTCGTGGTCAAGCAGATCAAGGCCGAGGAAAAGACCAAGAGCGGCATCATCCTCACGTCCGCCGCCCAGGAGAAGCCTGAGGTCTACGAGGTCGTCGTGGTGGGCCCCGGCGGCATGGTGGACGGCAACGAGGTGAAGATGGAAGTGAAGGCCGGCGACAAGGTCATCACCGGCAAGTATTCCGGCACCACCGTGAAGGTGGACGGCGAGGAGTACACCATCGTGCGCCAGAGCGATATTCTGGCAATCGTCGAATAATTTAGGAGGAACAGATTATGGCTAAGGAAATCATCTACGGCGAGGCCGCCCGCAAGGCCATCGAGGCCGGCGTGAACAAGCTCGCCGATACCGTTAAGATCACGCTGGGCCCCAAGGGCCGCAACGTGGTGCTGGAGCGCAAGTTCGGCTCTCCCCTCATCACCAACGACGGCGTGACCATCGCCAAGGAGATCGAGCTGGAGGATAAGTTCGAGAACATGGGCGCCCAGCTGATCCGCGAGGTCTCCACCAAGACCAACGACGTGGCCGGCGACGGCACCACCACCGCCACCCTTCTGGCCCAGGCCATCATCCACGAGGGCCTCAAGAACCTGGCCGCCGGCGCCAATCCCATGGTGATGCGCCGGGGCATCCAGAAGGCCACCGAGGCCGCCGTGGCCGCCATCAAGGCCAACAGCCAGCCCGTGAACGGCTCCGCCGACATCGCCCGCGTGGGCACCGTCTCCTCCGGCGACGCCGAGATCGGCTCTCTCATCGCCGAGGCCATGGAGAAGGTCAGCCAGAACGGCGTCATCACCATCGAGGAGTCCAAGACCGCCGAGACCTATTCCGAGGTGGTGGAGGGCATGCAGTTCGACCGCGGCTACATCACCCCCTACATGGTCACCGACAATGAGAAGATGGAGGCCGTCATCGACGATGCGCTGCTGCTCATCACCGACAAGAAGATCTCCAACATCCAGGAGATCCTGCCCGTGCTGGAGCAGGTGGTGCAGGCCGGCCGCAAGCTGGTGATCATCGCCGAGGACGTGGAGGGCGAGGCCCTGGCCACCATCATCCTCAACAAGCTCCGCGGCACCTTTACCTGCGTCTGCGTCAAGGCCCCCGGCTTCGGCGACCGCCGCAAGGAGATGCTGCAGGATATCGCCATTCTCACCGGCGGCCAGGTCATCTCCTCCGAGCTGGGCATGGAGCTGAAGGAGACCACCATGGACCAGTTGGGCCGCGCCCGTCAGGTCAAGGTGGGCAAGGAGAACACCATCATCGTGGACGGCGCTGGCGACAGCAGCGCCATCTCTGACCGCATCGGCCAGATCAAGGCCATGATCGAGGTCACCACCAGCGACTACGACAAGGAAAAGCTCAATGAGCGCCTGGCGAAGCTCTCCGGCGGCGTGGCCGTCATCAAGGTGGGCGCCGCCACCGAAACCGAGATGAAGGAGAAAAAGCTCCGCATCGAGGACGCTCTGAACGCCACTCGCGCGGCTGTGGAGGAGGGCATCGTCGCCGGCGGCGGTAGCGCCTTTGTCCGGGCCGCCCTGGCCGCCGAGAAGACCGCCGCCGATCTGGAAGGCGACGAGCGCACCGGCGCCTTGAGCGTGGCCAAGGCCCTGTACGCCCCCATTCAGCAGATCGCCGTCAACGCCGGGCTGGAGGGCGCCGTCATCCTGAACAACGTCAAGGCCAGCGACAACATCAACTACGGCTTCAACGCCGCCAGCGAGGAGTACTGCGACATGATCTCCACCGGCATCATCGACCCCACCAAGGTCAGCCGCAGCGCTCTGGAGAACGCCGCCTCCGTCGCCGCTCTGGTGCTCACCACCGAGAGCCTAGTGGCCAGCATCCCCGAGCCGGCGCCCGCCGCGCCCGCCGCACCCGATATGGGCGGCATGTATTGATTTCTGGTCAAGTCAAAAAGCTGAAGGCCGGCACGCTGTGCGTGCCGGCCTTTTCCCGTTTCCCGGCGCAGGTCAAGCTCTTGCCTGCGCCTTTTTTTATTTCGAGGTGGGCAGGAAGGAGATAAGCCCCTCCGCCACCTTGCTTATGGGCATGGTCTGCACCACGATCCGGCCCGGGCCGGTGACCACGGTGTTGAACAGTCCCTCGCCGCCGAAGAGCACGTTTTTGACGCCCTGGACCATCACCACGTCTAGGTCGCAGCTCTCGTCCATCATCACCAGGTAGCCGCTGTCGATGATCTTTTTCTCCCCCGGCCCCAGGACATATTCCCGGGAGGCGCCGTCGATCTCCAGCAGCACGGTGCCATGGCCGGAGAAGCGCTCCATGATGAAGCCCTCGCCGCCGAAGAGGCCGCCGGCCATCTTCTTCTGAAAGTGGACCGCCAGCTCCACCCCCTCGTCGGAGGCCAGATAGCTCTTTTTCTGGACGATGACGCTGTTTCCCCGCAGCTCCACCGCCCGGATCTCTCCGGGAAAGCGGGAGGCAAAGGCGATCTCCCCGGCGCGCCGGGCCACATAGTGGTTGCGGAACAGGCTCTCGCCGGAGAAGGCCCGGCCCAGCATTTTGCCGAAGCCGCCGCCCTTGGTCTCCATCTGGATGCCGTCGTCCATCCAGGACATGGCGCCGCCGTCGCACCAGATGCTCTCGCCCGCCTCCAGACGGCACAGCGCCGCGGGGAGGTTCCCGCCGATGATCTCGTATTTCATGCTGATCTCCTCCAATATATGCAGATTCAACGGTCCCCTTCCGCTGCGGCGCCGATCCCGAACGGCTACGCGCGGGGAACACGCAACTTTATCATAGCACACCCATCGGGGTCCCGGCAAGAAGGTTTGCCGCGGAGCTGGCGCGCGTCCTTTCCGTTTTTTTGCAAAAACGCTCTATCTTTTTCCCCTGCGCGGTGCTATACTGAGGACAATCGGAATAACGACAGGAGGCCATTTTCATGGACAACTACAAGCTCGGCACCAAGTGCGTGCAGGCCGGCTACACCCCCGGCAACGGCGAGCCCCGGCAGATCCCCATTATCCAGTCCACCACCTTCAAGTATGACACCAGCGAGGACATGGGCAAGCTCTTCGACCTGGAGGAGAGCGGCTACTTCTACTCCCGGCTCCAGAACCCCACCTGCGACTACGTGGCGGCCAAGCTGGCGGCCATGGAGGGCGGCACCGCCGCCATGCTTACCGGCTCTGGCCAGGCGGCCAACTTCTATTCTCTGTTCAACATCTGCTCCTGCGGCGACCACATCGTGGCCTCCTCCTCCATCTACGGCGGCACCTTCAACCTCATCTCCGTCACCATGGCGAAGATGGGCATCTCCGCCACCTTTGTCTCCCCGGACTGCACCCCGGCGGAGCTGGACACGGCGTTTCAGGACAACACCAAGGCCGTCTTCGGCGAGACCATCGCCAACCCGGCCCTGACGGTGCTGGATATCGAGAAATTCGCCCATGCCGCCCATGCCCACGGCGTGCCCCTCATCGTGGACAACACCTTCCCCACCCCGGTGAACTGTCGGCCCATCGAGTGGGGCGCGGATATCGTGACCCACTCCACCACAAAGTATCTGGACGGCCACGGCTCCGCCGTGGGCGGCGCCATCATCGACTCCGGCAAATTTGACTGGATGGCCCATGCGGACAAGTTCCCGGGCCTGTGCACCCCGGACGAGAGCTACCACGGCATCACCTACGCCGAGAAGTTCGGCATGGCCGGGGCCTTTATTACCAAGTGCACCGCCCAGCTCATGCGGGATCTGGGCAGTATCCAGTCCCCCCAGAGCGCCTTTCTGCTGAATCTGGGTCTGGAATCCCTCCACGTCCGGATGCCCCGCCACGTGGAAAACGGCCAGGCCGTGGCGGAGTTCCTGCTGGGCCAGCCCCAAGTGGAGTCCGTCAGCTACTCCGGTCTGCCCACGGATTCCTACTATGCCCTCGCTCAAAAGTATATGCCCAACGGTGGCTGCGGTGTGGTGTCCTTCTGCCTGAAGGGCGGCCGGGCCGCGGCGGAGAAGTTCATGAAGAACCTCCGGCTGGCCGCCATTGAGACCCATGTGGCCGACGCCCGGACCTGCTGCCTCAATCCCGCCACCTCCACCCACCGGCAGATGACAGAGGAACAGCTTGCCGCCGCCGGCATCCCCGCCGGTCTGATCCGCATCTCCTGCGGTCTGGAGGACAAGGAGGATCTCATCGCGGACCTGCGGCAGGCCCTAGAGAAGATCTGACCCGAAAAACCGCACAGCGCCTCCCCGCTCCGGCGGTGAGGCGCTGCCAAAGCTGAAAAGCTGCCGCTCCGATGGAGCGGCAGCTTATTATTCCTTTATCATTGCTGTATTCAGTTGTCTATATGTTCATTCTGAACGTGCGTTTTCGGGATCTGGAAAATCGGGGATAATTTCTTCTGCCAGCTTACTTCATTTTCATTTGAACAGATATGTTCGGCAGCTTTCTTCTGATTTTTTTGCCCTGGATCCGTTAAAAGGAACGCTTTCGTTCGATCATAATCCTTCAGCTGCGTGGGATAGATTCCTTTTTTACCTGTCCCACCGCTCTAAGCGATGTACACGGGAATCACGCCTTTCTTTTTTCGTTATTCTTCACACAACACACGACCTATATGTCAAGCGCTTTGTGTCTTTTCACCTATAATATAGCATTTGTCCGGCGGAATGTCAACTGGGATATCGCAAAAGAATCCGGGAGCATTTTTGTTGATTATGGCGAGAGCCCGCCGTGGCAGGCCGAGCGGCACTTTTTTCTTGCCATTTTGTGCCTTTCCCATTATAATGTATCTCTGTGAAAATCGTATTGCGAGGAAGGATCAACCATGGACAAGCTGAGGAACGTCGCCATCATCGCCCACGTCGACCACGGCAAGACCACTCTGGTGGACGAGATGCTCAAGCAGAGCGGCGTATACAGAGAGAATCAGGAGATCGTGGACCGGGTCATGGACTCCGGCGACCTGGAGCGGGAGCGGGGCATCACCATCCTGGCCAAGAACACCGCCGTGCGCTACGGCGACACCAAAATCAACATTGTGGACACGCCGGGCCACGCCGATTTCGGCGGCGAGGTGGAGCGCATCCTGAAAATGGTCAACGGCGTCATCTTGCTGGTGGACGCCGCGGAGGGACCCATGCCCCAGACGCGGTTCGTCCTCTCCCGGGCGTTGGAGCTGGGACACCGGGTCATCGTGGCCGTCAACAAGGTGGACCGCCCGGACCAGCGGGTCCACGAGGTCATCGACGAGTGCCTGGAGCTGCTGATGGACTTAGACGCCACCGACGAGCAGCTGGACAGCCCCATGCTCTTTTGCTCCGGCCGGGACGGCACCGCCTCCTATTCCCCCGACGTGCCGGGCAAGGACTTAAAGCCCCTGTTCCAGACCATTCTGGACTATATCCCCG
>Ga0079305_1002139_pt1 | contig 19280 bp, 20 predicted proteins | sample LMS_cellobiose_e_FD_79183 | JGI IMG/M metagenome (GOLD analysis project Ga0079305, IMG submission 79183) | Rumen-fistulated moose microbial communities from Alaska, USA - LMS_cellobiose_enrichment | ecosystem: Host-associated > Mammals > Digestive system > Stomach > Rumen fluid ... | reverse complement strand
GGCCCAGCCGGAGGTGTTCGAGAACGCGCTCTCCGGCATCTGGTGGAGCGTTTCCACCGTGTTCACCGTGGGCTACGGGGATATTTACCCCGTGACGCTTCTCGGGCGGATCATGGGGGTGATCATCACCTTCCTGGGCGTGGGCGTGGTGGCGATCCCCACCGGCATCCTCTCCGCCGGCTTTGTGGAGCATTACACCCGCCTGCAGCGCATGCAGGACGCGGAAGACTACAAAAAGAGTACGGCTGCGGTCCTGGTGGAGGCGGATTCAAGCTTTTCCCAGCGGAGCATCAAAGAAGTGGAGACCATGCATCAGATCTGCGTCACGGCCCTGATCCGCGGCGAACTGGTGGTGATCCCGGAGGACAACGTGAAGGTTCAGCCCGGGGATGTGCTGATCTATATGAAGCTCTGACGTCCGCCCCGCCAGCAGCTATAGCACGCAAAAGCGGGTATAGAGGCAAAAAAGCGCAAGGCCGGGGCCTGTTCCCGGTCTTGGTCTTTGCCCCAAAAAACAAAAAAGCAGCAGGTTTTCCTGCTGCCTGTTTTTTCGCTCAATAGGTGGGGTTCGTGGGCTGAGGCTGGTTGGGGTCGATGGTGGCGGTGGGGAGCAGATACCCCTCCTCATGCAGGAACTCCTCCGTGTCGTTCTTGATGCCGGTGATGTGCTCGGTCATGACCGTGACCCACTCGGACAGGTTCCCGGAAATAAAGCCCCGAATATTGAGATGATACAGCACGAATCCGGCCAGCACAACGATGACCACCACTATGCCGATAAAACGCATCAGCGATTTCATTTTCTTCACTCTCCTTCCCCGGATGGATACCTTAGTATACCACGATTATTCCGATTCAATCGGAAATAATGTGTGAAATAGCTATGACCTCCGTGTTACGGATGGCCTCCTGGATCATGGGCTCAAAGTCCACCAAGGCCTCGCTTGCCCGGAGCCTGTCCACGCTGGGCCGGGTCACCGGGTGCTGGGGCACGAAGACCGTGCAGCAGTCCTCGTAGGGCAGGATGGAGGTCTCGAAGGTGCCGATCTTTTTGGCCCGCTCGATGATCTCCTCCTTGTCAAAGCCGATCAGGGGCCGGAACACGGGCATGTCCACCGCGTCGTTGGTGACGGCCAGGCTCTCGATGGTTTGGCTGGCCACCTGGCCGATGGATTCCCCGGTGATCAGGGCAAGACAGCCGCAGCTCCTGGCGGTGCGCTCGGCGATCTTCATCATGAGCCGCCGCATGAGGACGGTGGTTTCGGAAGGGGGGCATTTGTCATAGATGGTGGTTTGTATCTCGGTGAAGGGGACCAGATACAGATCGAACGTGCCCGCATATCCGGCAACGATCTTCGCCAGCTCCACCACCTTGTCCCGGGCCCGCTCGCTGGTGTAGGGGTAGCTGTAAAAATGGATGGCCGCCAGGGACACGCCCCTTTTGGCGATCATATATCCCGCCACCGGGCTGTCGATGCCGCCGGAGATCAGCAGCATGGCCTTGCCGTTGGTGCCCACGGGCATGCCGCCGGCGCAGGGGATCTCCCCGGTGTACAAAAACGCCTTGTCCTGCCGGATCTCCACCGTCAGGGGCACCTCGGGACGGTGCACATCCACCTTCAGATTGGGATAGGCCTGCAGCAGCTCCCCGCCCAGCTCCCGGCAGATCATCTCCGAGGTCATGGGAAACCGCTTGTCCGCCCGGCGGGCAAAGACCTTGAAGGTCTTGGGCTCGTCCTGATAGGCGGCCATAAGGCGGATGCCCAGGGCGCGGACATCCTCCCAGGTCTTTTCCCCGCAGGCGGCGACGGATACGGAATGGATGCCGAAGACCTTTTGGAGCCGCTGGGCATACTCCTCCAGATGCTCCTCCGGCAGATCATAGACAAAGATGCGGCCCTGCTCCCGGACCACACGGGGCCGGGCGTCGGAAAGGGCCTCCTCGATCCGCTCCACCAGCTTGCGCTCGAAGAAGGGGCGGTTGAGCCCCTTGAGATGTATCTCCGCATATTTGACGACCAATGCGCTGTTGTTCATGTTGCTGTTCGTTCCTTTTTCTATCTTCTTCTGTATTTTCGCAGGAAGCTGACCTGCTCCGAAACGATCTGGGCGGCTTTGTCCATCTCCTCCAGGGTGTTGAAGGGGCAGAGGCTAAACCGGATGGCCCCCTCCTGCCGGGGACCGATGATGCCCGCCGCCGTCAGGATCCGGTTTTTCCCCGCCTTCCGGGCCGCGCAGGCCGAGCCGGTGGACACGCACACATCGAACTGCTCCAATGCGTGGAGCAGCACCTCTCCCCTGACCCCCAGGAAGGACAGGTTCAGGATGTGGGGCGCCGCCTCGTCCAGGGAAGGCCCGTTGAGGACCACATCCGGGATGGTCATCAGGTTTTCATAGAGACGGCGCTTGCAGGCGCGCATGTTCTGCCGCCAGGCTGTCAGGTTCTGCTCATAGGACAGGACCGCCCTCTCCATGCCCAGTATGCCCGGAACGTTCAGCGTGCCGGAGCGCAGGTTGTTCTCCTGCCCCCCGCCGATCTGCCCGCCGGCAAAGCGAACGCCGGAGCGCTTGTACAGGGCGCCCACCCCCTTGGGGGCGTGGAACTTGTGGGCGGAGAGGGAATAGAGGTCCACCCCCAGATTGGCCGTGTCCACCTTCATGTAGGCCTGGACGCCGTCGGCATGGAAGATGGCCCGGGGCGCATAGCGGCGGATCAGCCGGGCTGCGGCCAAAAGGTCCGTCACCGTCCCCAGCTCGTTGTTCACATGCATCATGGACACCAGGGCCGTGTTCTCCGACAGGGCGTCCCGCAGGACGCTCAGATCCGGATACCCCTGCTCGTTCACCGGCAGGATGACGATATCCACCGTTTCGCTGTTCTGCAGGGACCGGACCGCCTCGAACACGGAGGGGTGCTCCACCGCCGTGGTGATGATCCTTTTGGGCCCGTGCCAGCCCTTCAGGCTGCCGAAGATAGCGGTGTTGTTGCTCTCCGTGCCGCCGGAGGTGAAGATGATCTCCTCCCGCTTCGCTTTGAGGGGCCGGGCGATGATGTTCCTCGCCTCGTTCACCCGTTTTTCCGTCCGCGCCCCATAGGCATAGGCGGCGGCAGGGTTGAAGAACTCCTCGGTCATGGCCGCCATGGCGGCCTGGGCGGCCTCCGGCAGCGTGCGCGTCGTTGCGCTGTTGTCCAAATAGATCATAGCAAATCCCATCCTGTTGCAAGGTATACTCTATGCTATTCAGCCCGCGCCCATAGAGTTACCGCCCGTTGCGCTGCCCTATTTATACCACACTATCCCCCGGGACACAACGAAAAAAAGAAGGGCCTCCGGCAAATGTTTACACATTCGTCATCTATCGGCAATAAAACTTCAACAAAGCTACCCTATAATCTAATGTGTTTCTATGTAAATATGTCCTAAGGAGGCTTATCTATGATCTGCAAAAAATGTGGAGCCTATAATCCTGACCATGCGACCTTCTGCAAGGTTTGTGCCGCAAACCTGAAGGAGCAGCCGGAAACAGACGCCCCCGAGGAAGTCGCCGCGGTGGAAGAGACCGTCGAGGAAAGCTTCCGCCCCAAGCGCGGCAACATTCAGGCGCCCGACTTCTCCTCCCGCCGTTCCGCCGCCTTCAAAGCCGCCGAGCACAAGCCCGCGCCGGCCGAGGAAGCGGAGGATGATGTGCCCGCGGAGGAGGAACCTGAGGAGCAGGAAAGCAAAAAATCCCCCTTCGCCCGTCCCGCCGCGCCGGTGAAGAAGCGCCGCGTCCTTGACGAAGAGGACGAGGACGACGAGGATGTGGATGAGGATGAGGACGACTACGACGAGGAGGAGGACGACGCGGAGGCCGAAAAGCTGGAATCCGAGCCGAAGACCACCCGTTTCTCCCGCATGTCCGCCAAGAAGCGTCCCCCCGTCGCAGAGGAGGACGAGGACGACGACGAGGATTATGACGACGAAGACGACGAAGACGACGAAGATGACGACGACTTCGACGAGGACGAGGACGATGGATATGAGGAATATGAGCCCACGCCCCCGCGGCGGAAGAAGGCCAGCCGGAGCCAGAGCAAGAGCGGCGGCGGCTTCAACATCGTCACCGTTCTGGTGGCCTGCCTGCTGGTGATCCTGCTGCTCATCGTGGGCATCGTCGCCTTCTGCAACATCAAGGGCGGCACCACCCAGCAGCGGCTGCCCGGCTTCTTGCAGTTCAATTGCGGCGGGAAGAAGGCCCCTGACAAGACCACTCCCACCCAGCCTGCATCCACCGAGCCTGTGAACGCCCAGGCGAACGAGCCCACGGCCCCCTCGGCCCCGGTCACCGGGACGGAGGTGGACTATTCCGTCACCACCCTGGAGGAGCTGATCGACGACAAGGGCAATCCCAGCATCAGCATCCATATGGTCTCCCGGCCGGGCGACACCGTGACCATCGTGCTGCCCAACCAGGACGACTATGTTGTTCAGAACAACGAGGCCAGCGACCAGCCCTATCTGCTGACCATCCCCAAGTTCTGCTTCTTCCCCAACACGCCGCTGACGGAGTCCGTGTACACCGTGACGCCGCAGATCCTAGTCACCCATGCGGACGGCACCCAGGAGTCCCTGTCGGTGGATTCCTTTGAGCTCACCTTCCCCACCATCCAGCTGGAGCTCACCGAGCCCGCCCCCGACACCATCCCCGCGGAAGGCATCATGGCTGCGGAGGGCAACGAGCTGATGCTCAAGGGCAAGGTGGACGATCACACCGTGACCGTGACCGTCAACGGGCAGCCCGTCGTCAACATGTATGAGGGCGGCAACTTCGAGTATCTCTATGGCATGCAGGGCGCGGAAGCGGAGACGGTGCTCATCGAGGCCACCAAGCCCAACTATGTCTCCACCTCCTATTCCTTCACGGTGACGCCCTATGTGTTCGTCCCGGAGCAGATGACCCTGACCGTGGTTTCCGACATCAGCAAGCTCCTTGCCGACAAGAACAACAAGGTGACCGTGACCGGCACCACCGTTCCCGGCGCCACCTTGACCGCTACGCCCACGGCGGAGTATCAGTCCTCCATCGTCTGCGGCTCCCCCGTGGTGGATGCGGAAGGCAACTATTCCTTTGAAGTGACCTTCGACAAGAACTACTACGGCATCGCCTCCATCACCATCCACGCCATGAAGGACGGCTATGAGGAGGGTGAAACCGGCTGCATCGTTTCACGGATGTATGCCGATCGTCAGGCCGCCATCAAGGGCTACGCCAAGACCAAGTCCTATCACGAGGTCCCCAGCAGCTATGCCTATGCCAAGGTGCTGGAGAACCCCACCGATGCCGGCTTCTATCGCTTCGTTGGCAAGATCGCCTCCGTGGATCCCGAGACCGGCGTGGTGACCTTCACCGTCAAGACCAGCTCCAAGGAGACCACGACCATGTATGTGCTCAACGCCAGCGCCAAGTGGGAACCCGACAAGCGCGTGGGCAAGGCCTACAAGATCTATACCACCCTCAACGGCCTGTACACCGACGGAACCAGCCTGTATGTCACCGCCTGGTTCGTGATGAACGACTGACGATGCGCATCTGGGCCAAGGTATTGGAAGATCATAGGATCATGCGTGAGACCGTGCGGGAGTTTTCTTCCGCACGGCCTTCCGATTTGGAGGACTGGAGCCCCATCCTTCACGAGTTGTGCCAGGATCTGGATCTGTGCCGGCCGGTGATTTTGAGAAAGCATGTCCATGATCTCAAGCAGTTTTCCCGGGTCGTGTTCAAGCCTGCCGACTTTATCGAACCCGTGGATTTTGACGAATTCGAGGTCGAAGTTTTGGCCGAAAAAAAGAAACGGAGCACAAATCCCTATTCCTTCGCATAAATTTCCCTCCCTTTCGACATACTACCGTCGAAAGGAGTGGCGAAGGAATGAACGTACTTGCTTTAGTCATGATGGTCATCGGCGCCCTGAACTGGGGGCTCATCGGTCTGTTTCACTTTGACCTGGTGGCGGCCCTCTTCGGCTCCATGACCACCTTCTCCCGCATCGTTTACGCTTTGGTCGGCATCGCCGGCATCTGGGGCATCGTGATGCTCTTTCAGCGAAACGTGCGACACACGGGAGAATACGCAGATTGACCCTGAAACAGCCTGAGGCCTGTCCAAAATGGATGGGCCTCTTCCTTTCTCTTTACAGAAGGGTGGGCTTTGGTTTATACTTTTCTTCACAAAGAAAAGGAGCTGAACCATGAAGATCGCATTGATCGCCGGGGCCTCCGGCGTGATCGGCGGCGCATGCGCCAAGGCGCTGGCCGAAAAGGGATATGCCCTGGCCCTCCACTTCAACGGCCACGCGGAGCGGGCGCAGGCGCTTCTCAATGTCCTTCCCGCCTCTACCCCTGTCGCTCTATTGCCTGCCGACATTTCCCGGGAAAACGAGGTTTCAGAGCTTTTCAGGGGCATCGAGGCGCATCTTGGCCGGATCGATCTGCTGGTGAACTGCGCCGGGGTCGCCCTGCCGCAAAAGGCGCTGGACGAAGTGAGTGTGGCGGAGATGGATCGGATCTATGCGGTGAACGTGAAAGGAGCCATGCTCCTCACCCGGGCCGCTATCCCCCACCTGCTGCGCAAGGGCGGCGGCGCCATCGTCCACGTTTCCTCCCTGTGGGGCATCACCGGCGGCTCCTGCGAGGCCGTATACTCCGCCTCCAAGGGGGCCGTCAACGCCTTCGTCAAGGCCATGGCCAAGGAGCTGGCCCCCGCCCACATCCGGGTGAACGCCGTGGCCCCCGGCCTGGTCCCCTCCCCCATGAACGATCACCTTTCCCCGGCGGACAGGGAAGCCTTTCGGGCCGACACCCCTTTGGGCATCCTCATCACCCCGGAGCAGGTGGCCGAGTCCGTTTGCTATCTTGCCCAGGCGCAGGCCGTCACGGGGCAGATCCTGTCCGTGGACGGCGGCATCGTGATCTGATCCCCAGCTTCCAAAGGAGACCTCCATGTGGCGTCCCCAAAAAGTTCATCAGGACCCCGGCTTCCTGCCGAATGACAGGATCATCCTGCATGCCGACTGCAACAGCTATTTCGCCTCCGTGGAATCCATCGACCACCCGGAATACAGGCAGGTGCCCATGGCGGTGTGCGGCGATCCCCAGCTGAGGCACGGCATCATCCTGGCCAAGAACGAGCTGGCCAAAGCCTATCACATCCAAACCGCCGAAACGATCTACAGCGCCCGAAAAAAATGTCCCGAGCTGCTGCTTGTCCCCGCCCACCACGAGAAATACGGAGCCGTTTGCGAGCGCATCAACGCCATCTATGAGAGCTACACCGACCTGGTGGAGCGGTTCAGCATCGACGAGAGCTTCCTCGATGTGACCGGCAGCCGCCATCTGTTCGGCTCCGGTCAGGAGATCGCCGACGAGCTGCGCCGCCGCATCCGGGAGGAGATCGGCGTGACCATCTCCGTGGGCGTGTCCTTCAACAAGGCCTTCGCCAAAATGGGCTCCGATTATAAAAAGCCCGATGCCACCACCGTCATTTCCCGGGAAAACTACAGGGAACTCCTCTGGCCGCTGCCCATCGGCGAGCTGTTGTTCGTGGGCAAGTCCGGCGCCCTCCTTTTGAGGGAGCACGGCATCCTCACCATCGGGGATCTGGCCCAGGCGGACCCTGCGTCCGTCTCCTCCTTCTTCGGCAAGTCGGGCCTTCATCTGCAGCGGTCCGCCCGGGGCGAGGACCTCTCCCCCGTCCTCCCCGCAGGATATGCGGAGCGGCCCAAGAGCATCAGCCACAACGTGACCTTCGACCACGATCTCATGGACCCGGCGGAGATCCAGGCGGGGCTAACCCTGATCTCGGACCAGGTGGGGACCCGGCTGCGGCGCAAGAAGCTGTTTGCCTCCGTGGTCCAGATCCAGATCAAGGACACCAATCTGAAGGTGATCAACCGGCAGACCCAGCTTGCCCAGTTCACCTGCAGCACCCGGCTCATCCGGGACACGGCTGCCGCGCTGCTGCGGGAGAATTGGCCGGAGGGCAAGCCCATCCGGATGCTGAGCGTGGGCGTCACCGGGTTGAGTATGGATGGATCCGTGCAGCTTGATCTATTTACAGATTCCGCCAAAGCCGAAAAAGCCCGGCGACTGGACGACGCCGTGGACTCCATCCGCGCCAAGTATGGGAGAGAATCCCTCCGCTTTGGCCGGACCATGGATACCTGACGGCAGCAAAACAGGACGGTCCAAGACCGTCCTGCTTTTGTTGAATGATCGAAATCTTATTTGATCTCGCAGGTGGCGCCGACTTCCTTGAAGGCGGCAACCAGCTTCTCGGCGTCTTCCTTGGAGATGCCTTCCTTGACGGGGGCGGGAGCGCCATCGACCACAGCCTTGGCTTCCTTGAGGCCCAGACCGGTCTGCTCGCGAACGACCTTGATGACCTTGATCTTCTCGGGGCCGACTTCCTTGAGGATGACATCGAACTCAGTCTTCTCTTCCACAGCCTCAGCGGGGGCAGCGGCGGGGCCAGCGGCCACAACGGCACCGGCGGCGGCGGAAACACCAAACTCCTCCTCCAGAGCCTTGACCAGCTCGGCCAGCTCGAGGACGGACATTGCCTTCAGATCAGCAATCAATTTTTCCTTATCCATGATAAATCTCCTTAAATTTTTTTATTTTTGTTCTGTGGGCCAATGCCCGGTCCTTTACGCTTCGGGGGCTTCGCCCTTCTGCTTGGCGATCTGATCCAGCACGATAACGAACTTGGAAATGGGGCTCTTCATGCTGCCCAGCATGCGGCTGATGAGCACTTCCTTGCTGGGAAGATCGGCGATCATGTCCACATCGGCGGCGCTGGTCAGCTTGCCGTCCACGATACCGCCCTTGATTTCGCACTTCTTCGCCTTCTTCACGAAAGCCTTCAGAATGCGGGCGGGGGCCACTTCGTCCTCATACCCGAAAGCGTATGCCACGGGTCCCTTGAGCATATCCTCGATCTTGGAATCGATGGAAGCATTCTCGGCGGCGCGGGACACCATGTTGTTCTTCAATACCACGTATTCCACGTTCTCCTTGCGCATGCTCCGACGCAGCTCGGTATCCTCGGCCACGGTGATGCCGCGATAATCGAAGAACACGATGGACTTCGCCTTCTCGATCTTCGCCTGGATCTCAGCGACCTTGGCTGCTTTTTGCTCGATAAACTTCGCGTTTGCCATTGTTTCACCTCCTTGTATAAAAAATCCTCCCGTCGCTTGAAGACGGAAGGACATGAATACACAGGATTCGTGTTCCACCACCTCGGCAGGATTTACACGGCTCTCACCGCTACCGGCTGTCTCTGGCGACGTTCGGGAAATATTATAGCTCCTGATGCCGAGGAAGTCAACCCCTTTTTTGAACGATTCAGGCTTTTTTCACGATCCGGGCCCCGGTCTTGAAGATGGAGTTTTCCGGGATCTCGCCGCGGACGCAGCTGGTGGGATACACGTTGCTGTGGCGGCCGATGACGGTGCCGGGGTTCAGAACGCTGTTGCAGCCCACCTCCACAAAATCGCCCAGCACGGCGCCCACCTTCTTGCGGTTGGTGGGCAGCTCCGATTCGCCGTCCTTCAGGACCACCAGAGTCTTGTCGGACTTCACGTTGCTGGTGATGGAGCCTGCGCCCATGTGGGCCTTGTAGCCCAGGACGGAATCGCCCACATAGTTGTAGTGGGGGACCTGCACGTTGTCGAAGAGGATCACGTTCTTCAGCTCCGTGGAGTTGCCCACCACGCAGTTGTCGCCCACCAGGGCGCTGCCCCGGATGAAGGCGCCGGGACGGACCTCGGTTTTGTGCCCAATGATGCAGGGACCGGCGATATAGTTGTTGGGATAGATCACGGCGTCCTTGGCGATCCACACATCCTCCCGAGGATGGTCGAACTCCTCCGCACTCAGCGTGGCACCCAGCTCCAGAATGAAGTCCTTGATGCCGTCCAGGACCTCGTAAGGATAGGTTTTGCCCGCAAACAGAGGGGCGGCCTTGGTGTGGGAAAGATCCAGCAGCTCTGCGATGGTATACATGGTTTGCCTCCCTTATTTGATGCGGATGAGCTGTCCGGCCTCGTCCATGGCCTGGATAATGGCGTCCACTTCCCTTTCGCAGGCCTCCGGGGTCGTGGCCTCGGCCATGACCCGCAGCACGGGCTCCGTGCCGCTCTTGCGCAGCAGCACCCGGCCGGCGTTGCCCAGCCGTTCCTCCGCCGCCTTCACCTCGGCCTGGACCCGGGGATCGTTCATAGTCTCGTCCTTATCCTTGACCACAACGTTTTTGAGCACCTGGGGATACATCTGGCAGGGCTCGGCCAGGCGGGACAGGGTGGTCTTTCGATCCAGGATGACCTGCATGATCTTGATGGCCGTCAAAAGGCCGTCGCCGGTGGTGGCATATTTGCTGAAGATGATGTGGCCGGACTGCTCGCCGCCGATGCGGTGGCCGTTGGCGCGCATGTTCTCATAGACATAGCGATCGCCCACAGCCGTTTTTTCATAGCCGATACCCCGGGCATCCAGGGCCTTATAGAGGCCAAAGTTGCTCATGACAGTGGTGACCACCTTGGTGTTGCCCAGCTTGCCCCGCTCCTGCATATAGCCGGCATAGATATAGAGGATATGGTCGCCGTTGACCACATTCCCCTTCTCGTCCACGGCCAGGCACCGGTCCGCATCGCCGTCGAAGGCGAAGCCCACATCCAGATGGTTCTCCCTCACCAGCTTCTGCAGGTTCTCGATGTGGGTGGAGCCGCAGCCCTTGTTGATGTTGAGGCCGTCGGGGGTGTTGCCCACCACATAGGTGTCCGCGCCCAGGGCGTCGAACACGCTCTTGGCCATCTGCCAGGTGGAGCCGTTGGCGGAGTCGAGGCCCACCTTCATGTGCTTGTAGGAATGGGTGGCCAGGCTGATGAGATAGCCGATGTAGCGGTTCCTGCCGGCGGCATAGTCGATGGCCTTGCCGATGTTCTCCCGCTCCGCCAGGGGGATATCCTCCCCCAGCTGGCCGTCCAGATACTTCTCGCACAGATCCTGGACCTCGTCCTCCATCTTCTCCCCGTGGCCGTTGATGAGCTTGATGCCGTTGTCATAATAGGGGTTGTGGCTGGCGGAGATCATGATGCCGCAGTCAAAGTCGTCGATGCGGGTCACATAGGACACGCTGGGGGTGGTGGTCACATGGAGCATATAGGCGTCGGCGCCGGAAGCCGTGATGCCGGAGATGAGGGCATGCTCCAGCATGTAGCCGGAGCGGCGGGTGTCCTTGCCGATGACGATGCTGGCCTTGTGATCCCGGCCATAGTACCAGCCGATGAACCGGCCGATCTTATAGGCATGCTCGACGGTCAAATCCTTGTTGGCTTCGCCGCGAAAGCCGTCTGTTCCAAAATACTTTCCCATCTTGGCGGCTCCTTACAGCAGCTTGGCCGCTTCAAAATCCATATAGACGGTCACATCCGGATGGAGCTGGAGCACGGAAGCGGGGACCTTCTCGGTGACGGGGCCCTGGAGCATCTCCTTCATGATGGGGGCCTTGGCCGGCCCGATGGCCATGAGGATGATGGAGCGGGCCTGCATAACGGTTTTCACGCCCATGGTGACCGCGTGGGTGGGCACATCGTCGATGGAGGCAAAGAAGCGCTTGTTGGCCTCCCGGGTGGATTCCGTCAGCTCCACGATGTGGGTCAGGGATCCGAAGGGGGTGCCCGGCTCGTTGAAGCCGATGTGGCCGTTGTTGCCGATGCCGAGCAGCTGCAGATCCACGCCGCCCGCCGCCGCGATCTGCTTATCGTAGGCCGCGGGGTCGCTCACATCGATGCCGGAGGGAACATGGGTGCGGGCCTTGTCGATGTCGATATGATCGAACAGGTTGTGATCCATGAAGTAGCGATAGCTCTGGTCGTGGGACCCGTCCAGGCCCACATACTCATCCAGATTGAAGCTGGATGCATCCTTGAAGGAGACCTCCCCCGCCCTGTTGAGGCGGACCAGCTCGGCATAGAGGCCGAGGGGGGTGGAACCGGTGGCGCCGCCCAGGATGGCGTTGGGCTTGCGCTTGAGAAGATCGACATATTGCTGAGCAGCCATGGCCGCAATGTTTTCGGCAGAATCAATGATGACTTTCATAGAATACCTCCTGAACCAAATATGTAGTATGATATCACCATATGCCCATTTCTGCAACGAATTTTTTGTATCCTGCAGAAGTCCATTTTTTCCCACAAAATAAGGGGTTGCATCTTGCGCTTCAGCCCAAGATCTTGTAAAATAGGGGTGAGGTTTTTCGGCGGGGAGGAAAGTCAAATGCGTTTTTATTGCACGGCGGAGCGCCACGAGGCGGGCGGACCGGGGCTGTTCTATCTTGCCCGTTCCGAAAAGCAGCTCCCGTCCCTGATCCAGTCATTCGGCGGAAAGGTCCAGCTGATCTATCTGGACCCGCCCTTTGGAACGGGGGACGCCTTTCTGGCCAGGGGGGACAAGGAGGACGCCGGGCTGCCGCTCTTTCGGGACGACATGCCGGAGGCGGCCTATCTCAAATGGATGCGCGCCATCCTGACCGGCTGCCGCGCCCTGCTCGCCCCCAGCGGCAGCCTGTATCTGCACATCGATTGGCGCATGAGCGCCAAGCTCCGGCTGATGCTGGACGAGATCTTCGGCCCGGACAACTTCATGGACGAGATCGTCTGGAGCTACAAATCCGGCGGACGGGCCACCCGCTTCTATCCCCGCAAGCACGACACCATCCTCTTCTACCGAAAGAGCCGCAAGGTCTATTTCAACATCTCCGCCGTGGGGCAGCCCCGGGGGCCCGAGCGGCGAAACCACATGAAGCAGTTTGTCGGCCCCGACGGCAGGGTCGGCTATTCCATCCGCACCAACGGCAAGGTGTACACCTATTATGAAGACGACCCGATTTACCCCACCGATGTTTGGACGGACATCGAGCATCTGCAGCAGAAGGACAGGGAGCGGCTGGGCTATGCCACCCAAAAGCCGGAGGCCCTTTTGAAGCGGATCATCCTGGCCTCTTCCCGGGAAGGGGACCTGGTGGCGGACCTGTTTTCCGGCAGCGGCACCACCGCCGCCGTGGCCGTCAAAACCGGACGGCGCTTCCTGGCCGTGGACATTTCTCCCCTGGCCCTCATCACCCTGCGCAAGCGGCTGCTGACCGCCGCCGCCAGCCCCACGCTGCTGGACGAGCCGGCCATGGCGCAGCAGCCCATGACGCTTCACTATCCCGCGTCCCGCTGCCGGTGCGACGCCCCGTGGACCGTTGCAGACAACGCCGTCCGCATCCCCCAGGCCACGCTGAACCGCCGCCCCTCCCCCCTCGCCTATGCCGCCATCGGATCCGTGGCGGACAATGTGTTCCACCCCTGGCGCACCATGGGCAAGCCCAAACTCCCGCTGCAGCTGCCCCTCCCGCCGGGCGAAACTTCGGCCGTGGTGCAGCTGGTGAACGCCTATGGGGACCAGGTTTTCTTCTCCGTTGGAAAGTGAAGCCTGCAGAACATCCGATACAGCAAAAGAGCTGTGAGCAAAGGATGGCAGAAGCTGTACTCTGTAAAGGGTGGTTTTCAAACCGCTACTACAGAATAGCTGCGAGACGATCCTTCTGCGGTAAATGAAAGAAACATTGCGGCTATCGGAAAGGAGTTATATCCGGCTGGTAGCCGCAATTCATTTTATCACAGGAGGTCAAAGAAATGAAGTCCTATTTTGAGGAGCGCGGAGGAACGCATACGCAGGTTGGCGATTACCTGATTCCGAACCTGGTCATGGACCCGCAGCCGGAAGGCGAGATCGGCATATGGGGCTGGAGAAGAAAACGGTATCTGAAGGAACACCGGAAGGGTACATATAACGCCATGCTGCTGCAGGGCACCCTGACCCAGCACCTGATCGACACCAATGCAGCGGCGATGGATACGCTGGAATCCCTGGTCAAGCAAATGGCGAAGGCTGAGGGTGTTACGGAGGAAATAAAGCGCCGAGATCAGCTCGGCTGGGTCCAGCGCATGAACAACATCCGCAACCGGGCGGAGGAGATCGTTCGGAACGAACTGATCTATTCTTGACCGGGGGAACAACATGCGTATGGTGTTCAAGGTGCTGTTGGTTCCGGTATGGCTAGCGCTGTGCCTGCTAAAATGGACAAGCCTGATCGCCACAGGTATCGCGTCCGTGGTTCTAAGGCTGGGCGGGATGCTGTTGCTCCTGATTGGCGTCGCCTATCTGGTGCTGTGGTTTGAACCGATCCTGACGATCCGGGTGTTTGCGGTGGGGATCGGAGCGTTCATCGCTCCCCTAATTGCATCAGCAGTGACTGGTGTGCTGGAAGCTGAGCAGGATTTGGTCGAAGAATATATCCTAAACTAAGAAAAAAGCGAAGGAGCATACCATTAATTATATAATGAAAGCGCCGCCCGTATGGACGGCGCTCAAAAAAACAATTCGGAAGGTTAGTTTGCAAACAAAGGTTCAAGTGTTTCCGCGTTTTCTTCCAGTGCTTTCAGCACCCATACGCTCCAATGGCGCGCATCCTGTGAAGGGGAACCGAATACATAATCCTCCTGGCCAAAGTCGATGACGTCGAAGGCGGGAGTAGCCTTGCTAGCACCCTTTGTGCGATAGCTCATGGCGTCTGCCAGGGTGAATGAGACGCTGCCGTCCTTGCTCAAAGTGACCCAGCTGCTCAAATTGGTGCCGGATGCGGACTCGGAGGTGCCGTTAGCAGTCTGAGCTTCGGCTGCGGGCTTTTCAATGGTGACCGCGCCCTCCACATGCTCGCCGTACATCTGATCCACATATAGCGCCAGGGAGTTCCCAAGAATCTCGCTGGGCACATGACCGCCGTCCCACTGCCACTCAATGACCGCGTCCGTTCCGTTGTTCAGCCAGGCGATTTCCATGTTTAGCGAATTGAACATAGCGATATCGCCCTCTGCCGCCCCGCAGACGATCCGTGCCCAGGTGGGTGCCGCCGTGCCTTCCGCACCGATGTAGTTCAGAGGATTGTAGAGATACACCAGGTTCTTCCCGTAGGAGTCGCCCGCTTCAATCTCCGCAATGTCGGCCTGATAGGCCGCCAGCATCTCCGCATACGAACTGTAGTTAGAGGAGTTGACCGTGCTGGTGGCGGACTGGGTGGAGCCTGCATCGGGAGTGCCGACCTCCATTTCGTCGCCGCTGCCCTCGGCGCCGGTGGTTTCCGTTTCATCAGCGGGCATCTCATCTCCGGGGCCGCCGCTCATGCCATCAGGAGGTGTGCCGCCTGGGCCACCATTGCCGCCATCCGGAGGCGTACCACCGGGGCCGCCGCTCATGCCCGTACCGGGGCCGCCCATACTGCCGCCGTAGGAGGCCTTGGCATAACGTCCTTCGATGAATGCCGCCGCCTTATCCTGCGTCGTCATTGCGGCTACCGCTTCATCGGACAGCGCGGTACCGTCCGTATCAAACCATGTCCAGCCGTCAGCATAGTCCAGACTATCCACATACCACTGGAGATTCTCTACGAACTCTGCCAGGTACAGATCCATATAAGTGCCGCCATAGCCGTTAGTTTCCGGATATTTTACAGCATCATATTCAATGGTCAACGCCATGGTACTGTTCAGCTGACTGTCGCCGTCCAGATCAAAGCCGACCTTCGCTTCCTCGATTGTCAGGTTTTGACCGTTGATGTATTCCATGTATTCTTGGCTGAGACTGGCCGCCAATTCACGCTGGAAATCGGTATTGAAGCTGTAGCCTGTGTTCAGCGTGTACTCGAAAGCCATGGCCATGTCGGCCTCATACAAAGAGGTAATGGCGCTGTAAGCCACACAGCCCCAGGCACCGTCGGAAAGCTCCACTTCCTCGCCATCGATGGTGACGGTCGTGCAATAGGTGCCATCCCCGTTGGCATAGACACCCACTGCGCCGACAGCGATCTGATAGTCATAAAAGTCGGGATTGTTGCTGGTGGCAGCAAACATCGCCGCGTGCGCGCCGCCGCCGCTGCCGCCGGTAGACACCCAGTAGTCCACGCTCCCGGGCAGATTGCCCAGCAGGATATTGAACTTCACGAATCGGGCCGCGGCCTTCTGATCCACCAGACAGGAAGGCGCGTCGCCAGTATAAACCGTCGCGCCTGTCCCGTCAGTATAGCTGTCCTGTTTGCCGCGATTGCCGCAGGCCACGTTGATATAGCCTTCTGCCACATAGGTCGCGGAGGCTGTAGTGTTGGTGGAGCTGCCGTAGCCCGCCGCGCCGGTATTCAAAATGACCGGAGCGGTTGCAGCGGTGTAAGCCTGTCCGTTGGTGCTGGTGACCGTTGCTTCGTAGTCGATGGCAAGGCTGCCCTTAACGGACGCGCTGTAGCTTTCAGCCGTTACATCCGCCACGCCGTCACCGTCGGTGTCAACGCCGGACACATACGCGCCGGGCACGCAGACGGAAACACCTTCCTTGTTGGCGATCACTGGATTGGTCACCGCCGTCACAATGGAAAGTGTCCAAGCATCAGAGGACGCGCTGTAGGTCCATTCCTGATCCATATTCTTCAGATTCAAGGCATATTCAATGGCTTCCTTGTCCGACGCTTCGGCAGTCTCCGCCACAGCGGCGGAGCCCGTCAGAATCATGACAAGGGCCAGCAGCAGGGATAACCATCTCTTCATGTGTAAACCTCCTCGCAGTGCTTCTGTCGTTCCGCAGAATCCATCTTCCACGTTGCTGGGAGTATAGCACATGAAGATTGAAAGTCGATTGAAGCGGTTTCAAACTTTAGCCGGAAAGAATGCTGCCTGAATCGTAATGACTCCATCCTTCCATGAAGCGCTGATTTCACCGTGATGCGATTGCACGATTTTCTGTGCGATCGAAAGACCCAGCCCATAATGCCCGTCTCCGGCGCGCGAGCTGTCCGAACGGTAGAAGCGGTCGAACAGTTGTCTGCATTGCTCTTCGGATAGTTTATCACTCTGATTACTGACGCGTAGCAGCAGATGGTGACTCTCTTCCGAAAGGGAAACATCAATTTCGGAGCTTTCAATGCTGTACTGAATTGCGTTATCCAGTAATATGGAGATCAATCCCGAAAGCTGCTGCTCATTTCCTCGCATATGCAGACCGGGCTGCACGGAGGAATTCAGCACATGACCTTTTTCAAAAGCAACGCCCTCAAAGGGAAGGATCGTGCTTTCCGCGATATCGCTGAGACTCACCGCTTCCATGGGTGCGCTTTCTTCCTGCGCCCGCGTCAGCGCAAGCAGGCTTTTGATCAGTTTGCCGCTGCGTTCGTTCTCAGCCATGATGTTTTCCAGCCAACGATTGCTCCCGATTTCCCGCCGCAGCAATTCCGCATTGGTTGCAATGACGGATACCGGTGTTTTCAGTTCATGCCCCGCGTCGGAAACGAAACGCCGCTGTTCCTGCTCATTTCTTTCAAGCGGTCTGACCAGCAGGCCGGAAGTGAACCACACAATTACACAGAGGATGACAATCATCAGGCCGCCAAATCGGAGGGTATTCGCAAACAGGGTGGAAGTACCGTCCGACACCAGCGTGTTGTCCAGAAAAGAGACCAGCGTGCGGCCATCATGGTTTTCAAGGTAATACACCCAGGTATCCTCAACACCGAATGATCTTCCGCTGGCGGTGAGCCCCTGCGCCAGGATGATAAGATTCCCGTCCGCAATGTCGAACGGATCTGGATTGTTGACAGAGATGGCACCTCCCGTTTCATCCAGCTCGACGGAGCCGAACCGGCCGTTTCCCTGGGGCATGGCGTTGCGGGATGTCTCTCCGGGGGGAGGCCCAGCAGGCGGCAATTCTTCCGTTTCCGCCGGATTTCCGTTCTTCCAGTAGGCTTCTGTATAAAGTGTCAGCATCTCCCTGTCAGCCCGCATCGTTTCCCGGTAACTTATCCCATAGACGATGCCGATGGTTCCTAGAAAAAGCACCAACAGAACAAAGATGGAGACCAGCGCGATTTTGATCCGCAATTTACGATACATGGGCGTCCTCCTGGAGATGATACCCCTTTCCGCGCTCCGCTTTGATCCCCACGCGAGAGTCGAGAAAAGCGAGCTTCTTTCTCAGAAAGCTCAGATAAACTTCCACGTTGTTATATTCCGCCTCACTGTCATAACCAAATGCCTGCAGTGCAAGCTGCTCACGACTGAGGATGTTTCCATCTGAGCGGATCAGCGCTTCCATCAGCCGCGCTTCCCTGGCTGTGAGTTTGGTTGAGGTTTCTCCTTTCGACAGCTTCTGAGCATCGATTTCCAGACACAGGTCCGCATAGAGCAGCGCTTGTCCGTCTTTCGCTGGCACTCTTCTCGTCATGGCTCTCAGCCTTGCCAGAAGCTCCCTGGGCTCAAAAGGTTTTGTCAGATAGTCGTCCGCACCACTGTCCAAGCCGGTGATCTTGTCCTCCAGGGAAGATTTAGCGGTCAGCATCAGGATGGGGATCGTGATGCCCGCACTTCTGGCGGCAGAGACAATATCGAAGCCGGTTGCGCCGGGTAGCATGACATCCAGAACAGCCAGATCGTAGGAGTTCTCCACTATGGCATTCATGCCATCTTCGCCGTTTTTCATCGCATCAACGGCATACCCTTCCTGCCTTAATAGCTCCGCCAGTGCTTCGCTCATCCTTTTCTCGTCTTCCACCAGTAATATTTTAATCATCCGGAATACCTCAATGCAAGTCATGATTCTTTATATAGTATAACACAGCTACATTGAATGTTCATTGAATTATACTCCATGTAGACCAGTATCTTTTTTATGCGAAGCTACAATAATATATTGCCTTCACAAGACTGGCATTTCTATTCGTACCCCTTCGTCGGATGCTTTTTCCGGTAATAGCGTCGGCAGTGGTCGCTGCAATACAGCTGGTTGGGCCGAGAGACAAAGAACGCCTTCCCACAGTTCTTGCACAGATGGATGGGAGATTTAGGGTCGATGATCGTGAAGAAAACCGCCATCTGCAATCCCAGCAGCAGCGAGTGATAGTCCCACATCACCATCGGCCTGTCCTATAGCTCCAAATGACAGGTGGGAGCAGCGCCTTCGAAGATCTGCAAAGAGTAGCGAAAGGAAGTCCGTTCCTCATCGGTCAGGGGGATGCTGTAATAGTACATGGTAGTAAGAAAGTTGTAGGCAAAGGCGCGAAATACGCTCCTTATCCATATGCGGTGCGACTTTTCATACCAACTTCCCTCAGAAGTCGATGGATGGTGCGACTATTCGCACCATCCATTGGCTGCTCTT
>Ga0079305_1002138_pt1 | contig 19294 bp, 20 predicted proteins | sample LMS_cellobiose_e_FD_79183 | JGI IMG/M metagenome (GOLD analysis project Ga0079305, IMG submission 79183) | Rumen-fistulated moose microbial communities from Alaska, USA - LMS_cellobiose_enrichment | ecosystem: Host-associated > Mammals > Digestive system > Stomach > Rumen fluid ... | reverse complement strand
TGATCAATGAGCTGCTGAAGGCCAGTATCCAGAGCGAAGGTGTCATCAGCCTGTTTGACAGCAAATCCGTTGGCGAGAATTTCAACTTATTCGATCCTGCTGTTATGGATGAAATTTCCAAAATGAAGGAAAAGAATATTGCGGTTGAGATTCTTAAAAAGTTGATGGCTGAACAGGTGGCGATATACAAGAGGACTAACGTGGTTCAGTCTGAAAAGTTCTCGGACAGAATCACTAAACTGATGAACGCCTACTATAATGGGCTGATAACTAACGAAGAAGTCATCAAAGAACTCTTGAAAGCGGCGGAAGAAATCACGCAGCTGTATAAAAACGGCGAAAAACTTGGGCTTTCACAAGAAGAGCTCGCCTTCTATGATGCTCTTACTAAACCCGAACATATTCAAGATTTCTACCAAAACAATGAGCTGATTGACCTGACCCGGGAGTTGACAGAGCTGCTCCGCAAAAACCGCACTATTGACTGGCAGAAAAAAGAGACTGCCAGGGCGACAATGCGGAAAATGGTCAAGCGATTGCTGAAGAAGTATAAATACCCTCCGGAAAACTACGAGGAGGCTATCAGCACCGTCATCAGCCAGTGCGAAATGTGGACCGACAACATGGATACAGATTCAGCTCCGGCAGTCTATAACTTTGAAACTCCTAAGCTGCAAATGGTGGCTGAACCGTCTATTAAGTACGGCGAGAAAAAGGATGAAGAGTGAGGCCTCAGATGAACAAAATAGACAAAACCGATTCGCTAACAAAAATCCTTTCCCACAGACGCTTCACTGTTGATGTTTTTCAGAGGGAATACCGCTGGGGACGTAAACAGATTGAGCAGATGATTTCAGACTTCCAGGACACTTTTGAGGAATTCTATGATCCGAATGATCATGATACGCCCGAAGAAGTCGAGAACTACGGCTACTATTATATGGGGTGCATCATTTGTACGGGAGGATCCCCGAATAAGATCATCGACGGTCAGCAGCGCCTGACTTCTTTGACTTTGCTTCTGATCTATCTGAATAACCTTCAGATGGAACAGGCGGCGCACGGCTTCAGAATGGTAAAGTTCGAGGATATGATCTACGATGATCATTACGGCAAAAAGAGTTTCAATATCGATGTGGATGATCGTCAGCTGTGCCTTGAAGCACTGCTTTCAAACAATGATACCTACCAGCCCAATAATGAGAGCGCCCAAAACATGATGGATCGATATAAAGATATCAAGGATCTGTTCCCGGATGAACTGAAAGGGGAGGCTCTGGAATACTTCATCTACTGGCTGAAGGAAAAGGTTCTCCTTCTGGAGATTGACACGCCCTCTGAAGATGAGGCTCATACAATTTTCCTGACCATGAATGACCGTGGCCTTAGTTTGAATAGTGCAGAAATGATGAAGGCATACGTTATGCAGCAGATCATCGAAGCAGACAGGGCTGTTGTTAATCATCGTTGGCAGGATAACATCAATCGCATTAAGAGTGCGTCTTCCTATGATTCCAGCGGCATTGTAAACACGGAAGACGTTGAGTTTATTTCTACTTGGCTCCGGGCCAAGTACGCACAGACACTTCGAGAAGGTAAACGTGGTGCCAATGATGAGGACTTTGAACTTCTTGGCGAAAAGTTTCATACTTGGGTGCGCAGTAATGCAAAAACCAAGATGAGCCTCAATAAGTCTGTCGATTACAAGAATCTCGTAATGACAGAAATGACCCGTGTGACGAATCTTTACCTGAAGCTGAAGGAATATGGGACAACTCTGACGCCTGAATACGAGGAGGTGTTCTATAACGCCAATCGAGATCTGAATTATCAAACCACTATGATCATTGCTGCCGTCCGGAATGACGATTCTGATGAAGATATAAAGCGGAAAATCCAGATGGTTTCCAAGTTTGTTGATGACTTCGCGTCTATCCGAATTTTTAACTTTAAGAAGGTCAACTGGAATACAAATAAATATCTGCTGTTCCGCGTCATGCGTGAGATTCGCAACCAGGACTGCTGCACGGTCGGCATGGTGCTTGTAAGAGCGTTGCGCCGTATGGAAGTTAGCCTGGATGCCATTACAAAGTTCAGCCTGAACCAGTTCTCTGGCAGATATATGCTACACTTGCTTGCACGGTTCACGTCCTATGTGAATACCAAGATGGGCAATCCTTCGCAGTTTGATATCTATGTTGATCGGAAGCGCAAAGGCAACACCTATGATATAGAACATATTTTGCCTGATGATTACGACAGCTATCAAGACGATTTTGCATCTGCCGATGAATTCCAGACGTGCAGACAGATGATTGGGAACCTGATTATCCTGACAAGAGATAAAAATCGCAGTTATCAAGCAATGAAGTATTCAGAAAAGGTTGAAAAATATGTCGGTGACAACGTTCTTGCGCAAGCCTTGAATGATACCGCATATCACAACAACCCAAAGTTCTTGACCGTCGCATCCCAATACGGCTTTACTGCTATCCAGAAATTTACGAAGGACAGTATAAACAACCGTGCTAACATTTATCTGCAGATGGCAGTGGATATCTGGGACCCGAATGCGATTAAGGATATCGCAGGCGGTTGGGAGGATGAGGTCGAAAAGGAATTCTTCAAAAGCGAAAGCGCTCAGGAGTTCACAGTTGAGTATTACGATAAGAGTTGGCCTGACGCTCTTAAATATGGCTTTCTCTCAGCAAATATTGGTGGCTCAGGTAAATACTTGAAGAACATCCAAGAAGGCGATGTGGTTTACTGTCACATTGCCAGCTCGGGATTTGTGGGAATAGGAATCTGTACTGCTACAGCTGTCCCGATGACTGAATTCACAGTAAGTGTAGATGGTGCGATGATTCCGATCAATGAGGTACAGTGGCTGAAGCCGAACTACAAGGCAGCGCTTAAAGTAAATGAGGAAATCTTCATTCGTGTTGATTGGAAAAACTATGTCGAAGATCAGACCGATGGCTATTGGGAGAAAAGAATGACCTCCATTCCCCTCGTCGCATATACACTCAATGATCCGACAACACACAGGAAAGTGAGACAGCATTTCGGATATAAGGAGTAACAAGAAAATGGACACCAACTCAAAATATCGCCCTTTCTATATTGCCAAACTCCTTGAAGAGCTGACGGATGAGAACCACTATCTCACTACCGTTCAGATCATACAGCTTTTGGAAGAACGCTATGGCGTATCATCTCACCGCACAACAATCGGCCAAGATATCGAAGTGTTAAAGAAGGTAGGAATGGATATTGATTGCATTTCATCTTCCCAGAACCGGTATCGATTGCTCTCCCGCCGTTTTGACAATGCAGAGTTAAAGCTTTTGATTGATGCTGTAGCGTCGTCCAAATTCATCAGCAAGAAAAAAAGCACGTCACTGGCCGACAGGATATCATCCCTGACCAGTACGTATGAGGCAGAGAAGCTAAAACGTAACATCTCCGTGGAAAGCCGGATCAAGAGCGAAAACGAACTGACGCTGCTAATCATCGATGCTATCAACGAAGCAATTAACCAGAAAAAACAGATCCGCTTCCAGTATTTCCACTACAACGAGAGAAAAAAACGGATTGCGAAGTGGGACGGCTATTGGTACCACATAAGTCCTCATCGGCTGGTCTGGAACGGTGACTATTACTATGTGCTCGGATATAACGAGAAATATGATTCTCCTTCCAGTTACCGCATTGATCGTATCGTCGGACCGCCTCAGATCATGGAAGAAGACGCGCTTCCGATGCCGAAGGGTTTCAATCTGGACCGGTATATCAATTCCATGTTCAGGATGTATTCTGCCAGCGCGGCGAGAACCCCGGTGGAACTGATTTGCGACAACGACCTGATGGATGCCATGATCGACCGCTTTGGGCAGAGTGTAAAGACCAGAAAGGTGGATGAAAGTCATTTTGAAACAGACGTGACGGTAGCCGTGAACAGTGTCTTCTTTAGCTGGATCTTCGGCTTTGGAGGAAAGGTTAAGATTGCCCGGCCGGAAGATGTAAAAGAGAAGTATGCAGAAATGGTCCGGAATGCAGCGGAAGGACTGGATTAAACCTCCTCAATGGCTGCTTCGGACAGGGGTGTGACACATGCAGAGCAGATTTGAAGAAGGCGATACGGCCTGGATCGTGGTAAGCAACCGCATTATCCGAAAGGTATATATAGTGCGGCCGACGGCCGGCTTTTATATCGTGAAATTCGCCGACTCTGATGGAGCCATTCAGGTACGCGGAAGCCGCCTGTTTGCCACGGAGGAAGAGGCGAAAAATAGTGTTCACGGCGGCAAGGCTGAGACCAGAAACTGGTAGGTGTCAACAAAGTGTTGCATTCTCACCGCAAAAAAGATACATTTTGGCCCAAAATGCTACATTTCGGAGCAAAATAATAGATCGCTCTTCTCATGTGATACCCTGAGTACGCCCTAGAGGCAGAAAGGAAGGTCTCACAATGAGAAAAGGACAAGGAACATTCAAAGAACTCACCGCATTGTGGCGGCAACTGGACCCCCGGGGCAGATGGCTCCTGGTAGATCACGGCGTACGCTGAAGTAAAAAACATGCAGCGATTTCCCGAATGCCGAAGCAATATGCCAGGTCAGGAAGAGACACTGAGACTTCGGGAAGAAATGGATAAGAGACTGTATGGAACAGACGGAATGGAGCACGCTTGCTTCGGACGAAAAGAAGAAGACACTGTTTCTGAAGCAGAAGGAACTGCTTGATACTTTCCTGTCCCATCACGCGATCTCCCAGGCTCAATATGACAAGAGCCTGGGGGATTTGGAGAAAAAGATGGGAATTGAAAGAAATAATAACCCGATCTAAAGACTCTGTGCGCTTGTTTACCCGTGCATCTTCATGGAGGCATATAGCATGAAATATATTGACAAAAACAACCTCTTCGCGAATCGGTTCTTTAAGGACATTGATGACGAAACGTTTGATCTGATTTGCAATACTTTTGAATATATATCCGAACTTGTTTCATCGACAAAAGCACGCGTTATCCAGAATGGATCCAGCTTTAAAGGGGTATCCTTCAGTGACAAAGACTTTCAGCATTGTCAAGTGATTGCTGAACGTTATTATGAAAAGTTTCGTGATTTAGTGAATCTAAATGCTGTTTCTGAGCCGTGGCTAATTAAGGAAGTTGATATAGAGACCAAAGAGGTATTGGACGCAATCGAGAGCATCAAAAACATCAACGACAGCAAGAAAAAGATTGCTGTTAATATCGCGGAAGCGAAAAAAGCTCTTCGGAATGCTCCGGGCGGCAAACAAGGTGCAAACTTACGAATTAGTCTCACGAAAAATATAAGAGAAATGCAAGCAACATTATCAGATGATAATGCTCAATCACAAATTAACAAGGCAAAAGAAAGATTAACAAAAAAGGCTCTTTATATGGGGTGGTCGCTGACAAACTATCTTGGAACATTGATTGTTGGAGACGCAATGAGAGGAAAAGTCATTGAAAATGAGCTTTTACCGGCCCTAAAACTCTTTCCCAAGCTCATTCTCCTCGAAGATGAATATTATACAATGTATAAGAGTAAAGCGCGGAATTCTTCCTGCGACCTTATGCTTCTTTATAAGCTAATCGGCAAAGGGGTTCGGTACATAATAAACATCCAGGCGAAAGAAACTCCGTGGGGGCAGAATGCATTTTGTGTTTGTCAAGCAGAAGACAAACCAAATACTTTGGAGTGTATCATTTTGACTAAAGATAAAGGCTGGTGTGGTTTCTTTATTAATGCGGATCAGGACTTGAGTACCGGGGGGGTTCGCATAGAGACTCCGACCTGTTTACCAAGCGTGAAGGGAGCATGTCCATGTCTTCAAAATGGACAATGTATGTGTGTTTGGGATGAATGCCCCGAAAAGATTTATCCATCTATAATAACCGTAATTGGTATTCTTCAAGAATACTTTCAAACGCTTGACATAATCAAGGCTAGAAAGCGAAGTCACTCGGCCAAGAGTAATCAAAAAGATGCTAAGAACGTTACTTCATTCGTCCCATCGAATGCTATTCGTGTTTATGATTACTACACACGGAAGGAATTTAGCTCGATCAAAAAGGCTTTTGGTGGGCAAGGGGTATCAGGAACAGAAAAGTGCCCCCATACTCGTCGTGGAGGAATAAGGCATATGAAGGACGGGCGTACAATACCTTTTTGTGCCACTATTGTACACAAGGAAAGATTTGAAGGTTTTTCTGCTGCAGAACGGATGAATTTGTAGAATGGTTTAGACATAATACAGCAGACAGAGAATGAGGAGGACACATTATGAGCAGAGTGGATTTCGGGGCAAAACCCATCATGTTTCCGCAGCCGGTGCTGATCATCGCAACCTACGATGAGAACGGCGTGCCGAACGCCATGAACGCGGCGTGGGGCATCACGACGGATTTTAAAGAGATCACGATCAGTTTGTCGGAGCACAAGACGACCGACAATCTGGCTTTAAGGAAGGCGTTCACAGTCAGCATGGCGACGGAGGACTATGTGGTTGCCTGCGATTACGTGGGCATCGAATCCGGAAGAAAAGTCCCGGATAAGTTCGAACGCGCCGGCTTCCACGCGACAAAGAGCGCATTCGTGGACGCACCGCTGATCGACGAGCTTCCGATGGCATTGGAGTGCCGGGTAAAGAGCTTTGAAGACGGGATCCTGATCGGCAAGATCGTCAATGTATCCGCTGACGAAAGCGTGATCACGGACGGCCGGATCGATCCGAAGAAGCTGAAGCCGATCACTTTTGATCCCTGCAATAATGCTTATGTTGCACTGGGAGAGAAGGTCGGAAACGCGTTCAGTGACGGAGCGCAGCTGAAATAAGGGGAAGAATATGCCTTTTCGTATTATCCGTAATGACATAACCAAGGTCAAAGCTGATGCCATCGTCAATACGGCTAATCCTAAACCAGTAATTGGCAGCGGAACGGATTCAGCCGTCTATGCGGCAGCAGGCAAGGACCTGCTTTTGGAAGCCCGAAAAAAGATCGGGCCTATTGCGTGCGGAGACGCGGCATGGACGGATGGCTTCGCTCTTAAGGCAAAGTACATCATTCATACTGTCGGCCCGGTGTGGCAGGGAGGCGATCATGGCGAAGCAGATATTCTGCGCTCATGCTATGAGAGATCCCTTGCCATTGCCGATGAGCTGAAATGCAAAAGTGTTGCGTTCCCTGTTCTTGCGTCCGGCAATTACGGCTTCCCGAAAGAAGAAGCTTTAAAAATCGCGCTTTCAGAGATCGGTCGCTTCCTTCTCACGCACGAAATGAAGGTCATCCTAGTGGTTTTCGACCGAAAGGCACTCGTTCTTTCTAAGGACTTAATGGGAGATATCGAGGAGTACATCTCGGAAAATGCCGTCGAGCTTCTGAACAAAGAAGAATACAAAACTAACGATTCCAGCAAAAGACGTCATCAGAGGTTAGAAGACGTATTCATCACAGAGCCAGTTGATTCCATTGGAAGCGAAGCCCTAAATGATATTATGAGCCACAAAGGAAAAACCTTCCAGCAGAGACTGTTTGAACTGATCGACGAGCGGGGGCTGACGGATACACAGGTCTATAAGAAGGCTAATATCGACAGGAAGCTCTTCTCTTCCATCCGCTGCAAGTCGGATTATAAACCCAAGAAAGAAACGGCTGTCGCGTTGGGAATCGCTCTTGGCCTTGATCTGGACACCATGCAGGACCTTTTAGCCTGCGCCGGTATGACTCTCTCTTCCAGCGTTCCGTTCGACATGATTATCCGCTATTTCCTGTCCAAAGGACTCTATGATCTTTACGATATCAATACTGCGTTAGCTTACTACAATCAGAAGCAGATCGGTGAGTGAGCAGGGAAGAGGCCATTTGTCGTTTGACAAACGACCTCTTCCTTTTTCATTTGCGCTATGCTTTCATCATCAGGAGAAAAACTAAAGTGACGAAAGGGCGGTAGGCCGGTTCAGATACTACGGAGGGAGGCAGATTATGGATTATTACAATATCAAACGGGAGTTTTGTGACGAAGATCGTGCAGCGAGATTATATTTGCGGACCACGGTTGAGATGAAATCATCGCTATCAAGAGATAAATGGGAAGAGGAACTTTCACTGCGGGCATCAAAAGCCGAGCAGATAGGAAGAATTCGCCCTGACGAGAGAACAGGTTCCGACTGTGTTCAGGCTTTTATAGCCAATATGGCAGCGCCGTCCACCCTCAAAGAAATGCAGTATGTCGATGGGAAGTCACTTCCGGAAGATGTTTTATCCAGCTCTGAAAATGTGTGGACAGTCCCTAGATGGGCCAAGGCGGGAGATATAGTGTTCTTCATGCATACCAAAACTGCCAGAACAACACTTACACGTCTGCGCACGGAACTAGACCAGAATGATTCAGTCGGTGCATCGGAGCGGATGTATTTCCAGAAAATGATAAACCACAATCTGGATATCCATGCGCAATATGGCGGAAAGATCTTTGCTGTAGGAAGAGTGTGCGGTGGACCGGAGACCGTTACAGCCGAGGATCTGGCAAACGCCATTTTTCACTGGCGTTCCCGCGTTTACGCTTCAATAGACCATGTTACTCCTCTTGCAAATCCTTTGGACATCTCAGAGTTCAATGATTTGGTTATTGTCTCGCGCGGCAGTGCATTAACACCCTTGTATGATGATGAATTCGTAGGATTGAGGAAGCGGATTGGCGCGAAGAATCAACTTCCTAATTATCTGATGGAATGCATTGCAAGACCGGTGCCCCTCCGGGAAATCAATGCGGAGAACTGGATTAAAGTCGCCAACGACTATCGCCGCAGCTTTATTACGGAAAAGCAATACCGGAAGTTTTATCTTGATTATCTTCTGAAATGTGTTGGTGACCAGAAAAAGTTCTATGAGGAATGCCGGTGCCAGAGGCCAGATATTTCGGACAGCTTTATGGATTATGTCATCAAATTTGGGGGCAAGTTCCTTCCGGTTGAAGCAAAGCTTTCCGTTGGTGCTGAACCGCATATTAAAGATCAGGTCGGGAAATATGTGTTCAATACAATGATCCTGCTGGATAATATGAAGGGAAAGACAATAACAGGGAATGATTGCCATCATGGGAAGGTCCTGGTCGCCGACACAGATAATCTGTATATGTTCACTGCGGAAGGGAATACACTGACTCCGATTTTCAGATTAGAGGATCTTCGTTCTGCAGACGATGTTGGCAGTATCATTCAAAGTATTAGTAAGGCACTGAGATAAAAAGAAGGCCGCGATAGATTTGTCGTTTGCCAAACGACCTGAGTAAAAACAACCTGTGCTATGCTTTCACCATCAAGAAACAAAGGAGGATGATGAAATGTACGGAGCCATTTTAGGAGACATGATCGGAGCCCCTTATGAGTTTGATATGGGGGATAAAACAAAAGACTTTCCGCTTTTTGGCAAAAGGTCTCAGTTTACGGATGACAGCGTGATGACAGTCGCGGTCGCGGAAGCGCTGATGGATACTCTTGGTCAGCCAGACAAGACAGTAAAAGCCGCTCTGATCCGTGCTATGCAAAAATGGGGACATAAATACCCTTACGCTGGCTATGGCGGAATGTTCAGCGGGTGGCTGGATGAGGAAGATCCACAGCCTTACGGGAGCTGCGGCAACGGCTCTGCTATGCGCGTCGCTGCCACTGGTTGGCTGTACGGCAGTCTGGAAGAAACGAGGCATACCGCAAGGTCGACGGCAGAAGTCACCCATAATCATCCCGAAGGCATTAAAGGCGCGGAGGCCATCGCAGCTGCCATTTTCATGGGACGAAACGGCAGCAGCAAGGACGAGATTCAGGATTATATTGTCAAAGAGTTCGGCTATGATCTTTCCCGGTCCTGTGATGAGATCCGCCCGACCTATCATCATGTCGAAATCTGTCAGCAGACCATTCCCGAGGCGATCACCGCCTTTCTAGAAGGAACGGATTTTGAGGACGTAATCCGGACGGCTGTCTCGCTCGGCGGAGACTGCGACACCTTGGCCTGCATTGCGGGCAGCATGGCAGAGGCGTTCTACGGCATTCCCGCCATTCTCGAAGCCGAATGCCGCAGCCGCCTTCCGGAGGATATGCTTGCGGTACTAAAACGCTTTGATACCCTGCGGGGAAGAAAAACATCTCCCTTCGAGGATCCGTTCCTTTCAGGCAACAGGACGATCGAAGAAGCCATCGAAAAGTATTACGAAGACTCGAGCAAGGAGAATCTGATCGCCGTTCTGGAATCGATCCGGATCCGGATGCATGAAGACGGGCACCTGATCCTTCCGGTTATCCCGCCGGAACAGCAGATCGCGGAAATGATCGATGTGGATCAGATCAAAGTCGGTGATGTTTTCACTGCGCAGGAAGAACTGCATTTCAAAATGCATCACCTCCAGACGAATGACGGCAAGGTCTGGCTTGTGGCCTTTACCAGCCAGGCAGAGTATGAGAAAGGCGAGAAGGTTTCCGTCATTTCCAACTTCATTGACACGACCCTTAAGGGGTTCAAGAACATGAACGAGGAGGGAATTATCCTTAATCCCTGGGGCAAGTCGTTCCTCCTGACGAAAGAACTGGTAAACCTGATTCTGGATGCGGACAAGCCGCAGAATCATATCTATTTTGAGATGGGCGATATCACAGAGATGAAGGTGGATGCCATTGTCAACGCGGCAAACAATTCTCTACTCGGAGGCGGTGGCGTGGATGGCGCGATCCATCGCGCCGCTGGAAAAGGATTGGATGAAGAATGCCAGCAACTCGGCGGCTGCAAGACAGGTGAAGCCAAAATCACGGGAGGATGGCTGCTAAAAGCAAAGTACGTGATCCATACGGTAGGACCGATATACCGTCAAATAGATGCCGCAAAATGCGCCAAGCTGCTTGCGAACTGCTACCAGAACTCACTGAATCTCGCCAAAGAGTATGATCTGCACACGATAGCCTTCCCTGCAATCTCGACAGGGGCCTATGGTTATCCGAAGCAGGAAGCAGCGCTCATCGCGCTGCGCACGGTCTCCGCCTGGCTGTCGGATAACCCGAACTATGGTATGGCTGTCATCATGGTCTGCCTGGATCAGGAAACAAGAATTTGCTATCAGAATGTAATCGACGCATGCGCGCCAGGAAAGGAATAAGAAATGAAGACGATCAGAGTTACAGGAAAAGGCAAGATAAAGATTCATCCGGACATGACAAGAATCACGATGACGCTCGATGGACTTTGGCCACAGTATGGGGATGTGCTGAAGCATTCGTCTGAAGATACGGAAATACTCAAAGCTCTGCTTGAAAAGTATGGCTTTAAGAAAACAGATCTGAAAACGCTGAATTTTAGCGTAGATCCAGAGTATGAAAGCTATCAAGAGCAAAAAGCCTGGAGACAGCGGCTGCTTGGCTACCGCTTCCGCCATGTAATGAAAGTGGAATTTGACTCAGACAATGAGCGGTTGGGGAAGGTACTCTATGCCTTGGCGAACAACAAGGAAGTGACGCCGGAGTTTAGGATCAGTTATACGGTCAAGGACCCGGAGGCTTCAAAGAATGAGCTCCTTGCCGCTGCGGTCAGGGATTCGCAGGACAAAGTAAAGGTGCTTTCCGAAGCAGCAGGCGTTGCCTTGAAGGAGCTGCAGAGCATCGATTACTCCTGGGGAGAAATCAATTTTGAGGTTGCTCCGATGAACCGGCTGGAATCAAAGATGATGGTCTGCGAAGATGGGGAGGATTTCGGCAGCTATGACATAGACATCGAGCCAGATGATATTGAGGTTACCGATACCGTCACTGTGGTGTGGGAGATCGGATAAGGAAAACGCATAAAAGCATTATCTGTTACAGGAGTATTGGTGAATCCTCGCTTTAAAAATGGAGTTTTGGATGCCCGACACACAAGTAGAAAGCAGAGCTAAATGCTCTGCTTTCTACTTGTGAAAGTCACTTATATACGGCATTAACTACGTGTGATTTCATGGTTTGCATCAAGATCGTCATTTCGACCATATATGATGTCTTTGCCGCTAGCAATAAAATCAAAGAGAAATGGGCGACCAACAGTTTCGAGGTCTTCGTCATCCACTGGAATCCCATACTCAAGGAATTTTCCGGACGATGAATCATATTCCCAACAAATGGTATCATTTCTATGATAGGTGAGGGATTCAAATTCATCCTCGTCAACTTCGTGTGTTCCGTGATTAAAAAACATTGCGGCACCTCCATGCTTCCTTTTGATTGCTTTACTATTCTAACATAATCTTGATAGTTCAACAACAGAAGAACAAAAATCTTTATTTGACTGATCCTGAGTTTATTACACTACTCCGACCTTCATACACCATAAGGTGAAGAAGACGGCAAGGAGCACGGAGACAACCTGATGGGCTATGGTCATGATCCGCTCCCCGTCGATTTCATCTGTCTGGCGGCAGTGGATCCACTCCCCAAGAGAGATGCTGCCAAACCAGAACAGAAAAAGAGCTACGAGACCGAAAAGAATCCGCACAACAAGGATCATTCAATTCCTACTTATGATTGAGACTTGCTGTTGAACTGTGTGTGTCAAGCCTGATAGATACGACGTCTGCATAAAAGCGGGGCTCAATATAACAAATCCCGTTTTTTATGTCAAGCGTTTTGGATCATCTTTTTTGCCGATCCAGTCCTGGTGTCAGCTTATGGTGACACCAGGACCTTTTTGGACATATTTTTTGGATTTTCCTCTTGCATTCCGGGGAACACCTGCTATAATAAACACCGAACTGATGTTCGAGTTGTGGCGGGCAATTCGAACTCAAATACTTTCGGGGAGGTGATATGATGGGACGGCTATATGTGACAGTCAACTGCGACCAGACGGCTGAAGGTCAATGTATACCGAAAAGCATCAAATGGAACGAGACAAGATCCTCAAATATCCGGAAGATCCTACATATCTGTTCCTCTCCTACTGAATTTGAAGGAATTCGCTACACGGTTCTCATCGGTAGTGCGGAAAAATATCTATATAAGGCGGGAGACAAATGGTACGTAGAAATCAAAGAATAGGAGGAAGACGCATTGGAGAACTTGGTTTCATTCCAGGAACTCGATGTTCTGGGTGAAGGCCTCGTCAAGGACTATGCAAAGAAAGTGCATCGTTCGAATGCAATGTGTCTTGATATCGAAGGATTCATCACAGATTATCTTGGACTCAGTATTACTTACGAAGACATTGCTGAAGAGGACAAAAGCAAAATCGGATTCTTGTCCGATGGAAAGAGCCCTCTTCTGGTAACCAGGAACAAGGTGGAAACCTTTGTCACTTTCCCGAAGTGGACAATCGTGATCGAACGATTTCTGACCAGAGACAGTGAGTCTGCCAAAAAGCGCTTCACTCTTGCACATGAAGCAGCTCATGCTATTCTGGCGAAGCACATTCCGCTTCAGGCTGGAGGCTGCTTTCAGAATGAATTTGACAATACGATTCCGTACAGCAAGGAAGACATCAAGAGGATGTTTTCCCTCAATGAGGCCTGCGCCAACCGACTGGGAGCCGCGATTCTCATGCCCGAATACCGGATGGACCGCGCGCTGAAGAAATACAACGACGACAACAAGGTCCTTTGTTACGGAGGGGTCTTTCCTCAGCAGGAAAAATTGCTGATCCGCAAAATGGCCAACGCCCTGGGTGTTTCAGTGAGCGCCATGGCCAACCGGTTGAAAGAGCTGAAGCTGCTGAATAATCAACCACTGGATCAGTATATACGGGAGGAACTGCGATTTGGAGGTGATGAGATGTGACAGTGGATGAGATTGAGTATGACCATCGCTTTGATCCACCGACCGAAGAAAACCTGAGAAAGCTGGAGCTTTCCAGAGAAGAAACAGCAGGATTGATCTGCCGGGACATCAAGTGTCCCATATGTGGCTATCGTATTATGAGAGCTTATACCACGGAAGGCTGCGTCGTCGCCAAGTGCCAGCGCTGCAAATTTAATGGCATAATCAGTCTTCGGTGGTTCCGGAGACAAACACCTTCATTCCGTAACAGACGGTATTGACGGTCAACTACAACTGAATAATCACAGACGATTTGTAATCGCGCGAGCGGAGCAGGATCCGAAAGGACTGAAAAACTACCAAGCACCGTACGAAGCCGGATGTAAGAAACAACAGGCACTCTGTGCCCCATTCTTACTCCGATTCTGCGGTGCTTTTTCTTTTGCTCCAAATGCGCTTCGTACGGTGACCGGAATCCTTTTCCGCAAGACGCGGGAAAGGATGAAAGATGGCATACAACATTGCCGATGCGTACAGCGAATTCAAGAAGGAAATGGACTCATACAGGGAAATCTATATGAGGGAAGGACATTCAGAGGCGGAATTTGACGAGGTGTATCAATTCTGCAAAACCCAGTTCCTGCGGGATATGGCTTACTACCGCAGGACGCAGACACTGAGCAGCGGGTGGGACGACATGGATGATGAAGGGCAGAACCCTCTGCTAAAGGAGCATTGTGATGCGTTAAGCGTCACAATGCCGGAACCTTGCATTCATCAGTATGACTGGTTGGACCAGATAGAAAACCCTTCCGTGTATCAGGTTTTGGAAAGCTTTACTCCGTCTGAGCTTGAATTGATTGATCTGTCTATATTCAAAAAGATCAGTAAAGCTGAAATTGCCCGTATGAAGGGGGTGGATCGAACAACCATCAGCCATCATATCTCTCGACTACTGGGAAAAATAAAAAAAGTTCTCTGAGCTACCACGGTTTGCCCTTTCCCGTGCTCTACCACCTGAGGAAGTCATTCCTGGGTCAAAAGAAAGCAAAAGGAGAGCAAACAAGATGAGTAAGAAAAACAGGAGAAAGCCGCAGGGCATGGAGATCTGCCTCTGTCCCCGCTGTGCCAGTTCCTTCTACCACACCCCGGGAACCATTATCCGCCGGCGGTATCAGTACCAGGCAAAAATGGACCTCTGCGATTTTTGCAACTATCGCTACGGCATCGACTATGTTATCTCACATCGCGTGTCAAGTGTGCAAAATCGCAGTACGTCCGGAATTAGCAGAATTGATGGGACAAACGGCTCTGCATACACTGGTAACCGGCCGCAGGCTGGTTCAGCACAGTAAAGGTGGCTGCTATGGAGAAACTTTATAACCGGAAAGAGGCTGCGTCTTTCCTGGGTATCAGCATCACCTCTCTGGACAGAGCGCGATACGCCGGAAAGATCTCATACATTCAGTACGCGGAAGGCGGAAACGTATTCTTTACCGAAGCCGGGCTTCAGGAATACATGGCAAAGGCAACACACCGGCCAGCGGTAAGGACGGTGCCCACAACATATCGGACGATACGGTCCTCCCGAAACGGATGATACGGAGCAGAAATAACACGAAAGGAGCGCGAAGGCATGGCTAATAAGCGAAGACCGAGATTTGATTACGGGGAAGTAAACATCCGCGGTATCCATTATTACCGTGCCTTCGTACGGGATAAAAACAATAAGCGGATCGCATTATACGGGAAAACACTGGACGAATTGTGCGATAAGGTGGAGCAGGCTGAGAAGCAAATCAAGGAAGATATCTTCCGCGCAAGTACGCCGACCGTTAAGGAATACGCTGAGAAGTGGCTTCTGATGCAGTCTGCTCAGGTGCGTCCCAACACGATGATCGACTACACGTCAAAAGTGAAACTGCATATTATTAAGCCTTTGGGCAATAAACATATGGGCGAAGTCACAGCGGATGATATTAAGCTGGCACTGGTTGCTGCTTCCAGAAAGTCCGCCTCTGTCTTCAAATCGGTTGTTATTCTGTACAAGTGCATTTTTACCTCAGCCAAAGAAAGTCATGTCATTTCATCCAATCCGACAGTATTCCTTTCCTCAAGGGGCAAAGGGATTCCGCAGAAAGAAAAAGAAGCCCTGACGGATGAACAGGCAGAACAGCTGCTCGCCGCAATAAAGGGCCTTCCACCTTATGTGTTTGTTATGTTGGGATTGTACGCAGGCTTAAGACGGGAAGAGATTCTGGGACTTAAATGGGAGTCTGTTTTTCTGGATACGCCTACACCTTTTCTTCAGGTGTGCCATGCCTGGCATACGGAGCACAACCGGCCAATCATCCTGGAACAGTTGAAAACCGCAGCGGCAAGAAGATCCATCCCGCTCCCGGAAAAGCTGGCGGAATGTCTCCGGGAAGCCAGGAAGGAAGCAAAGTCTGCGTATGTCGTATCAAACAGCGATGGAGAGCCACTCTCCTACACACAGTTCAAAAGACTTTGGCATCATATCGTTGTGCGGATCGCCAGACCACGTCCTGCACGAAAGAAAGTGGGCGGAAAATATATCAAATATACGATCTATCCGAAACTCGGAGAGAAAGCCCGCAACAACGGTCATGTGACATATTGCCTCGACTTTGAGGTTACACCGCATCAGTTGCGGCACACATATATCACCAATCTGATCCACGCGGGAGTGGACCCTAAAACAGTTCAGTATCTGGCCGGACATGAAAGCAGCAAGATCACGATGGATATCTACGCCAAGGTCAAATACAACCGGCCCGAGGAACTGATAAACATACTGGATGACACCTTTGCCCTATGGGACGAAGAATACTAAGGAGGAAAAGCAAAATGGCGAAAAAACAAGACGAGATTCCGGATTACAAAACTTACATGGTAAAAGGCGAGCAGTATTACAGGACCCGGATCAGGGACGCTGACGGAAAGCAGGTGGCGCTGTATTCCAAAACAAAGGAAGATCTCTTTCGCAAGGTCATTGCCGCTCAAAAAGTAATCGAAACAGCCAAATACCATGCGATGTTTCCGACCGTAGCCATGTATACGGAAAAGTGGCTGGCGATGGAGGCTGCGTATGTCCGCCCGTCCACGCTAAAAGGATACCGGCGTGCACTCACAAAATATCTTGTGGAGCCTCTTGGCGAGATGTGCATGAAGGATGTGACCGCTGACGATCTGAAGCTGGCGATGGTTCCGGTATCCCGGCTGTCCGCCGGGACCTACAATACCGTCAACATGCTCGTCAAAAGTGTCTTTCTTTCTGCCGAGCACAGCAATGTAGTCAGTTCAAACCCAGCAAAGACAATATCTCCCCGGGGCGGCCAGCCGGGAAAGAAACGGGACGTCTTAACAGACGCACAGGCTAAGTGCCTTCTCGATTCAATCAGGGAAGAACCGCCGTATGTTTTTGTGATGCTTGGGCTGTATGCCGGCTTAAGGCGTGAGGAGATCCTGGGGCTTAAATGGGATTGTGTTCACCTGGACAATGCGGTTCCTTATATCTCCGTGAAAAGGAGCTGGCATGTCGAAAACGGCATTGCTATCGTTTCCGATGATCTGAAGACAAATACAGCCCGCAGAGACATTCCGATTCCCAAATGCCTGACGGACTGTTTGCGGAAGCAGAAGGAAGAGGCCTCTTCTGCATACGTGATTTCAAATGAGAAAGGGGAGTCTCTTACTCCTGGAGAGTTCCAGACTCTTTGGAACTATGTGAGGAGAAGAACCACCAAAGAACGTACTTATCAGAAGAACGTCAACGGGCAGATCATCAAGTATTCATACAAGCCCGTTCTGGGACAGCGCAGCCCGGGGAAAAAAGAGATTGTCTATACCCTGGATTTCACGGTTTCTCCGCACCAGCTGCGACACACCTATATTACTAATCTTATCTATGCCGGCGTCGATCCTAAAACAGTTCAGTATCTGGCCGGACACAAGAACAGTAAAGTCACGATGGACATCTATGCCAAGGTAAAGTATAATCGTCCTGAGGAGCTGTTCGGAGTCATCAATGATGCATTTGAGAGCGGCTCCGTTGGACAAAATAAAGATTACGATGTCGGCTCTCCAACCAGTATGGAGGAAGCACTTTGACAACCTCAGGAAAAAAATCTGCCCTCAAAAACGTTGTTAATTCATAGGTTAGTGTTAATTCCAAGACGCGAAAAACCTTGAAATATCAAGGGATTTGGCATCAGGCGTGCCAGTACGGCCTCAAGGCAGCCCGTCGTGCTCCTCAGTTCAGCAAGCGTTAATCGACCCTTGCAAACATCGAAAAACCGCGTAATACCAACGTATTTCGCGGTTTTTTCTTTTGCTTTTCTCTCTTCCGTTTTGACAAGGTCTGAACAGGTTTGACGGGCATTTTTGTGTTAAATTAGTGGGGAACCGCCCCTTTTTGGTTAAATTAGTGGGGAACCGCGAATGTAAGACAGAGCGTTTTAAGTTGTGTTACCGTCCTAATGGGGTAGCCCGTCTAAAGGCTGTTTTTCAGCATCATATGCACTCTGTACGGACAGTTTTTTGTACGGTACGGGCTGTCATTTTTTGACTGGATATGACCAAACCGAATAGGGCATGTCCCGGCTTCTCTGCCAGAGCATCATCTAAAAATTCCTTCATTAATATGCATCCTCCCAGCGCACAGCATCCCTTCCAGTGTTCCTATCCAGAAAGCCGGGGAATACATCATGAAAGCGCTGGAGTTTTACCAGCGATATCAGGAGCGGCAGCGCGGGATGGACGCACGCTGATTCCCCCTAATCGGGGGTAACGCGCCTCGAAATGGCATCGGGGGTTTCCCCTCTCACACTCTCCCTTTTAATACCATCATGCCGTCTAAAAAGGGAAGCTGAAAGAGGTCTGCATCCGCCTGGCTGAGGGGCATCCACTTTATTCGGATGTCCCTCTCTCCTCCCCGACAGCAGCGCTGGATGTGATGCGAAAGGAGCTCTCCCAGTATGACCGGGAAGTGCTCTGCGTGGTGAACCTCAACAACAAGCTGAAACCCATCAATTTCAACATTGTCAGCATGGGAAGCATCAACGGATCTGTGGCGGCGATCCCGAACATCCTAAAGTCCGGGATCCTGTCCAATGCAGCCGGTTTCCTGCTGCTGCACAATCATCCGAGCGGCGATGTGACGCCGTCCAAGGAGGACATCACCACGACCAGACGCTGCGTGGAGGCCGGAAAGCTCATGGACATTCCCTGTCTGGATCATGTGATCGTAGGCGGCTCGAATAGAGACATGTTTAGCTTCCGCGAGTCCGGGATCGTGGATTTCACCAGCGATAAGATCTCAATGACAGCGAAGGAAATCCTTCGCGTCAACGAAAGTAATTCAACCTATAAAGGAGGAAATGAGACAATGCCTGAGAACGGTAGAAAAGATGATATGTTTGTTCCTGACTTCGTGAAGGAAGCCGAGGAGCAGATCGCCAAGGGAGTGAAGCTCCCG
>Ga0079305_1002135_pt1 | contig 19328 bp, 8 predicted proteins | sample LMS_cellobiose_e_FD_79183 | JGI IMG/M metagenome (GOLD analysis project Ga0079305, IMG submission 79183) | Rumen-fistulated moose microbial communities from Alaska, USA - LMS_cellobiose_enrichment | ecosystem: Host-associated > Mammals > Digestive system > Stomach > Rumen fluid ... | reverse complement strand
TTTGTTGCTGTGACTCTTACCGCAGATGTCACGGTAGGCAGCGTGGAAGAGGCGGCGCCGGGCGCGACGATCACGGTGCCGGTGACGATCGCGGAGAACCCGGGCTACGCGGGCTACACGGCGGTGCTGGACTACAACGCGGACGTGTTTGAGCTGACGGGCGCGAGCAAGGGCACTTTTGACAACGCGAACAAGACCGTCAGCTTTGAAGCGGACGCGGACGTCACGGGCGACGGCACGCTGGTAGAGCTGACCTTCGCGGTGAGCGCGAACGCGGCGGCGGGCGAGTATGAGATCGGCCTTGCGTTCGACGAATTCTACAACGCGGACGAAGAGGATATCGAGGCCGAAGTCACTCCCGGCACGGTCACCGTAGTCGTGCCGCCGCACACCCACACTTACGGCGAGCCGACGTGGAGCTGGGCGGACGACTACAGCAGCGCGACCGCTACCTTCGTCTGCACGGCGGAGGACGACACGCAGACCGTGACGGACAACGCGCCGGTCGAGACCGTCGTGACGGAGGCGAGCTGCACGGAAGACAAGGTCGTGAAGTACACGGCGACCGTGACCTTCAACGGAACAGAGTACACCAATACGACGGATAACGTAACGATCCCGAATACCGCGACGGGTCACACCTACGGCGAGCCGGAGTGGACCTGGACGGAAACCGACAACGGCTACAGCGCGATTGCGAAGTTCACCTGCACGGCGGAGGACGACACGCAGGAGGTCGAGGCGACCGTAAGGAGCAGTACGACGGAAGAAGCGAGCTGCACCGAGGCGGGTAAGACCGTATACACCGCGGCGGTGAGCTTCAACAACGAGAATTACACCAAAGAGAAGGAAGTTGAGATCCCGGCCCTCGGCCACGATTGGGGCGAGTGGGTAACCACGCTTGAGCCGACGGCGACAAAGCCCGGCGAAAAGACGCGCACCTGCAGCCGTTGCCAGGAGACCGAGACGCAGCCCATCCCCGCAACCGGCGGCGGAGGCGGAGGCGGAGGTCCCGCCGCGCCCACATCTTACGCGATCAGCCTGCCCGAGACCGAAAACGGCACCGTGACCGCGCAGCCCGAGAAGGCGACGGCCGGCGAGAAGGTGACCCTCACGGCCACGCCCAACGAGGGCTACGAGCTCGACAAGATAACCGTGACCGACGCGGACGGTAGGGTGATGGAGCTTACCGAAAACGAGGACGGCACCTACAGCTTCAAGATGCCGGCAGGCGCCGTGACCGTGAGCGCGGAGTTCAAGAGCGCGGAAGCGGCCGGCGAGAGATTCAAGGACGTGAAGCCGGGCGACTGGTTCTATGACGCGGTGAATTACGTCGCCGACAAGGAGCTCATGAACGGCGTGGGCGACGATATGTTCGACCCGGACGGCGCGACCACGAGAGGCATGATCGTCACCATCCTCTACCGCCTCGAGGGCGAGCCCAAGAGCGCGGCGGAGAATCCGTTTACCGACGTGGAGGACGGCGAGTGGTACACCGACGCGGTCATCTGGGCCGCGGAGAACGGCATCGTCAAGGGCTACGGCGACGGCACCTTCGGCCCGAAGAAGGAGATCACCCGCGAGCAGTTCGCGGCCATCCTCTACCGCTACGTGCAGTACAAGGGCGGCGGCTTCACCGGCATGTGGGCCTTCGAGCTCGAGTTCGAGGACGCCGGCGATATCAGCGACTGGGCCGACGAGGCCATGCACTGGTGCGTGATGAACGAGATCATCACCGGGCGCACGGAGACCACGCTCGTTCCCGGCGGCAACGCCACCCGCGCCGAGGCAGCGACGATACTCATGCGCTTCTGCGAGAGTATGGCCGAGTAAGCCGAGCGCAGTTTCCGCAGCAACCGAATTACAGCGCAGAAAGGGGCTCCCTCCCGAAAGGGAGGGGCCCCTCGAGCGGAGTTTACGACCTTTTTCGCATTTTTGCGGGAAAGGCTTTCGGCGTTTTTTAGGCATTGAGCAAAACGGCCCGAAAAAGGGCTTCCGGGCCGCTTTGCTGAAGATTTTAAAAGATTTCCGAAAGGAGTTTAATGCTATGAAGAAGATTATTGCGGCGCTGCTGACCATCTGCCTGCTGTGCTCGCTGCTCCCCGCCGCGCTGGCGGAGGGCGCGCAGAGCGAGTATGGGATCATGCTCGGTACCGAGGGCGTAACGAGCGGATATGAGACTCTCGACGAGCAGGCGCACAGCGTCGGCGCGCATACGGTGAACAGGACCTATGTGTTCGCCTTCCAGACGGAGGATTTTACCGTAACGAATGAAACCGGCGCGAGGATATCCAGCAGCGGTATCGTGCTTATCGGCGGGGGTGCGCCGAGCGTAGGATCATTTCCTAAAGGCGGCACGCGCGACGCGGCGTATCTGAGCGGCACCGCGGGCGCGCGCTTTACCGACAACGCGGCGCTGACCGCCGCGGGCTACACCGCACTGGACACGGACGCGACGGCGTATTACTATCTCTATTTCACCGCCGCGGATTACGCGATACTGATACAGATCACGCCGAACGGCGCAGTAAACCCGCTCATAACGACGCGGGAGGCGCTGGGCGAGCAGATCGCGCGCGTGACGGGCGAAAACGAGGCGAACTGGCTCCAGAGCGGCGACCGCTACAACGGCGTTTCCGTGAGCGCGAACGGCTTCTGGGCGGATATGCAGAGCGTTCTCGCGCAGGCGCAGGACGTTTACGGCAACGCCGAGGCCACGCTTGAGGAGCTCAGCGCCGCAGTTTCGGCGCTGGAGCAGGCAGTGGACGCGCTGATCCCGGCAGACCGCGTAAACCCCACGGCGCTCTACGAGGCGTATCAGGCGGAACTCGCTGAGGCACGGTATCAGTCAAGCTATTCAGAGCAGTCGTGGGCAGGATACGCTGCGGCCATGGAAAACGCCGCGGCGATTTTGGGAAATCTGTTTGAGGACGGCGCGCTTTTGCCCGCAAGCGAGCAGAGCACGCTGGACGCTGCGGAGCAGGCGCTGAACGATGCAGTAGCCGCCCTGTTTTCCTTTTTTGATTATCAGTACGCCGCGAGCGCAAGGCCCCTGCTGCCCGCGCTGATCGCCGAGGCGGGCAGGGCTCAGGAGGCGGACTATACGCCCGAGAGCTGGGCTGTGTTCGCCGACGCCCTCAGCGCTGCGGAGGCGGCCGCCGCGAATACGGAAGAGCTGACCGGTACGGCGGCGGATAAGGTGTACCGCGAGGCGTTTGACGCGCTGTACGACGCCTATTACTGGGGGCTCGTACCCGTGGGGGAGATAACGGTACATCTCACCGTGCAGGATTCCAAATTTGCCAGCATGCGCACCGCCAACCAGCCGCTGATGTTCGGGGCGGACGAGACGGTCACGCTCTCCGGGAGCTATACTCTTGAGGACGCCGCCGCGCAGCTGGGGGTGTATTTCTACGAAGGAACAAAGCTGTACCGAGATGGGTATATCTTTGCCGGAATCGGGGTTGGAGACCGCGCCCGCGTATACATCAACGATATTTATGTTACAAACGGCAGTGTAAATCCGTATTATAACCCAGACCCAAACAACAAAGAACTTATCTCGAATGCCTGCGACTTGACGATGCACCCGGGGGACCGGGTGGTCCTGACGAACAACGCGTCCCCGAAGTCGAATATGGGCGCGAACATCTATCAGGACGGCGCATCTTTTTATCAGTATATCGACTCTCTGTATACCTCCGGCTTCCAGACTGGGGACGACGGCATAATCACTGCCCACGCCGGCGAGAAGTTCACCGTGACCCTCAATAAGACCACCGGCGCGCTCGGCAGTTCCGGAGTTACCTCCGCCGCAGACAATATGACTCTCTTTGCAAGCTCTGTGCAGGAGGAAATGGGCGGCAACACCAGACCGGAACGCATGAAGAACAGCGGCGAGCTGATCGTTACCGACGAGAACGGCCAGGCCACGGTCACTCTCTACGAGGAGGGCTGGGTGCTGCTGGCGGCCTATGACCTGCGCGAAGACGTGCTTGGCGACTATGACTCTGTTGGAGGAACGTATATAACTGAGGGCACCTATTACAGCATGAATACCGGCGCGGCCGTATGGGTACACGTGTTGTCGAGCGAGGATCTCGACGCGGTAAAGGCCGCGCTGCAGGCGGAGCTGGACGAGGTCTACAACAGCTGCGATCAGACGATCTTCCCGGACGACGAACTGGAACAGCTCCACAGCCTATATCAGACGGCGACGGAAGGCATAGCCGCCGCCGAGACGACCGGCGCTGCCAGAAGCGCGCAGCAGACGGGTATCGTTGCGATTCAGAACCTTCTCAAAAATGTGATAAATGACAACGCAAGAAAGCTCTCGACCTTCAGAAGCTGCCTTGCGCAGCTGCCGGACGACGTGAATCTGATCACCGCCGCCCAGCAGGAGATAGTCGATACGCTGATCGCCACATATGAGTCCATGTCGGATTATCTGAAGTCGCAGCTTACGGCGGGAGAGATCGAGAAATACCTGCTTGTAGCCGCGCTCGGCGAGCTGCCTGCGGCTGTGAACTATAACGTGAACGTTGTCGTTCAGGCGGATACTGACGAAGCGGCCGCCGCGCTTCAGGATATGACGGAATGGCTGTCGGAAAACGCCATGAGGGAGGACAGCTATGAAAACGGCTGGGAACTGAACGTCGGAGATTATCTGGAACGCTATGCCACGCCGTTTACGATTGTCAACGGAGAGAGGCTGTACGCAATTCCTTATGCGCCAAACAGCGGGATTAAGCTTAACCTGAGTGTAGAGTACAGCGCATACTATCACATCCGCAACAACCTGCCGCACACGGTGGAAGGCAGCGGCTGGAGCATCGTAGACGACCCGGACGGCGGGATCTCCTTTGTGCCGCGCTTTTACATGAATTACAATATCGGCGGCCGATTTGCCGTTATGGTGGGCGATTCGGAATACGAGGTCAAGAGCATCTCGATCGACGGTGTGGAGGACTATACCGAGAGCGGCTTCGTATCGATCCTCGACCGGACGTCGTATAAGGACAAGGACTACGATTGGGTCAATCTTTGGTTCCCCGATGGACTTTATTCCTTCTTGATGCCCTACAACGACGTGACGGTCACCGTCACCTGGGGGCCGGCGCACGACGCAAGGGCGGAAGCGATAGAGGCGCTCACGGAGCACTACAACAGCTTCGTGAGAGGCAACTACACGGTGGAAAACTGGGCGGAGCTGGCCGAACTCTATCAGGCGGGCATCGCGGCGATCAGGACGGCCGCGGACCCCGAAGCGACGAAGGACAGCTATATCGCGCTCATGGACGCGGTGGAAACGACAGGCGCGCAGACACTGCTCGGCAGCGTGAGCGTAACGGTAAGCAACAACACGATGGCCGACGGGCCGTTTTACGACGAGACGGAGCCCTTCGTGAACGAAACGATAGGCCTCTACGACACGGATACGATGATGACCGTAGCCCTGCGCGCGCTGGAGGAAAACGGCTTTACATACGAGGGCACGGGCGGCTCGGGCAACGGAATAAGCTATCTGGCTTCGGTCACGCTCGGCGTGGACACGCTCTCTGAAAAGATGCCCGGCTACGGCGGCTCGGGCTGGATGGGGATGCTCAACAACTGGTTTGTGAATGAGAGCCTGCAGAACTTCTCTGTGCAAAACGGCATGCTCAAAAACGGCGACAAAGTAGAGCTCGTCTTCACCTGCGATATGGGCCTGGACGTGCGCGCCGGCGTGGAAGGGATTCAGGACACGAGCATGCTGACGATTACAAGCGACGCCGGAACGCTCTCTCCGGTATTCGACGCGGAGACCGAGGAATATATACTCGCTCTGCCGGAAGGGCAGGAGACGGCGAGAGTCTTTTTTGAGCCGCAGTGGCGCTGCTTCCAGGCGAGAGCTTATAAGGGCAGCTATACGCCCGCCGCGGAGAATTATTACTCCAGCGGGGATATGATGTATCTGACCAACGGCGACGTAATATACGTTGCCGCAGGAGATCCGGCGTGGCCTTCTATGTCCGGGAACGACGGCGTGGCGCTGACAGCCTCGGTATACAGAATCAGAGTCATAACTCCGGAAGCAATCAACGAAGTGGAAAACCTGATAAGCGCATTAAAAACCGTGAAGTATGATAATTACCAAAGCGTGCGGGGCTCCGTTGAAAACGCCAGGGCGGCATATGACGCTCTGAGCGAGGAGGCAAAGGCGCAGATAAATCCTGCGCTGTATGAAAAGCTCACAACGGCGGAGCGGCTTATTGCAGAATATACAGCCGCGGATGAATTCAAGGCGGAACTGGCTGCCGTGGATGTTTCAACGGCTGACGTCGAAACCGCCCGGAGAATAGTAAACGCCTATGACGCTATGACAGATGCGCAGAAGGCAGTCATGACCCTTGCCGAGGTCAACAAGATCGAGGCGCTGCGGGAGATCGCGGGGAGCGCGCCGACGGTGCTCTACGGCGACGCCAACGGGGACGGGAAGATCGACGCGAAGGACGTGATCCTGCTGCGGCAGTACATAGCGAAATATGACGTGACGCTCGATCTGGACGCGGCGGACGTCAACGCCGACGGGAAGATCGACGCGAAGGACGTCATTCTCCTGCGGCAGTATATAGCCAAGTACGACGTGCACCTCGGCCCGCAGAGCTGACGGGAAAGCGGAAGGACACGCGGATTATGATAATCTCCGGCTGAGGCCGGAAACGACAGGAGACTGAAAAACATCCGGAGCGGAATGAGGAAATGAAGAGAAACGACATAGTCAACAGAATACTGTGCGCGGTGCTTGTCCTGGCCATTCTGGCCGGGGCGGGCTTTGCCGTGGCGCGGGGCGCTCATTCCGAGCCGGACAATCCGCTGAAGCAGACGGCGCAGGCGCTGAACGCCGACCCGCCGGACGGCGGCGGAGCGCAGGAGCGGCAGAGCGCCGAAACGCCTCCCGAGGAAGAGCCTCCGGAAGAGGAACCTCCGGAAGAGGAGCCTCCGGAGGAGGAGCCGCCCGAGGAAGAACCGCCGGAAGAGCAGCCCCCCGAGACTTCGGAGCCGCAGGATAACGACGCGCAGACGCAGCAGCCCGCACTCGAAGAGAGCCCCGATCCGCAGGAGGGATCGGAGCAGCCGGGAGCGGGAGAAGATACGGGCGAGACATCGGAAAGCGGAGAGGACCCGGGCGACGCGGAGACTCCCGGCGAAAACGGAGACGAGCCCGGCCCGGGCAGCGGGGAGGACCCCGGTGACGATCCGGGCGCAGAGCCCGGCGGGGAAGACCCCGACGAGCCGCCCGCGCCGTCGACGCCCGGCGAGGACGACGTGAAGATCGTTACAAACCTCTCAAGCGGCGTCGTGACGCAGGCGGAGCTGCCGGACGGCGAGCTGGAGTTCTACGCTTATGGGAGCGGCGCGGACGACCTGAGCGTGCGCGTGCAGGTAAGAAACACGAACAGCAGCAGCGGGACCTGGCTGGAAAGCGCCGACGGCGAAAACTGGGCTTTCCAGATGGAGCTGGGAGAGCAGTATCAGTTTACGCTGTATCTTGACCAGCCCGGCAGACCGACTCAGTACGCGACGCGCTACGTGAAGTATCAGGCGACGCTCGCGGACGAGAACAACCCCGAGGTCGGCGAGTACCCGCCGTTTATCACAACGAATATCGACCACTATGCCGACGGCACGGAGATCGAGGGCGACAATCTGGTGATGATAGTCACCGTGCGCTCCAATCCGGATTACGAGGTCATCACGGCCGACAGCATCTCCGTGACGCTCAACGGCGTGACGGTATCCAAGCACGGCGGCGACAGCAGCCCGGAATACGACCTCTACTTCGAGCCGCCCAACGTGGGCGACTACAGGGATTACAAGATCGAGATAGTGGCCTGGAGCGGGAACAACTCGAGCTACTGGAGCAAGACGCTGCGCTACCATGCCCAGGCGCAGGGGAGCACGGTAGGCACGGCGGGCGTCGTTCTGGACGCGACGACCGTTGGTCTCGGCATTCTGGACGAGGCCGAGTATGAGATCATAAAAGACGAAACCGCCGCGGACGTTTTTCTCCGCTTTTTGGAGGACTACGGCTATGAGATCACGTATGACTCTACGGGCACGAACTTTTACATACGGCGCATCTACCGCGGCGATATGTGCTACGACGCGGAGATCCCGGAAGAGCTCTGGGAGGCCGTCGTGCGCGACGGCATCAATCTGAACGAGACCCAGTATGACAGAGACAGTCTGGGCGAATTCGACTATACGATGGGCGCGGGCTGGATGTACGCCGTGGACAACAGCTATCCCGGCAGAGCCATGAACCGTTATGAAGTTAAGGACGGCGACACAATCTACGTGCGCTTCACGCTCTCTTACGGAAAGGACATAGGCGGCTTCGCTTCCACCGGCGGCGGATACGGCAGCTACAGCGGCTATTGCGGCTTGTGGCTCAACGGGTACTATCAGGAGCTGTCCCACGAGTACGAGGAGACCGACCGCGTGGAGCCGACGGAGACGGAGGACGGGTATATCGAGTACACCTGCGCGGTCTGCGGGGAGAAATACCGCGAGGCGCTGCCGGCAACGGGACATCAGTACGAGGAGACCGCCCGGCAAGAGCCGACGGAGACGGAGGACGGGTATATCGAGTACACCTGCGCGATCTGCGGGGAGACGTACCGCGAGGTGCTGCCGGCAACGGGACATCAGTACGAGGAGACCGCCCGGCAGGAGCCGACGGAGACGGAGGACGGATATATCGAGTACACCTGCGCGGTCTGCGGAGAGACGTACCGCGTAATACTCCCTGCCACGGGAAGCGGCGAAGAGCCGGAGCCGGGTGGAGGGAACGGAGAGACGCCGCCTGATGAAGGCGGAGACGGAGAGGATCCCTGAGAATGAAGAAGATTGTCACAACGCTTGCCGTTTTGCTGCTTTGCGCAGGATTTCTATGCGGCGCAGCGACCGCCGAGAGCAAATCGGGCGCGCAGCTTGCGGAAAAATACATATGCTCGGTCGCCGGGTGCAAAGAGGGCGAGCTGCTGGCGCAGACGAAGTGGCTGCGGGCCGGCTACTCGGGAAACGACTGGCTGGCGTTCGTGTTTGCCGTAAACGGGGTGCCGGAAAAGTACGGCGCGTATCTGAACGCGCTTGAGGAGCACGTGACGGAACAATACGCGAAAAAGGGCTGCCTGGATAAGGTGCTGGCAACGGAGTACCACCGCATAGCGCTGACGGTGCTTGCGCTCGGGGGCGACCCGACGGCGTTCGGCAAGGACGCCGAGGGAAAGCCCGTAGACCTGATCGCGGACGGGACCTGGGGCTTCGGAGAGAATATCAGCAGGCAGGGGCTCAACGGCCTGATCTACGCCCTGATCACTCTGGATTCAAAAGCGTATTCCGTTCCGGAGGACGCGGAGATAAGCAGGGAATGGATAATAACGCGCCTTCTCTCGGCCCAGAACGAGGATGGCGGCTTCGGCTTTACAAAAGGCGCGTCGGACGTTGATCTGAGCGCAATGACGCTGACGGCTTTGGCGCCGTACAGGGACAGCTATGCCGCGGAGATAGAAAAAACGCTCGGCTTTCTCTCCGCTCAGCAGAACGAAAGCGGGCAGTACGCCTGCTTCGGAGACACAAACGCGGAATCCGCGGCGCAGGTCGTCATTGCCCTGTGCTCGCTCGGGATAGACCCGGAGGCCGATGCGCGTTTCATCAAGAACGGAGTAACGCTTTTGGACATCCTGCAGGAGTTCCGCCTGGAAGACGGCGCCTATTGCCACATCCTCGGCGACGAATGGGATATCATCGCGACAGAGCAGGCGCTCATGGCGCAGACGGCAGTGGACAGGCTGCGCGCCGGGGAGCCGGGCATTTACGATTTTACGAAAGCCGCGCCCGAAAAGGGCGCCGATATGAAAGTGATAATAGCCGCCGCCGCGGCTCTCGCCGTGATCGCGGCGGTATCGGCGGCGATAGTGATAAAAACGAAGAAGAGAGGGAAAGCCCATGCAGACGATAACCAATGAGATACAGCGGGAAGTGAACAAGGTCATCCTCGGCAAGGAGGACGTTGTGAGAAAGGTGCTGCTGGCGATCCTCGCCAGAGGCCACGTGCTGCTCGAGGACGTGCCGGGCGTCGGCAAGACGACGATGGCGATGGCCTTTGCCAAGACGCTGGGCCTTGCGACGAAGCGCGTGCAGTTCACCTCCGACACTCTGCCGTCGGACATCATCGGCTTTTCCGTTTATGACAAGGACAGCGGAAGCCTCAAATATCAGCCGGGCGTCGTCATGACGAACCTGCTGCTGGCCGACGAAATCAACCGCACGTCATCAAAAACGCAGTCGGCGCTGCTGGAGGCGATGGAGGAGCGGCGCGTCACCGTGGACGGTGTGACGAGAGAGCTGCCGACGCCCTTCGTGGTGCTCGCGACGCAGAACCCCGTAGGCAGCGCGGGAACGCAGATGCTCCCGCCCTCTCAGCTCGACCGCTTCCTCGTGCAGCTCTCGATGGGCTATCCGGACGTAAATAACCAGGCGCTTTTGATGAAGGAGCGCCACCACGAGGACCCGCTGGATTCCTGCAGAGCGATCACGAATACCGAAAAGCTCGCCGAGCTTTCTTCCGCCGCGATGGAGACCTACGTGGCCGACGAGCTGTATGTTTATATCGCGCAGCTCGCCGAGGCGACGAGAAAGCATCCCGAGATCCTCCTCGGCCTCAGCCCGCGCGGCGCGCTCGCGCTTGCAAGAGCGGCGAAGGCCAACGCCTTTCTCGAGGGAAGAGACTACGCGACGCCGGACGACGTGCTCGCGGTATTTCCGGACGCGGCGGCGCACCGGCTCGTTCTGAGCGCGAAGGCGCGGCTCCACGAGCTGACGCCGCAGCAGCTTCTGAAGGATATCGCCGCACAGGTCAAGAAGCCGGACGTCAGGGAGTTTAAGCTCAAATGAAAGCGGCCATGATCGGAAGAGGTCTGCTCTGGCTGCTGGCGATACCGGTGCTGCTGTCGCTTCTGCTTCTGACGGGCTCACTATGGCTGATCGGGCTTATGGCCGTCGTCGTACTGCTGCCGCTGTTCTCGCTTTTCTGGAACAGGGCGGCGGGGAAGAGAGCGGCGGTCAAGGTCTCTCTGCCGTCGAGCGCGAGGAAGAAGACGGAAGCGAAGGGGAAGATATCGGCTGCCTTTGAAAAGCTCCAGCCGCTGGGCAGAGTGTACTGTTCCCTCGAACTGGTAAACGACCTGACGGGAGAGCGGACGCTGCTGCGAGTGCCGCTCGAGAGAGATAAAGAGGGCTACGCGGCGGAATTCGCCGTTATGACTGCCCACTGCGGGCGCATACGCGGCCTTGCGGGAGCCCTTACGCTGGCGGACTTCTTCGGCTTTCTGCCGACACGGATCGGAACGGACTCCGAGGGACGCATGACCGTCCTGCCGGAGACCTTTCCGGTGGAGGTGGACGACTCGATGCTCTCCGCTCCGAGCGACGGAGACGATACGCGGGACGACCGCAAGGGCTCTGACATGACGGAGACCTTCCAGCTGCGGGAGTATCAGCCGGGGGACAATCTCCACGGCATACACTGGAAGCTCTCGAGCAAGCTGGATACGCTCATTTTCCGCGAGCCGGCGCAGCCGGTGAGTAACGCGCTGCTGCTTTACTGGGATCAGTCCTGCGGAACGCCGGAGCAGCTCGACGCGCTGGCCGAGGCGGTCTTCTCCGTGGGGCAGAGCTTATGCCAGGCGGGAGTTTCGTTCACCGTCGGCAAGACGGAGCAGGGAGCGGTGCTGAGCGCGGAGATCACGAATCTGGACGAGCTCATAGAGCATTTTCCTATCCTGCTGCGGCGGCGCGAGGCCGAGCAGCCGGATATATCCGAGCTGACAGCATTCGGCAGGGTGTTTTATTTCACCGCCTCCGTGCCGGAGAGCGGGTACGACGAGTCCGTGCAGGTGTTCCTCTGCGGAGACGGGAGGGGCGCCGCGGGGAAGGAGATCGTATTCACGCCCGAAAACGCGGAAGAGATATTGGAAAGAATCGACGCTTATGGAGTATAAGACAGACAAATTAACGGGAAAAAGAGAGCGCGGCGAGCATGCGGCCACGGTCGGCGGGGCGCTGACGGGCATGATACCGCTGCTGCCTCTGTGGATCGGGCTTGCGCTGCTGCTTGCCGAGACCTTTCCCTCGCTGCCGCTTCCGTGGTGGGGGCTCGCCCTCGCGGGAGTGCTGCTGAGCGCGGTCATTTTCGCGCTCCGCGGCAGCGGCGTCCGGCGCTGGGTAATGCTCGGCGGCCTTGCTCTCACGGCGGTATTCTGCCTCGTTTTCAGGAAGGCGGTCTCAGCCGGAGCGGAAACGCTTGTCAACGACGTTTTGGCAAAGCTCACGGCGGCAACGGGGCGCATCCATCTCGGATACGCCGGCGCGGGAAGCGTTCTTCCGGCGCTGATCCCGCTTCTGCTGCTGCTTGCGCTGCTTTTTACGGCGGCGGCGCTTCGGGGCAGCCTTCTGCCGATACTGCCGGTCGTTTTGGCGCTCGCCGCGGGAACGGCCTTCGGGATAGCTCCCGTGGGGCCCGGCTGGGCGCTGTTCGCGCTCGGCGTCATCCTGATAGCGGGAAGCGGCGGGAGCCGGTCGCTCAGGGCGACGGCAGGCAGAGTCGCCGCCGCGGCCTTATGCGCCGCGCTCGCGCTCGGGATCGGAGCACTGATGAAAAACGCGGACCTTTCCGGCTGGAGGGAGACCGCCGCCCGGCGCGTCCACGAATGGCGCTGCGACAGCAGGACTAACTCGATGCCGGAAGGCCGGATCGCGGATATCGGCCCGTGGAAGAAAAACGGCGCCGCGGCGCTCGAGGTGACGATGAGCGAGCCGCAGAAGCTCTATCTCCGCGGGCATACTTACGAGGTCTACACCGGCACGGCATGGGAAAGCGTGCCGAACGGGGAACTCGCGGAAAGCGAGGCGCTGTTTTACTGGCTGCATGAAAACGGCTTTTACGGCCAGAGCCAGATCGCTCTGGCGACGGAAACGGCCGGAGCGGAGGAAAGCCGGTATGCTGCGGTGAAAAATATCTCCGCCTGCGCGGAGAACTCTTATCTGCCCTACGCCTTCGCGGACAGCGGGGCGCTGGACGCCGCCGTCATAGGCGATACGAAAACGGAAGGCGGCATTACGGGGTTCGATCTCTATCCCGGCAGTTTGCCGGAGTGGTACGAGACGCAGTATCTTCTCTGCCAGGCGCAAAACGAGAGGGAGACGGCGGACTATCTCGCGCTGGAGGAGAGCTACCGCGAATACGTGACGGAGCACGATCTGCAGCTCACGCAGGAAAGCTGGAATGTCCTTTACCGCCAGCTCGGAGAGGTTTCCGGCACGCGCTCGCTTTATGAGATACAGACGCTCATACGGGATTATCTGGCGGAGCGGATGCACTACGATGAAAAGGTCTACACGCTCAGCGGCAAAGGGGATTTCCTGCATTACGTGCTTGAGAGCAGCGACGGCGGCGGCTGGAGCGTACAGTACGCGACGGCGGCGGCGCTGATGCTGCGGTATTACGGCGTGCCGTCCCGCTACGTGGAGGGCTATTACCTCACGCCGGAGCAGGCGAAGCAGGCCGAGGCGGGGGAGCCGGTCACGCTGACGGAAGAAAACGCCCACGCATGGGCGGAGCTTTACCTCAACGGCGTGGGCTTCATTCCGTTTGAGGTGACGCCGGGATACATGGCCCCGGACGATCTGACCGCCGGCGCGGCGGACAAAAACGGGAACAGCAGGGAACTGTTTGAATACGAGGCCAATCAGATGACGTACGCGCAGACGGAGGAGCCGGATATCCAAACGCCGGAGGTCGGGGAAAAAGACAAGGTCGGTCCCTCGCCGCTGCTGTGGCTGCTGATACCGGCCGTGATCCTTGTTCTGCCGGCGATCATTCTGTTCAAGCGTCTGCGGCTTAAAAAGAAGCTGCGCGAGATAGAACTCGCGGACGACAGAGACGCCGTCGCCCTGCGTTACGGCTACGCCATGGCGCTGAAGCAGCGCGCGCAGGATATATCTCTTCCGGAGGACGCGGCGGCCGCGCATCTGAACGAGCTGGCGCTTTTCAGCCGGCGCGAGATAGGAAAAGACGAGCGTTCGGAAATGGACGCTTACGCTGAAAACGTACTCAATGCCTGCAAGGAGAAATGGAGATTCCTCACAAAGCTGCGGCTGCGGCTCATAGAGGGGATCTACTGACGGGAGGAAAGGGAAATGAAGAAAAAACTTCTGAGCTTGCTGCTGTGCCTCGCGCTGCTGCTGTGCCTCGCTCCGGCCGCGTTTGCGGAGGGAGAAGGCTCGTTTTGCCTGTTTGCGGCAACGACCTGGCAGACGCTGATCGCGCCCGTGAGGCTCGCCTATGCCTCCGGTCAGACGGTACAGGAGGCGCTGGACGCCTCCGGTTACAGCTTTGAACGCCACGGGGCCTTTATCGACGTGATCGAGGGCGTCGAGGGCGGGTACCTTATCTGTTACGACGGCTGCGGCTATGATCTGACCGTCCCGGCGGAAAGCGTTACCGCCCTGATCTTTACCGAGAATATGGAGGTCGGCGAGGACCACCTCTCTCTGCTGCGGTACATGATCGAATACGGCGAGATGGAGAACAACGTGCAGAATTACCCGCCCGCGCAGACGGCGTATAACGGCGCGCTTTCCGCGCTGCGCATCGGCGACGCCGCGGCGGCGCAGAGCAGCCTTGCCGCGCTGCAGAGCGCGGTGGCGGAATATGAGAGTCTTGTGGGCGGGCCGAAATACACCGTCACGATAACGGCGAGCCAGAACGGCGCGGCTTTGTCCGCGCCCGCCGTCACGCTGACGGACGCCTACGGCAACGTGACCTCCGCCGAGGGCGCGAGCGCCGCCGTTCCTGCGGGGACGTATACCGTATCCGTTTCGGACGGCGCGTGGAACAGGGCGGAGAGAACGGTAGAGATCAGCGGAGAAACGGAGCTCTCGTTTGAGCTGCCAAGCGGCGAGTGGTTCGGGGAGATAAAGCTGCTCGACCAGCAGACCGCCGCGGCCTATGCTTCCGTACAGGACGAAGCCGCCCACACGCTGACCGTGCAGATACCGGATACGGCCGGGCTTCTCAATCCCGTACTCAACGCGGCGCAGGGGAGTGATATACCGAGCGCGGAGGATACGAGGCTCTACGGCGTGTACGTGGGCACGGACGGAGCGTATTACGGGAACACGGCAAAGGCCTGGAGCAGCAACGCCGCCTCGCTGAGCGCGCTGATAGCCAGGGGCATGGGCGAGCGCACGTTCGAGCTGGAGGCACGCTATGCTTCCGGAGAGACCACGCAGATACAGTCCTACACCGTGATGATACAGAGGATACCGACGCTGAAGAGCCTTGCGGTCACGGAAGAGAACACCACCCTCCCGCTGGAGTTCGAGCCGATGACGCGCGAATACACCGTAACGACTACGGCGAACGCGGTCACGATCTCAGCAGAGCCCTTCGGCGCGGACTATACGGTCGACGGTACGGGAGAGACTGACGCGTCGGAGCAGACGGTCACCGTCGCCTGCGGCGGGCGCAGCAGCAGCTACACCGTACACATACAGAAGAAAGAAGCTGTAAACGTAACGCTGACAGTGCCGGCCGGCACGACGGCGCAGGTGTATAACAGCGCGGAAGCGGAGATCATGCCGGTCGAAGGCGTTTATCACCTGACGCCGGGAGAGAGCTATTCCTACGTCGCCACGAAAAACGTGTATTACCATGCCGAAGGCGCGTTCACGGCGTCCGAAGGGCTGACGGTTTCCGTCGCGGAGCCCGATACGGCGGACCGACTCGGCGGCCTGGCGCTTTACAACGCCAGCAGCGCGAGTACGAGAAGACCTTATGCGCTGGATGAGGACTTTACGGCGGCGAAACACGCTCCCGGCTGCACGATCCCGGACGCGGTAAGCGTAATCTACGCGCAGGCAACGCCGGACGCCGGATATGAGGTCAACGCGCTGTATGACCGGCAGACGAGCAATCCGGCGACGAACGGCTTGCCGAACACGGTAAAAATAAGCAACCCCGTCGGCGCAAACGGCGTAAATCCGCTGACAGGCTGCCTGACAGCCGGCGGCTGCAGCCAGCGCGTGACGCTGCGCGTTTCCAAAACGGAAAACGGCGTCACGCAGTATCAGGACTATGAGCTGCTGCTCAGGCGCCGCGAGCACCTGAGGAGCTTGTCCCTTTCAGACGATTCCGGGCCGCTCACGCTGCTCGGCAGCGCGGGCACGGCGGTGAACTTCGACCGCGACGCGACCGAGTATTCCGTCTCGGCGGAGCGCGGCAAGACGGAGCTGACGCTGGACGCCGCCTTCATCAATGAAAGCGACGCGACCTCCGCCTGCGGCGGATACTACGCGCTGGTAAACGGCGCGCGACATGACTCGCTTTCGGGTGTCGCGCTGCCGCTCGATACGCAGCAGAGCTCTGAGACAATAGCGATTGAGGTGCGCCACGCGGATGAGAATGCGGTGAGCACGACTTACACGATTACCGTGAACAAGACAGATCCGGTAGCCGTCGCGTTCAGCACGGAGCCCGAAGCGGCGACCGTCTTCGTAAAGGATAATACGACAGGAAAGAGAGTGCCCGGCGACGGAAAGACCTTCCTGATGATCCCCGGGCAGACGTATACATACACCGTGACGGCAAGCGGCTGCGTCGGTCAGCGGGTGACGGATTATACGGCGCCGGGCGAGGCCGCGGCGGTGACGGTGCAGCTGGCCGCGGCGGAACAGAATACGGAGCTTCCGGACTACAGCGCGTACTGGAGCTCCTCGCGGTTCGACGAATACAACAACGCCGTCACAGACGTAAAGACGCCCGCGACGGCGGAGGACGCCGCGCTGTACTGGGCGGCGAAGGTAGGGGAGGGCTATTCCTCCGACGCCTGCGGCTGCCCGATCATCGTGAACGGCTACATGTATACCTACGCGGGCAACAAGCTGTACAAGATAGATACGGTATCCGGCGAGATACTGGCGACAGGCACGATGGACCACGCTTCGAGCTTCGCGATAAACGCGCCGACCTATGCTGAGGGAATGATCTTCGTCGGCCTTTCGGACGGCGCGATACAGGCCTTCAACGCGGCGACGCTGGAATCCGTGTGGATATATCACGACGAGCTGCAGGGCCAGCCGGACTGCCCGATAGCATATAAGGACGGATATATCTACACCGGCTTCTGGAACGGCGAGACGGCCGAGGCAAACTATGCCTGCCTGAGCGTGACGGATGAAGACCCGGCCGATACAAAAGAAGAAAAGCTCCCCTCCTGGACTTATACGAGCAAGGGCGGCTTCTACTGGGCGGGGGCCTACGTTTCGGACGATTATCTGCTCATCTGCACGGACGACGGCAGCATCGGCTACACGACAGGGTACGGGAAGATCCTTTCTCTTGACCCGCTGACAGGCGAATCGATAGACAGCTGCACCATGACGTCTCCGGGCGACCTGCGCAGCGGCGTGACCTTCGTTCCGGGAGCAGGCGGCGCGGGACGCGCGTACTTTACCTCCAAGGGCGGCTGTTTCTACCGGATCGACGTCACGGCGGAAGGACGCTTCGAGGCGGGCAGCCTGAAAAAGATAAAGCTGCCGAACGGCACGTCCGATCCCGACACTCCAGGCATGAGCGTCAGCACGCCTGCGGTATATAACGGCAGGGCATACGTCGGCGTTTCGGGAACGGATCAGTTCGGGCAGTATTCCGGGCACAACATCACCGTCATCGATCTCAACAGCTGGAGCGTCGCCTATTCGGTGCAGACGCAGGGGTATCCGCAGACCAGCGGCATGCTGACGACCGCTTATACCGCGGAGACCGGCAGCGTGAACGTGTATTTCTTCGATAACTATACGCCCGGCAAGCTGCGCATGATCACCGACAGGCCCGGACAGACCTCGGCGGCGCCGATCACTGTGGAGAGCTATACGGAATACGGAGCGACGACGGAGTACGACGTCGGATACGTTCTCTTCACGCCCTATGCGCAGCAGGCGCAGTACTGCATCTGCAGCCCGATAGCGGACGAGTACGGCACTATCTACTTCAAGAACGACTCCGCCTACATGATGGCGGTGGGCAGCAGGATCACGGCGCTGGAAGTAACGACGCCGCCGGCGAAAACGGCCTATGACGTCGGCGAGACGTTCGACGGCGCGGGAATGACCGTCACGGCGACCTATGCAAACGGCCTGACGAGAGACGTGACGGCATACGTAACGTGGTCCGGGCAGGCGCTGACGGAAAACGACACGCAGTTCCAGATCTTCTTCCCGTACGTCATGTACCACGACGAAGACGGCGCGGCGGGGACGGAGATCGAAACGCCGTTCGCCGTGCTGGATCTGACGATAGAAAGCGGCGCCGCGATCCTCTACGGCGACGCCAACGGGGACGGGAGTATCACAGCGCGCGACGCAACGAAGGTGCTTCAGTACGTGGTGGACCACTCCGTGAGCATCGACCTCGTTGCAGCAGATGCCAACGGGGACGGGAGTATCACAGCGCGCGACGCGACGAAGATCCTGCAGTACGTGGTGGATAATTCCGTGCATCTCGGGCCTTAACAACTGAAGCCGCCCGAGCGGATGGGGAAAACAGAACAGGAAAAGACAAGACCGATCAGCGAAATGCCGATCGGTCTTGGTGCGGTATCAGAGTATTAAAGGTGTTCTTTCGGATTCCCGTATTCGCGTTTCATGGCGTTTACAGAAACTACCCACTGCTTTCCGTATTTGCAGGCGTCTACGCCGTTGACCAGCTTGCCGTAGGAGACAGCTTTTCGCAGAGTGCTTTCGTTAAGCCCCCAGAGCTGCGTGGCGTCTGTAAAGGCAATGAGCCCGTCAAAAGGCGTCTCGACCGTTTCACCGTTTTCAAAGAGCTCGTTGCAGGATAGGTCAAGGTCGTCGTTCCAGATGACGCCGTAACCGCCGGCGTCGACTTGAACGCTTGAAAACAGCTCCGGCGAAGCCTCCAGCGAGCTGAACGGCGCCCACTTCGCGAAAAGAGGTTTCACATCATAGATCTTGGTCACGCCCTCGGCGAACTGCACGCTCAGACGATAGTCCGGAAGGGCGTTGACCGCTTTGACTTTATGGAACATAGTATTGACTCCTTATTCAAGGGGAGAAAGAGACTTGAACTCCTCTGTGACTGTCAGAATTATATCACGGAATCGTGAAAATGCAACAGCTATCTGAAATGTTTTATTGGTAAAGTAACCGCAAAAAGGAGCGGGTTTCACCGCTCCTTTTTTATATCGGTATCAAAGCCAAAC
>Ga0079305_1002131_pt1 | contig 19354 bp, 21 predicted proteins | sample LMS_cellobiose_e_FD_79183 | JGI IMG/M metagenome (GOLD analysis project Ga0079305, IMG submission 79183) | Rumen-fistulated moose microbial communities from Alaska, USA - LMS_cellobiose_enrichment | ecosystem: Host-associated > Mammals > Digestive system > Stomach > Rumen fluid ... | reverse complement strand
TCGGCTCGGCTCTCCCCGCCGAATCCGAATCCAGAGAAAGGAGAAGTCGGTATGAATTTCTATCGCAATCCGTCGGCGGCCGTCCGCGCCGATCGGACGAGGACCGCCGTCGGCGCCGCCTGCGGCGCGCTGCTCGCCGCCCCTTATGTCCGCCCGCAGACGTGGGCGGAGCCGCTCGCGCCGGCCGCCGCGCTGGAGGCGGGCACGGCCTTTGCCGCGCTCAGCCTGCCCTTTGCCGGAAAGGAGGTCATGGGACGATGAACGACCGCACCGCCTATACGCTTGCCCTGCAGCAGGCGAAATTCACGGCGCAGGAGCTCGCGCTCTTCCTTGATACGCATCCCGACTGCGCCGACGCGCTTTCGGCGTACCGCGAGGCGATTTACCGCGTTGACGAGGCCGAGGCCGCCTACGATGAAAAGGTCGGTCCGCTGACGGCCTGCGATGCCGGCGGCAAAACGTGGGACTGGATTGAAGCGCCGTGGCCGTGGCAGAAGGAGGACTGAACAATGTGGACTTATGAGAAGCTGCTGCAATTCCCCGTCAAGATCAAAAATCCCGATGCGCGTCTCGCCAAGGTGATCGTCACCCAGCTCGGCGGGCCCGACGGCGAGGCCGGCGCCGCAATGCGCTATCTCAGCCAGCGCTACGCGATGCCCTACAACCGCGCCGTCGCCACGCTGACGGATATCGGCACGGAAGAGCTCGGGCATATGGAGATGGTCTCGGCGATCATCACCCAGCTGACGCGCAATCTCACCGTTGAGGAGATTGTGGCGGAGGGCTTCGACGCCTACTTTGTCGATCATACAACGGGCGTTTATCCCTGCGCCGCGACCGGCGAGCCCTTTACGGCGGCGACCTTCCAATCGACGGGCGATCCGATTGCCGATCTGACGGAGGACCTCGCCGCGGAGCAAAAGGCCCGCCTCACCTACGATAATCTGCTGCGCCTGATCGACGATCCCGATGTCAAAAAGCCGATTATCTTTCTGCGGGAGCGTGAGATCGTGCACTTCCAGCGCTTCGGCGAGGCGCTGGGCGGCCTGATCGATACGCTGAACTGCAAAAATATTTATGCGGTCAACCCCGCGTTTGACTGATTTTCCGCACAAAAGCCGAAGCCCCGCGCAGCGCGGGGCTTCGGCTTTTTCCCGGGAAGGTCCGCAGAACGGCTCCCCGTCCACGCCCAAAAGCGGGAGGCTCGGGCGGTTTCTTTGTTTTGCGGGCGTGCGCAACTTTCACCTGTTATTCATTGCGTTTCGGGCGGAAGTATGCTATGCTGTATTTGTCGCAGACTGCGCTTTTGCAGCCTGCGGCGGGAGTTTGAAAAACGGAGATGATTCATTCTTTGGACATAACCCGATCCCTCGTGATCCTGCTGCTTCTCGTGGCGCTGTCGGCATTTTTCTCCGCCGCGGAAACCGCCTTTTCCATCGCAAACCAGATCCGCCTGCAGACGCTTGCCGACGCCGGCGACCGCCGCGCCGCGCGGGCGCTTGCCGTTGCGCGCGATTTTGAGCGGACGCTTGCCGTTATTCTGATCGGCAACAACATCGTCAACATCGCGGCGTCGTCCGTCGCCACGGTTGCGGCCATCCGCCTGTTCGGCGCTTCGGGCGCCGCGATTGCGACGGCCTTTACCGCCGTGCTGATCCTTACATTCGGCGAGATTCTGCCCAAAAGCTACGCCAAGGAAAAAGCGGATACGATGGTGCTCTCCATTGCGGGCGTGCTACGCGCGCTGATCTTTGTCCTCACGCCCGTCGCGATGCTCTTTGTGCGGCTGCAGAGCCTTGCCCAGCGCCTGTGGGGCGGCAGCAAGGCACCGCTCGTCACCGAGGAGGAGCTGCGCACGATCATCGAGACAAGCGAGGAGGAGGGCGTGCTCGACGAGCAGCGCAGCGAGCTCATCCGCAGCGCCCTGTGCTTTGACGATACCACCGTGCAGGAGGTGCTGACGCCGCGCGTCGATATCGCCGCGATCGACATCGACGCCTCCCCCGAAAAAGTCCGTGAGGAGGTGCTGCGGGAGCGCTATTCCCGCATGCCGGTTTTTGAAAAGGATATCGATCACATCCTCGGCATCCTGCAGACGCGGGACTATCTCGAAGCGCTGCTGCGCGGCGAAACGCCCGACCTGCACGCAATGCTCACCCGGCCGCTTTTTGCCCACCGCACGCAGCCGATCTCCGATTTGCTGGCCGCCTTCAAGCGCGAGCAGCTCCACATGGCGGTCGTGATGGACGATTACGGCGGCACGATGGGCATCGTGAGCATGGAGGATCTGCTGGAGGAGCTCGTGGGCGAAATCTACGACGAGGACGAGGAAGCCGAGGCAGGCATCGTCCAAAGGGGGGACGGCGTTTGGGATGTTCCGGGCGATTCCCCGATCGATGATGTGCTCCAGCGCATCGGCCTGTCGCCGCGCGACCTCGAGGTTGATTCGGCGTCGGTCGGCGGATGGGTCGCCGAAACGCTGGGATATATCCCCGCCGAGGGGGACCGCTTTACCTGCGGCGGCGCCGTGATCCGCGTTGAGCGCATGGAGGACCAGCGCGTCGCGCGGGTGAGCATTACGCCCCCTCCCGACGCGCCGGAGGAATGAGTGGGATAACAGGCAGGCCGCCTGTCGATTTGACCGAATATAAAAGGAGCGATCCGTATGTATGATCTTGTCAGCCTCGGCCGCGCCGCCCGAGCCGCGGCGCGCGTTCTGCGCACGACCAGTACTGCCCAGAGAAACGCGGCGCTCTTTGCTGCCGCGCGCGCCCTGCGCGACAACAGGGAAAAAATTTTGGAGGCCAACCGCACCGATGTTGAGCTTGCCCGCTGCGCGGGCTGCCGCGCCGCGCCGCTCGCACGGCTTGCTCTGACGGCGGCGCGTATTGAGGCGTTCGCCGCGCGTGTGGAGGCGGTTTGCGCCTGTCCCGATCCGATCGGCGCCATTACGGGCGGAACGCTGCTGCCCAACGGCATGGAGCTTTGCACCGTATGCGTGCCGATCGGCGTGATCGCGCTTATATCGGATGCCGCGCCCGCCGCCTCCGTCGATACCGTATCACTGTGTATCAAGAGCGGCAACGTCTGCATGCTCTCCGGCGGCAGGAGCGCCTTTGCTACCACCCGCGCGATTGCCGAGGTGCTGCGGCAGGCCGTCGCCGAGGCGGGGCTCACGCCCGACAGCATCCTGCTTGTTGAGGATACCTCCGAGGAGACGACGCGGCGCCTGCTGGCCTTTCGGGAGGGGATCGACCTGATCATCCCCTATGGCGACATCGGATTTCTCAAGGACCTGCGGGACGGCGCCCGCGTGCCGATTCTGAATACCGCCGGCGGCTGCTCGTGCCTCTATATTGACCGCGCCGCCGATCTCACACAGGCTGTGCGCATCGCCGATAACGCCCGTACGGCCGCACCCACAGACCCGATCAGCATCGATACGGTGCTTGTGCACAGCGAAATTGCCGAGCGGTTTTTGCCGGCGCTGGCAGATGCACTCGACCTGCACGCCGTGGAGCTGCGCGGCTGCGCGCGCACCCGCCGGATTCTGCCCGATATTTCCCCGGCGCGGGAGAGCGACTGGGGCCTCGATTACCGGGGAATGACGCTCAATTTGCGCGTCGTCGATTCCATTGAGGAGGCGATCGAGTTTCTCGAGCGCTATTCCGACCACACGGCCGACGGTATCGTCACGCAGGATATTGTCGCGGCGCGCCGCTTTGCCGCGCTGGCCGACGCCGCCGCGATCTGTGTCAATGCGTCGCCGCGCAAGATCGCCACCGCGCCGGCTGACCCCGGCGTGAGCGTGGGCTTTTCACACAGCAAGCTGCATGTCCGCGGGCCGATCGGCCTGCAGGCGTTCACTACCGCCAAGACCCTGCTGATCGGAAACGGTCAGATCTGAGCCGAAAGGAAGGCGTTTCTTTATGAAAAAACAGATGACACCTGCCGCCCGCCGGCGACGCGCCGCGCTGCCGGTCGCGATCATCTCCTATGCGCTGATGCTCGTGGGTCTTGTCGCCGTTGTGCTGTGGGCGGTCGGTGTGGTGCGCGGCATCGCGGCCAATACCTCCAAGCGCGAGGAGTACGAGGACTTTATCCGCCCGATCGTGATGATGGATCCGATTCCGTTCGACGATATTTCCGAGGCCGATCCCGCTTTTGTGCGCGAGGCTGCGCTGTGGGCGGCGCTCTCGGATAAAAAGCGCGACAGCTACGCCGTTGACGATCTCGGCCTTCTTTTGCTGCCGGCGACGGATGTGAATGTCGCGGCGGCAAAGCTTTTCGGTCCCGATGCGAGCGTCGAGCATATGTCCTTTGAGGATTTGGACGGCACGTATCTCTACGACCCCGAGATCGCCGCCTACCGTGTGCCCGCGATCTCAAAAAACGCCGATTCGCCTTTGGTTGAGAGCGTTTCCAGGGAAGGCGACACAACCGTCTTGCGCGTCGGCTACGTCGCGCCCGGGACGATCTGGACGACGCAGCGCAAGGACAGCGACGGCAGGATCCTGCCTGAAAAGACGATGCTCTACCGCCTTGCCAAAACAAAAGACAGCTATTACGTCGATGCCGTGCTCGACGTGGATGCGGCCGCCGCGCCGATTTCCTGACCGACCGCCAAGCAGGAGAGAATGGGATCGTCCGTCGGCCGGTCGGCCGGCGGACGGTTTGCCGAAAGGGGATGTTCCCGTGGAAAATCCACCCGCGCTGCATGTGGTTGCGCATCTGTATAACGATTTCGGCTCCAAGTTCGGCGTCCCGCGCCAGAGCGGGCTTGCCGAGACGGCCGGCCGCATCGTTTTCACCGAGCCCTATCGCAATCCCGACGCCCTGCGCGGCCTCGAGGGCTACAGCCATCTGTGGCTGCTGTGGATCTTCTCCGAGGCGGTGCGGGCGGACTGGTCACCCACGGTGCGTCCGCCGCGCCTCGGCGGCAATACGCGCGTGGGCGTCTTCGCAACGCGCTCGCCCTACCGGCCCAATCCGATCGGGCTGACATGCGTGCGCATCGGAAGCATCGAGCTGCAGACGCCGGAGGGACCGGTGATCCACGTGATCGGCGCCGATCTGATGAACGGCACCCCGCTGATCGATCTGAAGCCCTATCTTGCTTATGCGGACAGCGTGCCGGAGGCCGCCGGCGGTTTTGCCGATACCGTATGGGAAACGCTGCGGGTGGAGATCCCCGATGCGATTGCCGCGAACATGCCCGCCGAAAAGATAGAAGCTCTGCGCGCCGTGCTGGCGCAGGACCCGCGTCCGCCGTACCACAGCGATCCCGCCCGCATATATGGCCTTTCGTTCGCGGGGCGGAACGTGCGGTTTACCGTCGCCGACGGCGTTCTGACCGTCTGCGGCATCGAAAGGGAGGAACGGCCGTGACGCGCCGACAGGAGATTGAACGCAGCCTGCATACGACGTTTTCCAAAGCGATCTGGAGCCGCATGATCGGCGGCATCAAGCAATATCGGATGCTTTCGCCGCAGGACGGCGTCTGCGTCTGCATCTCCGGCGGGAAAGACTCGATGCTGCTGGCCAAATGCATGCAGATGCTGCACGGCGTGAGCGATTTCCCGTTTACGCTTCGCTTTCTCGTGATGGACCCCGGCTACCGGGAGGAAAACCGCCGCCTGATCGAGGAAAACCTCGAAACGCTCGGGATCGAGGCCGTCATCCGCGAAAACCGCCTGTTTGACGCCGCCGAGGCCGTCAGCCGAAAAAATCCGTGCTACATGTGCTCGCGGATGCGCCGCGGCAATCTCTACGCTTATGCCCGTGAGCTCGGCTGCAACAAGATCGCGCTCGGCCATCATTTCGACGATATGATCGAAACGGTGCTGCTCAGCGTGCTCTACGGCTCACAGGTGCGCACGATGATGCCGAAGCTGCACAGCGACCACTTTCCGGGGATGGAGGTGATCCGCCCGCTTTATCTGGTGCGCGAGGCCGATATCTGCCGGTGGCGCGACGAAAACGGCTTGCGCTTTCTGCAATGTGCCTGCCGCATGACGGAGGGGATTGAGACCGGGGCGCTCGATTCCAAGCGCGCGGAGGTGAAACGGCTGATCGCGCGCCTTCGCGAAATCAACCCGCAGATCGATATCAACATTTTCCGCAGCGTGCACAATGTCAAGCTCGGCGCGGTGATCGGCTATAAAACGCCCGACGGCGTGGAGCACAGTTTTCTCGATGATTATGACGGATAGCGCCGCCGGCGTGCGCGGGTCCGTCTGCCTGTGAGGAGCAAGACCGATGAAGTATCCCTGCCTTGTGCTTGACCACGACGATACCGTTGTCAGGAGCACCCCTGCCATCCACTACCCCGCGTTCCTCGAGATCATGGAGCGGCTGAGGCCCGATTTTGTCCCGCCGCCGCTCGAGGAGTTTATGGATTATTGCTCCGAACCGGGGTATTTCCGCTATTGCTCGGAGATCATCGGCCTGCGGCCCGAGGACCGCCTCGTTGAAAACGAGATCTGGCACAAGCACCTCGAGAACCGTGTGCCGGAGGTGTTTGAGGGCTTTCCCGAGCTGCTGCGGCGCTATCGCGCGGATGGAGGGCGCATCTTTGTCGTCACGCATTCGCAGTCGCCGGTCGCGCTGCGGGATTGGCGGGAAAACGGCCTCGGCGAGCCGGATGCCGTCTTCGGTGCGGAACTGCCCGAGGAACACCGAAAGCCCAACACATGGCCGCTGGAACAGATCCGCCGGCGCTGGGGCTACCGCAAGGACGAAATGCTGCTCGTCGATGATCTGATGACAGGCCTTTCCATGGCGAGGCAGGACGGGATTTTCTCCGTCGGGGCGGGGTGGTCGCATCTGTCGCCGCGCGTGGCGGTGCGGGTGCGCGCCTGCTGCGACGTTTATTTGACGGAGGTTGGGGGCCTTTTCGGGCTTCTTTGGTGACGAATTGACGCTTTTTCTCCAAAAACCGCGGCAATATCGCGAAAACGCTGATTTTTCGGATTGACTTTTGCCCAAAAGCATTGTAAAATATACAAGACATTGGGCATCCGATGCAGCGGATCCGGAAGCGTATCGAAGTGGTCATAACGGCCTCGACTCGAAATCGAGTAATCCCTTAATCGGGACCGTGGGTTCGAATCCCACCGCTTCCGCCAGCGCGGCGCCTTGCCGCGGAATGAGAAAAGCCGCGAGCGGAGCCTTGCGGCTTTTTCCTTTTCTGCAATGGGAGAAGAGAAGTCAAACTTCTTTGTTTCGTCAGGCGAGCGTTTCGCCTTTTTTGAGATACTCGCCCGGACATACAATGTGAAAGGAGTTTCATCTTATGAACAAAACCGAACTGATTGAAGTTGTTGCAAAGGAAGTCAATGTCTCCAAGAAAGAAGCCGGCGCCGTCCTGTCCGCTACCCTCGATGCGATCGGTACCGCTCTCAAAAAGGGCGATAAGGTCCAGCTGATCGGTTTCGGTACGTTTGAGGCACGCAAGCGCGCCGCCCGTACCGGCAGAAACCCCCAGACCGGCAAGGCCGTGAAGATCAAGGCGTCCGTTTCGCCGGCGTTCAAGCCCGGCAAGGCGCTGAAGGATAAGGTCAATTCCAAGAAGAAGTAATTGGAGCTTAAAGCAGAAGAGAGACGACGAAAAGGAATTTTCGCCGTCTTTTTTTGCGCAATTTTCCGTTTCGCGGCGTTTGTGCGGAGCGGCTGCTTTGTGCCGGCGGTGCGGAGGATAGGCAAAATTACCGAACGGCGCGCATTTGGGGCGTTTTTCTTCCGCGAGATTTGTAATATCTTCCGAAATTGAGCGGCAAGCGGCAACGTTTCTTGTGCTTTCCCTTCGTTTCATGTATACTTATTCCATCCGAAAACGCCGGATCGTCTGTTTTGCGCGGTCGGCGTTTTCCGAAAGAGGTGAAGACGCATGGCAAGGCAAAACAAGATCATGAGCATCGAACAGGCCGTTTCCCATGTGCGAAGCGGAGACCGCGTGATGGTCGGCGGCTTCGGCCTGCGCGGCGCGCCCGATCCGCTGGTGAATGCGCTGGTTGAATCCGGTGTGACGGATCTCACGATTATCTCAAACGATATGGCGTCTCCGCATATCGGGCTCGGCAAGCTGGTGGACCATCAGATGGTCAAGGCTGCGATCGGGAGCTATTATAACTGGAACCGAAACTTTATCGCCGCTTACAACAGGGGCGAAATTCAGGTGACGCTGCTGCCGCAGGGCAATTTTGTCGAGGCGATCCGTGCGGCGGCCTATGGTATCCCCGCTTTTTATACGCCCACAGGCTACGGCACCGAGCTGGCAAAGGGGCACGATACCCGCATCTTTAACGGGCGGGGATATATCCTGCAGGAGGCGATTCCGGGCGATGTGGCGTTCGTCAAGGCCCATAAGGCCGATACGCTCGGCAACCTGACGTTTTATAAAACGGCCCGCAACTTCAACCCCGCGATGGCGATGGCGGCGACGTATACGATTGCGCTGGTCGATGAGATCGTCGAGGCGGGCGCGCTCGATCCGGAGACGATCGTGGTGCCGCATATCTATGTCAACGCCATTGTAAAGGAGGAGCCGGGGCATGCATCAATTTGAAAGGGCGGAAGCGGAAAAGCGCATCGCAAAAAATGCCGCCGCCATGATCGACGAGATGGCGGGCGGGAGAAGCTTTGTCCTGAACCTCGGCGTCGGGATCCCTTCGCTGATCTCCAGCCATATCAGGAATGAGAACGTTTATATCGAGGCGGAAAACGGCATGCTCGGCGTCGGCCCTCACGCCACCCGCGAGGACAGGGACTGGAACATCATCAACGCCGGCCGCCAGATCGTAACGGAAACGCCCGGCTGCTGCTATCTTTCCTCAGAGGATTCCTTCGGGATGATGCGCGGGGGTCACATCGATGCGACCGTGCTCGGCGCTTTCTCCGTCGATAAGGACGCGCATATCTCCAACTGGATCATCCCCGGCGGCGAGCAGCTCGGCGTCGGCGGCGCAATGGACCTCGTCACCGGCTGCAAAAAGGTCATCGTCGCGATGACCCACCGCCACAAGGACGGATCGCTTCGCCTCATCGACCGCTACATCCTGCCCGTGACGGGCTTTTTCGAGGTCGATTACGTCGTCACGGAATACTGCATGATGCGCCACGAGCACGGCCGGTTCGTCTGCTTCGCGATCGCGGAGGAGATCACGCTCGACGAGCTGCGCAGCGTCACCGAGTTTGAGTTTGATCTCGATCCCGACCTTAAAATGATGCTGAAGTGATCGGCAAAGGGGCGTTTTCGTCTCTCGAACGGAAAAGAACGCAAGGGGCCTCCGGGGAAATCAAGCTGTCAAACAGAGGAGCGGGCATCACTGCCCGCTCCTCTGTCGCTTTTGCATATACCGCGCCCCGCAGGGCGTTTTGTTTTTCCGTGCGGAGGCCCGATCAAAGCTGCGGGCCGGCGGCGACGAGCGCCTTGCCGGCCTCGTTGCTCTCGTACTTCACAAAGTTTTTGATGAAGCGGCCCGCAAGGTCCTTCGCCTTGGCGTCCCATTCGACGGGATCGGCGTAGGTATCGCGCGGGTCGAGGATGCCGGTATCGACGCCCTTGAGCGCGGTCGGCACCTCAAAGTTGAAGTAGGGGATCTTTTTGGTGGGCGCGCTGAGGATGTCGCCGCCCAGGATGGCGTCGATGATGCCGCGGGTATCCTTGATGGAGATGCGCTTGCCGGTGCCGTTCCAGCCGGTGTTGACCAGATAGGCCTTTGCGCCGCTCTTTTCCATCTTTCTGACGAGCTCCTCGGCGTACTTGGTCGGATGCAGCTCGAGGAAGGCCTGGCCGAAGCAGGCGGAGAACGTGGGCGTGGGCTCGGTGATGCCGCGCTCCGTGCCGGCCAGCTTGGCGGTGAAGCCGGAGAGGAAGTAATACTTCGTCTGCTCGGGCGTCAGCACGGAGACGGGCGGCAGCACGCCGAAGGCGTCCGCGGAGAGAAAGATGACGTTCTTTGCATCGGGGCCTGCGGAGATGGGCCGGACGTTTTTGACAATCTTTTCAATATGCTCGATCGGGTAGGAAACGCGGGTGTTTTCGGTGACGCTCTTGTCGGCAAAATCAATCTGCCCCGCGGCGTCCACGGTCACGTTTTCGAGCAGGGCGTTGCGGCGGATGGCATTGTAGATATCGGGCTCGCTTTCCTTATCGAGGTTGATGACCTTGGCATAGCAGCCTCCCTCAAAGTTAAAGACGCCGTTGTCGTCCCAGCCGTGCTCGTCGTCGCCGATCAGCAGGCGCTTGGGGTCGGTGGAGAGGGTGGTTTTTCCGGTGCCGGAGAGGCCGAAGAAGATGGCGGTGTTCTCGCCGTTCATATCGGTGTTGGCTGAGCAATGCATTGCGGCGATGCCCTTGAGCGGCAGATAGTAGTTCATCATCGAGAACATGCCCTTTTTCATCTCGCCGCCGTACCAGGTATTGATGATCACCTGCTCGCGGCTCGAGACGTTGAAGGCGACGACGGTCTCCGAATTGAGGCCGAGCTCCCGGTAGTTCTCGCATTTTGCCTTGGAGGCGGTATAAACCACAAAATCGGGCTCAAAGCTCTCAAGCTCCTCTTCCGTGGGCTGGATGAACATATTCTTGACAAAATGTGCCTGCCATGCGACTTCCATGATGAAGCGGATGGCCATGCGGGTATCCCGATTGGCGCCGCAGAAGGCGTCTACGACATAGAGCGTTTTGCCGGAGAGCTGTTTTTTCGCGAGATCGCGAACGATTTCCCAGGTCTCCTGCGTCATGGGGTGGTTGTCATTCGGGTAACCGTCGGTCGTCCACCAGACGGTATCCTTTGAGACCTCGTCCATCACGATATACTTGTCCTTGGGGGAGCGGCCGGTGTAGATGCCGGTCATGACATTGACGGCGCCCAGCTCGGTCAACACGCCCTTGTCATAGCCCTCGAGAGAGGGGTCCATCTCGTCCCGAAAAAGCTGCTCGAAATCGGGGTTGTGAATGATTTCCGTCGTTCCGGTGATGCCGTGGCGGGCCAAATCGATTGTCATACAGCTCAAACCTCTTTCTGATATGATTTCCGATTGGTTGATCTTACATATATTAAATACACTATAACACGCGGATATCGCCGCGTCAATCGTTCCGCCGTGATTTAACGGCCGGTTTTCCGCTTTTGCGGGGCGTGGGCGCGTGATGCAGGATTTCCTGCCTGAGATGCCGAAAGACCGCGGCGCCGCACTTGCGAAAACGAGGGTAAGGTGCTATGATAAAATCAATAACGTATCCCCGAGGGGCCTTTCGAAAAACACGACCTTATAACAGGAGGAAACGGATGATGAGCAAAAAAACGGTTATCGAGCGCGTGCACGCGCGGCAGATCATCGATTCGCGCGGGAACCCGACCGTGGAGGCTGAGGTGACGCTGGCAGACGGAACGGTCGGCCTCGGCGCGGCGCCGAGCGGCGCCTCCACCGGCGAATTTGAGGCGCTGGAGCTGCGCGACGGCGATGCGGCCCGCTACGGCGGAAAGGGCGTCGCAAAAGCGGTAGAGAATGTCAATACGGTGATTGCGCAGGCGGTCGTCGGCCTCGACGCCGCCGATACCTACGCCGTGGATGCGGCGATGCTCGCCGCGGATGGAACAAAGGAGAAATCCCGCCTCGGCGCAAACGCCGTTCTTGCGGTTTCGATCGCCGCGGCGAGAGCCGCCGCCGGATCGCTCGGGATGCCGCTGTACCGGTTCCTCGGCGGCGTCAACGCCAACCGTCTGCCGGTGCCGATGATGAATATCCTCAACGGCGGCGCGCATGCCTCCAACTCCGTCGATACGCAGGAATTTATGATTATGCCGGTCGGCGCGCCCAGCTTTGCCGAGGGGCTTCGGTGGTGCACGGAGGTCTTCCACGCGCTGCAGAAGCTGCTCAAGGGCGAGGGGCAGACCACGGCGGTCGGCGACGAGGGCGGCTTCGCGCCGAACCTCGCGAGCGACGAGGACGCGATCGAGCATATCCTTGCGGCGGTCCGCGCCGCAGGCTACGAGCCCGGAAGGGATTTTGTCCTGGCGATGGACGCCGCCTCCTCCGAGTGGAAGAGCGAAAAGGGAAAGGGCTTTTACCGCCAGCCCAAGTCCGGAAAGGAATTCACCTCCGCCGAGCTGATTGCCCACTGGGGCGCGCTGATCGACAAATATCCCGTCGCCTCCATTGAAGACGGCCTCGACGAGGAGGACTGGGACGGCTGGCGTGAAATGACCGAGAAGCTGGGCGGCAGAATTCAGCTCGTCGGCGACGACCTGTTTGTCACCAACACCGAGCGGCTGCAAAAGGGCATCGAAAACCGCTGCGGCAACTCGATCCTGATCAAGCTCAACCAGATCGGCAGCGTTTCCGAGACGCTGGAGGCGATCAAGATGGCGCATAAGGCGGGCTTTACCGCCGTCACCTCCCACCGCTCGGGCGAGACGGAGGATACGACGATCGCCGATCTCGCCGTAGCGCTCAATACCTGCCAGATCAAGACGGGCGCGCCCTCCCGCAGCGAGCGCGTTGCGAAGTATAACCGTTTGCTGCGCATCGAGGAGGAGCTCGGCGCAAGCGCCGTCTATCCGGGCAAAACCGCTTTCTGAGCGCCGTTTCCCGAAAACAGAAGGATCCCGCAGCCGTTGCGTGCCGCGGGATCCTTTTTTGCGTTTACATAAAGCTGTCCATGCCGATAAAATCGTTCGGATCGAGCGCCTGCGTCTGAAACAGCCGCTGCGCGCGCGCGTATTCGAGCATCGTGCGCTCGGGCATCCGATCCAGATTATAATAGGTGTAGAAGCGAAATTCCGGCGTTTCGCCCTCAAACGGCGGGAGCATATCGTCGGGGAAAAACGCAAAGTTGATGCGGTCGGCGCGCTTTTCATAGCGCTCGCCGTCGATTTCAACTTCGCAGAGCGTTTTTTCAATCAGATAGGCGTTTTTCAGCAGCTCGGGAAATTCGCTTGTCACCAGCCGCGCTTCATCGAGCGAAGCGCCGCGGTATTGCATCAGATGGCGCTCGAAGGCCTCCTTGATTTCGGTGAGCGAAAGATACATGGTAACACCCCTGTCGATTTTGTGGCGTTGCTTTCGGGCTTTTATTATAGGGGAAACGCGGCGGGATTGCAAGAGGCGATCCCGCCGTATGCGGCCGAAATCGTGCTTGACAATTCCATGTAAATCGGTATGATAGAAGCAAACAGGCTCAATACCGGAAAAAGGAGGGCGACCGTATGGGAATGTTTTCCAGCCTGCTGAAGAAGGCCGGCTCCGAGATCGCTTTGAACGAGGTTGCAAAAAAGGTCGCCGATGCGGCTGACCGGCTTGCCGATGCGGCGGAAAAGGCCGCCGCCGAGGCAAAGGCGGAAGCGCCGGAGAAAAAGGCGGCCCCCGCTTTGCAGCCGAAGCCCGCCGCGCAGGGCGGCGGCGCATCCGCCGGCCTTTCGTGGGGCGAGGAGATGCCCTCCGAGGAGAACCAATTTAATTTCAAGGGCAATTTTGTCGAATATTTCGAGCATATTTTTGCCGAGGACTTTCCGGCCTACAGCGTTGAAAAGGAGATCAAAAAGGGATTTCGCGGCGCCGTCCTTACGCTGACGCAGGGCGGCAAAAAATCGCTCGTCGTCGAGCTGATGTCGGAGGGCAGCTGCGCGCAGAGGGTCCGCAAGGCCTGCGCGGCCGAGGGCGTCCCGTATCTGCGCTTTTATCACGATCACCACGGCTGGTGGAACACCCGCTCCTACGTGAGCGGCCGCATTCGCAAGGCGCTGGCATAAGCGCATCCCAACTGAAAAAACAGAAAGAGAACGCCCTGCGCCTGCGGCGGACCCGGCACAAGCCTTTTTATGCGGCTTCGCAGGCAGCCGGCTTGTGTACGGCCCTGTACATCCTTGAATTACAAGGATTTAACAACCTTCTCTTTCTGTTTTTTATTTTTTGAAAAAGGGTGTGGACGGACTGTCGCTGCTGGATCGGCTCTCTGAGAAGCGATGCTGGGAGGAATTCTGCGAATACAAGAGCTCGCTCGCCTGTCCCAAGGCGTTTTGCAGGGAACTGCGCGCCTTTATCGACGGGCGGGCGTATCTCCCCGTGTGTGAAGCGATCGCGCGGGGAGAGTCTTTTCCGCTGCCGAAAAAATCCGTCATCAGCAAGCAGGGCTCGCAAAAAAAGCGGACGGTCTACACCTATCCGCGCGCGGAAAACATCGTCCTCAAGCTGCTGACGCACCTGCTGCTGCGGAAGTACGACGCCCTTTTCTGCGAGGGACTCTATTCCTTCCGCCCGGGGCGAACCGCAAAGGATGCGATCCGCCGCCTGATGCGTACGCCGGGCATCCGCCGGATGTACGCCTACAAGGTTGATGTCAGCAATTATTTCAATTCCGTTCCCGTGGGACGGCTGCTGCCGATGCTGCAGGAGGCCCTGCGGGACGATCCGGCGCTTTTTGCGTTTCTGCGCGGCCTGCTTGCCGAGCCGCTTGCGCTGGAAAACGGCGTTCCGGTCACGGAGGAAAAAGGGATCATGGCGGGCACGCCGCTCTCGGCCTTTTACGCCAACCTGTATCTCAGCGGGCTCGACCGCAGCTTTGCGCGGGAGCGGATCCCCTATGCCCGCTATTCGGACGACATGATTGTTTTTGCGGAGAGCCGCGAGAAGATCGAGGCGTATGCCGGGCGCATCCGCGCGTACCTTTCGGAGGCGGGCCTCGCCGTCAACCCCGCGAAGGAGCAGTTCAGCGCGCCTGCGGCAGGCTGGACGTTTCTCGGCTTTTCGGTGCGGGAAGGACGTGTCGATATTGCGCCCGCGACGCTCGATAAGCTCAAGGGCAAGATGCGCCGCAAGGCGCGTGCCCTGCAGCGCTGGCGGAAGCGCAACGGCCTTTCCGGCGAAAAGGCCGCCGCGGCCTTCCTGCGGGTTTTCAACCGCAAGCTGTTCGAATGCCCCGCGGATAACGCGCTTTCGTGGAGCCTGTGGTTTTTCCCCGTCATCAACACGACGGAGAGTCTCGGCGAGATCGACGCCTATGCGCAGGACTGCCTGCGATGGCTGATCGGCGGCACGCGCACCAAAGCGCGCTACAACGTGCGCTATGGGGACCTCAAGGCGCTCGGCTACCGCAGCCTCGTGCATGAATACTATGCGTTTGCAAAGGGGGAGAAGCCGACGGCCTCCGGCTGAAGAGGCCTTTACCGCTCCTGCAGCACGCGGCGGAGAAATTCCCGCATCGCCTCGGGCTCGGAGAAGCAGGCAATGAACATCTCGTCGCCCATATCCGTCGCCAAAGCGGCGTCCACGCGCCCCTCCTCGCGGATGCAGCCGCCGTATTCCCGCAAAACGTCTTCGCGGCTCATCACGTAGGCGCGCGCGTCGCGCCGCCCGGCGAAGACGCAGAGCTGCCGCTCGCCGGTCTCCTTATGCGTTTCGTCAAAGGCGATCATGTCCGCCCAGATTTGATACACGTCCGTGCTGTTGGCGTAGTTCATCATGCTGGGGGAGATGCCGCCGCTCGGGCGCATGTTGACCTCGAGCGCGGTCAGCTCGCCCGCCCTGCCGATGCGCTGGTCGCGGTTGAGGCGGAAAAATTCAAAATGGATAAAGCGCTTTTTGACGCCGAAGGCGGCCAGCGCCGCGCGGCCTGCCGCGCGCAGGTCGTCCGGCAGCCTGTCGCGGATGTAAAAGCAGCAGTTGTCCTGATTGTTCACGATATCCATGATGCTGCAGGGCGTGACGTTGCCGGTTTCAAACAGCGGCTCGCCCCGCCCGTTTACGATCGCGTCATAAGAGACGACGGTGCCGTCGATAAACTCCTCCATGATGTAGAGCGTGTCGTCCTTCGTGCGGAAAAACGCCTCGAGCTCGGTGTCGCTTTTGATCTGATACGTCCTGGTCGCGCCGACGCCGTTGTCGGGCTTGACGATCACGGGGTAGCCGACTTCTTCGATGAGAGCGGCGCAGCCCGCGCGGTCGTTTGTAAGACAATAGCGCGCCGTGGGGATGCCGGCCGCCGCGTAGCGGTCCTTCATCTTCGATTTGAATTTGACCGCGGGCATATCGTCGGGCAAAAAGCCCGTGGCGATGTGAAAATCCTGCCGCAGCGCGGCGTCGCGCTCCAGCCAGTATTCGTTGTTGGATTCGAGATAGTCGATGCGCCCGTACTTGTGGATAAAAAAGGCCACGGCGCGGTAGACCTCGTCATAGTTCTCCAGCGAGGAGACCTTGTAGTATTCGTGCAGAGAGGCCCTGAGCTCCCCGGCGAGCCGGTCGTAGGGGCAGTCGCCGATGCCGAGCACGGCGAGGCCGTTTTCCTTCAGGCGGCGGCAAAAGTTCCAGTGGTTGTCGGGGAAATTCGGCGAGATGTATACAAAGTTTTGCATGCGGATTCAGCTCCTTTTCCGGGAATCAGTCTTCCAGCAGATACGGCAGGAAAAAGCTCGTCTGCCGGTACCACCACGGCCAGTCGTGATTGACGTCCTGTCCCCAGTAATCCACGCGGATCCGGATGCCGAGCTCGCGGAAGCGCCGATCAAGGAACTGCGTGCTCCACGGCTCCTCCCACGCGCCGAGCCCCACGCAGACAACGGCCCTGTGGCGGTTGTATTCCTCGATAAAGGGGTGGTCGGCAGGAAAGTTCGCCATGTAGTCCGTCGGGGAATTGAGATAGACCACATCGTCCATATAGTCGCCGAGGAAGAACGAAGCGTTGTAAACGCCGCTGAGCGCCAGGCACCGGTCAAACAGATCGGGAAAACGCAGGTAGAGGTTGAGCGCGTGGGTGGCGCCGAGAGAGCAGCCGAAGGTCATGATGCCCGGGTAGCCGGTCCAGCCGTTCTGCCGGTTCGTGTATTCGCGGATGAAGGGCACCGCCTCGCGCGTGATGTACTCGATCCAGTTTTCGTGCCGGCGGATGCGCCGATAGGGGTCTCCGTCCTTGTCGCTCCACGTTTCGGCGTCGATCGTATCGATGGAAAAAACCATGCACCTGCCGCTCTCGATCCACTCGCCGAACGGGTCTGTCATGTGAAAGTTTTCAAAATCGAAAAACCGGCCGTCCTGGCACGGGATGAACAGAACGGGCCTGCCCGCGTGTCCGTAGACCTTGATGGGCATGGTTCGCCCGAGCGTTTCGCTGTACGGCTCAAAATAGTTTGTTTCCATTTGCAATTCGTCCTTTTCTCAGAGATGATAAAACAGCGCGCCGAGGAAGAAGGGGATCTGTTCCTCCCAGGCGCTTTCCGAATGGATCCCGTCGGGAACGACGCGGGATTCGAGCAGAACGCCCTTGCGGATCAGGCGGGCGGCGATGTCGCCGAAGAGGCGCCTCTCCCGCGCACGGCGCAGCTCTCCGGCCCCGCAGTCCATATAGAGGACTGTTTTGCGGATATCGGCGCGGCGGATCAGCTCCTTGATTTCGTTGGGAGAAAAACCAAGAGAGGGCGAGAGCGCCGCCCCGCGCGAAAAGACGCCGTTATACGCCAGCAGGGCATAGAGCGTCATCAGCCCGCCCATCGAGCTGCCGCCGATAAAGGTATGCTCCCGATCGGGAATCGCTGGGTAATGCGTGTCAACGTATGGTTTAAACTGATTGACAAGGTATTCCATCGTAAGCTGTCCGCGGCCGCGGATCTCGCCCCAGTCGCCGTCGCTGAAGTCGAACGGGGAATACTCCGAAAGCCTGCCGCCGCACGGTTCGGCCTCCGCATGATGGTTGCACTCGATCGCCGCCACGATCAGCGGCACATTGTGCGCGGCCAGATAGGCCAGCATCCCCCAGCATTTGCCGTAGGAGGCGTCCGCGTCGCGAAAGAGGTTCTGCCCGTCGAACATATAGAGCACGGGGTAGCGCCGCGCGGGATCGGCCAGAGCGCCGTCCGGCACATAGACATAGGCGCTGCGGGGTTCGTCGCCCGTCAGCGCGGGGATGGTGATCGGCCATTGCTGAAGCATGGGAATCAGAATCCTTTCCGATGATTGAACAGTATCATACCATAACGGACCGATTTCTTCAACCATAATTTCGGAGCGATTCGGGCGAGGAAAATCGGAGCCTGCCGGATTTCGCCGCGTCGCGGCAGCGCCCTTGACCTAAAAGCTCGGAATCCGTGCCGTGCTTTGTCGGGGCCGAAGAAGAAACCGATCCGATAAAAGGAGGGACACACGATGCCGCATCTGCTGCGTATCGCTCCTGCCGACGACGCTCCGCAGGAGGGGCGGAGCGTCGTGCTTGCGCGTCTTTGGCCGCAGGGGATCCCTGCCGGAGCCTCTTTTGCACGGGAGCCCGCCGCGATCTCGCTGCTGCTTCTGGCGGCCGAGGCGCTGCCCCACGGGGATCTGACGCTGCTCTTTCCCCCGGCGGAGGAAAAGCGCGCCGCCGCCCTCTGCGCATGGCTGATCGGCAGGCTCGCCGCGATCGAAAAGGCGAAGCCCCGCAAGGCGGCCCTGCGCCGCGCCGTGCGCGAGCGGGCCGATGCGCTCGCGGAGGGTTACCGCCGCGCCGCCGGCGCTGCGATCACGGCGCATTTGCTCGCCGATGCGCGCTACCGAAGCGCCGAAAAGCTGTTTGTCTATGTCAGCCTGCCGAAGGAGCCAGACACCGCGGCGATCATCGCCGACGCGCTTGCCGCGGGCAAAGCGGTATATGTGCCGAAGTGCATTGCCCGCCATGTGATGCAGGCGGTGCGCATCCGATCGGCAAAAGAGCTTGTGCCCGGCACGCTCGGCATTCCCGAGCCGGCCGGCTGCGGGGAGACCGCCTCCGCCGACGCGCTTGATCTCGTGCTCGCGCCCTGCGCCGCCGTCTCGCGGGACGGCGTCCGTCTCGGCCACGGCGCGGCATACTATGACGCGTTTCTGCGCGGGAGCGAAACCACGGCGATCTGCCTTTGCTTTGCGGAGCTGCTGATCGACGAGATTCCCTCGACCTGCCTCGATGTCAGGATGGATGATGTGCTGACCGAAAACGGCTTTTGCACCGCGGGAAAGTTCTGATTTCATCCCGGGCGCTCTTCTCCCGCGCGGAGAGGGGCGCCCTTATTTTTTGCAGGGCGAAAACGAAAAGAGGAAAGGATCGGCGCGCGTGTTTTGCGCCTGCCGTACGGCAGGAAACGGTTCGTGCAGGCTTTTTTAAAAAAGGATTGCATTTTTCCGTATTATATGCTATAAGTGTATTACAACAAATAACACAATTCGCAAAAGGGGGTGCCATGCCTTGTTCCTGATCGACACGAGAAGCTCTGTGCCGCTGTATGAGCAGCTGGAGCGCAATATCGTCTCGCTGATCTCCGCCGGCGCGCTCGCGCCCGACGACCAGCTGCCCTCCGTGCGGTCTCTTGCGCGGGAGCTCGGCATCAATCCGAACACCGTGCAGAAGGCGTAC
>Ga0079305_1002129_pt1 | contig 19431 bp, 13 predicted proteins | sample LMS_cellobiose_e_FD_79183 | JGI IMG/M metagenome (GOLD analysis project Ga0079305, IMG submission 79183) | Rumen-fistulated moose microbial communities from Alaska, USA - LMS_cellobiose_enrichment | ecosystem: Host-associated > Mammals > Digestive system > Stomach > Rumen fluid ... | reverse complement strand
GTGAACCCTTCACGTCGTCGCCTTTTTTACAGTATCACATCTTTTGAGAGTCAGCCACTTCTTTTACGATTCATCCTCGCTTTCTTTTACCATAGCAACTGCAGTTTTCAGTCTGTCGTATGATGTGTATATCCTGATATTTGAATTTCCGTGATCTCGTGTTGTCCGATCGGCTTTATTGGTGATGATTTCATGTGCGGATTGCCCGTTCCTGCTCAGTTGCTGTAGCCCTCAATGGTGAAATTCCAGTGATATTTGGCGCGGGCGCTGTTCTTGGTGGTCAGCCCGTCGGTGGTGCCGGGAGTCGAACGGGCAAAATACGGCATCTGCATCGGATAGGCGTTGACATGGCCGTCCCAGTGCGCCACATTGGATTTGTTGTTGTGATGGAACGGGATCGCGTTGGTCCAGTAATACCGCTGCGAGCTCTGGCCGGAGGAGGTGTTTTTATAACATTCCGCCAGCAGGAATTTCTGCGACGGATTGCGCAGTTTCCTGAGATTGCCGCGGCTGATTTTGTAAAAGGAGGACCAGTCCGGCCAGACGAAATAGGCCGTGCCGTCGTTTTTTTTCATGTGGGGGGCCCGTTTGATGACGGGACAGAAGAGCAGCGGGGCTTTTTTGTAACTGCTGCCGGGCGTTCCCTTTTTGATGTCATAACGTTTGAATTGCGGTACGGTATCACGCATGGCCAGCCACGGGTAGGCGGTGTTGTTGATGTCATACGGAAGCCAGCCCTTGTAGGAATCGGCATACATGAGATTGATCCGGCCGAACTGGCCGATGCGGTTGCGGCAGGACGAGCTCTGGGCGGTTTCCTTGGCTTTGTTCAGCGCGGGCAGAAGCATTGCCGCGAGAATCGCAATGATGGCAATCACCACAAGGAGTTCTATCAGAGTAAATAGTGATGCGTTACAGCCGGCGGATTCCGTTTGGATGAAGTGCTTTTTCATGCTCCTATCCTTTCTCTGACTGGTTACTGTTTTCATATCTGCCATTGAACTCCGTTTACAGATGGACCGTGCTGGCAAACCGGGCACAACTTCCGCTTTTGCCGGCAATGGAATAAACATGTTGCGGAGCGGAGAGCTTTGCTCCTGAAAGAGACATGAGCGATTCGCCGGGGACGAATTCGGTCGGGACGCTCCGGCGCTGGAGCGGCAGTTCGGGATGTCGGATCCGGTTGAGCGTGACCTCAGCCAGCAGTTCGGCCATACGATTGAAATGCTGATCGTAAGAGGCCAGCGACGGCACCATGGAACTGCCGATGGCGAGACGGTCGAATCCCACCACCGAAAGGTCTTCCGGTACCCGGACGCCGAAACGGTGAGCCGCGCGAATGATGCCGACCGCCAGTTCGTCGGAATGACACACCAGCGCAGTGGGCATGACCGGCAGGGCCAGCAGTTGCTTCATCAGCGGTTCGCCGTCATGCGAAACCGCGCCGGCTTTCAGGATGTAAAGAGGATCGAACGCTTGATATCGGATCAGGGCGTCGCGCATGCCCGCATACCGGATGTCCTGCAGAATCCCCGCCGCGGCGATCCGGCGGTGTCCGAGAGCCCGGAGCCGTTCGATCACATCGATCCCGAACTGATATTTGTCCGGGAAGACGCAGTCGTAGTCGGGACGGTCATTACCCCAGATGACGACGGGGATATTCGATTTCGGCACGTTCTGATAGGTCGGTGTGATGACCGCGCTGGCATTCATGCAGTACATCCGCTCGATGGCGGCGGAAAAAGTCTGGGGCAGCCTGCTGCCGGATTCGAAGAAAGAGCAGACCAGCGTATAGTCGAGCTTGCGGAAACTTTTGTCCAGCGCGGTCAGCAGTTCGGAAAGGTATCCCTGCAGAGGCGGCAGCACGAGTCCGACCATGCGGCTGTCGCCGTAGCGGAGAGCCCGCGCAGCGTAATCAGCGCGGTAGCCGAGAGTCTTGACCGCTTCGAGAATTTTTTCACGTGTGGCCGGGGCGGTCTTGGCATTTTCGCCGCAGCGCAGGACATACGAAACCATCGTGCTGGAAACTCCGGCACGGGCCGCAACATCCGTCAAGGTGACTTTCCTGCGCATTCGAAACCGCTCCCATTTTACTGTCGTTATCAAATTGCAACGTTGCAATGATCTCTTACAATTTACTTTTTTTAATTATACACGGGATTCCCGAAAATACAAGAGGTTTTCGCAAAAAAACGAAAAATATTATTGCTTTATTTATTGTCATGGTATATATTACCGGGCATTGTCGGTAATATCGGTTTTTCACAAATGAAAACATACAAACCATAAAACAGGAGAATGTTTCCGTCATGAAAACGAAAGTCTGGAATCTCGAACTGCCGCCGTTCCCGCGGGAAGGATTGAACCACCTGCTGCCGCTGGAAGAATGTCCGGTGACCCGGCAGATGCGCACCGAAGCCGCGCGTCTGGAACGGATCAATCAGTTCGACCCGCCCCACAACATGAAGGAACTCAAAGTGTTCCAGAAAAACCTGCGGGCGAAGATTTGGGAAAAACTCGGCGTCAAATACGACTCCAAAGTGCCGCTGAAGCCGGAATTCCTCGGTGACGTTCCCAAAGACGGCTTCACCATCCGCAAGGTAATCTATCAGAGCCGTCCCGGCATTTATGTGACCGCTCTGCTCTATGTTCCGAAGGGCAAGGGCCCGTTCCCGGCGGTCATCCACATGCACGGCCATCACTCCGAAGGCAAGTTCGGCGACCGGCAGCAGTCGATGTCGCAGGCGATGGTCAAATCCGGTTACGTGGTGCTGGCTCCGGACTGCTGGGGCGTCTATGAGCGCGCCACGGTCTATCAGAAAGTCGAATACCACGGCGGATTCCTCGGCGAAAGCCTGATGAACATCGGCGAGACCCTGATGGGCGAACAGCTGGTGGACAACATGCGCGGCGTGGATTTCCTCTGCTCGCTGCCGATCGTCCAGAAGAATCATATCGGCGCGACCGGCGCTTCCGGCGGCGGCAACCAGACCATGTGGATCGCCGCGATGGACGAACGAATCGCCGCGGCGATGCCGGTGGTGAGCGTCGGCTCGTTCGAGACCTACGCCACGGGCGTCAACTGCGTCTGCGAACTGCTGCCCGACGGACTCAAGTTCTGCACCGAGGCCGGCGTGCTCGGTCTGATCGCGCCGCGTCCGCTGCGGATCGGCAACGCCTACTACGACGTCAATCCGACCTTCGGCGTGGAAGCCATGCTGCAGACCTATCATCAGGTCGAAAAACTTTACTGGAACCTCGGCTGCGGCGACAATCTGGCTTACACCGTGGCGAACCGCGTCCACGGCATGTGGGACCGTCAGCGGTCCGCCGTGCTGGGCTGGTTCGACTGCCATCTGCGCGGTCACGGCAACGGCAATGCGGTGCCGGACGTTCCGGTCGATCCGCTGCCGATCCCCGAGATCAGCTTGTTCGAAAGCCCGGAAAAACGTCCCGCCAAGATCCGCACCACCGTCGAACACTGCAAGAAGATCGGTGCGGAACTCCGCAAGAAAATGCTGGCGAAAAAATCCTTCTCCGCCGAAACCAAACGCAAGGAACTTGCCGAATTGATCCGCATCCGTCCGGTGCCCGCCGAACTGCCTGTGAAACGTTATACCGACGAAGACGGACTCGAACGTTATGCGCTGGACGCGGGCGACCGGCTGATCCCGATTCTGATGAAGCGCGGCAAGACCGCGGGCAAATACCGTGTGCTGATCTCCCCGGTCGGCAAGCAGGACATCAGCGAGGCCGATGCGACCGCCGCCGGCAAGGACGGTTCCACCGTGGTGATGTTCGACCTGTTCGGCAGCGGCGAGACCGCCCGTCCGAACATGATCCTCGGCACCAATCATCAGTACACCCGTCAGCTGCTTTGGCTGGGACGTTCCCTGCCGGGCGAATGGGCGCGCGACATTCTGTCGGTCATCCGGATGCTCCGGACCGAGTTCAAGGCGAAGACCATCGATGTCGAAGCCCGGCGCGAAACCGGTGCGGCCGCTGTCTTCGCCGCGGCGCTCAAAGTGGAAAAATTCTCGCTCAAGACGGTCGATGCTCCGTCGACCTTCCTGTTCAGCCGGGAATCCATCGGCGCTTTCAACGGCGGTGCGTTCATCCCGTATCTGCCGGGCAATCTCTATTCCCACGGGCTGGCTCTGCCGGGCTTCCTGGTCTGGGGCGACATTTCCCTGGCCGCCGCGCTGGCGGACAAGGTCGAATTCGTTTCCCCGCGCGCTTTCGACGGCACGCCGCTCAAGCCCGCCGCCGAACAGGCTTTCCGCAAGGAGATCGCCACGCTCCGCGCCAGAATGTGAGCGAACGCTTTTTCGCTTTGCCGAAAAAAACAAACCGGACCGTCCTTCGCGGGCGGCCCGGTTTTTCCGTATCCGGAATCAAACGGCTTCAGTCGCCGTCAGCCGGGACCATCTCGTGTTTCCGGCGGTTTTCGCACCAGTGATACAGCACCAGCGGCAGCGCCAGGAAGAACAGCGAACCGAAGAACAGGAACGCGATGTAGAGAATCACCGCATGCGGACCGTCCGCGCGGACTCCGGATGTCGGGATGAATCCCACCGCGATGGCCAGCAGCGAGGTCAGGAACGCGATGCCGGAGACGATCCACATGCCAGCTTTGCCGCCGGGAATCCGGTAGGGACGCGGCACGTCCGCCTTGGAGTAGCGCAGCTTGATCGCCGCCGCGAACATGAACAGATACATGATCATGTAGAGCTGTGCGGTCAGCGCGGACATGATCCAGAACGCGCCGCTGATGGTCGGCATGAAAAAGATCACCAGCGACAGCACCGAAGAGATCGCCGCCTGCAGAACCAGAATCCGGGTCGGCATGCCGTTTTCGTTGCGGTGCTGCCAATAAGCGGGCAGGAAACCGTCCTTCGCCACTTCCAGCACGCCTTTGGACGGGCCCAGCACCCAGGTCACGACCATGGTCAGTGCGCCGTAAGCCAGCAGGAAACTGATGATCGGCGTCATCCAGCGGATGTGGAAAATGCTGAACATTTTGTCGAACGCCTGGAGCGCGCCCGCCGCGAGGCTGATGTCATTCTGCGGAATGACCACCGCGATTCCCAGCGAACCGAGAATGCTCAGCAGGATGATGACTACGCAGGAGATGAACACCGCCCGGGGGAAATTCTTTTTCGGATTGGTCACGTCGGTCACGTGCACGGCGGACATTTCCATGCCGGAGATCGCCACCATCATGCCGGAAAGCAGCATGATCTGGTTCATGTTGTCCAGATTCGGGATCAGCGCCCGCATGGAGAACGGGATCGAGCTGGGTTTGCCCGCGGCAAAAAAGACCAGCATCAGCAGAATGATGAGTATGCCCGGAATGAGCGTGCCGGCAATCGCGCCGGAACTGCTCAGAAACGCCGAGAGCTTCATCCCGCGGAAATTCAGGAACGTGGCCAGCCACAGACTCACTACCACCACGATGAACACAAACCAGCGGCTGTTCGCCAGTGCCGGATTGAACACGTAGGCAATGGCCGAAGCCACGAAGGTCAGCACGGCCGGGAACCACGGCAGATTTTCCACCCACTGCATCGAGATCGCCACGAATCCCCATTTCGGTCCGAACGCTTCCTTCACCCACAGATACACGCCGCCGTCCTCCGGCCAGGCAGAAGCCAGTTCCGCCGAGACCAGCGCCGACGGCAGAAAGAAGCAGATCGACGCCGCCGTGATGTAGAAGATGATGCTCCAGCCGTATTCCGCCTGAGACGGAAGATTCCGGATCGACAGCACCGCCGCCACGTTGAGCATGGCCAGCGTAAATACGCCCATGCCCGATTTTTTAACGATAGAACTCACTTTTCATCCTTTCAAAAACTTGAATCTTGAATCTTGTGTCTTGAATCTTGTGTCTTGCGGCTTATTTCAGACACAGCGTGGTGAAGACCGTTCCGCCGTTCGTTTTCCGCCGTTCGACGCCGTGAATGTCGCCTTCATAACCGGGGAAGGTCTCCTCGAAATGCTGCCTTTCCAGCAGATATTCGAGGATCGGCGCGGCTTTTTCGTTGAAGATTTCTCCGCCCATGATGACCGGGATTCCGGGCGGGTAGGGGACCATCATCACCGCCTGAATGCGCCCTGCGGCATGAGCCAGTTCGACCGTTTCGACTTCGCCGCGCACCACGTGCCGGAAAGCATCGGCCGGTTTCATGGCCTGATCGGGAATGGTCTCGAACGCCGCCTGCATTTTATCCAGCAGGTGGTGTTTCATGATCCATTCGTGCATGGCCTGACAATGGTCGCGCAGACCGGTTTTCGCATAATGTTCCGGATGGGCTTCGACCAGTTCGGGGAAGACCGCCGCCAGCGGCGTATTGGCATCGTAATCGGCCTTGAATTTGAGCAGGGCCGCCAGCAGCGTGCCCTGTTTCGCCCGGGTGGTGCCCAGCGAATTGAGCATCAGGAACGAATAATAGTCGGTTTTTTCGCAGACGATATTATGCCCGATCAGATAATTGGTCACGATCGAGGCCGGAATGCCGCATTTTTCCATCGTGCCGTCTTCATTCAGTCCGGGCGTGAGAATCGTGAGCTTGATCGGGTCGAGCATGACGTAATCGCTTTCGATGTCTTCGAATCCGTGCCAGGTGTCTCCGGCGCGGAGCACCCAGGGTTCCTGATGACAGGACAGACAATCCGTGTCCGCTTCGGCAAAAGGAATGTCCTTGCCGTCGATCCGAATGCGGTCCGGCTGCCACATGCTGAAGAACCAGTCGTTCTTTTCGCGGAATTCCCGGTGCAGACGGGCGACTTCCTTGCGGAGCTGGACCGCTTCCCGGATGATGTCGTGCATCATGATTTCCCCGTTGTCGTCCATCATTTTGGTGGCGACGTCCAGCGAGGCGATCATATTGTATTGCGGCGAGGTCGAGCCGTGCATCATGTAGGATTCGTTGAAGATCACGGGGTCGATTTTGACCTTGCCGCCGTTTTTGATATGCAGCATCGACGCCTGGGAAAATGCGGTGAGCAGTTTGTGCGTAGACTGCGAGCAGAAGACCGGCGGGTCTTCCGGTTTGACGCGGCTGCCTTCCATTCCGAAATGATGTTTGTAGACGGGATGGAATTTCGCGTAGGCATACCAGGCTTCATCGAAATGCAGGTTTTCCACGCTCTGCTTGAGCTGTTCCTTGATTCGGACCGTGTTGTAGCAGATCCCGTCGTAAGTGGAATTGGTGAGCGCGGACATTTTGACGGATTGCTGTTTCGCGTTCGCCGGGATGAGCTTGCTGCGTTCGATCTTCGCCCGGATTGATTCCGGCGTGAATTCGGAGAGCCGGACCGGTCCGATGATGCCGCGTTTATTGCGGCGCGGAATCATGTAGACGGGCAGGGCGCCGGTGATGGTCATGGCGTAATTGAGCGATTTGTGACAGTTGCGGTCCACGAGTGCGATCTCGCCGTCGGTCACCCGGCTGCGCCAGATGATCTGATTCACGGTCGACGTGCCGTTGAGCACGTAATAGGTCTGATCGGCTCCGAAGACCCGCGCGGAGTTGCGTTCGGCCTCGCCCGCGGCGCCCTCGTGGTCCAGCAACGAACCCAGTTCGGGCACGGAGATCGAAAGATCGGACCGGAACATGTTTTCCCCGAAGAATTTGTAAAGCGCGATACCGGAAGGACTGCGCAGGAAACCCTGTCCGCCCAGGTGACCCGGCGTATGCCACGCATACTTGTAGCGGTTGGAATATTTCACCAGTCTTCCGAAGAAGTCAGGATAAACCTTCCGCACATACGCCGCCGCATGTTCGCGGATGCGTCCGGCCAGAAATTCGGCCGTGTCGGCGGTTTTCCAGAGACAGCCGTCGATTTTCTTCAGGTCGTCCGCGGACAGATTTTCGGTTTCCAGCCGGTCGGTCATGAGCAGAATCGGAATTTTTCCGTTGCGTTTCCGGATGGAGGCGGTCAGTGTCGACGGATTTTCCTTTTCGCAGCAGTCTTCTTCCGGCAGATCCCAGTCGATCACGACCGCACCCAGATCGGCGCGGGAAAGAAAAATCTCTTCCGCGTCTTCATAGGTGAAAGACGTAATGACTTTGCATTGCTGCGTGATTTCGAGTTCGCGGATGATTTCCCGCAGACGGAATCCGTCATCGTTTTCCTCGTTGAGTTCGTGCGAGACGAACAGGATCGGCCAGGCCGACATCGTGAGTTTCATGTTTCCCCCCATTGTTGATGCTTGCCGGCGTCTTCACCTTTTTTGCCGGCGGGGGATACCATACATCGGAAAACGGGAAAGTCAAACTGCTTTTACGGTCGCAACATGTTTGAAATCAAACAGATATAAGATTGAATCGCATGTTCCCGACAATAATTGTGCGGTAAAATCGAGGCGGAGCGTTCTTCCGGAATTTTTTTTGGAAAAAAGCTCATGTCGGAGTTCAGGCGTGAGGCAGCAGCGTGCCCAGATGCGTTTTGCCGGCTTTTTCGCGGAACATTTTGCGGAGGACGAAATAGAGCAGTATTCCGTTGATGATGGTGACCATCAGCCACGAGGAGGGATAGGAAAGAATCAACGTCTGGTATTTCGGCGCCAGCGGGAAAATCACCATGATCCAGGCGATACGGAAGAAACACGCTCCGGTCAGCGTGACGATGGTCGGTTTGACCGAGTGGCCCAGACCGCGGAGCGCCCCGGTGGCGATATTCATGAAGCCGGCCAGAAAATAGGTCATCATCATCACCCTCAGCCGGACCATGCCGAAACGGATGACTTCCGGATTCGGATTGTAGATGTTCAGCAGAGAACGTCCGCAGGCATAGAATCCCCAGCCGAAGATCGCGCAGGCGACCATGACCGAGATCACGCTGTAGATGATGCTTTTGACGATACGTTTGTATTTTCCGGCGCCGTGGTTCTGACCGACGAAACTGATGGTGGTGGTGTAAAATGCGTGAGAGCAGGTGTTGACAACTCCTTCGAGGCTTTGCGAAGAGGTGTTTCCCGCGATTGCCATCGGGCCGAAGGAGTTGACCGTGGACTGAATGGTGATGTTGGCAATGGAAAAACAGCTGCCCTGGATTCCCGCGGGAAGACCGATCTTCAGCAGATCAATGAAGGTCCCGCGGTGAATTTTCATCCGGTTCCAGAACAGCCGGCTGGCATCGCGCGACTGCGAGAGCACCCGCAGGACCAGCAGCGCGGACACGGCATTGGAAATTTTGGTGGCGACTGCCACGCCGGCCACGTCCCAGTGACAGACCAGCACGAAAAACAGGTTCAGCAGCACGTTGGTCAATCCGGCGATGAGCATGAAAATCAGGGGCCGCCGGGTGTCTCCGAGCGCGCGGAGGACCGAACCGCCGAAATTGTAGATGATGACGAACGGCATTCCCGCGCCGTAGATCCACATGTAAATGCAGGCTTTGTCGAGAATGACCTCCGGCGTGGCCATAAGCCGGAGCATCGGCCGGCTGATGGCGATGCTGATCGCCGCCATGATGAGTCCGCCGTAGAATGCCACCGCCATGGAGGTGTGCACGGTCCGCGCGATATTCCGCGGGTCCTTGGCGCCGGCATAGCGCGCGGTCAGCACGTTGACTCCGGTGGAAAGTCCCAGAAAGAGATTCAGCATGAAGGTGGTCAGACCGTTGGTGGCGCCGACTCCGGCCATGGCCTTGGGGTCGGCAAACTGTCCCAGCACGATCAGGTCGGCCGCATGGAACATCAGCTGCATGACGTTGGTCACGATCAGCGGGAGGGTGAACAGAATGATCTTGCTGAACAGCGGACCATGCGTCATGTCGATATTGTATTTGCTGCCGGGCCTCATCCTGCGCGCCTTTATTCCTTGTGTGCCTTTTTCAAGGGTAATATAAAATCTTTTCTTCAGGTTGCAAATATCATTTTTTCATGGAGGGCATAACCGCAGGTTATAACGCAGCGGTCAGCCCTTCGGTTTCAAGGTGGCGAAACTCCGGTGCGGATGTTCGTCGGCTGCCTTCCGGAACATCCGGCGGATCACCCAGAACAGAATGGCGCCGTTGACCAGCGAGACGATCGACCAGGAGACGGGGTAGGAGATCATCAGGTTTTCCATCGTCTTGTAATGCGGGAAAATCCACAGCACCCAGAAAATCCGGAAGACGCATACGCCCATCAGCGTGACGATGGTCGGTTTGACCGAGTGGCCCAGTCCGCGCAGAGAGCCGCTGATCGTGTCCATGGTCGCGCAGAGAAAATAAGTGGTGAATAGAATCTCCGCCCGGATCATGCCCCATTTGATGACTTCCGGGTCGGAGTTGTAGATTTTCAGCAGCGGCCGTCCGAAGAGATAGAACAGCCAGCCGGAGATCAGGCTGAGCACTATGGTGCAGAGCATGCAGATGAGCACGCTGCGGACGATCCGTTTGTATTTCTGCGCGCCGTGATTCTGACCGACGAAACTGATCGCCGTGTAATAGAAGGACGAGCTGGCGACGTAGACCAGTCCTTCCAGACTCTGCGCCGCGGTGTTGCCGGCGATTGCCTGCGTGCCGAGCGAATTGATCGAGGACTGGATCACGATGTTGGACAGCGAAAAGAACGAACCCTGAATCCCCGCCGGCAGTCCGATTCGGAGCATGTCCTTGAAAATGGCCTTGTCGATCCGAACTTTCTTCCAGATCAGCCGGGCGGCATCCCGCGCCGCCGCCAGCGCCCGCAGGGTCAGTCCCGCCGAGATGCCGTTGGAGACCAGCGTCGCCAGCGCCACGCCGCCGACGTCCATGCGCAGGACGATCACCAGGAACAGATTGAGCAGGACTTTGACGATGCCGCCGACAATCATGAAGTAGAGGGGTCTCCGCGTATCGCCCTGCGCCCGCAGAATGGAGCTGCCGAAGTTGTAGAGGATGATGAACGGGATTGAGGAGCAGTATATCCACATGTAGAGCGAGGACTGATTCAGGATTTCCGCCGGGGTATGCATCATTTTCAGCACCGGCCGGCTGATCAGAATGCCGATGACCGCCATGACGAGTCCGCCGTACAGTCCGACCGCGGCCGCAGTATGGACCGAGGCGGAAAGATTCTTCCGGTCCCTGGCGCCGATGTAGCGGGCCGCCAGCACGTTGACTCCGACCGAGAGTCCGAAAAAGATGTTCAGCACCAGCACGGTCAGTCCGCTGGTGGCGCCGACCGCCGCCATCGCTTTCGACGAGGCGAAACGACCGATCACGATGAGGTCGATGGTGCTGAACAGCACCTGCATGACATACGACGACATCAGCGGCAGCGAAAACAGCACGATCTTGCCGAACAGCGGCCCGTGACTCATGTCGATTTGATATTTTTCGGTGGATTTCATGATGAGTTCCTTCTTTCGGTCAGGCGCTTTTCAGGGTCCCGAAACCGGGCAGACGTCCGTCGGGATGGGCAGCAGCCCGGAACATCCCGCGGCAGACCCAATACAGGATGATTCCGTTTACCACGATGACCAGTCCCCATGAGACCGGATATGAGATCAGCAGATTGAACAAGGTCGGGTCGAGCGGGAAAATCCAGAACACCCAGGTCACCCGGAAGACGCAGACTCCCAGCAGGGTGGTGACGGTCGGCTTGATCGAATGTCCCAGTCCGCGCAGCGCCCCGCTGATGACATCCATGATGTTGCAGAGGAAGTAGATCAGCATCATGATGTTGACCCGGATCATGCCCCACCGGATGACTTCCGCGTTCGGCGTGTAGATTTTCAGCAGCGGCTCGCCGAACAGCCGGACGGTCCATCCCGCAAGGACTCCCATCAGGGTGGAGATCGCCATGCAGAGCAGAATGCAGCGGGCAATGCGTTTGTATTTTTTCGCGCCGTGATTCTGTCCGACGAAACTGATCGTGGTGAAATAAAAAGCGTGAGTGCAGACGTGGACCATGCTTTCCAGACTCAATGCGGCGGTGTTCCCGGCGATCGCGGCTGCCCCGAAGGAATTGATCGAAGACTGAATGATGAGGTTGGAGACCGAAAAGAACGAACTCTGGATTCCCGCAGGCAGACCGATCCTCAGCATTTCGAGGAAGATCGGACCATGCAGTTTCAGCCGGTTCCAGAACAGCCGGCTGGCATCCCGTGCCCGCGTCAGCGCGCCCAGCACCAAAGCGGCGGAAAGCGCGTTGGCGATCAGGGTCGCGGTCGCCACGCCCGCCACATCCCAGTGGAAGACCAGCACGAAAAAGAGATTCAGCAGCACATTGAGAATGCCTGCAATGACCATGAAAATCAGGGGGCGCCGGGTGTCTCCGAGCGCACGCAGCACCGCACTGCCGAAATTATACAGCACCACGAACGGCACTCCGGCGCAGTAAATCCACATGTAAAGCGAGGCTTTCGGCAAGATTTCCGGCGGCGTGGCCATCAGCTGAAGCATGGGCCGGGAAATGAGGATACCGACCGCGCCCATGATGATGCCGCCGTAGAGCGCCACGGCCGTGGAGGTGTGGACTGTCCGCGAAATATCCTTGCGGTTCCGCGCTCCCTTGCAGCGGGCGGTCAGCACGTTCACTCCGACCGACAGTCCGAAAAAGACGTTGAGCATCAGCACGTTGAGTCCGGTGGTCGCGCCGACTGCCGCCATCGCCTCGTGATTGGCGAAGCGTCCGATCACGATCAGATCTGCCGCATTGAACAGCAGTTGCAGCAGATAGGCCGCGATCAGCGGCAGAACGAAACGGACGATCTTGCCGAACAGCGGACCGTGCGTCATGTCTATCGTATATTTGGAATCCGAATGCCGATTCATCTGCCACCTTGAAATCCAGAAAGGGATAAATATACTGCCGATTTCCGTTTTTTCAAGCGGACGGACCGGCGGCTTTTCCGATTTGATTTCAGCCGCATTCTGCGCTATATTACCCGGAATCGAATTCAGACGGAAAGGAAAAACCGACATGCTGCTGTTGCGTCCCGGCGATACGTTTGCCGGCTGCCGGATCGACTCGCTGTGCGGGACCGGCGGTATGGGCGTGGTGTATCTGGCGGAAGACACCCTGCGGCGGCGCGTGGCATTGAAGATCGTGGCGCTCTGCGATTCCCGGCGGGAACTGGACGGAATCCGACGTTATATCCGGACCGCCGCCGGTCAGCCCCATCTGATCCAGATTTTTCATGCCGGAACCGAACAGGAATGTCTCTACTACACGATGGAGGCGGCGGACAATCTGAACCAGTCCGGTCCATATGTTCCGAAAAACCTGGCGGCGCTGCTGGCGAGGGACGGCAGACTGGCGCCGTCCGAAGCGTTGAAACTGATCCGGGAATTGGCCGGAGGGCTGCTGGTTTTGCATCATGACGATCTGATTCACCGGGACATCAAACCCGAAAACATCATTTACGTGCAGGGGGTGCCGAAACTGTGCGATCCGGGGCTGGTCTGTTCCACGGACGCGACCGCGTCGCTGGTCGGTACTCTGGGTTATCTGCCGCCGGAATGTTTCAACGGAAAGAATCTCAATACGCCCGGACGCGACCTCTATGCGCTCGGCAAAGTTTTCTATGCCGCGGTCACCGGGGAACCGCCGTCGCGCTACCCTCATATTCCCGCCGATCTGCCGCTGTCGGTCCGCCGGAAGATCTGGCCGCTGCTGACCCGGGTCTGCAATACCGATCCGAAACGCCGTTTCCAGCGGACCGGGGATTTTCTTCACGCACTGCCGTCCGAACTGCCGAATCCGGGCCGGCTGGAACGCGCGCTGAACGATTTTCGGCAATGGTGTCTGGCCAATCCCGGCGTGCTGATTGCGGCGGCGACCGTTTTTCTGCTGATCGTGTTGCTCGGCGGTGCGTTTGGCGTTTACCGGGTCCGGCAACAGAGGAAACAGGCCGAATACCTGCTTCAATGTCAGCGGCAGTGCGAGGCGGCGGCCGTCCGCTACCGTATCCCGGAAAACCGGCTTGCCGATCAACTGACGGATCTGACCGGAGAAGCCGGGGCGAAGAAAATCGAACAAACCCTGCGGACGCTGCCGTCCGATCCCGCTGCGCGTCTGGCTGTGTATCAGAAACTGGATGCCGAACTGGAAAAACTGATCCGGAAGTCGCTGCTGCCGGTGCCGGAACAGACATCCATCGCGGAGTTGTTCCGAATCTCGAACCGCAACCGGGGTCTGCTGGCCTCGCCGCTGGCGGCGTGGCTGACGGACGGAGAACGGAACGCGCTGGTGAGAAAACTCGCCGCGCTGGAAAAATGCGTTCTGCCCGAGGGCGTGAAACTCCGTCCGGGACAGCCTTTCAAACCCGACAGCAGTTTCCGCAGTCAATTCATTTATGTCCCCGCCGGTGCATTCCGGCGCAAGGACGGACAGCTGATCCGCATCCCTTACGGATTCTGGTGCTGCGACGGCGAACCTGCGGGCCGATCTGTTCCGGCCTCCGATGAGGTGGATCAAAAACACCGAACAGCCGGGTATGCCGATGGGCCGGTTCACCTGGAACGACTTGCTGGAATACTGCTGGCAGGAAACCGTGAGATTTCAGCAGAGCGGCATTATACCGCCCGGCTTCATTTTCCGTCCGCTGACCGTTGCGGAATGGCAGTGGGCCTGCCGCGGGGCGTGGTCGGGAACGGGCAATGCCACGGCCTTTCTGAAGGAAAATTCCGGCGGACGGATTCATCCGGTCCGTTCCGGCGAGCCCAATTCGCTCGGACTCTATGACTTCATCGGCAACGTCGCGGAAATGGTCATTCCCGATTCCGGCGTGGATACGGGGCACCGTGTCGCATTCTGCGGCGGCTGGTATGAGAATTCCGTCCGCCGGGTCGATCCGGAAAAAACTACCGGATATCTGAAATATCAATGGCTCCCGCCGCATATCGGCGCCCGGATTGCCATCGTGCCGGGTTCGACGGATTTTTTCGAGCGTGCCTTGTGGCTGACCGGACCGCGCGAAACCGTGTTTCAGGGACGCCGTTACGAACTGTTCGCCACCAACGACGCGATCATGTCCCGGGAAGCTGCTTTGAAACTCTGCCGTCTGCTGGGCGGACGTCTGCTCGCGCCCGAATCGGCCGAACAGTTGACTGCGCTTCGGAAAGCTTTTCCCGAAACCGGCACCTTCCCGATCGTGATCGACGGCGGATTGAAAGACGGCGTATGGCTCCGGCCCGACGGCACGCCTTACCGGGGATTTCCCCTGCCGGCGATACCGAAACATCCGATCTGGACTTTCGCTTTCCACCGGGGCCGGATCGCCTGTTATCCCTCGAGCCGCTGCACCGGACTGATCTGCGAATGGAACGAGGCGGAATACCGCAGTCGGAATGACCCGGACCGCATCCGCCGGAGCGGAGTTTTTCTGCACACCTTCCGGATTGGTTCCGCCGAGTATCTGCTGGTGGGATGTCCCGTTTATCCCCACATGGCGCGGCGGGTCGCGCAGCTGCTCGGTGCGAAACTGGCACAGCCCCGGAACGAGGCGGTCCGGGAACGTTTCCGCCGGGAACTGGCTCCGTGGAAAGACCTGCCCGTCTTGCTCGGCGGCCATTGGAAATACGGTAAATGGGTGCTGTCCGACGGTTCGACGCTGAAACTGGAACTGCCGCCCGGCGGAACGCCGCTCATGGAAAGCCGGAACCTCTCTTCGCCGGGTCTGTTCGACGGCAAGTTCTGCGCTCTGCAGCGGGCTCAGGCCTTTCTGCTGGAACTGCCTTTGGAGTGAATCCGGTCGGCGGCCTCCGGGATATCCTCGATGCACTTCCGCAGAATCCGCAGACAGCGGTGCCGGACCAGATAGAGCGCGGCGGGCGTTTTCCGCGTGATCTGACTGACTTCCGCCACGGGCAGTTGCTGGATCGCCAGCATTTCGAAGGCGGAATACGTTTCCGAATTGACCCGTTCCCGGAGCAGCTTCAACGCCGCATCGGCCAGAAAATGTTCGTATTGCTCCATGAAGAGCCGGTCGATTCCCTCTTCATAATCCGGCACTCCTTCCGCCGGCGCCCGGTCCTTTTTTCGCCGCATCTGCCACGCGGCGTTTTTGATGATGGAAAAGAGATACGAGCGGAAATGTCCTTTGTTCCGGTCGTAGAAGAAACTGCCGATCCGGCGGCAGCAGATCAGCATGACTTCCTGGACCAGGTCGTCGCTGTCTTCCGGGGTGATCCCGCGTTGTTTGGCGACGGCGCGGATCATGCTGCGGTATTTGGCATCGAAATCGATCCACGCCTGCTCGTCTTCGGCGGCCATTCGCCGCAGCAGTCCGGAATCCGTGCTGTAGCCGCGTTTCCGGAAAATGGTGGTTCTTGTTATGGCTTTCATTGTTCTTTCGGTCTCTTTGGTTTTGATTTGTCAATATAACCGTTCCGGTCTTTTTTGCAACCAGCGAAAAAATATTTTGATTTTTTTTGAAATACCGGGAAATATTGTTGCGGTTTTGGGAAATAAAAACATAAAGATGAAGCATTTTGACTTTCTACGAAAACCAGGCAAACTAAGAATACTGAAAGGATTCCCGCGGAAGACATCGGACGACACGAGATTAACGGAAAACAGTATTCCCGGTATTCGTAGTATTCCCTGTTTTCACACGGGATCAACGGAATTGGAATACCAAGTTGTACACAACATAAAACAGGCAGGAAAACTGCAGAAAGAAAACAGAACATGAACCCGACAAGTGATCAGTCTTCAGTAATCAGCAATCAGTAATCAGCAATCAGCAATCAGTATCGGCTCCGCCGCAAGGATACCTCCTCTCTCCTCTCTCATACCTCCTGCCTGAAGCGTAAAACGGCGGGCCGTTTTACGCTGATAGAACTCCTCGTGGTGATCGCAATCATTGCGATTCTGGCAGCGATGCTGCTGCCCGCGCTGCGGGCGGCCAGGGAAAAGACCGTAGGAATCTTGTGCTCCTCGAGAATGAAGCAGAATGCCCAGATACAGATCGCTTACAGCTCTGATTACAAAGATTTCTTTCCCTATCATTCAACTGACCCCAGGATGGCATTGCGAAATTATGATGTTTTCGCCAAATACGGCATTACCAGTCGTATGAACACCAAAAGGGGTCCCAAGAAAGCGCCGCTGCTCTTCTGTCCGAAAGAACATATCAACCCGTGGAATAAAGATTCCAACGGAGTTACCTACTATATCTGGCCGGATATTATAAACATGTGGAGGCCCAATATACCTTGGTTCAATACGCGGGATGTGAGAAAACCCGGTCAGAAATTTCTGCTGTTGGAAGTAGGCTACACGCCCATAACGCCAATCACCAGAACCCGACATTACTGGAGCAGCTATAACGTGTTCCCCCATGTGAACAAGGCTAATGTGGCGCACTTCGACGGTCATGTGGAACCTTACCGTGAAATCATGCCGCATTTCTTCCCCACGCGCAATGGCATCGCCGAAGATCACCCGTTATTGAAAGTCTGGAATGTCATGGCAAAAGATTACTGGCTCTATACGTATTGATCTTTGATACACACATAAATGAGTTGCATGGTTTATGCCGAACTCCGCTTTTTATCCCAAAGGTTCCTTACCGGCTTTTTACTTTACTGAACGAGAAGTTTTTTTCAGGGTTTATCCCGCACCCGGAGGTTTTAGTGGAGCATATGCCGAAGCTGAATTTCCTCATGGATTTTTGTTACGGTCGGATGGAGAAGATTCTGATGAGTCCGGGCAAAGTCTGGACTGGGCAATCCTGACGGAGAAAAGCGTGATTTCCCGCCGTTCCTGACTTTTCACTTGGCCGAGATCACGCCGAAACCGGGATGATGCAGCGGATGCGCCGCGTCGCGGAACAGTTTGCGGCAGATCACATACAGAATGGTCCCGTTGACCATTGTGACCATTACCCAGGAGACCCCGTAGGAGAGCAGCAGGTTTTCCATCGTCTTGTAATGCGGGAACACATACAGCACCCAGAAGATGCGGAACCCGCAGGCTCCGATCAGCGTGACGATCATCGGAATGAGGGAGTGTCCCAGTCCGCGCAGCGCCCCGCTGATCACTTCCATGATCGCACAGAGAAAATACGCGGTCACCAGATATTTCAGCCGGATCATGCCCCATTTGATGACTTCCGGATCGGGATTGAAGATCCGCAGCAGGTGATTGCCCGGCAGGTAGATGCTCCAGCCGACGACGATCGCGGTCAGCGCCGTCAGGAAAATGCAGATGAAGATGCTTTTCACGATGCGTTTGTATTTTTTCGCGCCGTGATTCTGTCCGACGAAACTGATGACCGAATAATAGTAGGAGATGAATGCCGTGTAGACCAGTCCTTCGAGGCTGCCGGTGGCGGCGCTGCCGGCCATCGCTTTGGAGCCGAAGGAATTGATCGTGGACTGGATCAGCATGTTGGAGATGCCGAACAGTGCCCCCTGCATCCCGGCGGGAACGCCGATCTTGAGCATGTCCTTGAAGATTTCACGGTGAAACCGGATTTTGTTCAGAAACAGCCGGCTGGCATCGCGCAGACCCGTCAGCGTGCCGACGATCAGGGAGGAGGCGACGATGTTCGAGATCAGGGTCGCCACCGCCACGCCGGCGACGTCCCAGTGGAACACGCGGACCAGAAACAGGTTGAGCAGCACTTTGATGAATCCGGAAAAGACCAGATAGATCATCGGCCGGCGGGTGTCTCCGGTCGCCCGCAGCTGCGCGCTGCCGAAATTGGTCAGCAGGACCACGGGGATGCCGAGACAGTAGAGCTGCATGTAGAGCGTGGATTTCGGCAGCACGCTTTCGGGCGTAGCCATCCAGACCAGTATCGGCCGGGAAACCAGCATTCCGACTGCCGCCAGCAGCAGTCCGCCGTAAAGCGCGGTCGCCATCGCCGTATGGACCGACCGGAACACCTGCATCCGGTCGCGGGCTCCGATGTAGCGGGCCGAAAGCACGTTCCCGCCGACCGAGAGACCGAAGAATACGCTCAGAATCGTGCTGATGAGCGAACCGCAGGAACCGACCGCGGCCATCGCCTCGTGCGGAGCGTAGCGTCCGATCACGATCATGTCGATGACGTGGAACAGCACCTGCATGATGTTGGAGATCATCAGGGGGATGGAAAAGAGGACGATCTTTCCGAACAGCGGTCCGTGACACATGTCGATCTGATATTTGCTGCCTGAATTCATCCTTGCGCCTCTTTTCGGAAATCAAGGGAAATAATATACATCCGGCCGTTTTTTTGCAAGTCTTTCCCGCGAGATTTGCCGGAAATCGGCTTCAGCGCCGGCTGCAGCTCCCGGGTTGCAGAGATTTCAAGGTAAAATCCCTTTCCCGAATCTTGACATTCTGCGGAATATGCGATATATTACCGACTTTCAACCGCACAACGGAAAGAAACGCTGACCATGTCGAAATCCAGATTCTCATTGCACTGGCTGTCGCAGGAGTTTCACCTGCTCAGTCCTGCTTTGAAACGCCTGATGGGGCTGAAGGGATATGTGCTGCTGCTGTGCGTGGCGGTAGGC
>Ga0079305_1002128_pt1 | contig 19449 bp, 16 predicted proteins | sample LMS_cellobiose_e_FD_79183 | JGI IMG/M metagenome (GOLD analysis project Ga0079305, IMG submission 79183) | Rumen-fistulated moose microbial communities from Alaska, USA - LMS_cellobiose_enrichment | ecosystem: Host-associated > Mammals > Digestive system > Stomach > Rumen fluid ... | reverse complement strand
TTCACGTACCACGGGCAGAAGGATGTCGGCGAGAGAATACTTTACGGCTTTTTCTCCGCCGAGAAGCGCGAGTTTTGACATGGTTTTCCTCCGAAAGTTTTACTTATCCGCGGCGCACGTTGCTTTTGCAGAAAATCATTTGTCAACGGATCGCCCGGACGGATCGTGTCAATTATATCACAGAGCATATTTTCAAGTCAAGATTCCGCTTGCGGTGTTTTTTGACAAAACGCACGGTTGATGGTAAAATATAGGAAATTTCGGAAAGGGAGTCAGCTTCCGGGCGTTTTGCCGCGGGCGGAGTACGTATGAAAAAAAGAGACTATTTCGGCGGCTGGTATTTCAAATGCCAAAACGGCGAAAAAACACTCGCCGTGATCCCGGCGTTTCACCGAACGCGGGGCGAGCCTTCATGTTCGATACAGATAATAACCGACTCAGGCGCGTTCTGCGCCGTGTTCCCCGCGGATGAGTGGAAAAGAAACGCCGACGGATTTGCCGATATCGGAAGAAACCGCTTCCGGAAAAGCGGTATGGAGCTCGATATTTGCGAAGAAGGCTTTACTGTCCGCGGAAAAGTCGTTTTCGGAACGTTTACGCCGATAAAATACGATATAATGGGACCTTTTTCCGCGATCCCGTTTATGGAATGCCGTCACACCGTGATCAGCATGTATCACGGCGTTGTCGGCGAAATAACGTTGAACGGAGAAAAGTTCGTTTTCGAGAACGGAAAGGGTTATATCGAGGGAGATTCCGGATATTCGTTCCCGAAGGTCTACGCATGGACGCACTGCTTTGTTGAAAAAGGCTCTGTGATGCTGAGCGTCGCGGAGATCCCGTTTGGCTTTTTCAGATTCACGGGAGTGATCGGCGTGGCGTATATAGACGGCGCCGAGCACCGGATAGCGACGTATCTCGGCGCGAGAGCGAAAAGCATAAAAGGCGGAGCGGTGGACGTAAAGCAGGGGAAGACGCGATTTTTTGCCCGCCTCGTATCAAAGCGGGATCATCCGCTGTTTGCTCCGGCTTCCGGAGCGATGACAAGGACGATCAGAGAAAGCGCGTCCTGCAGCGCGCGGTACGTGTTCGAAAAGGACGGAAAGACGCTTCTTGACGAGTCGTCGGATCTCGCTTCCTTCGAGTACGAATTCAATGAATGACGGGCACCGTTTGTGCTTTCGGATCGGCTCCCGGACGCACAGCCGCATAAAACGCAAGGCGTTTCAAAGTCCTTGCCGGTGCCGATGACGGCGGCACGGAGATGAACATGAAATACAGAAGAGCGCTTTTCAAAAAGAGACCGTTTGACGCCGCCGATAACGGCGATTTTGTCAAAGCGGTCAGAGAAATGACGGAATATCACGTAAAGCACAATGAAAAGTACGCGGCGATACTGCGCTCGAAGGGATTCGACAGCGCGGAGCTTGAAAGCGAAAGCGACCTTGCGAAGCTTCCGTTCATCCCGACGCTGACTCTGAAAAAGCATCGCCTGTTCAGCATGCCGGAAAAGCTTATCCCCGTGAAGGTGACTTCGTCCGGCACGTCCGGAAGCGCCGGCGTGATCGGATTTGAGCTTTCGGGACTGTGGCAGGCGCTGAAAATGGTGTGCAGGATATTCTCGTATAAAAAGCTGTTTTCTCATCGCCTTACGAATTACGTCGTTTTCGGATACAAGCCGGACGGAAAGAACAAAACGGCGGTCTCAAAGACAGCCTTCGGCGCTACGCTGTTCGCACCCGCGCTCAAAAGGACCTATGCGCTCAAACGTGTGGACGGAAAGTACGAGGCTGATCTTGAAGCCGTGTGCGAAGCCGTATTAAAGTACGCAAAGCAGAAGCATCCGGTCAGATTCATGGGCTTCCCGTCGTATACGTATTTTGCGATGAAGCTCCTTGAACAGAAAAAGATCAGCGTAAAGCTTCCCGAGGGCTCGAAAATAATGCTTGCAGGAGGCTGGAAGCAGTACTACCGCGAGCAGGTGGACAAAACCGAATTTTACGATACCGCAAAGAGGGTACTCGGCATCGACGATAAGGATATAGTGGAATTTTTCGGCGCGGTCGAGCATCCGATAGCCTATTGCGACTGCAAAAATCATCATTTTCACGTCCCGTCGTACAGCCGGGTGATAATACGCGACGTTTCCACGCTCGAGCCGGCGGGATACGGGAACGTCGGGCTCGTGGAGCTCATTACGCCCATGATAAAGGCGACGCCAATTACCGCCGTCATGACGGACGATCTCGGAGTCCTCCGCCCGGGCGAAGAATGCGGATGCGGGATAAGATCGCCGTATCTTGAAATAATCGGCAGAGTGGGGCTCAAGGATGTCAAGACGTGCGCCGCGGGCGCGCAGAAGCTGTTGGGAGATATAAAGCTATGATCCTTTACCGCGGTAAGATATACGAAACGGATGCGACCGTAAAGCTGCTCGATTCGCTGAAAGACGATATAAACGAGACAATCAAAAACAAAAATATAGACCGGGAGAAGCTGCTTTTTGCCGCGAATCGCGTCGCAAGCGGCGTTATTGACGGAAAGTATGACGATATCATCGCTTCGGTCGGGATAGACGGCGCCGAAGCGTACGTTGAAAGAGCGGTGAGACTCCTGAAATATGAAAACGCCGCTCTTCTCGTAAAGAGCGGGCTTCCGGACGTATCTCCGCTTCCGGAAACGGACAGGATCCTTGCGCCCGTCGGAGCGCTCTTACATATAGCCGCGGGAAACGTGGACGTCCTCCCGGCGTACAGCGTTCTTTCGGGTCTTCTGTGCGGCAACGTGAACGTGCTGAAGCTTCCGTCTCAGGACAACGGCGTCACGATAAGGATAATGAGCGAGATGATCGAAATGCTCCCGGAGATCGCGGATTTCATATACGTTTTCGACACGCCGTCGTCAGACGTCGCTTCCATGTTGAAAATGGCGGAGGCGGCGGACAGGATAGTCGTATGGGGTTCGGACGAGGCGGTGACCGCGGTCAGGAAACTCGCGCCCCCGAACGTCGGCATCGTTGAATGGGGACACCGCATAAGCTTCTGCTTTGTCGGAGAGGATTACGAAAAATATCCGGAAAAGCTCGAAGGGCTCGCGGAGCACGTGATAACGACGTCTCAGCTTTTTTGCAGCAGTTGTCAGCGCGTATACGTGAACAGTCCGAGAAAAGAAGCCGCAGACGAGTTCTGCAGACATTTCCTGCCGTTTTTGAACCTGGCGAGAGCAAAGCATCCTCTCACGGACAAGGGAGCCGCGGCGGAGGCGGCGATAAGAAAATACGCCGCGGGGATAGAAGCCGTCCTTTCCGAAAGCGGAGCTTCCGGGGCGCCGGATATGAGATATTATCCCGGAAACGGATGCGCGCTTTGCGCAAAAGACGATCCGGAGCTTGAAATATCGGGCTTTTTCGGAAATCTGGACGTTTCCGCGCTCCCCGTCGAAGAGCTCTTTTACGTTCTGCGTGATAAGAAAGGATATCTTCAGACCGCCTCGATAATAGCGGACGAAGAAACGGCAAAGCGCGCCGGAGACGTGATGATCCGCGCCGGCGTGACCCGTATCGTGCCGCCGGACAAAATGTCCGATACGTTCATCGCCGAGCCCCACGACGGTGAAAACGAGCTTGCAAGGTACTGCCGCATAGTGAGCCGGTACAGGGAGTGACGGAAGAATATGAAACGCCCGCGGGATACCGCGCGAAGTGTATTCGTTTTACCGGATCTGTTTGTTAAGACTACCGTTAACCCGGACGTATAAAAAAGAGAGAAACTGCAAAACACAGTTTCTCTTTTTCTTTTTGAATGAATGAAGCGGGAAGAACGAGTCAGATCAGAACTTTTTTCTTGACTTTTTCCGGATAGTATGTTATACTCACGTTGCCACACAATAGAATCAGCAAACACCAAGGGGATACCTTTTTTACAGGGAGTATTATGCTCTTTTTCACCGACAATGAATTTGGTAAAAACGCAGATTCCGCGTCGGTGAACAATGGGTGTATCCTTGTTTGTTGAGTTGTGTGGCAACAATAGGGGTTTGCGTTTTTCAGTGCGCTTACTTCGGTTGGCGCACTTTTTTGTTGTTCGTAAAGGGGGATGGAAGTGGAAGATAAAGCCCAAACAGAAAGGAATGCAGAAAAGTTCAAAGAAATCGCGAAGAATTATTATAATAAAAATTTCGGGACGTTTTCTAAAAGCGAAATTGATTTGTTGATGTTCAAATTCTTTTATGAAGATCTTCAATCACAAAACACAGACGGTATCGGAACTGAAAAAAACACGCCGTTATCTGATTACAGGATAAGCAAAGAGCTTGGTATTACCGAGAGGCGCGTTCGAGACTTGAGAATTCGGTATTATTTGAAATACGGCAAGGAATATGACTGGAAAAAGGATTTTGTTCGTTTGATACAAAATGCCCGTTACGACGAGACATCGCATAAGATTTTTTTGAATATACCTGATCCGGCATTGTATATCGAAATTCAAAATTATATCGAAGAAAACGGGGCGTATATCGAAAAGCAATTAAACAGCAAGCTTTTACAGATGAGGGCAGAAAGCTTTATTGATCTTGTGATCTCTGCCGAATCGACCGATAACCGTGACAAGATCGTCAAAGAACTCAAAAAACAATTCAAAACCTACAACAAAAACGAACGTGAATTCGATGAAAAAAACATCGCAAAGTCGTTAATGAAAAGCACTTGCGACATAGTATCAATTGCGGCAAATATCAGCGGCATGCTGTCTCCGGGTAATATAATAGGAGGCGCGCTGATGACGCTGCTGTCAAATATAAAAAAATAAAAGAGGTAAAAAAATGAAAAGAAAAAATTGTTATTTGGCTTTTGCGATTATGGCAGTATCACTGATTCTGTTTTCATGCGGTGAGGCATCAACAAACCCTGCTGCTTCTCATGTACATGAATATGTTGAAAGCATAGAAGAGCAACCGACTTGTGAAACAGACGGACAAATGCTGCATACGTGTTCTTGCGGATTAAGCTATAAAACACCTATTTCACATTTTGGGCATAATTATTCTGTGACAGGGAAAGACGCGACTTGTACGAGTACCGGTACGAAAACGTATACATGCTCCAGATGCGGTAAATCGTATACAGAAACAATAAAAGCGATTGGGCACAATTATAGTGGAACTGTTACAAAAAACGTGACTTGTACGCAAGACGGCACGAAGACGTTCAAATGCTCAAACTGCGGTGATACTTATACTGAAATAATAAAGGCAACAGGGCATTCATATGATTCAAACGGAAAATGCACTAAATGTGGAGCTGTTCGTTCTGTTGATATGAAAAAACTTGTCGGAGCGCCAACAGATTGGTCTGATATATCCGTAGGACGATACGATGTAGTTCATTTAAGCTGGTGGGCAAAGAATAATAGTGGTAAAACAATCAAATATTATACGGTGGAACTATGGTATTATAATCGTGTTGGCGATGGTGCATTTAGTTCAATCACAAGAACGCAGAGCCAATCTTTGAGATTTATAGGACCGGTTGCACCGGGAGAAGAACTGTCAATTAATGATGATGTTGACCGCGTTCCAGGATGTTATAAGGTTACAATTGCAAAAATTAAGTTAGAGTATACTGATGGAACAAGCGATAGCGGTTTATATGCATACAGTTTCACGGACTCATCATATTGATTTTCATGATAAGTTCAGAACACTTAGCGGAAAAGGATCGTTGCTTCAGTGAAATCGTTCTGCATTCGCTACACGATGAAATCTTCGCTTCGCTTAGATGAAATCGTTCGGCTATCGCCTTACGATGAAATCAAATCCGTCCTTCACCCCGCGAAGCGGGATTTCATCTGCGCAGCAGATTTTACCGCCGCAGGCGATTTATCCCGTCCTGCCCGGATAAGGGCGTCCGGACGGATTTAGTTGCAAAAGGCACTTGCTTTCGCAAGTGCCTTTTGCTGGTACGCCCGGTGCGATTCGAACGCATGGCCTTCAGAGTCGGAGTCTGATGCTCTATCCAACTGAGCTACGGGCGCATATAACGGGACCGGAATGACCGGCCCCTGCTTTTTTATTTTGCCGCGTTCACGATAACGGTGAAGTCATCGGATTTGAGAGAAGCGCCTCCTATGAGTCCTCCGTCGATGTCTTTCATCGCGAGAAGCTCGGCGGCGTTCTTCGCGTTCATGGAACCGCCGTACTGGATCGTGAAATCGTCTGCGATCTTACTGTCGTAAAGCTTTGCGATAAGATCGCGGATGAAAGCGCAGACTTCCTCAGCCTGATCGGCGGTAGCGGTCCTGCCGGTGCCGATAGCCCATACGGGCTCGTAAGCGATCACTATGTCAGCCATTTTTTCGGCTGAAACGCCCTCGAGAGCTTTCCTTGTCTGTCTTTCGATGACGGAGAAGGTCTCTCCGGCGTCGCGCTGTGCTTCCGTCTCGCCGACGCAAAGGATGACTTTGAGTCCCGCTTCGACGGCGGCGGTGAGTCTCTTGTTCACGGTCTCGTCGGTCTCCGCGAAATACTGTCTTCTTTCGCTGTGTCCGACTATAACGTATTCCACGCCGCATTCCTTGAGCATGGACGCGCTGATCTCACCCGTGTACGCGCCTTTTTCAGCAAAATGCACGTTCTGCGCGCCGAGACGTATTTTCGATCCGGCTATCGCTTTGCCCGCTTCGAAAATGTCTACGAAGGGGACGCATATAACTACTTCGCAAGAGGGAGAAGGATTCTTCGCGGCTATTTCCGATGCGAGAACGGAAGCCTCGGAAGGAGTCTTGTTCATCTTCCAGTTGCCGGCTATTATCATTTTTCTCATAAAAACCTCCTTGCCGCCTGTACGGCGGCTTTCGTTCAGTTCTTGTTTTCTATGCAGGCTATACCGGGAAGCTCCTTGCCCTCGAGGAATTCGAGAGAAGCGCCGCCGCCGGTGGAAATGTGCGTGATCTTGTCGCCGAAGCCGAGCTTTTCGACAGCCGCCGCGGAATCGCCTCCGCCGACGATGGAAACTGCGCCGGATGCCGCGACCGCTTCCGCGATGGCTCTCGTGCCGTCAGCGTAGTTGGAAAATTCGCAAACGCCCATGGGTCCGTTCCAGATGACCGTCTTCGCGTCTTTTACTGCGTCGCAGAAGAGCTTGATGGTTTCGGGTCCGATGTCGAGTCCCTCGTAATTGTCGGGAATGTCGTCGACGGGGCATATGATGAACGGAGTGTCGTTGGAGAACGAGGTGGTAGCCTTGTTGTCAACGGGGAGAAGGAACTTGACGCCTTTTTCCTCAGCCTTTTTGACGAGGGAGAGCGCAAGGTCGAATTTGTCGGGCTCACAGAGGGATATACCGATCTTGCCGCCTCTTGCCTTCACGAAGGTGTAAGCCATGGCGCCGCCGATGATTATCGTGTCGACCTTGTCGAGAAGATTGTTTATAACGCCGATCTTGTCGGAGACCTTTGCGCCGCCGAGGATGGCTACGAAGGGTCTTTCGGGAGCTTCAAGAGCGCCGCCCATTACGGCGATCTCTTTCTGGATGAGATATCCGCAAACCGCGGGGAGATAGGATGCAACTCCGGCGGTGGAGGCGTGTGCGCGGTGAGCCGTTCCGAACGCGTCGTTTACGTAAATTTCAGCGAGGGATGCGAGCTGCTTGGAAAATTCGGGATCGTTCTTTTCCTCTTCCTTGTGGAAACGGACGTTCTCAATGAGCATCACGTCGCCGTCTTTGAGAGCCGCCGCCTTGGCGTGAGCGTCTTCGCCGATGACGTCCTTTGCAAGCTCGACTTTCTTTCCGAGAAGCTCGGAGAGCTTTGCCGCCACGGGCTTGAGAGAATATTTCTCGTTGAATTCACCCTTCGGTCTGCCGAGATGGCTGCAAAGGATGACTCTCGCGCCGTGATCGCTGAGATATTTGATCGTGGGCAGAGCCTCTACGATCCTTTTGGGGTCTGTTATCGTTTCTCCGTCAAGCGGAACGTTGAAATCGCACCTGACAAGAACTCTTTTTCCGGATACTTCGATGTCTTCGATTGTTTTCTTGTTGAACATTTTTTTCTGACCTTTCGATTGCTTTCTTGTTCTTTTTTTGACTTATTGATTATCATACCACAAATCGCGGGATTATGCAATACCCCTGAGTGTTATTTTTTTCACAAATTCGCTTTTTTGACGATATTTCGGGCGCGGGGATCACCGTTGCCGGCGTAAAAAAGCCGAAAAAGGCGAAAAATGCATCCCGGCGGAGACGGGGAGTCATTCACGTTTTTTTCAAGCCATCATAAGATATGAAGGCGAAAGCGTTGAAATCAATACGAACGAAAGCGTGAACAAATGAACAATGCATCAAAATACGTCATCATAACGGATAAAATAAACAAAAGAGCGCTGTTTTTGAGAGATTTGATTAGAGAAGGCGGCGACGGGTGCGAAATGTTCGGGAGAGAAAGACTTTTCGAAAAAAACGTCCCGCTTCCATTTGAAAACGAGGAAGTGAACGTCGTTTCGGGTCCGCGCACGGACGAAAGGACCGCGGCGGCGATAGTCGGAAGATATCCGCGCATAAAAAAGCTTTACTGCGGAGGCGTCACGCCGGAATGTGAAGAGCTTCTCAGAGCGTCGGGCGCTGTCCATAAGGATATATATTCCGGGGACGGGTTTGCAAAGAAGAACGCCGTCCCCACCGCCGAGGGAACTCTCGCCGAGGCGATACGCGCCACGGATTTCTGTCTGAATGAAAGAAACGTGCTTATACTCGGATGGGGAAGAGTCGCAAAGGAGGTGTACCGCGTGTTCACGGGGATAGGCGCTTTTGTCACGGCGGCGCTGAGAGACCGGGAGAAAGCCGCACGGATCGTGTCCGCCGGCGGAAGCGCGATCATACTTGAAAACGGCGCGATCCCGGAAAGCGCCGACCTTTCCGCCTTTTCCGTCGTCATCAACACGATACCGTATCCCGGCGTTCTCGATGAAAAAACGCTCGGAAGGATGAAAAACGCTGTTTACATCGAGCTTGCACGTTCGGACGCGCCGGAAAAAGCGGCAAAATCGGGAATAAGATGCATCAGCGCCGCGGGACTCCCGTCGGTCTACGCTCCGAGGGACGCGGCGCGGTATATATACGAAGCGCTCACGGAGGAGCGCTGACACGGGAGGAAAACGTCATGAACAACACGATCGACAATAAAGACAATAAAGATGAAAAAAACGAAAAAGAAAAAATAAGGGTGGGCTTCGCGGTAACGGGATCGTTCTGCACGTTTTCAAAGGTCTTCGGTCTGCTTCCCGCTCTTGCGGCGAAATATGATATTTATCCGATAGTTTCGTTCAACACGGCAAAGCTGGATACGAGATTTTTCTCGGCGTCGGAAGCGGTGAAGACGCTTACGGATATCACCGGGAGAGAGCCTATCGATTCCATCGTGAAAGCGGAGCCGATAGGTCCGAAGGGATTGTTCGACGTTCTCGTGATAGAGCCGTGCACCGGGAACACCATAGGCAAGATCGCCTCCGGAATATCGGATACACCGGTCACTATGGCGTTCAAGTCTCATATGAGGAACGGACGCCCGGCGGTCATCGGAGTATCGACAAACGACGGACTTTCCGGAAGCGCGGAGAATATCGGAAGGCTGATGAACAGAAAGAACGTCTTTTTCGTTCCGTTTACTCAGGACGCGCCGTATCAGAAGGAAAGATCGCTTGTCGCCGACTTTTCTCTTACGGATAAAGCAATTGAAGCCGCTCTCGAGGGAAAGCAGCTTCAACCTGTTCTTGTTTGATCCTTATTTTTTGCTTTTGAACGTTACGCGATATCGTCTATTGACTTTGAATTCGTGTGCTTTATCTGCTTCCAGTCAAGACGCTTCTTGAAGAGGCATATGAAAGCCATGAACGAAAGGGGAAGCATGAATATCGGAAAAACGAACGCCGAGCGCCACAGTTTTCCGAGAGGCTTTTTTCCGATGGCGATTATTATCATCGCTCCTATCACGGTGACGACGTACGTCGCGGCGTAATAAACGAGATTGGCGAGAAACAGCGGACGTATGAATTCCACGCTCAGAAACGGAACGAAGAACGTTCCGACGGCTATCACGGGCATCATGGCAATGCTCGGAGTGAGGAGGAGCCACATGACGGCGTCTACGGAACGGACGTTCTTTTTCACCTTAAGACCCTTTTGCTTTTTGCGATTGAGGATCGTCTTCACGCACTGCATGATACCGAAGATCCATCGGAATCTTTGCGTGAGGGAAACGCTCCAGGTCGTGGGCTGCTCGTCATAGAAAACGGCGTCGGAAACAGCGGCGATCACCTTTCCCTCGAGGATCTTCTTTACGGAAAATTCACTGTCCTCGGCGATGGTGGAGGTGTCCCATCTGCCGTCTCTGACGAGATCGGCTCTGAGAGCAAAGCCGGTGCCGCCGAGATATGCGGAAAGGGAAACGTTGTGACGCGAGACGTTCTGGAGCACGTTGGACATTATCCAGTAGATTTCATAAGAGCCGCTGACCGTGTTGTCGTAGGGGTTGGAAGCCTCGCGCATACCCTGCGCGCCGTCGTATCCCGCGCAGAGCGCGTCGTTCATGCGGGAAAGAAAATTCTTTTCCGCAAGGTTGTCGGCGTCGAAAACGCAGATGGCGTCGTAATCGGAATTTTCCTGAGCGAATATCTTTTCAAAGCCCCATTTGAGGGCAAAGCCTTTTCCGACTTCCGTCTTGTTGAACCGTTCAAATACGCGCGCGCCGTGTGCTTTCGCTTCGGAAGCCGTCTTGTCGTCGGTGCAGTTGTCGGCTATAACGTATATATCGTAAAGCTCGTCGGGATAATCCTGCCTCTTTATGCTGTCTATCAGCTTTCCGATGACCTGAGCTTCGTTCCTCGCGCATGTTATCACCGCGAAACGGAGCTTTTTATCGGAAGGAGGTATTATCCTCGTTTTTCTTTTTATGAAAAGACCCAGTATACCGACTATCCCGTTCCATGCCATGGGGATGGAGATTATAAGGGAGAACGCGGTAAGCAGAGTCATTATTATCCAAGTGTATTCCTGGGGCATTATCGATTCCTTTCCCGTCTTTTTGAAAAAAGCGTAATATAAGTCCCTCGTATCACATTATACACCGTACTTCTGTGAAAAACAATAGAAAAGTAAAAAAAACAATGAAAATGTTTGCCGGAACGTTGTGTGAAGACTACTCGCTCATCAGACCGAATCCGGCTATTTCGGACGCGGGCAGAGAGAATACCACAGCCCCCGCTTCCGTATCGGGACCGGCGTTTTTGAGTATGGAACTCATTATCCCGGTCTTCTGATCCTTGCCGGCTACTATGAGTATTACCTCTTTTTCCTTTGCTATCGACACGTTGAAGAATTTCGGAGCTCCCTGCACGCCGGTGCCTTTTCCGTGGAGCACCGTGCCGCCTCTCGCTCCTGCCGCCCTCGCGGCGTTCATGACCATGTCGCTTCTGCCTTCGTTTGTTATCGCGATTATAAGCTCGTGAGAGAAATCGATCTCGGGAGCGTATTTTGCGCTTTTATCGTTTCCGTTAAGATATGCCACGGTCTTACCTCCGCCTATGCTTTTTATCGGCACCGATATCACTATGCCGTGCCCGGGTACGCCTATGAAAAGGCGCTGTTTTTGCTTTTGAATGTATTCTTTGACTTTATCCTGAGGAACGAAAGCGAGGACGACCCGCTTTTCGTTTGTCTCGATACCGAGAAGGTCGAGCATGCTTCTGACCGCTGTCCCGCGTCCGTGAAGAACAACGGTAAGAGAAAGGGACATCTCGGCGCATATGTCAAGCAGCTCGTCGAGCGCTTTCGGGTCTATTATCGATATGACGTATTTCATGCGGATACCTCCTCCCAAAGCTCGACGATCTCGTCGTCGCCGTATACCTCCGGCTTTTCCGATACTTTCTTTTTGCGGTCGAAAATGAGCCCGACGGTCTGTATAGAGATCAGAGGCATCAGCGAGACCATGGCAACGACGCCGAACGCGTCGCGCATCACGTTGCCGCCGAGAGCGGTGCAGGCGCCCATGAAGAAGCGGAGCATGAAAGTCGCCGTCATGGGTCCGGAGGCGACTCCGCCGGAGTCGAACGCGATGGCGGTATAAATATCGGGAACAAAAACGGAAAGGATGAGCGCCAGAGCGTATCCGGGAACGAGGAACCAGAGTATCGAAACGCCCGTTATCATTCTGAGCATGGAAAGCCCCATGGCGAGCGAGATCGCTATCGAGAGGCTTATCTTTATCGCGCTCTTCGGGATAGCTCCCGCGCTGACGTCTTCTATCTGCTTCTCAAGCACTATCACCGCCGGCTCGGCAGAAATGATGAACCATCCGAGAAGCATGGCGAGCGGTATGAGAATATACTTCGATCCGCTTTGCGCGATCTCCGACCCGAGGACGGAGCCGAGAGACGAAAAGCCCACGTTCACGCCCGTAAGGAAAAGGACGAGCCCGACATACGTATACAGTATGCCTATGCCGATCTTAGCAAGATTGCGCAGGGACATTTTCAGCGAAAATATCTGGAACAGCACGAAGATGACGATCACCGGAAGAAGCGCGGCGAGCATTTCGCGCATATATACGGGCAGCGCCTCGGCGTATGCCGATCCGATCTGTGATGTTGAGGAATAATACTGAGCTTCTATCCCGGAGGGAACGTTTTCGGCGGGGTAAAAGAAGCTGAGAACGAGCACCGTGATTATCGGTCCGATAGATGAAAGCGCGACAAGCCCGAAACTGTCAGCCGCGGCGTTCTTGTCGCTTCGGATGTTGGAAACGCCGACGCCGAGAGCGAGTATGAACGGTACCGTCATGGGACCGGTCGTGACTCCGCCGGAGTCGAAGGCTACGGCGAGATATCCGCTGTCCGCAAAAAACGCGAGCACGAAAAGCGCGGTGTAGAAGAGGACGAGGAGCCATTTGAGCTTCATGCCGGTAATGATCCTGAGCATGCAGATCATGAGGAAAAAACCTACGCCGAGTCCGACCGTGAGGAGAAGGACGGTATTGCTGACTCCCGGCACCGTCTCGGCGAGAACCTGCAGATCCGGTTCCGCCACGGTGACGGCAAAGCCGAGGGCAAAGCTCACGGCAAGGACGAAGGGCAGGTTTTTGGTCTTCGTTATGGCGGTGCCCACCTGGCTTCCGATAGGCGTCATGGACGTCTCGGCGCCGAGAGAGAACAGACTCATTCCTAATATTATCAGCATCGTACCGAGCAGAAAGCTGAGAAGCAGATCGGGACGAACGGGCAGAAAGGCGAGGCAGATTATAAGGACTATCGCCACTATCGGCATTACTGAGACCGCGGATTCCCGGATCTTAGCCGCAACGGTAGTTTTGTTCATGAAAAAGTTTTCGGCTTTTTCTCTCAATTTTCCCAAAGAAGCGATATATCCTCGCCGCCTTTCTCCTGTGCGCGCGCACCATTATTACCCCTCTATTATATTTCAAAAGCGTGAAAAAGTCAACCGTGACTGTAAAGCGCGGAAAGCGATGGGGGAAGGACGGAGAAAAGCGGCGGGATTTTTCCGTAAAAATTCTCAAAAGGCTTTCATTGACCGCAGATATATGCTATAATATTATATATACATCAAGACAGAGCGCCTTTGCGCGTAACACGGAAGACGGGAAGAGCTTCCCCGTGAGCGCGGCGGAGACATGGGGATCAATATGGGAGAGAATATCGCAAGCTTTTTTGAATACGCAAAAAACCAGATATTGTCTATAACCGTCATCGACGTGATAGATATCGCTCTTGTATCCGTCTTGCTTTTTTATTGCTTCAGGTTCATAAAAGAGCGAAGAGCGGGCAAGCTTGCGATAGGAGTCGTGTTCCTCATCGCCGCCATGTTCATAAGCGAATGGCTCGGTATGAACGCGCTGAAATTCATCCTTCAGAACGTCATACAGGTCGGTATGATAGCTCTGATCATCATTTTCCAGCCAGAGCTGCGGAGCATGCTTGAAAAAATGGGAGGCAACTCCCTGAAGAGCCTTACCGCCATCGGCGACGACAAGGACGTTACGAAGATAAACTCGGATATCGACGAGATATGCACCGCGGCTTCACAGATGTCAGCGACGAAGACCGGCGCGCTCATGATAATCGAGCGGACCACAAAGCTCGGAGACGAGATAAAGACCGGGATCATAGTCGACTCGGAAATATCGAGCTTTCTTATAGAGAACATATTCTTCAACAAGGCGCCGCTTCACGACGGCGCGATGATAATACGCGAAAACAGGATATACGCGTGCGGATGCTTCCTGCCCCTTTCGACGAATCCCGATATAATCAAAGAGCTCGGGACGCGCCACAGAGCCGGGATCGGGGTCAGCGAGATAAGCGACGCCGTCGTTATAATTGTCAGCGAGGAAACGGGAGTCATTTCCGTCGCCCTTGACGGCAAGCTCGAGAGGGGATACGACAAGTTCAGCTTGAAAGAGGCTCTTACGAACCTTCTTCTCACGGACGACAACACGCTAAAGCCCCTCAAGAAGATCAAGAAGATATTTTTCGGTCAAAAGTCCGGAAAAGACAAAAACGGCAAGCAAAAGTAAATTTGCAAAACAGCGGCGGCTGAGACCGCCGGGATTATCCGGGGAGCCCCGGGGACAGATGGAAGAAAAAAAAGAGAACGGCATGAAGAGGTTCTGGAAAGGCTTCAAGAACTTTACCGGCAGCACAAAATTCAAAAATTTCGGATCGCGGGCGTTGTCCGTAATAGGCGCCGTGCTCATCTGGTTTTACGCCATGAGCATGGACAGTCCCACGTCCACGAAGGATTTTTCCAATATACAGATATCCCTCGAAAACGTTTCGAGAATGACTCAGGAGTACGGCTTTTCGGTGCTGAGCGGTTATGACGTCACGTGCGACATGACGCTTTACGGAAAGAAGAGCGATCTCAACCGTCTCAGCCGCGATTCGGTCAAGGCTTACGTGGATCTCGTCGGGGTCAATTCCGCGGGCAGCGCTGAGCTTGAAGTGAAAGCGTCTCTTCCCAACGGAATAACGCTTGCCTACTGCTATCCCGAACGTATATCCGTATACGTGGATAAGACGACGACCAAGACGATCCCGGTGAAAGTAAACGAGACGTTCACGAAAAGCGCCGATATCGTCATAGAGACGCCCACGCTCAATTACAGCAGCATCACGGTCTCGGGCCCCACCGCGGAGCTTGAAAAAATCGATCACGCAAGACTCAGCGTCGATCTCGGAAACGTGACAAGGAGCGTCGACGCTTCCGGAAAGATATCACTTATAAACACTGACGGCGTCGAGGTGTCCAATCCTTACGTCCGGTGCAACGTCACCGACGTCACGGCGTCGTTCCCCGTGTACAAATACAAAAATCTCGGCATAAATGTGGACACGAGGTATAAATACCTCGATTCAAATCATCTTTCGCTCGACATAAATCCCGGCACGATAAGGGTGAGAGGCGAGCCCGATATCATCGACACGTACGATTCGATAACCGCCGTTACCATCGACGAAAAGCAGATGACGGACACGTCCATGAGCTATTCCGTCAGCCTGAAGCTTCCGGACGGCATCGAAAGAGCCGACGGATCGTCAGACGCTCTCGTTCCCGTGACGATAGACGCGACTCTCGTGGATCTTTACACGAAGACGCTGGCGGTGAATCTTTCCGGCGGCGTTACCGTCGTAAAGCCGGAGAGCGGCAGGGACTTCGCGCTTCTGACGTCGAATCTCTACGTCAGGATCAGAGGCGAATACGTTTCGGTCAACCTCGCGGCGGCGCAGGATCTGAACATGATCCTCGATATTTCCGGATATAACAACGGCGGAACGTACAGCGTTCCTCTGACCGTGGAATTCAAAAATGAAAGCGGACAGCTTTTCGTTATCGGAAGCTATTCCGTTGAGGTGATAATACTGTGACGGCTGTCGTTAAGGACATATGCATGCCGTTTTATCTCGATGAGCGCGAATTCATCCCCCGGGAACTCAAAAGGAGAGGAATTTCGTGCTCTTCCTATAAAATAGCGAGAGCGGCGGTGGACGCGAGAAAGGCGCCTGAGGTGCGCTTCGTGTACACGGTATTGTGCGAGATATCTTCCGGCTCTCTTCCGACGGGAGAGAAGGCGGAAATATTCGAAAAGGAAGATTATCCCGCGTCCGTACCGGAGGCTTCGTCTTTCAAAAGCGGATACAGACCCGTAGTGGTCGGCTTCGGACCGTGCGGCATTTTCTGCACTCTGCTTCTTGCCGAAAAGGGCTTTCGCCCGATCGTGCTCGAGAGGGGCGACGACTGCAAAAAGAGAAAAACAAAAGCGGAAGCGTATTTTGCCGGCGGCGCGCTCGATACGGAATCGAACGTTCAGTTCGGCGAAGGCGGCGCGGGAGCGTTTTCCGACGGAAAGCTCATGACGAGGATATCAGACAAAAGATGCTCGTTCGTTATGGATACGCTCGTCAGATTCGGCGCGCCCGGAGAGATATCGTATCTCGCCCGTCCGCACGTCGGCACGGACAGACTTTCCGGAATAGTGGAGAATATAAGAAACGAGATAATACGCCTCGGCGGTGAAGTGCGTTTCGGCGCGCGTCTCGACGGGATGGAAAGAACGAAAAACGGAACTTACGCCCTTTCGGCGGGCGGCGCCGTTTTCGAGACGGACGCGGTGTTCATCGCGTCGGGTCACAGCGCGGTCGATACGGTCGAAATGCTGCGCCGTTTCGGCGCGGACGTGCGCGCCAAGGATTTTTCACTCGGCTTCCGCATCGAGCACAAGCGCTTAGACGTTGAAAGGTCGGTATACAAAGGCGCGATATTTCACGAAAAAGCTTACAAGCTTCCGGCGGCGGAATACAATGTATCATACCGCAAGGGCGCGAAGGGAGTTTATTCCTTCTGCATGTGTCCGGGCGGTGTAGTCGTACCGTCCGAGAGTGAAAACGGTACTATCGTCACGAACGGCATGAGCTTTTTTGCCCGCGACGGAGAAAATTCGAACTGCGCGATCGCCGTATCCGTGAACGGATCAGACCACGGCGGAAGCGTCGAAAGAGCGCTGAAAATCAAGACGGATATGGAAAGAGCGGCGTTTTTGCTCGGCAACGGAAAGGCGCCGTGTCAGTCGGCGGGAAGCTTTATCCGCGGAGAAAAGCCGTATATATCAGACGCGATACGTCCGACTTACGCGCGCAAAACGCACTGCGCAGATACGGCGGCGCTGTTCACACATGAGCAGTCCGCGCTGTTACGGGAAGGGCTTTCGTATTTCGGAAGATCGTTCGAGTTTTTCAAAGACGAAAACGCGCCGATAACGGCGCCGGAGACGAGAACGTCTTCTCCGGTCCGCGTCATGCGATCGCCGGAAACGCTCGTCGCCGTAACGAGCGGAGGAAGCGAGCTTCCCGGCATATACCCCTGCGGCGAGGGAGCCGGTTACGCCGGGGGCATTACCAGCGCCGCGTGCGACGGGCTCAGGTGCGCAGAAGCGTATATATTCTCAAAACGTCGGATTTTTTTGACTTCGGGGTATTGATTTTTCATAAAAAGGATGATACAATATAGCGGAAAACCGGACGGAGGAGAAAAAATGCCTTATATTGCCATAAAAGCGTATCCGAAGGATGAGAAAACGAAAAAGGAAGTCTGCGAGAAGATAAACAAGATCTTCCTCGAGACCTGGGGATGCAAGCCCGAGGCGATCTCCATTTCCTTCGAGGAATTCGCGCCCGGCGAATGGGAAGAAAAGGTATATAAGGACGAGGTCGAGAAGAAAGCCGACAAGTGCCTTATTCTTTCCGGCGAGAAAAAGTATTGATCTTCCGGCGATTCCGGAAACACGGGGCGTTAGCGCAGTTGGGAGCGCACAACACTGGCAGTGTTGGGGTCACGGGTTCGAGTCCCGTACGCTCCACCATGCAAAATGCACGCTTCGGCGTGCCTTTTGCATCCGGATGCGGAAAGACGATTTACAAGGGCTTGTAGCTCAGTTGGGAGCCCGAAGGGCATCCTTACACACCCCACAATTTCATACATTTGACAAGGGCTTGTAGCTCAGTTGGGAGCCTGAAGGACATCCTTACACACCCCACAACTTCATACAATTGACAAGGGCTTGTAGCTCAGTTGGGATGAGCGGTGCGTTCGCAACGCACAGGTCATGGGTTCGAGTCCCACCAGGTCCACCATAACGCGCGCATACGAACTCGTTTTTTACGGGAACGTGTTTGCGCTCATAGTGAAAATCCCGCAGAAGTGAACGCTTCTGCGGGATTTTCATTTGCGATCAATCTTTCACCAAATCAAAAAGAAACGGGATCCCGGCTTGAAACGGATACAAGACAAACCAATCATCGTATCCTTCACAAAACCGCATCGGGTGTCGGCCACCCTTTTTCTTGTTGATTACTCGGTCAGACTTTGAAAACAACATATCAATATGGGCAGGGCTGTAACGACAGGTGTTTTTTAGAAGTCTAAACGTGAACGCTGTAGGGGTTTCTTTGACCTCCATTTCAACGACCCCGCCGCCCATCCCTTCATGCGCATATCGGTAGATTCCATTCTGAATCATTGCTCCGTGTCCTCCTGCCCCTTTAAGAAAAACCACTTACAAGCTGTGCTGTTTGCAGAAACAAAGTCATTTCCGTTTGTCCGGTGAACATAGCCGCGCTCCGTGTTTGCGCATACGCTGGTACATTCACCGTCCCAATACATACTTCGCTTTTCATGCGGCAAATAATACCGGCATTGACAGCACTTTGTAGAATTACCGTTTAGGTCTTTCATCGGCCAGACGTAGTGTTTCTCGCCTTTCTTTATGAATACCTCCGGAGCTTTGTTCTCGTTCATTGCGCCCTCCTTCGTGTAGCTTTGTGCCCGTTTTCCCGCGCCCACAAGGGGCGCGGATTTTTAGTTTTTAGATATGATACAGCCGAAGGGCGCGAGGCCACTAGCGTTACTGGCGCCGTCGTAACTGGCGTTGCCGCCGCTAGTGACGTAGCAGAAGGAAACTGCTGTCGCCGGAGTGAGGGGAACTCGTCCAATACCAATGACTGTCGCCGCCCTTACGGTCAGCCCGGACACGGTTATGTACGTCTTTGTACCACTCCATCTGCTCGTAAAGGCCCTCGTCGCCGTAGCATTCATCGGACGGGAACATTTCGGATTGCGCCGGGGCGAACAGCTTACAACGCTCGGTGTACTTGTCGCCGTCGCTGTCAAGGTGAATGCGTTCCACTTCCACGATGCGCTTTTTCAGCGCGGTAGGCAGCAGGTTATAGATTTTTGCGAAATAGGAATCCAGCTCGCGCGCCGACGTGTTGATACCCAAACAGTCACGGCTTTCAAGCCGGATCGTCTTTTCGTCCTGCGCGGTCACAACAAGGTCAACCTCCGTGCCGTCCAGCAGCCGGGTAGAAATTGTACTCCCCAAATCGACG
>Ga0079305_1002127_pt1 | contig 19452 bp, 18 predicted proteins | sample LMS_cellobiose_e_FD_79183 | JGI IMG/M metagenome (GOLD analysis project Ga0079305, IMG submission 79183) | Rumen-fistulated moose microbial communities from Alaska, USA - LMS_cellobiose_enrichment | ecosystem: Host-associated > Mammals > Digestive system > Stomach > Rumen fluid ... | reverse complement strand
CATGTCCGCCGGGATGCCGGTGCGCAGCACCACATCCAGATTGGCGCCCATCAGCGGGATGGCCACCCATCCCAGCACCGCGCCCGCGCACCAGACGAGCGGCGTTTTCCCGAAGGCCAGGAGGAAGTTTTCCGTGCTCATGGACAGCATCAGCGTCAGGCAGATCATGCGCACCCGGTTCCGGGGCGGCGGCAGGACCATGGCCGTCAGGCTGCCCAGCAGCGTGGCGACGCCCGCGCAGGTGTTTACCAGCCCCAGCACGGTTTCCCCGCCGGCGGGCTTGGAGAGCACCATGGCCGGCAGTACCGCGCTGTAGCAGGAGGCCACCAGGTTAATGGCGGCCAGGAACAGAATCAGGGTGAGGATCAGCTTCTTGCGCCGCAGCCAGGCAAGGCCCATCCGGGCAGAGGAAAGCAGCCGCTCCCCGCCCCGGTCCCGCTTTTCCCCTTCGGGGATGGGGATCAAGAACAGCAGCGTCAGGAAGGCGATGAGGAAGGTGGCCAGGTCCGCCGCGATGACGCCCTCCATGCCGGCGAAGGCAAACAGCGCCGCGGCCAGCACGGGCATGAGGATGGTGTTCAGCGATTGGGAGAAGGAACGCAGCGCGCTGGTTTTCTGGTAATATTCTTTGGGGATCAGCAGGGTGGCGGCCACCTCGCCGGCGGGCTGCTGCACGGTGTTCATCAGCCCGCTCAGGGCATTGAGGACGTACAGGTGCCAGGACAGCAGGAGATCGCTGCGCAGCAAAACAAGCACCCCCACGGTGCACAGGGCGGCCGCCAGGTCGCACAAGAGGAGGGTGCGCTTTTTGTTCCATCGGTCGCTGACGGCGCCGGCAAAGATGCTCATCACCACATAAGGCGCGTAGGAACACACGGACAGCAGCGCCGTTTCCAGCGCCGAACCGTTTTTCCGGTACAGCCAGATCACCAGCGCAAAATTGGTCATGGCACTGCCCAGGGCAGACAGCGATTGGGTGCCCCACAAGAGCAGATAGGGCTTTAACGCCCTGTATTCATTTTTCATATGGCTTTGCTCCTTTGAATGTTTTTTATTCAAGTGCAAAGCCTGAGGACGGATTCATCCTCCATGCAACGTCCTCACGCTTTGCATGGAGAACAGGCAACGGTGCGCATCATGGCATTCACCTCCCCAAATTCAGGGATGATACAGCTTATGGGTCTGATACTGGGGATCGCAGGTGATATTGATTTTCAGCCTGCGGAAAATATTTTCGTCCACGGGGGAGAGGATCACGGTGGAATGGGCCTCGCACCCCTCCAGTTTCTTTAATTGGCCCATGGCCAGGGCGGCGGATTCATCCGTGGCGGCGCAGATCGACAGGGCCAGCAGGATCTCATCCGAGTGCAGCCGGGGGTTGTGATTGCCCAGGTATTGGCATTTCAGGGTCTGGGTGGGCTCGATCACGGAGGGGGAAATCAGATGATGCTGCTTTTCGATGCCGCCCAGGGCCTTGACGCAGTTCAGCATCAGCGCGGCGGAGGGGCCCAGGAGGTTGGTGGTTTTGCCGGTGATGATGCGCCCGTCCGGCAGTTCCAGGGCCAGGGCGGGGGCGCCGGTGGCCTCGGCCCGGGCACGGGCGGCGGCGATCACGGGGCGGTCCTCATCGGACAAGCCCATTTTCTGCATCAGCAGCTGCAGCTTTTCCACTTCGCCCATTTCGGCGTGGCCCTGCTTGACCAGGCAGCGTGCGGCGTAATACCGCCGGATGATCTCCTGCAGCGCCGCCTGGCGGCACACCTCGTCGTCGGTGATGCAGCTGCCCGCCATGTTAACGCCCATATCCGTGGGGGATTTATAGGGGGAGGTGCCGTAAATGTATTCAAACAGGGCGTTGAGGACGGGGAAAATCTCAATATCCCGGTTATAATTGACGGTGGTTTTGCCGTAGGCCTCCAGGTGGAAGGGGTCGATCATATTCACATCGTCCAAATCGGCGGTGGCGGCCTCGTAAGCCACGTTCACGGGGTGCTTGAGGGGCAGGTTCCAGATGGGGAAGGTTTCAAACTTGGCATACCCCGCCTGGATGCCCCGGGCCCGCTCCTGGTACAATTGGCTCAGGCACACGGCCATTTTGCCGCTGCCGGGGCCGGGGGCCGTCACCAGCACCAGGGGCCGGGAAGTTTCCACATATTCGTTGCGGCCGAAGCCCTCGTCGCTGACGATGTGCTTTACATTGTAGGGGTAGCCCTCAATGGGAAAATGCCGGTATACCCGGATGCCCAGGTTTTCCAGGCGGCGCTTGAAATGCACGGCGTTGTGCTGCTCCTGCCATTTGGTCATCACCACGCAGCCCACGTACAGCCCGATGGAGCGGAAAGCGTCGATGAGGCGCAGCACATCGGCATCGTAGGTGATGCCCAAATCGCCCCGCACCTTGCTTTTTTCAATGTCGTCCGCGTTGATGGCGATCACCAGTTCCGCCTGATCCTTCAGATTCAGCAGCATGGATACCTTGCTGTCCGGCCGGAAGCCCGGCAGCACCCGGGAGGCGTGGAAATCGTCAAACAGCTTGCCCCCCAGCTCCAGATACAGCTTGCCGCCGAATTCGGCGATACGCTGGCGGATATGCTCCGACTGCATAGCGGTGTATTTGTCGTGGTCAAACCCAATGCGCATGGCATTTTTCCTCCTGCGTGCAGATGTCAGGCAAAAAGTATTCCATCATAATAATGCTCGGCGTCCGCCCATTCGGGGGCCGCCAAGAGGGAAAGCGCCGCTTTCCCCGATATTATAGCATGGCAGGCGGATGGAAACAAGGCGCGGATTGGTTGAAATTTGTATTCCTCCGGCAAAAGTGTTGATACTGTGTCAGGCCTTGCCGGAAGACGCGGAAGCGTGCTATAATCAAGCGTGAACGGAGGAAACCGGCCATGAATAAGAAAAAACTGATCCTGATTGCCGACGACGAAATCGGCATTCACGAATCCCTCAGGATGTACCTGACCCGGGAAGGGTATGAGGTGTATTCCGTGTTCCGGGGGGATGATGTGATGGAGGCGTTCCAGCGCATGCGGCCCGACCTGGTGATCCTGGATATTATGATGCCGGGCCGCACGGGCACCCAGGTGTGCGCCGATATCCGGTCGGTATCCATGGTGCCGGTCATCATGCTGACGGCCAAGGGGGAAGAGGTGGATAAGCTGCTGGGCTTCGCCCTGGGAGCGGATGATTATATCGTGAAGCCCTTTTCCCCCCGGGAAATCGTATCCCGCATTCAGGTGATTTTCCGGCGGATGAACCAGATGCTTGCCGCCCCGGACCAGGGAAAGCTGACGGTGGGGAACACGGAAATCGACCTGAAGTGCTATGAGGTGCGGGTAAGGGGGGAAAGCGTGCTTCTGTCCCCCAAGGAAGTGGAAATCCTGCACCTGATGGCCGGCCATCCCCGGCAGGTGTTCACCCGGGAGCAATTGCTGGATAACATCTGGGGCTTTGATTTCAACGGCGATCCCCGGGTGGTGGACACCAGCATCAAGCGCATCCGCAAAAAGCTGCCGGAAGGCACGGATATCCAGCTCAAATCCGTCTATGGGGTAGGCTATAAGGCCGAGGTGGCGGAAGATGTATAGATCGTCTTCTGCGCTGTCCCGGGTCCTGTGGCAGGTGTTTTGGAGCATCCTGGTGGTCTCGGTGGTGTTTTTTGCCCTGAGCAGCTATTATTTCCGGAATATCTATATCGCGTTTCATACGGAAGACCTGGAAAACGCCCTCAAGGAGGGCGAGGGCGTGCTGGACCGGTATGCCGCGGGGGAAATGACCCTGGAGGAGATCAAAGCCGCGCTGAACCCGCCGCTTGCCGTGGACAGCGGCTTTTTCATGCTGCTGGATGAAAATGAGCAGGTGCTGGCCTATACGGAGAAGGCCGCCCCCTACTTTGCCGGGGACGCCCTGGGACGATTGCTGAACCAACTGCATTCGGACCAGAGCGCCGTCACCCGGGCCCAGGAAAACGGCACCATCATGCTGATGATGGCGGAAAAATTCGACAGCGGCTTCGTGGTGGCGGGGCGGCCCATGCTGACGTTCAACAGCGCGGCGATGCTCTTCCGCAGCCGGCTGCTGATTTCCATGCTGCTGGCCGTGGCGCTGATCCTGCTGGTCAGCGCCATCCTGGCCCGCCGGGCCTCCCAGCCCGCCAGGATCATCAGCGAAATGGCGGGCCGCCTGGCCCGGGGGGAGCAGGTGACATTGCCGGAAAACCTGCCGGGAAAGGATACCCGGGGGGTTGCCGTGGCGCTGAACGATATGAGCCGCACGGTGGCCCGGGCCATCGGCGATTTGAAGTATGAAAAGGAAACCATGGGCCTGATCCTGGAGGGCCTCAGCGAGGGCATCCTGGCCATCGACGGCCGGGGGAATATCCTGCATGAAAACGCCGCGGCGTGGGCGCTGCTGGGCGGCGAGGAAACGGAAAGCTACCGCGCCGTCATGGCGGCCCTTCGGGAAGACAGGCCGGAGGAACAATGGAGCCGCCGGTTCGTCAGCGGATGCCGGGTGCTGCACTGCGCGGTTTCCCGCCTGCCCCGGGAGGAGGGGAAAACCAGCCGGGGGAAAGTGGCCCTGATCCGGGACGTGACGGAGGAGGAACGGCTGGAGCGCACCCGCCACGATTACGTGGCCAATATTTCCCACGAGCTGCGCACGCCCCTGGCCTCGGTCCGGGGTCTGGCGGAGGGGCTGCGGGACGGGCTGGTGACGGAGGAAGGGGACAGGAACCGCTACTATAACATCATCGTGGAGGAATCCAACCGTCTCTCCCGGCTGGTGAACGACATGCTGGAGCTGTCCAGCCTCCAATCCAACCCCGCGGCCTTTGAAATGGAAACGATCGACCCTGAGGAATTGCTCCGCGAAATGCATGACCGCAACGAAAGCCTCTTTACCCGGGAAGGGGTTTCCTTCCTGCTTTCGCTGCCGGACGCGCCCCTGCCCGCCATCCGCTCCAATGAGGACCGGCTTGCCCAGGTGCTCACCATCTTCCTGGATAACGCCCGGAAATATACCCCCGCCCAGGGCAGCGTTACCCTGGGGGCGGAGGGCACGGAGGGGGGCGTGCGCTTTTTCGTCAGGGATACCGGCGTGGGCATGGATGAGGAAACCTGCCGCCTGGCGTTCGAGCGTTTTCACCAGGCCGAGCGGGGCCGCAGCGACCAGGGCAGCGGCCTGGGGCTGTCCATCGCCCGGGAGATCCTGCAAAAAATGGATGTGGAGATCCATCTGGAAAGCGCGCCGGGAAAGGGCAGCGTCTTTTCCTTTGAGGTGCCGGCGGCGGAATAAGCGGGTATTTTCAATTTCGGCAAAATATGCTATACTTTTATCCGATATCTCTGCCCCTATCAATTGACCGGAGGAATGATACTGTGTTCGGCAAATGGATGAACAACTATTATTACGGAAAAAGCGGCAAGGGAGATTATACAAAGGAAGATTTGCCCAAGACCCGCTGGCAGCTGTTTCTGGAGATGCTGCGGGTGCGCCTTGCCGGGCTGAGCCGGCTGAACCTGATGACCGTCGCCGCCTGGCTGCCGCTGATTATCCTCATCGGGTACTGCGTTACGACTGTGTTCAACGGCCTGGCCATCGCCGGCCAGTACGCGGAATACCTGGCCAGCGGGGACATGGGACAATTGACCGCGGAGCAGATCGAAACCCTGTCCGGCATCGAAAGCATCGACGCCGTGATGGCGGATGTGCTGCGCGGCCAGATATGGACGCTCTGCCTGTGGGCCATTCCCTGCATCGCCATCACCGGTCCCGTCAAGGCGGGCGCGGCCTACGTGACGCGGAACTGGAGCCGGGATGAGCACGCCTTCCTTTGGGCCGATTTCAGGGACGCGGTGAAGGAAAACTGGAAGCAGGGCCTGGGCGTGTCGCTGATTTCTTCGGTGCTGCCGCTGGTGATTTACGTGGGCTATCAGTTTTATGGGGGGCAGGCGGCCGCAAACGCCCTGTTCCTCGTGCCCCAGATGCTGATCGTGATGCTGGGGGTGGTGTGGGCGCTGGGGTGCACGTTCATGTACCCCATGATGGTCAGTTACCGGGTCACCTTCGGCCAGCTCATCAAAAACAGCCTGATGATCGCCGTGGGCCGCCTGCCGCAGACGGTGGGCGTCCGGCTGCTGCTGCTGGTTCCCGCGCTGATCGCCGGGGCGGTTTTCTGGCTCACGGGGTCGCTCCTGCCGCTTTTGATCCTGGCCTGCTATTATATCGTACTGGGCTTTGCCCTTTCCCGCTTCATTATCGCCAGCTACACCAACGCCGTTTTTGATAAATATATCAATTCCCACATGGAGGGCGTGCAGGTGAACCGCGGCCTGGCCGAGCCGGAGGACGACGAGGACGAGGAAGAAGCCGAAGAGGATACGCGGCAGGAATGAAACCCACGGGCCGGGGCATCCTTGTCATCGAAGGGGTGAAAGGGATGCGCGCGCTGTCCATGGAAGAACGGATGAAATACGAGGTGGCCCGGGAACTGGGCCTGCTGCCCAAGCTGGAAAGCGTCGGCTGGGCCGGGCTGAGCACCGCGGAAAGCGGGCGCATCGGCGGCGTGGTGGGCGCGCGGCTTCGGCAGCGCCGAAAGGATGAAGCATGTATACCGCCTTCGCCCGCGTCTACGATTCCCTGATGCAGTCGGTGGATTATGCCGCATGGGCCGGCCATTACCGGGCACTGATGCGGCTTTGCGGCGTGCCGGACGGGGGCCGGTGCGTGGAATGCGCCTGCGGCACGGGGGGCCTTACCGTGCCCCTGGCAAAAATGGGCTATCGGATGACGGGAACGGACCTGTCCGCCGATATGCTGGAGGAGGCCATGAAAAAGGCCCGCAGCCAGGGGGTGGATATCCCCTTCGTGCGCATGGATATGTGCCGCCTTCAGGTGCCCAGGCGGGCGGACTGCGTATTGGCCACCTGCGACGGGGTGAATTACCTGACCTCTCCGGACCGGGCCCGGGCGTTCTTTGCCGCCGCCTTTGCGGCGCTCAGGCCCGGCGGCGCGCTGATTTTTGACGTGTCCACCCCGGAAAAGCTGCAAAACACGCTGGGAAACAATACCCTCACGTCCGATGAGGAGGGATCTGCGTATATCTGGCGCAACCGATGGAAGGAAAAGGCTGCCTGCCTTGAAATGCAGCTGACCTTGTTCATAAGGCGCGCGGACGGGGCCTATGACCGGATCAAGGAAAGCCAGCTTCAGCGTGCCCACAGCCGCCGGGAGCTGAGGGCGTGGCTCCGGGAGGCGGGATTTGCGGACGTCCGCTTTTTCGGCCGCCGGCGCATGACGCCGCCCCGGGCAGGGGATGACCGGTGGCACGTTCTGGCCCTGAAGCCCCGGGAAAACGCCCGGTGATTCGGTTGCAAGCCGGGGGCAATTGTGGTATGATAGGCAAGGGGAAAACGACCCTTGCTTTTTCTCTTTCAACCGTCAAGGAGGCCTGATATGCCCACCGCTTCCCATTACCGCTGCCCCTGCTGCGGGGCCGCGCTGGTGTTTTCCAGCCAGAGCCAGCAATTGTCCTGCGATTCCTGCGGCAATACCTTCCCGCTGGAGACGCTGCAGGCCGTGGCCGATGCCCAGGCGAGCAACGAGGCCGGCGATGAAATGACGTGGGCGCCCCAGGAGAACCCGGGCTTTTCCGGCGCGGAAAGCAGCCAGCTGAAGGCCTACCGCTGCGAAGCCTGCGGCGCGGAGATCCTGGCGGACGCCACCACCGCCGCCACTGCCTGCGTCTACTGCGGCAATCCCTCCATCCTGCCGGGGGTGCTGTCCGGCGCGTACCGGCCGGACGCCGTGCTGCCTTTCCAGAAGAGCCGGGAGGAGGCCATGGCGGCCCTGCAAAAGCATTGCCGCGGCAAGCGGCTGCTGCCCCGGGGGTTCATGGACGCCAGCCAATTGGAAAAAATTACCGGCATCTATATTCCCTTCTGGCTGTTTGAGGCGGAAGCGGAGGCGGACTGCACCTATAACGCCACCCGCACCCATTCCCACCGGGAGGGCCAGTATCAGGTGACCCGCACGGATCATTTCCTGCTGCATCGGGGCGGCCGCATGGCGTTCAGCCAGGTGCCCGTGAACGGCTCCCAAAAAGCGGACGACACCATGATGGAATCCATCGAGCCCTTCGCGCCCACGGAAGCGAAGGAATTTCACGTGGGCTACTTAAGCGGCTTCCAGGCCCAGCGCCATGATCTGGACGCCCAGGCCTGCGAGCCCCGGGCCAACGAGCGCATCCGGCAAAGCGTGGCCTCCGTGATGGCCTCCACCGTGCATGGCTACGCCACCGTCGCCCCGGCCAAGACCCACATCGCCCTGGAGCACGGACGGGCGCGCCAGGTGCTGCTTCCCGTGTGGCTGCTCAACACCCGCTGGCGGGACAAGACCTATACCTTCGCCATGAACGGCCAGACGGGGAAATTCATCGGCGATCTGCCCACGGACCGGGGCCGCTTCCTGGAATATCTGCTGGGCATTGCCCTGGGCATCGGCCTGGGCGGCACAGCCCTGGTCTACCTGCTGCTGACGATGGGGGTGATGGGATGATGAAGCGGCTTTTGCCCCTTTTGCTGGCGCTGCTGCTGTGCGCCCCCTGCGCGCTTTCGGAAATGGAGCGGGTAGTGGACCCCTCCAACGTGCTTACTGCCGACACGGAAGCGCGCCTGACGGAAAAAATCCAAAAAATCGCGGACCAATACCAGTTTGACGTGGTGATCCTCAATATCGGCGATATCGGCAGCTATACCACCTATGATTTCGCGGCGGATTATTATGATTACGGTGGCTACGGCTATGGGGAGACCCACGACGGGATCATGCTGCTGCTGGTGACCGACACCCGGGATTATTACCTGATGAACACCGGCTCCGCCGAACGCATTTTCAAGGACAGCGTGCTCACCGACATTGAGGACGATATCCTGCCCTATCTCCGGAAGAACCGCTATGAAGAGGCGGAAGAGCTGTTTGTGCAGAAGGTGGAAAACCGGCTGGAGGCCGTGACGCCGCTGGGCCGGGCCAAGCGGCTGTTCCCCCTGCTGATGATCGTGGGGGCGGGCATCGCCCTGATCGTGGTGTTCTCCATGAAAGCGGGCATGAAATCCGTCCGCCGCAAGCGCGGCGCCGCCAATTATATTCAGGACGGCTCCTTCCGTCTGGACCGCAGCCAGGATATCTTCCTGTATTCCACCACCACCCGGCGGCGCATCGAGACCCAATCCGGCCCCAGGATCGGCGGCAGCGGCGGCGGGGGCGGCTTCACCGGCCATTCCGGCACCCACCATACCGGCCACGGCGGCAAGTTCTGATAAAAAAATAAGCACTGAAAAAGCGGCAAATCAACGAGGATGTTGGTTTGCCGCTTTTATCCGTATGGGCTGTATTACTTCAGGATCTCCCGGATGGCGCCGTCCATCCAATCGCCGGCAAAAAGCTCAATGAGCCCCTCGTCGCAGGCGGCGGCCAGCTTTATATCAATGGGAAGCTGAGCCAATACTTTGGTGCCGAAGCGCCCGGCGATTTCCTCGGCGTGGCTTTCGCCGAACACGGGCACGCGGCGCCCGCAGTCCGGGCAGAGGGCATAGCTCATGTTTTCGATGAGGCCCTTGACGGGCACGTTCATCATGCCCGCCATGTTCATGGCCTTCTCCACGATCATGCCCACCAGCGCCTGGGGCGTGGTGACCACCACGGCGGCGTCCACCGGGATGGATTGGAACACGGTCAGCGGCACGTCGCCCGTTCCCGGGGGCATGTCGATGAACATGACGTCAAGATCGCCCCAGAGCACGTCCGTCCAGAATTGCTTGACGGTGCCGGCGATCACCGGGCCGCGCCACACCACCGGGGCGGTCTCCTCCTCCAGCAGCAGGTTGACGCTCATCATTTTGATGCCCGTTTTGCTGATGACGGGCAGGATGCCTTCGCTGTTGCCCATGGCCTTGTCCTGAATGCCGAAGGCCTTGGGAATGGAGGGGCCGGTGACGTCCGCGTCCAGGATGGCGGTTTTGTATCCCGCCCGCTGGGCCAGCACGGCCAGCAGCGCCGTCACCATGGACTTGCCGACGCCCCCCTTCCCGCTCATTACGGCGATGACCTTTTTGATGCTGGTGCCCGCATGGGGCTTTTCCAGCAGGCTTTGGGGCTGCTGATCCCGGCTGGGGCAGTTGGCCCCGCAGGTGGAGCAGTCGTGGGTGCAGTTTTCGCTCATACAATCCTCCTCATTCGCCTGCGCTTATGCGCAGACGCGCTTCCTTTTTCAATTTCTTGGCGGTCAGCTGATAACGGCCAGCATCCAAACCGTTTTTCGGGAAGGCGCGGAAGGTGGACGCAAAAGCCTCCTCCTGCCGTTTCCCTGCATTTTACGCCTTCTCGGCCAGCTTGGCGATCAGCTCGTTGCTGCGGGCGATAAAGGCCTTCAAATCCTGGGCTTCCAGGGGACGGGAGGACAGCCGGGCCAGGTCAAAGAGCTGGCGGCAGAGCAGCCTGGCGGTATCCTGATCCTCCATGGCGGCCAGGGAGCGGATGGTGGGGCACAGGCGGTTCAAAACCAGGGTATACTTGCTGGGGAAGCCGAAATCCTGGCCGTAGAGGGCGCTCATTTCCTTGTAGCGGCGCACCTGCTCTTCCTCCGTCAGCATCACGGGCAGGCCGCGGTCCGACAGGGCCTCGATTTTTACAGCCAATTCCTGATCGTCCAGCGCGTCCCGGAACAGCTTTTCCATTTGTTCCTGGCCGATGTCCTTCCCCTCGTCGCTTTCCTCGGTAAGGCCGGAGACGTCGGCGTCCACCCGCACGAACTGTACGCCCTCCTGCCCGCCGCCGAACTCCATGAAAGACATGAAATTCATATCGATCAGCGTATCCATCACCGCCACGTCGATGCCCTTATCGGTGTACAGGGCCACGGCGGCGGCCTGACGGCTGGCTTCCGTGGTATAATAGACTTTCTTTTCCGTTTTGCCCTCGTTGCGGCTCTTGTATTCCTCCAGCGTCAGGTATTCCCCGGCGGTGGTCTTGAACAGCAGGCTGCCCTTCACCATATCGAAGAACTTGGCGTCCCGGACGCAGCCGTATTTCACGAAGGGATGGATATCGTCCCAGTAGGCTTCATATTGTTTCCGCTCCGTATTGAACAGGCCGTTGAGCTTGTCCGCCACCTTCTTGGTGATGTGGGCGGAGAGCTTTTTCACGTACCCGTCGTTCTGCAGGAAGGAGCGGGAAACGTTCAGGGGCAGGTCCGGGCAGTCGATAACGCCCTTCAACAGCATCAGGAATTCGGGGATCACTTCTTTGATGTTGTCCGCCACGAATACCTGGCGGTTGAACAGCTTGATTTCGCCTTCCTGGCCGCCGAAATCCTTTTTGATCCGGGGGAAATAGAGGATGCCCTTGAGATTGAAGGGGTAATCTACGTTCAGATGTACCCAGAAAAGGGGCTCCTCAAAGGTGTGGAAGAGCTTGCGGTAGGTTTCCTTGTATTCTTCCTCGGTGCAGTCCCTGGGATTTTTGAGCCACAGGGGATGGGTGTCGTTGATGGGCTTTTCTTCCCGGGCCTTTTCTTCTTCCTCGGTGCCGGCGGGCTCATCCGCATCCTTGAGGGGCGCCTCCTGGCCCAGGTCCTCCAGATAGATGGGCACGGACATATAGCCGCAGTACCGGTCCAGCACCTCCCGCACCCGATAAGCGTCCAGGAATTCCTTTTCATCCTCCGCGATGTGCAGCGTCATGGTGGTGCCCCGCGCTGTGCGCCCGCCGTCCCGCATGGAGAAGGCCATGCCGTCTTCGCTTTCCCACAGCACGGGGGAGGCCCCTTCCTGATAGGACAGCGTATCAATGGTCACTTTGTCGGCGGCCATGAAGGCGGAATAGAAACCCAGGCCGAAATGGCCGATGATGCCGCCCTTGTCATCGCCGGTATAGTTTTTGAGGAATTCCTCGGCGCTGGAAAAGGCCACCTGGTTGATGTATTTTTCCACTTCTTCGACGGTCATGCCGATGCCGTTATCGGTAAAGCGCAGCTCGCCCGCGGCCTTGTCCACCGTGACGGTGACGCGCAAATCTTCTTCCCCTTCGCCCTTGAGCATCTTGTATTTGGTAATGGCGTCGCACCCGTTGCTGACCATTTCCCGGATAAAAATGTCCTTATCGGAATACAGCCAGCGTTTGATGACCGGCATGATGTTTTGGGCATGGATGGAAATATTGCCCTTGGTTTCCATAGTTTCCTTTGCCTCCCGCTTCACATGGATTATCCGGAAGGGAATTTTTCCCTTCCGGCGACAGACATTATAGCACGGTCCGGGTCAAAATGCAACAGAAAATTAGCACTCGATGAAAAAGAGTGCTAACAAACGGGGACGCCGTCAGAAGGACCGCAAAACTTACAGGATGATGCATAATAATACACAGATTTTGACGAAAACATGACACAATATCGACACATTTCCCCGCTACACTACCCTTGCCAATGCATAGCCAAGGCGTTCGTCGGCGCTGCGGCAGCGGCTGCCCCCTCGGCCCTGCTGCCCCGACGGCTTTTTATCCTTGGAAGCTCGCCGCGCCCCTCGCGGCGGGTTTCTTTTTGTAGAAAAGCCTGTTCCGCGTCCGGCCGCGTTTTTGCCGCCGGGGAGGAGGCGGCGAAAAAGCAGGGGCGAAAGAGAGGAATACCGGTGACGCAAAAGAGGAAAGAGCTTTTCAGGGCGGTGAAATCCCTGCTGTTTTCCCTATCCGCGGGAGCGGTGCAGATCGGTTCCTTTACGCCGCGCAAGAAAGGCGGCAAAGCCATCTGATTTCCCTGACGCTCAGCGTGCAGTATTACATTGAACCGGCGCCATACCTTCCAATCCGCCGCCAACGCGCCCCGGGCGGGAAACGCGCCGGCAAATCGCGGCGCGAGAGAATACGTCATGGAGGGCGGCGCCATGACCGTGAATCTCATCACGGAATTTTTATACCAGCGCCCGGCGGTGTGCCGCCATAACGCGGTTAACATAGGACAGCCATCCGAAATCCTCCTGCTCTCAGTGTGCCATCGGGCATGGATGATTGACGATCGTTCTGAAAAAATGATATAATGATTGCAGCATTCCAAAATGGATGTACGTGCTGTCGGAGGTTATGCATATGCTGACGAAGGAAGAGCTGCCGGACTGCCCGGTGGCGACTGCGGTACAGTTGATCGGCAACAAATGGAAGCTGCTGATCCTGCGGAATCTCATGGCCCGGCCCTGGCGTTTTAATGAAATGCTGCGCTCCATTCCGGGGATCAGCCAGAAGGTGCTGACGGACAATCTGCGCGCCCTGGAGAAGGATGGGATCATCACAAGGACGGTCTATCCCGAAGCGCCGCCCCGGGTGGAATACGCCCTGAGCGATTCCATGCGCCCCATCATGCAGGCCATGGAAGACTGGGGCCGCGGATACCAGCGGATGGTGAGGGAGGCAGAATGAACCAGCAGGAAAGATGTATGTTTCTGATCCGGGCGCTGCTGGACGAAATGCCGCAATACCGGGGCACCCCCGTTCCCGCTTTGCCGGATCACCGATGGCGGCTGCTGCGGAGCCTGATGAACGTGCGCCCGCCCATGCCCGCCGCAGAGGAGTTTTTACAGGTTCAGGACGCCTATCTAAAGCAGATGACCGCGGAAAAGGGCGTGGTGGACGCCTTTTCCCTCCCCGCCTGCGCCAAGGATGAACGGCTGTTCCTCTGGCAGGGGGACATCACCACCCTGCAATGCGGCGCCATCGTCAACGCCGCCAACAGCCAAATGCTGGGCTGCTTTGCGCCCTTCCACGACTGCATCGACAATATCATCCACACCATGGCGGGGGTCCAGCTTCGGCTGGCCTGCCATGAAATGATGCGGGGAAAAGAGGAGCCCACCGGCCGGGCCAGGATCACGCCGGGCTTCAATCTGCCGGCGGCATATGTGCTGCATACGGTGGGCCCCATCATCGACGGCGCGGTGACCGCCCGGGACGAAGCCATGCTGGCCTCCTGCTATCGAAGCTGCCTGGAATTGGCCGCGCGGCACGGATTGCGCTCCATTGCCTTCTGCTGCATTTCCACCGGCGTGTTCCGTTTTCCCCAGGAGCGGGCGGCAGAGATCGCCATAGGGACAGTGAGCGGTTTTCTGCGGCAGGATACGGCCATTCAGCGGGTGATTTTCAACGTGTTCAAGGACAGCGATCTGGCCATTTATCAGCGCCTGCTTTCCTGAGGGGGCAGTTACAAAAAGGTGCCTATCTGATAAAAAAGTGCGTACTTGTTTTGCTCCTTTTGATGCGTTATGCTTGAAAAGCCGGAAGGGAACCGGCCAAAAACGCAAAGGAGACGAAACAAAATGAAAGAAAATTGGGCGTATGAAGTCCGCATCGACGGCGTTGGCACAATTTATTATGGCAGGGATTATTTTGCCGGGGACGGCATCGTGAATCCCCTCACCGCGGCGCCCTACAGCCAAGAAGAAATCGCCGGCATTGTAAGCGGCGCCGCGGAAGGCGCCGAAGGGTATACCTTCGGCCTGCCTGTCAACGCTGTGCTGGGCATGAACGGTTTTTGGTATGACGCCGCCAACGCCGCCGCCATCACCAGCCATGCCGACCCGCTGACCCAGGATGCGCAGGGCGTGTTTTCCACTGCCGGAGGCGTGAAAACCGCGTTCCCCATCGCGTAAGGATTTTTCGCCTGGTCCCAGCGGATCAAGCGCCGGGGGCCTTTTATTCGGGAGTAATCATCATGGAGCAGAAAACACAGAAACTCAAAGAACGCATCGGCCGGGCGGACGCCGTCATCATCGGCGCGGGGGCGGGGCTTTCCACCGCCGCCGGCTTTGTGTACACCGGGGAAAGGTTTGACCGATATTTCCGTGATTTCAAAGGGAAATACGGCTTTCAGGATATGTATTCCGGGGGGTTCTATCCATATAAAACCCAGGAGGAATTCTGGGCCTATTGGAGCCGGTATATCTGGGTGAACCGCTATATGGACGCGCCGAAAAGCACGTACAACGATCTGTTTTCGCTGGTGAAGGATAAGGACTATTTCGTCCTGACCACCAACGTGGACCACTGCTTCCAGAAGGCCGGGTTCGATAAAAAGCGCCTGTTCTATACCCAGGGCGATTATGGCCTGTTCCAGTGTACCAAGCCCTGCTGCAAAAAGACCTGGGAAAACGAAAGCATGGTCCGGGACATGGTCCTGGCACAGGGCTATTTGATCGGGGAGCGCAATGAATTGACGCTGCCGGAGGGCAAAGCGCCGGCCATGCTCATCCCCGCGGCATTGCTGCCCAAGTGCCCCAACTGCGGGCGGCCTTTGACCATGAACCTGCGCGCCGACGACAAATTTGTGGAGGATGCGGGCTGGCGGAAAGCGGCCGCGGCCTATGAAAGCTGGCTGACCGCCCACCGGGACAGGCGGGTGGTATTTCTGGAGATCGGCGTGGGCTACAACACCCCCGGCATCATCAAGTACACATTCTGGCAGCAGGTCTATCAGAACCCAAAGGCCACCTATGCCTGCCTGAACCTGACGGAAGAGCCCGTGCCCGGGGAAATCCAAGAACGGTCCATCGTCATCGGCGGGGATTCCGCGCAGGCCATCCGGGAGCTGGCCTTATGATCATCAACACCGGCATGCGCACGGACATTCCGGCTTTTTATTCCGACTGGTTTGTCAATCGCCTGAAAGCGGGCTTTGTGCTGGTCCGCAATCCCTACAACCCCCGCAGCGTCACCCGGTATCGCCTGACGCCGGACGTGGTGGACCTGATCGGCTTTTGCACCAAGAACCCCGCGCCCATGCTGCCCCACGCCGCGCTGCTTCGGCCCTTCGGGCAATACTGGTTCGTCACAATCACGCCCTATGGAAAAGAAATCGAGCCGCGCGTGCCGAACAAGCTGCAGGTGCTGGACAGCTTCAAAAGGCTGTCTGACATCGTGGGCGCGGACAGCGTGGGCTGGCGCTACGACCCCATTTTCATCAGCGATGCCTATCCCGCGGAACGGCACGTCAAAGCCTTTGAATACATGGCAAAAACGCTGGCCGGTTACACCCAGACCGCCGTCATCAGCTTTATCGACCTGTATGAAAAGACCCGCCGCAATTTCCCGGAGGCGCGGGCCGTGGCCCCGGCGCAGCGGATAGAGCTGGGGAAAGCCTTTGTGGAAATTGCCGGGCAGTATGGCATGACCGTCCGCCCCTGCGCCGAAGGGAACGAGCTGGCGCGGTTCGGCGCGGACTGCTCCGGCTGCATGACCGTCGCCGTCTATGAAAAGGCGCTGCACCGGCGGCTGAAGATCCCGGCAAAGCCCGCGGCCCGAAAGGAATGCGCCTGCTATCTGGGCGGCGATATCGGCGCGTACAATACCTGCGGCCACCTTTGCCGTTATTGCTATGCCAATGACGACGCAGGCGCCGTACGCAGGAACAGAGCGGCCCATGACCCGGAATCCCCGCTGCTCATCGGGCGCCTGACGCCGGAGGATCAGGTGCATGACGCAAAGCAGGAAAGCTGGATCGATCCGCAGACTGCCATGGAAATCTGAAATGCCCTCAGCCCTGTTTTGACGGGGCTGGGGGCATAACTGCCTTATTCAGGATGCGCTGCGCCGGCCATAAAGTATTCAGGCGGGGGGAAACCCGCCCTTCCCAGCATGACGCGCTTTATATGCCAAAGTATTCCTTGGCGTTGTTGTAGCTGATGTCCCTCACCAGCCCCTTGAGGAATTCCAGATCGTTGGGATATTCGCCGTTTTCCACCCATTGGCCGATGAGGTTGCACAGGATGCGGCGGAAGTATTCATGCCGGGGATAGCTGATGAAGGACCGGCTGTCGGTGAGCATGCCTACAAATGTGCCCAGAACGCCCAGCGTGGAAAGGGTGCGCAGCTGCTCCTCCATGCCGTCCCTTTGGTCCAGGAACCACCAGGCGGAGCCCATTTGAATCTTGCCCTTCACGCCGCCCTGCTGAAAATTGCCCAGCATGGTGCCGATGGCCGCGTTGGCGGCGGGGTTCAGGGTGTAGAGGATGGTTTTGGGAAGCTGGCCCTGGCTGTCCTGCAGGTCCATGAGGCGGGACAGGCTGTGGGCGATGGGCCGGTCGGCGATGGAATCAAAGCCCACGTCCGGCCCGTAGCGGCGGAACATGGCGGTGTTATTGTTGCGCATGGCGCCGATGTGATACTGCTGCACCCAGCCCCGCTGGGCATACATGGCGCCCAGGCCCGCCAGGATCACCGTGCGGTAGCTTTCGATATGCTTTTGCTTCATGCCTTCCCCCGCCATGGCGGCCCGGAAGGCCTTATCCGCCTGCTTGAAGGACGGTTCGCCCCAGGGCACGGTATCCAGGCCATGGTCGCTGATCCGGGCGCCGCAGGCGTGGAAGTATTCCACCCGCCGCTCCAGGGCGGTGAGCACGTCAGCGGTGGAGCGGATCTCCATTCCCGCCGCCCGGGACAGTTGCTGGATGTATTCCACAAAGCCCGCCCGTTCGATATGCAGGGCCCTGTCGGGGCGGAAGGCGGGCAGCACCCGGGCCTTCATGGCGCCCTCGGCCGCGATGGCCTGGTGGAAGGAAAGATCGTCCACCGGGTCGTCGGTGGTGCACAGGTAATCCACGTTGAATCTGTCGATGAGGGCCTGGGCGCGGAAATCATCGCCCTTGAGCATTTCGCCGGCCTGATCGAAGATGCGCCCGGCGTTTTCCTTTGTCAGCGGCTCATCAATGCCGAACACCCGCTGCAATTCCAGATGGGTCCAGTGGTAGAGGGGGTTGCCGATGGCGTGGGAGAGGGCGTCGGCGTAGGCGATGAATTTTTCTTTGGGGTCGCCGTCGCCGCGGATCAAATGTTCCTCCACGCCCCAGGAGAGCATGGCGCGCCATTTATAATGGTCGCCCCCCAGCATCAGGTGGGTGATGCTGTCAAATTTGATGTTCCGGGCGATTTCCCGGGGGGAAAGATGGCAGTGATAATCAATAATGGGCATGCTCTTGGCCGCGTCGTGATACAGCGCGCGGGCCGTATCGGTGGACAGAAGAAAATTATGATCCATGAAGGGCTGCATACGGGGAGCCTCCTTTATTTTCAATGGCTTTATTATAGGGTGGGGCAGGGGAAAAGTCAATCGGCGGCCCGGAGGGTGCTTTGCAGATAGCCCGCCAGGATGGGCACGATGCGGGTATCCTTTCCGCCCTTCATCACCACCACGTCGGCGTCGTGGATATAATTGCGGATGTAGCGGTCATACATGGGCTTCACCGTGGATAGGTACTGGGCGGCGATGTTGTCGATCTGGCGGCCGCGCTTTTTGATGTCCCGGGTGATGCGGCGCAGAAGACAGATGTCCGGCTCCACGTTGATATAGAGCTTCAGGAACATCTTGTCCCGCAGCCGCGCGTCATAAAAGGCGTGGATGCCCTCCAGGATCAGCACCTGGGCGGGACGGATGATTTCATCGGTGTCGGCCCGGCGGTGCTGGGAAAAGTCATAGGCCTTGCGGGTGATTTCCTGCCCGTCCAGCAGGGCGCATACGTCCCGGTACAGCAGATCGTGGTCGAAGATGCCGGGCTCGTCATAATTGAGGCAGGCCCGTTCCTCATAGGTCAGATCGGGGTGGTCGAAGTAGTAGGCGTCCTGATTGAGCACCACGCTCTCCACACCCATGTCCCGCACCAGTTCCCTGGCCAGGGTGGTCTTGCCCGAGCCGCTGGCCCCGCATATCCCGATAAACAGCATTCTTCGTGCACTCCTTTCCATGATACCCGCCGGGGAAGCCCTGGACGGGCTTTCCGGCGCCCCTACCGGATCAAGCCGCCGTGAAAGAGGCATTCGTATATTTCTTTTCCGTCATACGCGATGGTCTCCCGGCCGTAAAACCAGTCAAAGCCGCCGGAGACGTCGCAGTGATACGCATATTTCCCATTCGTGTAATCCGCGGGGCCCCGATAGGGCCTGTCCTCCGGCACGCGCAGCAGTGCTTCCTTCAGAAAATCCCCGCTGAACGGCGCGCCCGTCACGCGGCCCGCATAGTTCATGCTCCAATACGGGCGTTCCGCGATCCACAGCGCCTCTTCGCCCGCGAACCGTTCCCCGCCCAGATAGGTATCGTAATACATATAATCCCCTTCCCGATACCTTAGGTCATGAGACTGCGGGCGGGAGGAGGGGGCTTCCGCGCCCTTCCCCGCGTAGGTGGCCCGTTTGGCCCGGATCAGAAAGCCGACGAGGGCCCGATCCACAAAAACCCCTCCTTTTATGCCCGGTCCTCCGCCAGCTCCGCGGCGATCCGGGAGGCCAGCCGCACGTTGTTGAGGACGAGCTGGATATTGGACGCCAGGGATTCGCCGCCCGTGAGCTCGCACACCCGCGCAAGCAGGAAGGGCGTGATCTTTTTGCCCTTCACGCCCTGCTCGTCCGCTTCCCGCAGGGCCT
>Ga0079305_1002122_pt1 | contig 19476 bp, 18 predicted proteins | sample LMS_cellobiose_e_FD_79183 | JGI IMG/M metagenome (GOLD analysis project Ga0079305, IMG submission 79183) | Rumen-fistulated moose microbial communities from Alaska, USA - LMS_cellobiose_enrichment | ecosystem: Host-associated > Mammals > Digestive system > Stomach > Rumen fluid ... | reverse complement strand
GGACCATTTAAAGGACAGGCGCACAGTGGTCCTCAATCTTGAGGATACCAATAAAGAAGTCGCGAGACGCCTTGTCGACTTTTTGAGCGGTGTTGCTTATGCGAACGAGGGCAAGATAAAGAAAGTCGCGAACAGCACGTTCATCATAACGCCTTATAATGTTGACCTTCTGGGGGATCTCATCGACGAACTTGAAAACAACGGGCTCTACATTTAAATTTAACCAAAGATTGCAAGCAGACGCTGAGCAAGGATCAAGCGTTTGGCGTCAGCGCGCTCGGGGGGGTGCCCTTTGATCATTTGGATAAAGTATATAGTGGCAATGATCATAAGCGCGATAGAGGCACTGATCTTGATTCGTGCGATCCTCTCATGGTTTCCGAACGTGCCGAACAACAGTCTGACAAGCGCTTTATATCATTTAACGGAACCGATACTGGCACCGATACGCGGGGCGCTTTTCAATATCAGCGTTTTAAGAAACCTGCCGATCGATTTTTCCACCATAGTAGCGTTTATTATACTGGAGATAGTAAGACGTCTTATTGTTTAAGCGTGGTAACGACACTGCATATATAAATATAAAGGGGGATAACAAGATGCTGACGCCGCAGGAGGTTAATGCGACCAAGTTTGAAAAATCCATTTTTGGCGGATATGATATGGCCGGGGTGGATGATTTTCTCGACAAATTGACTGAGGATTATACCGAGCTTTATAAAGAAAACGTGACTTTAAAATCCAAAATGAAGGTCCTTGTCGAAAAAATAGAAGAGTATCGCAGCGTCGACGACGCGATGAGAAAAGCGCTTTTGACGGCACAAAACATGGCGAACGAAATGAAAGACAACGCGAAAAAAGAAAGCGACGCGATGATAAACAGCGCAAAGGCCGAGGCGGAAAAATGCCTTTTGGATATACAAACCCAGATAGAGGCCGAGGAACAGCGCCTTGGAGAAGCAAAGAAAAAAACGTTAGATTTTCTGCATATGACGATAGGCGCCTACGGCAAGGATATAGAGAGGCTGAGCGAGCTTCAGACAGATATCGAGCCGGAGGTTTTGGAATACATAAAGAAAGCGAAAGAATCGGCGGCAAAACAGGAATTCAAAGTCGAACTTCCGGTAGATATCGGAGACGAACAGGAAGAGCCGGCCGCTTCTGATGGAGATACGAATGCCTTGCCGGATCTTGAGGATACGGCGGAGATCGACGATATAAAAAATCTGTCGGCCGTGATAAAGGGGCATGAAGCAGAAAAAAAGGCAAATGACGATACGCACATGTCGGATGAATCAAACGGAATGAAAACGCAGATGTTTGAAATAGATATGGACGCAAGCGACGGCAGAGACGGCGCGGCCCATAAAGACTTTGACTCTATTGAAAATGAAGACGATATGGTGTTTACGCCAAAACCGAAATTTCATTTTGAAGAGCTGAAATTCGGCAGCGATTATAAAGAAGAGGAATAACAATCGAAATTGCGTTCAGGGGCGGCTGACTGCCGCCCCTGAACAAAGAAGAAAGTGAGAATGAAAGGGAGAACGGCAAAATGCCACAGGATTACAATCAGACTTTAAAGCTTCCAAAAACAGATTTCCCGATGAGGGCGGGTCTTCCGCAGAGAGAGCCGGCCTTTTTGAAGGCTTGGGATGACGATAAAGTATACAAGACATTGATGGAGAAGAACGAAGGGAAGCCAAAATACATACTTCATGACGGGCCGCCTTACGCAAATGGCGATATACATACGGGCACCGCGATGAACAAGATTCTGAAGGATTTTATAGTCAGATATAAAAATATGTCCGGCTTTTGTTCGCCGTACGTTCCCGGGTGGGACACGCACGGGCTTCCGATAGAGAGACAGGCGATCAAGGCATACGGGATCAAGCTTCAGAATATAACGCCAGTCGAAATGAGAAAAAAATGCCGCGAATTTGCGCTTAAATATATGAACAGCCAGCGCGAGCAGTTTAAACGCCTCGGAGTAATGGGAGAGTGGGACGATCCATATCTCACCTTAAAACCGGAATTTGAAGCGAAGCAGATCGAGATTTTCGGCGAGATGGCGAAAAAAGGTTATATTTATAAAGGCAGAAAGCCCGTTTACTGGTGCCCGCATGACGAAACCGCGCTTGCAGAGGCGGAAATCGAATATGCGGAAGACAAGTGCGAATCGATCTATGTAAAATTCAAAGTGAGAGACGATAAGGGCAAACTTTCAAAATATTGCGATCTTGACAAGCTTTATTTCATAATCTGGACGACGACGACATGGACACTTCCGGCGAACAACGCGATCGCGCTGAACCCGCAGGAGGATTACATCCTCGCAAAGGTGCCGTCAGGGGAAGTATATATAATGGCAAACGTCCTGGCAGAGAGCACATTGAAGTTTGGCGGGATAGACAGCTATGAGGTGCTTGCGACGTTCAAGGGCAAAGACTTTGAATACATGCAGGCAATCCATCCTTTCATGGATAGGGATAGCATGGTCGTTTTGGCGGACTATGTCACGATGGAAACAGGAACAGGATGCGTGCACACGGCGGCGGGACACGGCGCGGATGACTTTATGACCTGCCGCAAATATAAGCTGCCGGTCATCGTTCCTGTGGACGACAAGGGGTATATGACGGAAGAGGCCGGCAAATTCAAGGGGCTTTACTATGCCGACTCAAATGATGCTATACTTGATGATATGAAGAAAAGCGGCGCGCTTTTCGCAAGCGAAACGATAATGCATAAGTATCCGCACTGCTGGAGGTGTAAAGAGCCGGTCATATTCCGCGCGACAGAGCAGTGGTTTGCATCGGTCGATGCGTTCAAGGAAGAGGCTGTAGAAGCGTGTCATGACGTCGAATGGATCCCGGCATGGGGCGAAGACAGGATAATCAGCATGGTGCGCGAGAGGTCAGACTGGTGCATCTCGAGGCAGCGCGTCTGGGGCGTTCCAATACCGATCTTTTACTGCAAAAAGTGCGGAAAAGAGGTCGTCAATGACGAGACGATAAAGGCGGTAAGCGAACTGTTCAGAGAAAAAGGGTCTGACTCATGGTATGAGAACAGCGCGAGAGAAATACTGCCGAAAGGGTTTAAATGCCCGTTCTGCGGAGGAGACGAATTCGACAAAGAAAAGGATATAATGGACGTGTGGTTCGACTCGGGATCAAGTCACGCGGCGGTTCTGGAGACGAGAGAGAACTTATATTCTCCTGCGGACATGTATCTTGAAGGCGCGGACCAGTACAGAGGATGGTTCCAGTCGTCTCTTCTGACGTCGGTCGCGGCGCGCGGAAGGGCGCCGTACAAGACGGTACTGACACACGGTTGGATAGTCGACGGGGAAGGGAAGAAAATGTCCAAATCCCTCGGCAATGTTGTCCTTCCTGAAGATGTCATCAAGCAGTATGGCGCGGATATCTTAAGGCTTTGGGTGTCGTCGTCGGATTATCGCGTAGATGTGCGCATATCTCAAGAGATGTTCAAACAGATATCGCAGATATATCTCAAGATAAGGAATACGGCAAGGTTCATACTCGGCAATCTCGACGGGTTTGACCCGGATACAATGTCTGTAAAGTATGAAGACATGCCAGAACTTGATAAATGGGCGATCGCAAAGCTTGATGAACTGATAGAAAAGGTTATCAAGGCTTATGAGGATTATGAGTATCACATGGTATATCATGCGATACACAACTTCTGTGTTATAGACATGTCGAACCTTTATCTTGACGTCATAAAAGACAGACTTTATTGTGACGCCGAGAACGGACTTTCCAGGAGAAGCGCACAGACGGTCATATACAAGATACTTGACGCGGTCGTTCGTCTTATTTCTCCGATCCTCGTGTTTACGTCGGATGAGATATGGAAAGCGATGCCGCACGGTAAAGATGCGGACGGGCGCAATATCGTGTTCAACGAAATGCCGAAAACGAACAAGGCGTATAAATTGGACGAAAAAATGCAGGCGAAATGGGATAAGCTTGTTATTTTGCGCGATGATGTCAACAGCGCGCTTGAAAAAGCGCGTTCAGACAAAATGATAGGAAAGCCGCTTGAGGCGAAGGTGACGCTTTATTGCCAGGATGACGGAGAATATGACTTCCTGAATAATGTCAAGGATGAGCTTGCGTCGCTGTTCATCGTTTCCAAAGTGGAAATAGAAAAAGGCGAAGGCGGAAGCAAATGCGAAGGTATGCAGGGTGTCGGCGCCGACATCTCAAAAGCGACCGGGGAGAAATGCGAGAGATGCTGGATATATTCCGATACGGTCGGAAAGGATAGTGAGCATCCAACTCTTTGTGCAAGGTGCGCTGCGGTGATCAAAGGCTGAAAATAAGATAAATGCGGCGCGCCGATAAATGCGTTTGGCGCGCCGTATTCGTTTAAGAGATCAGACCTGCCTAAAAGGAGGGCCTTTAATTTGGGTTACTTGATATCCTTGCTCGCGATCATTCTCGACCAGGTAACAAAATATGCCGCTGTCGATTATTTAAAAGAAATAGGCAGCGTAAAAGTTATCGACGGGGTTTTGAATTTTACATATGCCGAAAACACCGGGGCGGCATTCAGCCTGTTTTCCGGGGCGAGATGGGGCTTTATCGTTTTTACGCTGGTTATAACGGCCGCAATGATAGTTATTCTGCAAAAAAAGATCGTTCACCACCCGGTCGGCCGAATCGGCATGTACATGGTGATCGGGGGCGCGATAGGAAATTTTATAGACCGGCTGATTTTTGGATATGTTGTAGACATGTTTGAGTTTACATTCGTTGATTTTGCGATATTCAATGTTGCGGACATCTTCCTGACAGTCGGAGAGGTGCTGATCGGCATTTATATCATCTTCTTTATTACAAGGAAGCATAGTGAGGGTGAGAAATTTGAATGCGGAGAACCCGATAATACGAATGACGACGTCGAAAGATGATCAAGGCACACGTATAGACGTATTCATAAGCAGGGGCATAGGGGGCCTTACGAGAAGCGCGGCATCCGCGCTTTTAGAGGAAGGCGGGTCTGTCAAGGTCGACGGGAAAAGCGTAAAGAAGAACTTTAGACTGTCAGAAGGGCAAACGGTCGAAGTAGCCATCCCGAAGGCGAGAGAGGTTGACATAACACCCCAGGACATCCCGCTTGATATAGTATACGAGGATGACGATGTTTTAGTGGTAAATAAAAGGCAGGGCATGGTGGTGCATCCCGCTGCGGGAAATCCCGACGGGACGCTTGTAAACGCGGTGCTTCACCATTGCGGAGACTCGTTGTCCGGTATAAACGGGCAGGTGCGTCCCGGGATAGTTCACAGGATAGATAAAGACACAAGCGGCCTTATAATAGTCGCGAAAAACGACGCAGCGCATTTAAACCTTTCAAAGCAGCTTAAGACGAGAACGCTTTCCAGGATATACGAAGCCGTGCTTTTAGGCGTCGTCAAAGAGGACGAGGGTGAGATAACGGCGCCGATCGGCAGAAGCACAAAAGACAGGAAGAAAATGGCGGTAACAGAGAAAAATTCTCGAGAAGCCACGACGTATTTTAAGGTTGTATCGCGTTATCCTGGATACACACATATGAGGTTCAAACTGAAAACGGGCAGGACCCATCAGATAAGGGTCCACGCGGCTTATATGGGGCATCCGGTGGTCGGAGATGCCACATACGGCGCGAAAAAAAATGAATTCGGACTTGCGGGGCAATGCCTTCACGCGAGAGAGATATCTTTTATCCACCCGAGAACGGGCGAGGAAATGCATTTTGTGACGGACCTTCCGGATTATTTCAAGAAAACGCTTTTGGCGCTGGAAAAAAGGATATAGATTACGGATACAAAATTAATGGAGTGTACTTGAAAATGGGGAAATTTGACGGGACGTTGCTTTTGTGCGATATGGACGGAACGCTTCTCAATTCACAAAAGCAGATAACGGATAAAAATTTATCGGCGATCAGATATTTTACCGACAACGGCGGGCTGTTTTCTCTTGCGACCGGAAGGACGGTCCATTCGGCGTCGAAGTATTTTAAAGAGCTGCCGATAAACGCGCCGATATCCGTGTTCAACGGCTCCGTAGTTTATGATATACACAATCAAAAACCCATATGGGAGATGTTTTTGGACGATAAGGGAAAAAAGCTGACCTATGAAGTGATGGAAAAGTTCAAAGACGTCGGGATAGAGGTGTCGACGTCTTTGAGGACGCATTTGTGCAGGGGCAGCGAGATCTCAAAAAGGCATTTTGCCATGGTGGGATTCGATTATATCCTGGAGGATATAAACGATATAAAGGCGCCGTGGATAAAACTCAATTTTACGGCGGAGCATGAAAGGCTGCTTGACGTCGCGATATATCTCGAAGAGAGGGCGCCGGATGAATATTTTATCGTTTTCTCAGCGCCGTATTTTCTTGAGATGATGGATAAAAACGCAAACAAAGGCCTTTCGGCCTTGAAAATAGCCGATTATTGCGGCATAGACCGGGACAGGCTTTACACGATAGGGGATAATTACAACGATATAGAAATGCTTGAATGCGCGAAAATATCGTTTGCGCCGGAGAATGCGGAGGACGACGTCAAAAACACGGCAAGTGTCGTGGTCTCGAACAACAATTCCGATTCCATAGCGGATGTGGTCGGGTATTTGGACGATATCTATCAGTAAAACAGGAAATGGAGCTTGCTATGTGTACAATCATTCGCGAGGGGGAAGCGATATCCGCGGGGGCGAAGATATATTATGCGGAATATGGTGATGAAAACGCGTATCCTGTGATATTCCTTCATGGAAATGGGGAGGATGCATCTGTATTTAAAAAGCAGATAGGCCCCTTTTCAGAAAAGTTTCACGTTATCATGATAGACAGCCGCGCACACGGCAGGTCGACACGGGGTGACGCGGAGCTCACCATATCTTCAATGGCGGACGATGTCATCGCGGTCATGGATGAGATGGGTATAAAAAAGACTGCGGTAGTGGGATTTAGCGACGGCGGAAATATCGCGCTTAAGGCGGCGGCCAGATATCCGGAAAGGATTGAAAAGCTTGTCGCGGCGGGCGCCAATATATCGACGGCGGGGATCAAAGGGTCGGTGCAATATCCGATACTTTTGGGGTACGCGCTTCTTAAAATATTTTCACTTTTCGGAGAAAAAGGCAAACAAAAGCTTGAGATAATCGGGCTTATGGCAAAAGAACCGGAGATAACGATCGAGGAACTTTCTGGAATAAAAGCGAAAACGCTTATTATTGCGGGCGAACGCGACGTTGTAAAGGAAGAGCACACCAAACTTATATCGCGGTCGATACCGAAAGCCGGACTTGAAATAATAAAAAATGCCGGCCACTTTGTGTTTGATAATAATGCAGAAGAGACGAACGGGAAAATACTTGAGTTTTTAGACGAAAAGGAATAAAAACCCCGGCGATTCGCCGGGGTTTCTTTTTTTTCATTCGAATCCGTATTTTATTTTTATTCGGTCGATCTTTTCAAGGATCGGCGACGAGAGGAATATGAGAAAAATAAGCGTTGATACTGCGAGGATGATATCAAAAGGCAAACCGAGCGATATCGCGGTTAAAAGCATATTAAAATTAGGGTAAGATTGGAACATCATGACAGACGATATGTTCATGATGAATCCGTAGATAAGAAGCGTCGACAAAAAACCGTATATGCAGATAGGCACACGAGAGACGCTCTTGCGATCCCTGCGATAGAATAAAAATCCAGCGACAAACCCGACAAGCCCGAGGGCAAGCATTTGCCACGGTGTCCAGGGGCCCTGTCCCATAAAAAAGTTGGATGCGAACGCACAGATCGCCCCTGACATAAACCCCGTTTCAGCGCCGAGCGCGACGCCGATTATAGTTATAAGGGCCAACACGGGCTTTACGGCAGGGATCATTGAAAAGGCGATCCTGCCGGCGACGGCGATCGCGCAAAGAACCGCGATCGCGACAAGCTCTCGCGGGTTCGGACGGCGCCTTTCAAAAGACAGCACGAAAGGTATAATGGTCTCTATGATTATAAGCAAAGATATAAAATAATACTTCCTGTCGCCGAAAAAGTAATATCCGGCAAAAACCGTTAAAGGAACGATGACAAGCAAGATCATAATAGACCAGATAAAAAAAGGAGATATGCGTTTATCCGAAACGGAAATTTTTCTTTCCTTTTGAGGATATTCGGTCTTTTTAGAAAAGCCGCCGGATTTTGGTATATCGCGGTTTAAAGGTGTATCCTGAGGCTCCTTAAAAGAGATATTTGTACCGGTAAGCGCGAACACCACATCATCAGGAGTAACGGCGCCTTCTATAATACCGAGAGACAGGCGGCGGGAAGCCGTCGTATAGAATGTATTCGTCGAAAAGAATTTCGACGAGGGCGCGCTTGATATTATCTGTCCGTCAAAAAACATGGAGCAGGTATCGGCGTATTTTGCGCAAAACTCTATATCATGGCTGGTCATGATCACAGCGACGCCATCTTTTTTAAGGGCGTTCAGTATCGATGCGAAGATATGTTTAAAGTTCCCGTCCATGCCTTTTGTAGGCTCGTCGAGGAGAATTATACGCGGTGACAGAAGAAGTACCTTTGCAAGGGCGGCGCGCTGCATCTCGCCGCCGGAAAGATCGTAAGGATGCCGGTCAAGAAGCGATTCTATACGGCAAAGCGAAGCGACAGACATTATTTTATCATGTTTGTTGTCTTGTGAGACGGAAGATCCCGAAAGAACATCCATTAGGTCGTCGTATACGGTTTTTTTCGAAAACATCGCGCGCGCATTTTGAAAAAGAATGCCCAATACACCGTTGTAAAGGCTATCAACTTCACATATATCCCGCCCGAAAATGGTTGTTTTCCCGCTTTGCGGCTTTAAGATCCCGGATATGATGGAAAGCAGGGTCGTCTTTCCCGATCCGTTTCCGCCAAGGACCGCCGTGATCTCGCCTGGGTATGCTTTGAATGACAAGCAGCGAAGAACGTCTGAAAGATCGCGTTTATATCTGAAATACACATCTGACAGGGAAACTGCCGGGGAAGCAGTTCTTTGGATATTGGGTCTGCATGGGATCTCAAAAAGGGCGCGCCCTTTGGAAAACGATGAAAGCCATGATCTTCCGGATGCGATAGAGAGAGGGCAGGGCGTGCCCGAATCCAAAACAGTATGTATCAGCATTTGAGAGGGCATGGAACGGGCCATCTCGCTAGAATCCATTATGACTTTGGGACCGACAGTTTCAGGCGTGCCGTCGCAAGTTATCCTGCCGTTTTCCATCGCGATAACACGCGTGGAAAGGGGAAAAACCTCATCGAGGCGATGCTCGGTTATAATGACAGTTACGCCAAGCTCGCGGTTTATTCGGCCGACGATGGAGAGAAAATTCGAAGCGGCGATCGGGTCAAGCATGCTCGTCGGCTCATCCAGGAGCAGAACAGACGGGTTCATGACCATTATCGACGCGAGGCACAGTACCTGCTTTTGACCGCCGGAAAGTTCGGATACGTTTTTATGAAACAAGTCTTGTATTCCGAAAAAGTTAGAGATCTCAGCGACCCTTCTGCGTATCTCGTCAGAACGAAGTCCGAGGCTTTCCAGTCCGAAAGCAAGCTCATGCCAGACTTTATCGGTAACGATCTGCGCGTCAGGATCCTGCATGACAAATCCGATCTCGGCGCACTGCCTTTCGAGTTCAAGATTCGGCAATGAGGCGCCGCAGAAATATATTTCGCCATGCAAGCTGCCATGTGGGGCGAGAACGGTTTTTAAATGCCGCAAAAGTGTGGTCTTGCCGCATCCTGACGGGCCGATAAGCGTAATAAATTCGCCTTTTTCAACATTTAAAGAAATGTCGCATAGCGCCGGAAGGGGATTGCCCGGGTAAGAAAAGGTCAGATCTTTGATTTTATAGATCCCCATTTAAGACCCTCCCTTACATTCAAAATCGCCGGCATTAAAACAAGGCCGAAATATGCGACAAATACGCTTATATTGTATAAATCTAACGGACCACTCTGTATAAAAGGGAAATAGCTGTAATAAAAGACCTTGAAGCAAACGCCGATCATGATATATAAAAGACATGCGATTATAAAAAAGATCGCGAATATATCGCGCCGCTCTATATTAAAAATCGAAAAAGCGCTTCTCGACGGCAGGCCGTATCCGCGGCTTCTCATGGAGTCGGCGGTGTCTATGGCGCTTTCAAGGGACCAGCTTATTATGATTGAGATCAAAGACGCGAAGTTTCTGATGCGCGAGACAAGATTCCCATGTGTTATGCCCCGCCCGAGGCATTTTTGAGCGGCTGCGACCTCTCTGAATTTTGAGACAAGCCTTGGCACGAAACGCAGCGTCATAGACAAAACAAGCGACAGTGTCGGTATTATCCTGCCGAAAAGATATATGAGTTTGTCGGATGTCATGACGCGGTTAAAAGATATAAACCACATTATGACGCATACAAGCATGACTCCGGATGCGACACCGAATAAGATCGATTCCAAAGTGAGTGGGTTGCCGCTTGGGAAATAAGCCAAAATTGTCATCCCCGCGTGATTGAAGAGGGGGTTTAAAATGGCGGTCACTATGATAACGGGAACGGACACAAAAAAGCCGATGACGATAGACCGCCTGTCTGCAAAATATGCGGCATAGAAGATTGCTCCAAAAAGCGATATCGACAGACACAGCGGATGATTAAACATCATCGACATTATGATGACCGCAAGAAAATATAAAAAATTGACCGCCGGATGGTACGATAAAAAAATATCTCTTTTCATATCAGCTCACCGAATTAGACCCGCCTATATCGCGGCCCATGTCACACGTGAAAAGCCATTCTATCACGTCTCCGTCATGCACCTTTTCGAGAGAGCACCCGTGAGGCGGAAATTTTCCGTTTACACGGTACTGCCATCCCGATGTCTCTCCGCAATCAAATTCGTAGATATTGCATATGCCCTCTATATATGCCGTGTCGTAGACGGGGCTTTTTACAAATTCCATATGAAGCTTATTTTCCGTCATCTGCGATAAAAGCACATCGAAGACGGTATCTCCGTCTTTTATAGGGATGCTGTCTTTTGAAAAAAGCATGCCGTCCTCCGGTATGATAGATTCTTTTCCCTGGGTCAAAAGATCCATATTGCTTAAGATGGTTTCGCATGATATACGCATTTGACAAGTTGGGGACTTAACGCTTAAAGAAGCCTCCTGAATGCCTGATTGAGCGGTCTTAAGATCCGAAGGGGGATCTTTTCCTTTATCTGAAAGCGCGTCAGATGAGGCTTTTGAAGGATTTGCAGACTGGACGGAAGGTGCTTCTACTTTTGAGACCTCTTCTCTTGCTTCTTCTTCGGCGGCGTTTTCGCTTGCGGGAAGAGTATCTGCGGCTTTTGTATATGATGAAGCAGCGGCGGCAGAAGAAGACACTTTCGTATCTTTTGATACGGCGACAGGAAAATCCGGAGCGGATGACGATGGCATTGATCCGCCCCAGATAAAAACGAGTATAAGGATTGAAATTATCGCGATACCGGCGATTATTTTACCCTTGGCGTTTTTCACTTAGATTTTACCTGCCTTTTCACAAAGCGCATATATCATTTGCGCCATATCGCAGCGCGTTATTGTCACATCGGAGTAAATCCAGGAAGGCTCAGAAGAGGCGGAACTGTTTTCCATATATTTTTCCGCCCGCGAAAGCATGATCTGAGCCTCGATATCGGTTATGATCCCTTCGGGATCGAAGGATTCCGCCGTTCTTCCGTTTATTATCCCGCTGCTGTATGCCGAATTTACATATTCGAAATACCACGCATTTTCGCGAACGTCGAGAAATGCGGCCGGGTCGCCCTTTTCAAGGGACAGAGCCCTGCATATTATCGCGGCGAATTGCGCGCGGGTCATGGTCGTGTCTGGCGAGAATGAGCCGTCGCCCATGCCGTTTACTATATCAAGAGAGTACAGCTTTTCTATGATCTCTCTGTTCTCATGCCTTATGATATCATAAAAAGGAGGAAGGACAAAAGAATAAAGCTTGTCTCCGGATTTTAAAAGATTTGCCGCACAAAGCGCAAGCAGCCCCTGTTCTGTCGCCATAAAGTCAGATTTGCCGTCTTTGAGATGAGAAAAGCCTCCATCCTGGGTTTGATATGATATAAGGGCGTCCAAAACCGATTTGCCGTTTTTGGTAAAGCGGGGATCGCCGACCGGTATGCCGAGCTCGCACATTGCGATTATGACCTGAGCGCAGCTTTCAGCATTCGGGGATCCGAAGCTTGAAAATCCGCCGTCCTCGTTCTGCATTTTGGAAAGACAGGAGACGGCCTCGTCTATGATCGGGGAAACATCAGCCCTGCTTTTGTATTTTGCGAGGGCCTGCAGCGCGAAAGATGTGACGTCGGGATCCGATGCTTTATCAGAGAGAGAGAATCCGCCGTCTGAAAGCTGTCTCTCAAGGATAAAATCTATGTATTTATCGCGCACCGCGTTATCAGGCACGGGATAATCGGCGCAGTCGAGCGCGAGAAGCGCGAATATCGCACCGTTTATACCCTGGCGTGTGACCGCGTCGAAATCAGAAAGGCGAGACGTGAGATCGTATCCGGAAATGTGCCTCGCATCGTATCCCGCCGACGTAAGACCGATTACCGCACGCGAATATTCGGTATATTTCCTGTCGCTGAGGATGCCGTTTTTTTCGTTTAAAATATTGCATGCGTTGTCATAATAAGAATCAAAGAACGCCTTATCTATATCAAGACCGGATTTTGAAAGCGCAAGCACGGTCCAGTCGCCGCCGACATCGGAAACAGACGGCGTTGTTATAGAATCGGTCAGGAATCCGGCCGCATTGTTGAGATTTTTCGAGATATCAAAGGATCCGCCGCCGGCAGCGGGAATGATCTGCGGGGATGGGTCGCTCGAGTGGAAATACGGGTTATTTGAAGTGATGTAATGATCGGGCGCATATCTAAGCACGACAGGAAGCGCCTTGCCCCCGACGATAGCGGTCGTCGAATATTTTTCTATTGCGATCGGATGTACGCCGATCAGAAGAGGCGCTGAGATCTGGCCGTTTGCATCGGTTTGATATACATTGGAATTGTCCAACGTGACAGTGGCGTCGACGATCGGCGTCGTGACGTATGAAGATGTTATCCAGTCAAAAACGGTGCTTGAAAATGTTATAACGGTGTCGCTGCCGCTATAAGAAATCGCGGCTTCCGGATACTGCATGCCGCCGGCGCCGTAGGGATCGCCGAAATACGCGACGATCGAATCTCCGTCTGACGGGGTGTCGACCGATATGCCCGTCGCTATATCAACGCCGTTTATCTGGCAAAGCCACCCGTCATAATATCCGGATAGCGGGTATTCGTTTTGAAATGTCGATTCGCTTTCGCCGTTTACGGAATAAAGATACGGGCCGTATAAAGAATCTGTTATAGAGATGGAAAGCCCGGGATTGTCAGCGTCAGCCTGTTCCAAAACGTCCTGCACAGTTATGGGAGATGCCCCCGCCTTGTTTACCGTGACATCACCGTAAAAAAGACAGGAAGAGATCCCCTCGATCCTGAGAGATACCGTTATGGTGCTGTCGGCGCGCGCCTTTAAAGGCGCGAAAGACAGCAGGAAAACTGCGACTAAAATAAGCGAAGTGATACGTTTTTTCATTTTCAATTCCTCCTGTTTTTGAACAAAACCAAAAAATACGGCTGCGGCAAGATCGCCGCAGCCGTATTTCTGCAGTCTAAAAAAACGCTACCCCCGTATATCCGCGGGAAAAGCGATAAAAACGTCAAGCAGGTCTTCTGACTTGCACCTTAAAAGGAAGATCATGTCGGCCTTTGCGGTCTCGCTTTTGCCTTCCCAGTTTCCCAGTGACAGACTTATCGTCAAAAAAGCGGCGACCTCGATGCATACAGCGGCGGTACCGTTCGGGATTCACACCCGATTCACTATTCTCCGAAGAGGGCTTTTAAAGCCGACTCCGGCACTTGACGATTATAAATTATCATATTTTGCGATTTTTTGCAATCAAAAGCATTTGCAATCAAGAAAAGAATAATAGAAAAATTCATGAACAAAATAAAGCAGAGGTGAAAAAAATGATGCGAATTTCCGTATGCGAGGAAAAGGACAGCGCATATGGCGTAAAAATCATGCAGGTTCTGGAAAAAACAGGCGCACACACGATCTTGATAGGAGAGAGAAGCATAACAGAAAAAAATCCGGATGTGCAAAACGATATTTTGATAGTATCATGCTCGGATTTTTCGGCGCTGTCGGGCATGTATGCTGATATATTCATAACATCCGATGACGAGAGGGAAGATCGGGGAAATTTTGCAAAGGATTTGAAACTTAAATGCTCATATGCGGTTATGTGGGGCGAGACGGCGTCGCAGTTTGTTGGAAGCGTTTCGTCAAACAGAGTGATAACTTACGGCATGTCTCCGAGAGATACCGTTACTTTATCAAGCGTTTTTGACGACGACGGCGTCATCGCGCTCCAAAGGGAAATAGTCGCAATGGGCGACACACATGTCGAGCAGTGTGAAATAAATGTACACGGGATAAGATACTGCGATATGGCGCGGCTTATGGCGTGCGCCGCAACGCTTTTGGTATGCGGGGAAAAACGACCGTACAGGCTTACAAGGCTTCTTTCAAACGGCATGAAAAAATTGGAAGGATAAACTTTTAATATATGCAAAAGCTAACTGTGTAAATCCAAATATAAAGGGGTGTAAAAAAGAATGGCTAACAAGAATGTGGTTCCGTCTGCGAGAGAAGCACTTGACAGATTCAAGATGGAAGCTGCCAGTGAAGTAGGAGTAAATCTGAAGCAGGGCTATAACGGCGATCTGACCTCTAAGCAGGCAGGTTCTGTCGGCGGCCAGATGGTCAAGAAGATGATCGAGGCCTATGAAAACGGCATGAAATAACTTTTTAAGACAAGTTTAAAATGAAAAAGCAGAGCGGATTTCAGGGGCAAAGCCTTTTGAAATCCGCTTTGACTTTAGAAAGGCTTTCGACAATAATTTTTAAAATTAAGGGCTTTGCGGTTGTTATCAGATGCGCTTTATGATAAAATATTTTAAATCTGAGCGACGGAGTGTATAATCATGCGTCATATCATCGACATAACAGATATTTCGCGCGAAGAGTTTGACAGGCTGTATTCGCTCTTTGGCGATATCATAGATCACCCCGGGGATTACGTGGATTGCTGTAAGGGGAAAGTGCTTGGCAGTCTTTTCTATGAGCCGAGCACGCGGACAAATTTGTCATTCAGTACGGCGATGCTGCGCCTTGGGGGAAGCGTAGTCGGATTTTCCGATCCTGGGTCGTCTTCTGTGACGAAGGGCGAAACGCTTAAAGACACGATACGCATAGTGTCCGGATATGCGAACATGATAGTGATGCGAAACCCGATGGAGGGGGCGGCAAAGGCGGCGTCTCTTTACTCGCCGGTACCGATCATAAACGCAGGCGATGGGGGGCATTCGCATCCGACACAGACGCTTGCGGATATGTCGACTATACTGCGCCTGAGGGGGTCGCTTGACGGGTTGAAGATTGGGATATGCGGCGATTTAAAATACGGCAGGACGGTGCATTCGCTTGTAAAATCATTGTCGAATTACAAAAATGTGCAGTTCTACTTTATCTCGCCGAGAGAGCTGGCGCTTCCGGCATATGTGAGAGACATATTAAATGAAAAAAAGCAGAAGTATTTTGAGGTTTCGGGCCTTGATCCGGTGCTTCCGATGCTCGACGTATTATATATGACGAGGATACAAAAAGAGCGGTTTATAGATCCGCTCGAGTATGAGCGGCTTCGCGGCACATATGTGCTTGACACGAAGAAAATGCGGAACGCGAAAAAAGAATTTCTGGTCCTGCATCCGCTTCCGAGGGTGGATGAGATCACTAACGAGGTCGATGACGACCCGCGCGCGGCGTATTTTACGCAGGCAAGGTTCGGTATGTATATGAGGATGGCGCTACTTCTGACATTGTCCAAACTTGGAGAAACGGCCCCTCAGAGGATAGATTGCGATATGCCGAAATGCGTTTGCTCAAATGCAAAGTGCATAACAAAAACGGAAACATATCTGCCGCCGCTTTGTTATGAAAGCGATGACGGGGCGAGGTGCGCGTTTTGCGATAAAGAGGTGTCTTTTAACAGCATTTAAAAGAGCGGGTGCGAATAAAACATGATCTGGATATTTGTTTGCCTGATGGCGGGCATTGCGATAGGGTTGCTTTGCGAGCTTAACGGCAAAGCATATAGGCTTGCGGCTGTTATACAGCGGTGGGCCTTTTTAGCGATTATATTTGTGCTCGGTTTCGGATTAGGGCAGGATGAAAATCTGTTGGCAAGCCTCGGAGAGATCGGCGTTGAGGCGCTGACGATAGCGGTATTATGCTCTTTTTTAAGCATTGCGGCGACGTTTGCAATCTTTCGGGTTTTCAGGAAAAGAGGCGGACAAAAATGATCGGATGGGTTTTTTTGACGCTTTTCCTGGGGCTTATAGCAGGTATGCTTTGCAGGGGGATAGAAATAGACACAAGCAATTTATCCTGGATGATCCTGTGTATTTTGACGGTCGTTATAGGGGTAAAGATCGGCGCGGAAAACAAAAAGCCGGATCTCAAAAAATGGCTTTCCTATATAAAAACGACTGTTTTTACTATTATAGGCAGCTTTATCGGCACGATGTCCGGCGGGGTCGCCGCAGCGCACATCCTTAATATGTCAATGAATAAAGCTATGGCGGTCGCAGGGGGATTCGGATGGTACAGCCTGTCGGTCATAATATTGAACAATCTCGACGGGGCGCATCTCGGGGCGGTGGCATTTTTGTCGAATATCCTGCGTGAACTTATGATATTTGTATTAATTCCGCTTACAGCTAAATTGAAGTGTGTTGAGGCGGGCATATCTTCAGCGGGAGCGACTTCTATGGATACGGCGCTGCCGCTTGTATTGGAATACAGCGGAACGGACGACGCGACGGTTTCATTTCTTCATGGAACGGTGCTGACGCTTGTCGTACCGGTGCTGGTGCCGCTTATGTACAATATTTTCTAAAATTTCTTGACGTGCAGAATAAGGTCAGATATAATATAAAAGCTGTCGTTATCTATGGTATAACGCAGCGAAAATCAATAATTTAACCTTGCAGGGCAACCGTGGAGAAGTCGCGTAGTTGGTCGAGCGCGCACGACTGGAAATCGTGTAACCGTCAAAAGCGGTTCGAGGGTTCGAATCCCTCCTTCTCCGCCAAACGCAAACCCATTGAAAATACTTGCAAATGCAGTGTTTTCAATGGGTTGCGGTTTTTTATGGACTGTTCAAAACCATTCAAAAATAAGCATAAATAAGTGTAAAATGGGTGTCAAAAAAGGCGTAAAGAAGGTGCGATAATGGAGAAAAAGCATATCGACTATATAGATATTCTGCGCATTTTCGGTGCGATCGGCGTGATATACATGCATACGGCGGCGGTCGGCCTTCGCGCGGACATCACACCGGGCTGGCATTTTATGAATCTCGGCGCGAGCCTTTCTTTTACCGCAGTTCCGCTGTTTTTTATGATATCAGGATATTTGCTTTTATCGAGCGAGAGAACGCTGCAGACGTCCGCATTGCGTTTTCGCATGCCAAAATTAGTCGTACCTCTGGCTGTTTGGAGCGTTATCGCCGTTATTGCCAAGTGCCTGAAGACAGAGGGCGGCGCATCCGCTTCGACTTTTTTCGGAGAGCTTGCAAATACGCTTTTTCAGCCTGCGATGACGCCATAATGGTTTCTTTATACGCTTATTGTATTGTATCTGTTTTCACCGCTGCTTTGCGGCGGGCTGAGGATGCTGGATAAAAACGGACATCGGCTGATTTTAATTTTGATCGCTGCGGTCGAATGTTGGGGGATATTCCGAGTATTTGCCATAAGCTGCCTGTCTGACTGGCGCGAGCCGGACATAATTATGCAGCTGCGGCTTCTCGGTGGGCACTTGCCGACGTTTTTACTGGGTTATTATCTGGGGAATATGCGCCGTCGTGTTCACAACGGCATTCTTATAGGCGTAACACTGATTCTATTTGCCTTCATCGCGCTTGGGACATATTGGCGCACCGTACAGATCGGAGCTTATGACACTGTATTTCAAAGTCAGAGCGCCGGATTTGAAGTGATCCTTGCCGCCTGCTTATTCCTGATAGCGAAACAGAATCTCGACAGGCCGGCGCGTTTTCTGCGGAGGATTGCGATTGTACCGCTGTTTGAGACGGTGTATCTGATCCATGCGCTGATCATATTCTTGCTTTCAATCGGCCCTTTGAGCTTTCCGTATATCGTCGGTGCGACCGCGCTGAATTTTGTCGCGTCATGTCTGATTTCCAAAACGCTGTGCAGTATACCAGCGCTGTGTTATCCATTCACCGGCATACGATATAAGGACGCAAAAGAAACTTGCAGCTGGGGCGCAACCATCCGAAATTTCCGGCAAAAAAATGAATGAGCGGGAATTTTTGCGTATTATAAAGAAGCAGGCAGCAAAACAATAGGATGAAAGCCGTGTTGTTCCCTTCTTATAAGCAATTCAAACTTTATTGTGATCGTTATTGATAAACCAAGAGATAAGTGTTAAACTTAAAAAATATTGTGGAGGACGGCAAAACACAGATTTTGTTCAAGTATGTGGAGAGAGCGGACAATGGAATTTGCAATAGACAAGGAAAGCGCTGACAAGAAACAATATATAAGGATGACCGAAACGCCGATACCAAAGCTTATCATGTCGCTTTCTATACCGACGATAGTGAGCATGCTAGTATCGGCGGTATACAATATCGCCGATACTTATTTTGTGTCTCAGCTTGGGACAAGCGCGAGCGGCGCCGTGGGCATCGTGTTTTCGGTCATGGCGATAATACAGGCGTTGGGGTTTATGCTTGGGATGGGCTCCGGAAGCCTTGTTTCAAGAAGACTTGGCGAAAAGAACAATGAAATGGCGGACAGATATGCGTCATGCGCATTTTTCGCTTCGTTTATTATAGGCGCGATTGTAACGGCTTTCGGGCTTTTGTTTATAGACAGAATAATGTCGGTGATCGGCGCGACGCCGACGATCCTGCCTTATGCAAGCGATTATGCAAGGTATATATTTATAGGCGCGCCGATCATGTGCGCGTCGTTCGTATTAAACAATCTTCTAAGGGCCGAGGGCAGGACCACGTTTTCCATGCTCGGGCTTATGACGGGCGGCATACTCAATATCATATTGGACCCGATCTTTATTTTCACACTTAAGCTTGGGATATCCGGCGCCGCGATAGCGACGATCATCGGGCAGAGCGTAAGCTTTTTAATACTGTTTTCGTTCTTCCTTAGAAAGAAGAGCACGGCGCGCCTGGGCTTTAAAAAGGCTTTGTGC
>Ga0079305_1002120_pt1 | contig 19495 bp, 14 predicted proteins | sample LMS_cellobiose_e_FD_79183 | JGI IMG/M metagenome (GOLD analysis project Ga0079305, IMG submission 79183) | Rumen-fistulated moose microbial communities from Alaska, USA - LMS_cellobiose_enrichment | ecosystem: Host-associated > Mammals > Digestive system > Stomach > Rumen fluid ... | reverse complement strand
TTGTTGTTTTCAAGCCGGTTCGCCCGGATGGGTCCAGGGTATGAAATACCCTGGCGCAGTGGGTTGGAGGCCGCGGAGGCCTCCAACGTTTCCCTTGCCAATTTCTGTTTCTTGTGCAGCATTTTAATCAGGTATCAGTATAAGAACCTTTTTTTGATGTAAATCGTCTTTTCCCCTGAAAACCGCGCTTTGCGCTGCATTGCGGTATTCAATCATCCCAATTCATGGATTGCATTTTTTGCATGGAACATAGCCGCCGCTGATTGCGGCGTCTCTTGAATACAGTGAAACTTTATTGCTTTCTTTCATTTTCTTTATCTCACCGCATGTTGTGCGGTGAAACTTCTTGGTGTTTTTATTGCCAATGTATTTTACCGTTGATTCCGTTCCGACGCCATTCGCTTTTGCTGACTGGCTTTTTTCAGCTTTGGAGGTGTCGGAGGATGTATTGGCATGTTCGGTTGATCTTGTTGTATTTGCGGAAGCGGTGTCCGATGCGCTTGCCGAAGCTCCGTCCTTTTTTATTGCCATCGGCCCATACAACGCGGACAAAAATACGCTGTCGATAACGCCTGTTTGCTCAAGCCCGTTGTTCTTTTGAAACAGCCTGATTCTTTCAGCCATTGTGCTGTTGTATGAACCGGATAATTCAGCACCGGCGCTGAAATATCCCAACTCCTGCATCCTTTGCTTGATCTGGAGAATTAAACCATTAGTATCGCCCTGCTTATAGGAAGCGGCGGCAATCTGCGATGGAACGTAAGCGCTGGCAAAAACAGCGCCTGTTCCATAGCTTCCGTCAAAGTCTTCCAATAGGCTTTGAACATCTTCAAAGGTTTTTGCAATTGCCTCTTTTTCCGCTTTATCAATCACCACAAGAATATTTCCTGTGCTTTGAAGCTGGTAAACAGAGTAGTTTTCCAGAAACAGTTTGCATTCATTTGCGATTGCAGCTGCTTCGATATCCTTCCATGAGGCGACCCGGCATGCTTCGTCATCAATTTTCCCCAGCAGCATGATGGAGCCATCGTTCATGTTAAAAAATGCGATGAAGGAAGCGGAGGATGTATCAAAATCCTCCGAGTTAAGCTGCTTGAACAAGCTGTCATAATAAATAAATGTTTCAGGATCATCAATGCGTTTGCTGATGCCCTTGACCGCAGCGTTATAACCTTCCTCTGCTGTCAGCGATGAAGCGCCGCTGTTAGCGCAGCAGAACAGCAGGATGCATATTGTTATAAAGGATAATGCTCTTTTCATGAAGGATCTGCCTTTCTTTGACAGGAGGCATGCCGATCTGCGCAGGAGCCGTCTCACAGCGAGACAGCCCTTTCGCGGCGCGCAGGCTTGTTCACTTGTTAAATCCCGATATCGCACATTGTTTCTTCGGTCAAACGGCCTGTTGCACTGCAATGACAGGCTGTCATACCGTTTTTGCCAGTCAGGAAGAAGCGAAAGAAATAAAGCAATGTGCTTGCAGGAGTGCAACACATATTGTAATCCCTGATGATCTGCGGTTTATGCCTGCAGCATCTGACGGAAAAAGGAAACGCCGCGCTGCAGGTTCTCCACGCTGAGCCGCTCGTCGGGGTGATGGGTGCGGGCAAGCTCCTCCGGCGGCAGCAGGAAGGGGCTGAACCGGTACACGTTGGGGCACAGGCACTCCATCCGCCGGGCGTCGGTGCCGCCGGCGGGCAGGCAGGGCACGATGGGCACGCCGGGGTAGTGCACCTGGATGGCGGTGCACAGCGCCTCCCAGCTGGGCCCTTCCACTGGGGAGACGGCTCCCGGCTCCTCCAGCACCTCCACCCGCAGGGCGATGGGGGCGCGGCGCAGGGCGCGGCGCACGGCGGCGAGCATCTTTTCCGTGCTGTCCCCGGGCAGCACGCTGGCGGAATACCGCAGGGTGGGAACGTCGCGCATCAGCGCGTCGCCGCTCTGCATCCACAGGGAAAGCTGCGTCTGGGTCACGGCGCGGCCTGCGGGGGTGCGCCGCAGCTGGTGCAGCAGGAAGCGGCGGCCCAGCCGGGGATGCCCCAGCCAGAAGCGCGTGCTTCCCCGCATCACCGGGCGCATGGCGGGCAGCATCAGCTGCTTCACCGGCGCGCACAGCCGCACGCTGGGGCGGATGCGAGCGATGCGCACGGCGGCCTTCGCCAGGGTCTCCAGGGCGTTCATGCCCTCGCAGGTGAGGGAGAACAGCAGCCGTCCTTTTTCGCATACACCCACGTAAGCCGCGTTTTCCGGGGCGCAGGCATAGGGATGGGATATGTGCCCTCCCTCGTCCAGCACGAAGGCGGGGCGCACGCCGCGGCTTTGCAGAATGCGGGCCATGGCCGCCATGCTGCCGCCCCGGGTCTCCTCGTCGCAGGAGAAGGCGAACCAGACGTCGCCCGCGGGCTGCCAGCCCTCCTGCAGCAGCCCCTCCGCCGCGCACAGCAGGGCGATCAGGTGGCCCTTCATATCCGCCGCGCCCCGGCCGTAGATATAGCCGTTTACCACCTGGCCCCCAAAGGGCGGGTGCGTCCAGCGCTTTTCATCCCCGGCGCTGACCACGTCCAGATGGCCGCAGAAAACGATGGGCCGCGCCAGCCGGCGGCCCGGCAGGTGCAGCAGCAGCGCCCCGCCGTCCACCGTTTCGCAGGCGCACTGGGCGAACAGCCGGGGAAAAAGATTGCGCAGCAGGGCGTGCAGGCGCTGAAAGGCCTCCGCCCCGTCGCCGGATACGGCGGGCTGCCGGATGGCCAGGGACAGGGCGCGCACAGCTGCGTTTTCCATGGGATCGGAATGTAACAAAAAAGAGACCCTCCGTATAAAATCTAATGGGCTGTAAACGCCCGAAACGCATTCCTGTTAATATTCTCCGAAAAATGTGAAATATCCTGCACAAAGGTGTAAAATTTATGTCCAACCGCGAAAAAACGGGAAAAATGCGATTGAACAGCACCCATCCCTGTGCTATAATGTTCACCGCAATTCATGCTGAGGCCGGCGGAGGCAGGGCGGAGCGGGCGCAGGGGAAATCAGCTTTGAAGGGGAGTGCCCTCCGGAAAGCCGCCAACCGTTGGCCGACAACAGTTTTCCGCGTCGGCAGCGCGGATGGAAGGAGCATTTGTATATGTCGCATATTGCAGTATTGACCAGCGGCGGCGACAGCCCCGGAATGAACACCGCGGTGATGGCCATCGCCCGCAGGGCGGCGCAGAAGGGCATGTCCCTGTATGGCGTGGACCGCGGCTTCAACGGCCTGCTGGGCAAGAACCCGGAGAAGGACTTCGTGCGCATGACCCTGGAAAACGTGCTGGACATCGCGGATCAGCCCGGCACCCACCTGCGCACCGCCCGCTGCATCGAGTTTTTGGATCCCGAGGTGCAGCAGCGCGCGGCGCAGCTGCTGCGGGATCGGGACATCAGCGGCGTCATCGTCATCGGCGGCGACGGCAGCTTCCACGGCGCGCAGGCGCTGTGCGATCAGGGGGTTCCGTGCATCGGCATTCCCGGCACCATTGATAACGACCTGGCCTTCACCAGCATGACGCTGGGCTACGATACCGCGGTGAACGTGTGCATGGACGCGGTGCGCGCCATCCGCGCCACCTCCCGCTCCCATGACCGGCCCCACGTGGTGGAGGTCATGGGCCGCCACTGCGGTGATATCGCCCTGATGACGGCATCCGCCACCGGCGCGGAGATCGTGATCTGCCCCGAAGCGGGCCGCTGGAGCGTGGATGACATCGCCAAGCGCCTGCAGCGCCACATCGACCGGGGCGACTACCGCAGCACCATCGTGATCGCCGAGGGCGCGTGGGAAAAGATGCGCCCCTTCGACGTGTATAAATTCCTGAAGCCCTTCGGCAAGGAAGTTTTCGAAGGCGAGCCCATGACGGCCTACCGCTTTGCCAGCGTCCTCAAGCGTAAGTGCAAAATGCCCGACGGCACCTTCCCCGAGGTGCGCCATACCGTGGTGGGCTATACCCAGCGCGGCGCCCGTCCTTCCGCCCGCGACGCGGCCTTCGCTTTTGAGGCGGGCATCCTGGCGGTGGATCTGCTCAGCAAGGGCGTCAGCAACCGGGTGATCGGCCGTCAGAAGGGCAAGGTTTTCCACGAGGACATCGAAAAGGCCCTCAAGGCCCGCCGACCCTTCAACCGCAAGCTATATAACGATATCAACTCCCTGTAAGGGACAAAGCGCATAAAAATGAGCGCGCCGGGCTTGACAACCCGGCGCGTTCATGCTACAATGCGTTTCGTTCCGAAATTTTGTAAGAAAGGAGGCTGCGTCATGTTCACCTTGGCAGAAAAAAACATTCTCAACACCGTTCATACGCAGCCGCCTTTGGCATAACGCCGGCTTGTTCCGCACGCCAAAGCCGTTTGCCTGCGTATGGGCAGACGGCTTTTTTGTATTTTGTGAAAGGAAAGTGATTGACCATGCACTCTCGCAGACTGCGCCTGATGGCGGGGCTGATCATGCGGAATAAATGGCTTTTCCTGGGGGCGGCGCTGTGCACCCTGGCCAGCGTGGCGGTGGATTACATCACGCCCCTGCTGCTGGCGGAGACGCTGGATCATTACCTCAGCGGCCTGCCCAGCACCCTGCCCGCCTTCGTCAACCGGTGGGTGGAGGGGCTGGGCGGCCCGGAATACATGGCCCGCCACCTGTGGATCGTGGGGCTGGCGCTGGTGGGGCTCAGCCTGCTGGGCGGGCTGTTCAGCTTCGCCAAGGGCCGCTGGCAGAGCCAGGCGGGCGAAAACGTGGCCCGGGATCTGCGACGCCGGCTGTACAGCCACATCCAGCGCCTGCCCTTCAGCTATCATGTGCGGGCGGAAACGGGCGACCTGGTGCAGCGCTGCACCAGCGACGTGGATACCGTGCGCAAATTCCTGATCAACCAGCTGATGGCGGTGCTGTCGGCGGTGTTGATGATCGTGGTGGCGCTGTCGGTGCTGTTCCGCAAGAACGCCCACCTGGCCGCCCTGAGCATGATCATGGTGCCGGGGCTGTTCCTGTTCGCCTACCTGTTCTTCAAGTGGGTGGTCAAGGCCTTCCAGGCCAGCGACGAGGCGGAGGGCGCCATGAGCGCCGTGCTGCAGGAAAACCTGACCGGCGTGCGCGTGGTGCGCGCCTTTGGCCGCCAGCAGCACGAGGTGGAGAAGTTTGACCGTAAGAGCCTGGATTTCAAGCAAAAAACCTTCAGGCTGTGCAGGCTGCTGAACGCCTATTGGGCGGTGAGCAACGGCATGGAAATGCTGCAGGTCTGCGTGACGCTGGCTGCCTGCGTGATTTTCGCCGCTCGGGGGGAGATCACCGTGGGCACCCTGGTGATCTTCACCAGCTACATCAGCCGCTTGCTGTGGCCCATCCGCCAGCTGGGGCGCATCCTCAGCGACGCGGGCAAGAGCTTTGTATCCATCGAGCGCATCGACGAGATCCTGCGCCAGCCCGCCGAGCCGGAGGAGCCCGACGCTGTAAAGCCTTCCCTGAAGGGGGATATTGTGTTCGACCATGTGACCTTCGGCTACGACGGCAAGCGGGAGGTGCTGAAAGACCTGAGCTTTACCGTTCCCGCGGGCAAGACCGTGGCCATTCTGGGGGCCACCGGCAGCGGAAAGAGCACCCTGGTGCATTTGCTGCAGCGGCTGTTCAATCCCCAGCAGGGCGTTATCACCATCGGCGGGGTGGATATTCAGAAGATCGACCGCGGCTACCTGCGTTCCCGGGTGGGCCTGGTGCTGCAGGAGCCCTTCCTGTACAGCAAGACCCTGCGGGAAAACGTGGGCATCGCCCTGCGCGATCCCCGGCAGGAGGAGATCGACCGCGCCGCCCGGGACGCCGCCGCCCTCGGCTTCATCCTGGAGAGCGAAAACGGCTGGGAGACCCTGGTGGGCGAGCGGGGCGTCACCCTCTCCGGCGGGCAGAAGCAGCGCGTGGCCATCGCCCGCACGCTGATGAAGCAAAACGACATCCTGATCTTTGACGATTCCCTGTCCGCCGTGGATACCGAGACCGACGCCGCCATCCGCGCGGCTCTCAGGGAGCGCGGCAGGGATACCACCACGATCATCATCAGCCACCGCATCGTGACGCTGAGCCAGGCGGATTGGATCCTGGTGCTGGAAAACGGCCGGGTGACCCAGCAGGGCACCCACAGCCAGCTGATCGCCCAGCCCGGCCTCTATTCGCGCATTTTCAACATTCAAACCGCCCTGGAGGCGGAGTTCCAGGGGGAGGTGAGCTGACATGCAGGAAAAGGATTATACCCAGCGCTTCAGCCTGAGCCTGTGGAAGCGGCTGATGCGCCACGCGCCCGGCTATTATAAGCACCTGATCGCCCTGAGCATATTCATGGGCATCAACGCGCTGATCGACGTGGCTTTCCCGCTGATGACCAGCTACGCCATCGATTACCTGATTCCCGCCCAGCCCCCGGAGGCTTCCGGCCTGGCCGCCCGCACGGTGGAGCTGGCCGCCCGCCTGTTCGGCGGCGACTGCATGCGGGGCTTCATCCTGGTGTACGGGGTGCTGCTGGCCGTTTCCGTGGCGACCATTTACGCCTTTCTGCACCTGGGCAGCCTGATCGAGGTGGGCGTTTGCTACGAGATCCGCCGCCAGGGCTTTCAAAAGCTGCAGGAGCTGCCCTTCAGCTATTACGACCGCACCCCCGTGGGCAACCTGCTCAGCCGCATGACCAGCGACGTGCAGCGCCTGGCGGAAACCATCGGCTGGAGCCTGCTGGATCTGTGCTGGGGCGCGGTGATGCTGGTGATGTGCTCCATCACCATGCTGACCATCAACTGGCGGCTGGGCCTGGCGGTGATGGCTGTGCTGCCCCCGCTGGCGCTGATCTCCGTATGGTTCGAGCGCCGCATTTTGATGGCCTGGCGCAGCGTGCGCAAGACCAACAGCCGCATCACCGGGGCCTTCAACGAGGGCATCATGGGGGCCAAAACCACCAAGACCCTGGTGCGGGAGGAAATGAACATCGAGGAATTCGACGGCATGACGGCGGAGATGCGCAAATCCTCCGTGCGGGCCGCATCCCTGAACGCGCTGTACCTGCCCCTGGTCATCTCCCTGGGCTCCCTGGCCACTGCCTGGGCCCTGTGGCGGGGCGGCAGCCTGGTGCTGGTGGGGGGCATGACCCTGGGTGTGCTGCAGGTGTTCGTCAATTACACCGTGCAGTTCTTCGAGCCGGTGCGCAACATCGCCGGGGTGTTCAGCGAAATGCAGTCCGCCCAGGCGGCGGCGGAGCGGGTGATGACCCTGCTGGAAACGGAGCCCGACATCGCCGACAGCCCGGAGATCATCGCGGAATACGGCGACAGCTTCCATCCCAGAATGGAAAACTGGCCGGCAATCAAGGGCGATATCGACTTTGAGCACGTGGATTTCAAGTATCGGGAAGGGGATCGGGTACTCACCGATTTCAATCTGCACGTGAACGCGGGGGAGACCATCGCCCTGGTGGGCCCCACCGGCGCGGGCAAGAGTACCGTGGTCAACCTGGTATGCCGCTTTTACGAGCCCACGGCGGGCGCGGTGAAGATCGACAGGGTCGATACCCGGCAGCGCAGCCAGCTGTGGCTGCAGTCCCACCTGGGCTATGTGCTGCAGGAGCCTCGGCTGTTCTCCGGCACCATCCGGGAGAACATCCGCTACGGCAAGCTGGACGCCACGGAGGAGGAGATCCGCCGGGCGGCGCGGCTGGTGAACGCCGAGCCCTTCATCCTGAAAATGGAAAAGGGCTATGATACCGACGTGGGGGAGGGCGGCAGCCGCCTTTCCACCGGCGAAAAGCAGCTGATTTCCTTCGCCCGGGCCATCCTGGCCGATCCGCGCATCTTCATCCTGGACGAAGCCACCTCCTCGGTGGATACCGAAACGGAGGTCATGATCCAGAACGCCATATCGAAGGTGCTTGCCGGGCGCACGTCCTTCATCATCGCCCACCGCCTTTCGACGGTGCGCAGCGCTGACCGCATCCTGGTGATCGACGACGGCAAAATCACCGAAAGCGGCACCCATCAGCAGCTGCTGCGGCAAAAGGGCAGCTATTATGATCTGTACATGAGCCAGTTCCGGGAGGAGCGGGCCCGCAAAATCCTTTCGGAGCAGGAGGTATGACAAAAATGGAGAGACGGCCTGAAACCCTGAAAAAAGCCTATCATCTGGCGGCCCATCCCGAGGGCGGCTGGTTTGCCGAGGCGTACACCGCCCCCTTCACCGCCGGGGATCGGCCCCTGGCGGGCAGCATCTACTTTCTGCTGGGCGGCGGTGAGATCTCCCACTTCCACCAGATTGACTGCGACGAGATCTGGTACTGGCACGAGGGCTGCGGCCTGCGCATCACCCTGCTGCAAAACGGCGAAAAGCGGGAGCTGCTGCTGGGCGGCGACGTGCAGGCGGGCCAGCGGGCCATGGCGGTGATCCCCGCCGGGGCGGTCTTCGCCGCGGAGAACATCGACGGCGGCGGATATACCTTCATGTCCTGCGCCACGGTCCCCGCCTTCCGCTACGAAGGCTTCCGCCTGGTGGGCAGGGAGGAGATCGCCGACACCTTCCCGGGGGACGGAGCGCTGCTGCGCCTGGCCTTTGACGAAACGGCGCGAAAAAGCGCCGAATCGCAGCTGCCCCGTGATTGACAGGGAATTGTAAATAATGCTATAATCACTTGGTATGCGCCACGGGCGCTGCCAAGTGATTTTATTATAGAAGGGAAATGACTTCGTATGGATAGAAAGCCTGTTGTGCTGGTGGTCATGGACGGCGTGGGCAAAACCGAAAAGGATTTGGGCGGCGGCAACATGGTGCTGCACGCGCACACCCCCACACTGGATGAGATGATGCGCATTTTCCCCAACAATGCCATTCAGGCGCACGGCACCGCCGTGGGTCTGCCCAGCGACGATGACATGGGCAACAGCGAGGTGGGCCACAACGCCCTGGGCTGCGGCCAGATCTACGCCCAGGGAGCCAAGCTGGTGAACGAATCCATCGAGAGCGGCAAGCTGTTCGAGTCCGATACCTGGCGGGAGCTGACCGCCAACTGCGTAAAGAAGAATTCCACCCTGCACTTCATCGGCCTGCTGAGCGACGGCAACGTGCACAGCAACATCAGCCACCTGAAGGCCCTGATCGCCGACGCCAAGAAGCAGGGCGTCAAGCAGGTGCGCGTGCACGCGCTGCTGGATGGCCGCGACGTGCCCGCTACCAGCGCTCTGCAGTATGTGGACGACATCGAGGCCTTTATGGCTTCCCTCAACGGCGCGGATTTCCATGCCTGCATTGCCAGCGGCGGCGGCCGCATGAAGGTGACCATGGATCGCTACCAGGCCAACTGGCCCATGGTGGCCCTGGGGTGGCAGACCCACGTGAAGGGCGAGGGCCGTCAGTTCGCTTCCGCCAGGGAAGCCGTTGAGGTTTACCGGCAAGAGACCGGCGCCATCGACCAGGATCTGCCCGCCTTCGTCATCGCCAAGGACGGCAAGCCCCTGGGCCCCATCGTGGACGGAGACAGCGTGGTGCTGTTCAACTTCCGCGGCGACCGCGCTCTGGAGCTGAGCATGGCCTTTGATTATGATGATTTCGATCACTTTGACCGCGGCCCGCGCCCCGGCGTGCTGTATGCCGGCATGCTGCAGTACGACGGCGACCTGAAGCTGCCCCAGCGCTTTCTGGTGTCCCCGCCCTCCATTCACAACACCCTGAGCGAAGTGCTGGTGGCCGCGGGCATTCCCCAGTACGCCATCAGCGAAACCCAGAAGTACGGCCACGTGACCTATTTCTGGAACGGCAACCGCAGCGAAAAGTTCAGCGAGGCGCTGGAGACCTTTGAAGAGGTGCCCTCCGACGTGCGCAGCTTTGACGAAGCGCCCTGGATGAAGGCCGCCGAGATTACCGACAAGATGATCGAGGCCATCGAGAGCGGCAAGTATGGCTTCATCCGCTGCAATTATCCCAACGGTGACATGGTGGGCCACACCGGCAATATGGACGCCACCCGCATCGGCGTGGAGAGCGTCGACCTGGAGCTGAAGCGCGTTTGGGATTGCTGCAAGGCTCATGACTGCATCCTGCTGGTCACCGCCGACCACGGCAACAGCGACGAGATGCTGCAAAAGGCCAAGGACGGCAGCCTGCAGCCCAAGACGGCCCACAGCCTGAACCCCGTGCCCTTCATCGTGTGCGACAGCAGCCGCGAATTGAAGGAGGGCAAGTTTGGCCTGGCCAACGTAGCTCCCACCGTGCTGCAGCTGATGGGCCTGAAAGCCCCCGACTGCTGGCTGGAAGGCATGCTGAAAGACTGATACTGACCCTGTAAAACCATAACCGCCGCACAGCCTTTTCTGTGCGGCGGGCTGTATTCTCAGGAGGAAAACCGTATGATCGAATACCGGGCAGAGGCGGGGCTGTTTCACCTGCGCAACGACAGCCTTTCCCTGGTGCTGGCTCTGCGGCCTGACGAGGAAGGCTGCCTGGAGCTGATGGCTCCCTATCTGGGCGACCCGCTGGATGACCCCGCCGCCTGCCTTTGCGGGATGAAGAGGAAGGGCGGTGCGTCCTTTGACAGCCTGCGGCAGGTACTGCCCTATGCCTGCCCCGCCGAGGGGCGGGGGGATTACCGTCCGGCGCTGGTCACGGCCCGGGAGGAGAGCGGCCAGCGCTGCACCGAACTGTTTTACACCGGCCATCGCATCCTGCGGGGAAAGCCGCGCTTGGAAGGCCTGCCCGCCACCTATGTGGAGGCGGAGGAGGAGGCCGACACCCTTCAAGTCGATCTGCGGGACGGGCGCACCGGTCTCATGGCCCGGCTGAGCTACACCCTGTACGCCCACCGCCCGGTGCTGGCGGTATCGGCCCGGTACGCCAACGAGGGGAGCGAGCCGCTGACCCTGCTGCGGGCGGGCAGCCTGTGCCTGACGCTGAACGGGCACTGGGACATGCTGCATCTGCCCGGGGCCTGGGCGCGGGAGCGCGCCGCCCAGCGGGTGGGCCCCTGCCAGCTGACCCGCAGCATCGCCTCCTGCCGGGGGGCCTCGGGCCACGAGCATAATCCCTTTGCCGCCCTCCTTGCGCCCGACGCCACGGAGTTCACCGGCGAGTGCCTGGGCGTCAGCCTGGTCTACAGCGGCGATTTTGAGATCGCCGCGGATGAAAACGCCTATGACGCCACCCGCCTGGTGGCGGGGCTGAACCCCCGTACCCTGGAATGGCGTTTGGCCCCCGGCGAGGCGCTGCAGGTTCCCGAGGCGGTGTGCGTATGGACGCACGGCGGCCTGAACGCCATGAGTCAGGCCTATCACGATCTGTATCGCACGCGCCTGTGCCGCGGCCCCTGGCGGGATCGGGAGCGGCCCATCCTGATCAACAACTGGGAGGCCACCTATTTCAATTTCGATCAGGAAAAGCTGCTTCAAATCGCCCGGGCGGCGGCAGACGCGGGCATCGAGCTCTTTGTGCTGGATGACGGCTGGTTCGGCCGCCGGGATCGGGATGACAGCTCCCTGGGAGATTGGACGCCCGATCTTCGCAAGCTGCCGGCGGGGCTTTCCGGCCTGTGCCGGGAGATCAACGCTCTGGGCCTGATGTTTGGCCTGTGGATGGAGCCGGAAATGGTGTCGCCGGACAGCGATCTGTACCGCGCGCACCCCGACTGGTGCCTGCACGCGGAGGGCCGCCGCCGCACCCAGGCCCGGCAGCAGCTGATATTGGATATGAGCCGCCGGGACGTGCAGGATTACGTCATCGCCGCGGTCACCGCCGTGCTGCGCAGCGCTGACATCCGTTATATCAAGTGGGATATGAACCGCAATTTTGCCGAGGCGGGCTCCGCCCTGCTGCGCGATGGCCGGGAGGGGGAGATCGCCCACCGCTACATGCTGGGCGTATACCGGGTGCTGGAGGAGATCACCGCCGCCTTCCCGCAGGTGCTGTTTGAAAGCTGTTCCGGCGGCGGCGGGCGTTTTGACCCCGGCATGCTGTATTACATGCCCCAGACCTGGACCAGCGACGATACCGACGCTGTGGAGCGCCTCGGCATCCAATACGGCACCAGCTATTGCTATCCGCCCAGCGCCATGGGAGCCCACGTGTCGGCGGTGCCCAATCACCAGTCGGGCCGGATCACCGGCGTGCCCATGCGCGCCGCCGTGGCGCTGGCGGGCAATTTCGGCTTCGAGCTGGATCTCTCCGCCCAGACCCCGGAGGACATGGCGGAGATCTGCCGCCAGATCGCGCTGGTCAAGCGCTTGCGCCCCACGGTGTTTGCGGGCCGCTTCACCCGTCTGGCCCCGCCCACGGCGCAGGGCGTCACCGCCTGGCAGTTCGCCGACGGGCACCGAGTGATCCTGTGCGCCTACCGGGTGCTCTCCCATCCCAACCCCGCGCCCTTCTGGCTGCGGCTGCGGGATGTGCCGCAGGGTGTATACGCCGCGGAGGACGGCGCTCGCTTCACTGCCAACGACCTGATGCGCGCCGGGGTGCCGCTGGAATTCCCCCGGCAGGATTTCACCGCCTGCATCCGCGTGTTTGAGCGGGTGTGAGGGGAGGGGGGATACGTTTCTTTCTTCTGAGAAGAAAGAAACAAAGAAGCCCCGGCGAACAGGAAAAAGGGAAAAACGGACTTGCTTCCGCCAGCTGACAGAAGGGCTGCAAGCAAGCTCCGGACATAAGAAAACCGGCGACATGCCGGGAAAATGAATGAATTCATTTTCCCGGCATGCCACCGGTTTTTCACTGTGCGCTTTGCGCACAGCACGCGCGGCTCTGCCGCGCTGCCCGAAGCGGTTGGCTGCGTTCTTGCCTGCATGGATGATCGCTGCTTTTACGCCGGAAATCGCAGGTTTTCTGGTTCTCTTTTGAATAGCGTCTGCCGAAGGCAGACTGAGGATGAGCGATTCTTAAATCGCCATCCGAAACCCGCGCTTGCCGTTAGGCAGCAGCGCGGGGCGTATCCTCAAAAGAGAACCGTTCTCCCTCCCCGTCCGTTTACAATTGTAACAACCGCGAAAAACTACTTGACATGCTATAAGACAAGTTGTAGTATATACATTGTAAGACGTCTTGTAGTACAAAACAAGGAGGAAATGAACCATGAAAACGCAGCGCCTGCCCGATGCGGAATTTGACCTGATGCAGACCGTTTGGGATCAGCAGCCCCCGGTGACGACCGGGCAGCTGATGGAGCTGATCGGCCATGACCGGGGCTGGAAGGTACAGACCATGGTGACCCTGCTGGCCCGGCTGGCGGACAGGGGGTTCATCCGCGCAGAGCGCACCGGCGGCCGGGAGCGGGCCTTTTACCCGCTGATCAGCCGGGAGGAGTACCTGCGTATGGAGACCGAAACCTTTCTGGATCATTACCATAAGCGCAGCGTCAGCAGCCTGCTGACCGCCCTGGCGGGGGAGAAGCTGACCGACAGCGATCTGGACGAGCTGAGCGACTTCATTCAGCGGGCAAGGGAAAGGGGAGATCAGAAATGACGCCCTTTTTGCAGCTGCTGTTGGGCTTTGCGCTGACAGCCTCGGCGGCCATATTGGTGGCGCTGGCGCTGTCTCACATCCTGCGGCAAAGGGCCAGCGCCCGCAGCGCGTACATCGCCTGGCTGGCAGTGCTGCTGGCGGTGCTGATTCCCTTCCGCCCCCTCTCCCCGGCGCGCACGCAGGTCACGCTGCCCGCCCAGCCCGTATCCCGCACGGCGGAGCGAATGCTCTATACGCCCAAGGCGAGCGCGCCCCAGGCAGTACAGAATACCGCCCCCGCGGCGGCGTATAGGGCCTATACCGGCGCTTCCTATGAGGAGCGGCAAACGGTGAGCCCCGCGCCCGCGAAGACGGTCATCGCCCGCCCTGCCCTGACATGGGGCACGGCGCTGCTGACCCTCTACCTGGCCGGAGCGGCGGTGAGCCTGGCCCTGCAGCTGGGCCGCCACCTGCGCTATATGCGCCTGATCCGCCGCTGGCGGCGGCCACCCCAGGCTGATACCCAGGCGGTATACCAGGAGGTGTGCCGGGAGATGAACCTGCGCTATACTCCGCCCCTGTACGTCTGCCGCGCGGTGGATACGCCCATGGTGGCGGGGGTGGCGCGCCCCTGCGTGCTGCTGCCCGACGAGGCGCTGGACTTGCCGGAGCTGCGGCTGATCTTTCGCCATGAGCTGACCCATTACCGCCGGGGCGATCTGCCGGCCAAATGCCTGATGATGGCGGCCTGCAGCCTGCACTGGTACAATCCGCTGATCTACTGGATGCGCCGGGAAATGGAGTATGCCTGCGAGGCCGCCTGCGACGAAAGCGTGATGCGCGGCCAGGATATGGACATGCGCGCCTATTATTCCGAAACCATCGTGGCCGTCATTCGCCGTCAGAACCGGCGGCGCACGGCCTTATCGACCACATTTTACGGAGGAAAGAAGGGTATGAAGAACCGAATTCTATCCATCATGAATACATCCCGCCGCCTGGGCGCGCTGCTGCTGTGCCCGGTGCTGCTGGTCACCATGATCTTCAGCGTGGCCTTTGCCGGGGAGCCTGCTGGCACCCATGAGCCCCAGGAGGCCGCGGACAGCCTGCAAACCCTGTTCCGGGAGGAAGGGGAGTATATCACCCAGGAGGCGGCGGAGGAAGCCGCCATCCAGCTCTACCGCCAGGTGCGGGAGGCAGACGGCAGCGCGCCCTACAAGGCGGACAGCATCACCCCCGTGGGCTTTGCCATCAAGGATGTGACCTACGGCAATTCCGTGTATGAAAACGCGGTGGTAGATCTGCTGTGCACCTTCACCGCCAGCGACGGCAGCAAGCAGGAGGGCACCTATCGCGCCTACCTTACGCCCCGGGGCGGCGTGCCCGTCAGCTTGCACGGCGTGTGGGATTGGGGCGAGGACGCCTGGGGCTACTGGCATCACGACCTGCTGAACGCCAACAGTGAAAGCCGGGCGCTGGAAAGCAGCCTGCCTCGCAAGGCGCTGATCAACAATGCCCTGGCCGCCTCCGCCAATCTCTGCCAGGGCACCACGGATTATGATTGGCCGGAGGGCACCCTCCTGAACGGTGCGGAGGTCACCGTGCTTCAGCTGGAGGTGTTTGGCAACAACATCCAAATGCTCACCAACGCCCAGGTGGTCTACTGGGCCCGGGTGCAGGTGGGGCCGGAGGAGAAGGCCGGCGGCGCGGTGGGCTGGATCCCCCTGCTGGCCATGACCTTTGCGGATGAAATGATCGGCAGCGCCGCATCCTTACCCACCGCCGCCGTCACCGGCGCGGGCCCCACCGGCCATGTGAACCTGTACGGCGGCTGCGATGCCCAGAGCACGGTGATCACCACCCTGCCGAGCGGCGAGACCGTCACCCTGCTGGGCCGGTTCGCGGAATACTGGCAGGTGCGGTGCAAGACCGGCGAATATGGCTTCCTGCCCCTGGAAAACGTGCAGCTGGGCGAGGACGAAAAGGCCCTGGAGGCCAGCATCCTGCCGAAGAATTTTGACAGCTATCAGCCCGGCTTCCGCATCAGCTATGAGGAATACGCCGCGGTGCTGGAGCGCTTCTATGAGGAATATGGCGACAGCAACGAATGGACGCTGGAGCAGGCGGCCCAGGTTTCCCAGTACCGCCAGAGCTATCCCTTTGACAGGGATCTGCCTGTCAATATCCTGCCCGGCGAGGGGGATATGACGGAGGAGCAGGCCCATGCCTTTGCCCTGGATTATGTGGAAAAGACCTATGGCATCACGCCGGAGGATGTGATGACCTTCTTTGAATCCCTGACCTACGAGGTGGAAACCCCGGAAACCCATCTGTGGCGCTTTCGCTTCAACGTGCGGGCGGGGCTCAAAAACTGCGGCGTTACCTTCGATCAGCAGGGCAATATCGTGGCCGACTGGCAGGATAAAAACACCAGCCGCTTCTACGGCCCCGAGGGCCCCGACCGCGAGGAAATGATGACCCGCGTCGACTACTACCTGAGCTATGGCGTAACCATGGGTGCGGCGGAGGTTCCCGGCGCGGAGGATTTGGCCTGGGAGCTGTACCAGAAGGCTAACCCTGAGGCGGGCAGCCGGGAAAACTATACCATCAAGACGGAGCAGTTCCGTGACACCTATTTCGATGACAACGGCCCCTCCGACCTGACCTGGTACGTGGTTACCGTGTATCCGCCCACGGACGGGGCGGCGGAGGCGCTGCCCTGGTATCGCGTCGCCTTAGTGGGCGATCAGGTGTACGCCGAGGACGCGCGCTTCTATCAGGAGCAGATGGAGGATCTGCGCCGCAGGGCCCGGCTGGAAACGCTGGAGGCCGAGTATGGCGGCTGGATCACCTGGACGCCCCAGGAAAAGGCGGAGCGCCTGGCGGATATTTGGCCCGGCGAGTTTGCCGTGCCCGATGAAAACGTCCTTCCCCAGGGCAAGGCGTACAGCATCGCCTGCCGCGCTCTGGTGGAGCAGGCGGGCTTCAGCGCCCAGGAGGTCAGCGAATGGCAGCCCTGCTTCACCTACTGGAACGATGGTACGGGCCGCTATCTGTGGCGCGTGGACTTCCTGAACGAGGAGGAGCTGAACGGCGGCTATAACCGGGGCATCTTCGTGTGGGTCGATCCCGTCACCGGCGAGGTGGGGGATATCGGCGACGGCAGCGGCAACGGCTGAGCTCTTTCCCAATATTCCCATTCCCGGACACGGCGATGGCCGCGCCCGGGAATGTTTTATGTTCCTTAGAAAGAATAGGCAAATATATACGTTTGTTCGGTTGACAACCCAACCTTTTCCGTGATAAATTATATAATAGGAAAGGATGGGGGTTATGAAGGTACAGGCGGCAGTGAAGCGGGAGACGGCAAAGATCGCCGTGGGCGTGGGCATTCTGTCCATGCTGATGCTGGCTGTGTACCTCATTCTGGGCCGTTTCAATATCACCGTGCTGCTGGGCACGCTGCTGGGCGTGCTGTTTGCCGTGGGCAATTTCTTTTTGATGGCCCTTTCGGTGCAGCAGGCGGCGGAGAAGATGAACGGCGTGCAGCTGCCCCCGGAGGAAGAACCCGCCGAGGGAGAGGAGGCGGCGGAGCCGCCGCTGAGCCCCCAGGCGAAACAGGCGAAAAAGAATATGCAGCTGTCCTATATGGGGCGGATGCTGCTGCTGGTGGGCATGGCGGCGCTGGCCTGGCTTGTGCCGGCCTTTGACCCGGTGCCCGCGCTGATCGTGCAGCTGTTTCCCCGCCTGACCATATTGGCGGAAGGCATTTTGATGAAGAAGGTGACGAACGCGCAATGAATGAAAAAACCAAAGCGCGCCTGCTGGATATTTTTTATCTGGCGCTGATCGTGGTGCCCTTTGTGCTGGCCATTGCCCTCAAGGTGACCCATAAGCCGGCGGAGGAGGACATCACCATCACCGGCGCCATGGTGTATCTGGAATACGATATGCCCCTGCAAAAGCTGTACATCACCGAATCCCAGGTCAATTCCGCGGCGGTGATCGTTGCCCTGCTGGGCCTGAGCCTGTACCTGACCCACGGCATGACGGTGGTGCCCGGCTCCAAGCGGCAGATCTTGGCGGAGTGGATCGTGGAAAAGGTCAACGGCCTGGTGGCGGATAACATGGGCAAGCGCTTCATGGGCTTCGCGCCCTTCGTGTGCGCCATCCTGGGCCTGTCCGCCTTCTCCAGCCTCAGCAGCCTGCTGGGCCTGTTCCCGCCCACCTCGGATATGAACATCGTGGCCGGCTGGGCCATCCTGGTGTTCATCCTCATCACCCATTACAAGCTCAAGGGCGGCGTGCTGCCCTATGTGAAGGGCTTCTTCGAGCCCATCCCGGTATTCGCGCCCTTCAACATCATCGGCGAAATCGCCACCCCCGTGTCGATGAGCTTCCGTCACTACGGCAACGTGCTCTCCGGCGTGGTCATCGCCACTCTGGTGCACTACGCCCTGGGCAATCTCAGCCACATGATCCTGGGCTGGCTGCCCGGCTTTGTGGGCGGCATCCAGTGGCTTCGCATTGGTATTCCCGCGGTGCTGAGCCTGTACTTTGACATTTTCAGCGGCTGTATGCAGGCGTTCATCTTCGCCATGCTGACCATGCTGTACATCGCCACCGGCGCGCCCTCGGAGGATTGAAAAAAGGCTGCACGCGGGCATTGCCCGCATGAGCATAGATACGCACTATTATTAAGGAGGTTCCCCTGTCATGATTGAACTTGCTGTTGGTATCATCCTTGCCGGCTGCGCCATCGGCGCCGGTCTTGCCCTGATCGCCGGTATCGGCCCCGGCATCGGCGAAGGCAACGCGGTTGCCAAGGCCTGCGAGGCCATCGGCCGCCAGCCCGAGTCGAAGGGCGCTGTAACCAGCACCATGATTATGGGCTGCGCCATCGCGGAAACCACCGGTCTGTACGGCCTGGTCATCGGCATCCTGCTGATCTTCGTGGCGCCCAATCTGTTCATCAACGCGTTCAAAACGGCGCTGCAGTCCATGGGCAAGCTGTAAGCTGCCCCGATAAGAAAGGCAACATAGAATGCAGTCATTGGATATCATCTCTGTCAATATCTGGGACATCCTGATTTCCTTCGCCAATCTGCTGATCATGTTCCTGATCCTGAAGCGCTTCCTGTTCAAGCCCGTGCAGCGGATGTTTGAAACCCGCCGCCAGCAGGTGGACAGCATGTATGCCGAGGCGGATGAGAACCGCGCCGCGGCAGCCAGCATGAAGCAGGAGTACGAAACCAAAATGGCCTCCGCCCGGGACGAGGCGGACAGCCTGGTGCGCTCCGCCGTGCAGACCGCCCAGAAGCGGGGCGACGCCATCGTGGCCGAGGCGTCCAGCAAGGCCAGCCATCTGAAGCAGAAGGCCGAGGCGGAGATCGCCCAGGAGAAGCGGCAGATGCTGCAGGATGTGCGGGGCGAGATCTCCGACCTGGCGGTCAGCATCGCCTCCAAGGTGGTGGAGCGCGAGATCAATCCCCGGGATCAGCAGAGCTTTGTGGACGATTTTATCCGGAACGTGGGTGAGCAGCCGTGACAGAGTTTGCCAGAGAATACGGCGACGGCCTGTACGCCCTGTGCGCGGAGGAGCGGCTGACGGAGGATGTGCTCTCTCAGCTGCAAACGCTGAAGGGCGTTTTCCGCCAGCAGCCGGATTTTATCCGTCTGCTGTCCAACATGGCCCTCGGCAAGCAGGAGCGGGTGGGTATCTTGGATCATGCCCTGCGGGGGCAGGTGCATCCCTACGTGCTGAATTTCCTCAAAATCCTCTGCGAGCGCGGCGCGCTGCATGAGTTTGAGGGCTGCGAGGCTGCGTACCGGGAGAGCTTTAACCGCGATCACGCCGTGGTGGAAGCCACGGTGACCACCCACGACCCCCTGAGCGGCGACCAGCGGCAAAAGCTGATAGAAAAGCTGAAGGCCATGACCGGAAAGACCGTCCATCTGACCGAAAAGGTGGATGCCGCCGTGCTGGGCGGCGTACTGCTGGAAATGAACGGCCAGCGCTATGACAATACCGTG